>Ga0074044_10001922_pt1 | contig 18345 bp, 16 predicted proteins | sample BogForMeECP23OM1_FD_94443 | JGI IMG/M metagenome (GOLD analysis project Ga0074044, IMG submission 94443) | Bog forest soil microbial communities from Calvert Island, British Columbia, Canada - Bog Forest MetaG ECP23OM1 | ecosystem: Environmental > Terrestrial > Soil > Wetlands ...
CCGTGCTCGAGACGGAAGCGCTCCCTGGCCGCGGCCTCGTCGAGGCCGGTCTTGGCGATGAGCTCGGAGAGGTTGCGCTTGAGGCGCGCGGTCTCGACCGCACCCGGATTGATCGCGTTCACCTGCACGCCACAGCACTTGCCGATGTCGGCGAGCGCCTTGGTGAAGGCGAGGCAGCTGGCATTGACCGTGCTCCCGATGGTGAAATCCGCACTCGGCGTGCGCCCGCCGACGCCGACGATGGCAAGGAGCGAGCCCTTGCTCTCCTTGAGGAGCGGCCAGGCCGCGCGCGCCAAGCGCACATGGGCGAAAAACTTGAGGGCGAAGCCGTCCTGCCAATCCTCCTCGGAGAGCGCAAAAAAATCGCCGCGCTTGGTGGCGCCCGCGTTATTGACGAGAATATCGAGCCTCCCGTAGCGCTCGCGCACCGCGGCGACGAGCCGCTCGGCCTCGCTCGCCTCGCGCAAATCGCCGGCGTGGACGTGCGCCTCGCGGCCGCGCTTCCTCACCTCGCTCGCGGCCTCATCGAGGGCTCCCCGGTCGCGCCCGGTGAGCATCACCCGCACCCCTTCCTCGGCAAGGGCCAAGGCGATGGCGCGGCCGATGCCGCGGCTCGAGCCGGTGACGAGTCCCACCTTGCCCTCGAGTCCAAGCTGCATGGCTTATCCCTCCGCTCGGTTCGATGCTCGGCCGACGGCCATATCGGTCGCGAGATGGAAGAGGCAGTCGCCGCGCTCGCTCCGCCCGGGAACGCGCCTGCAGATCACGAGTCCGGCGCGCGCGAAGCTGGCGAGCGCCGGCTCGCGCCAAGGGGTCGCGGGGAAATGGATGGCGCCGGCAACGTCGCCCGCCTTGACCTCGGCGCCGAGCTCGACGAGGGGCTCGAAGAGACCGCTCTCCGGCGCATAGACGTAATAGTCCGCACCGCCGACTTGCATGAAGCGCGTCTTGGGCGCCGGCTCGTCCGTGAGCGCGCGTGCGAGCACGCCGGCCGCCATGAGCACGCGTGCCAATCCCGTCTCGGCGATCCTGAGCGCATGGGGCTGGACGGTGCCGCCGCCGCCGATCTCGGTGCCGAAAAGGGCGACGCCCGCGCGGTTGGCCGCGGCCGAGAGCGTGCGATCCTCGCCTTGCGGCATGGCAAAGACGAAGCTGATGGGCGCGCCGAACAGCGCGAGGAGCTTCTTGAGCTTCGCCAATCTCTCCGCATCGTCCGTGCGCCGGATGAGCGCACTCGGGATATACATGAGCGAGCTGCCGCCCGAATGCACGTCGATCGCGAGATCGGCCTTGGGCAGCAGCACCGTCTCGATGTAATGGGCGATCATCTGCGTGACCGAGCCGTCGGGATTGCCGGGAAAGCTGCGGTTGAGATTGCCGTCGTCGATCGGCGAGGTCCGCTCTCCGGCGATCGCCGCCGGGAAGTTGGCCGCCGATAGGATGATGATGCGCCCGCTCACGTCCGCGGGCTCGAGCCGCCGACTGAGCTTCATGAGGGCGACCTGCCCCTCGTATTCGTCGCCGTGGTTGCCCGAGATCAGCAGCACGGTCGGCCCCTCGCCGCGCCGGATGCAGCTGATCGGGATCGGAATCCAGCCATAGGCCGAGCGGTGGGTCGAATGGGGCAGGCGAAGGAAGCCGTGCTGCTTGCCTTCCTTGTCGAAATCGACCTCGCTTGCGATGCGGGTTCGGCTCATGCTCGGGATTCCCCTCTTCGTGCGCGCGCAAGAGCTGCTGCGGCCGCGCAAGGTGCTGCGAGATTGGCCCGTCTTCGGGAGGGAGGTCAACCGGATGATCGGGGGCGACGGTACCGCCGCGGAGGGAGCGTTCCAGGCGGTCGTGCGGGAAGCGGGGTTCGGGCGGAGTTAGCCGCGTTGGCCCTTGCTCGGCTGCCGCCGAGGTGCAGCGCCCTCGCTCATGCCCTCGCCGCCATCCAGCACGTCGTGGATGGCGCGCGAAAGATGCTGCGAGGGGACCGGCTTGCGCAGGAGGACGTTGACGCCGCTTTCGGCGAGCGCGCGGTCGCCCTTGGCGAAGATCATCGTGCTGCTGGCAATCACCGGGATCGCACGCAAGGCCGGCTCGGACTTCAGCCACCGCGCCGCCTCGAGGCCGGAGACGTCGCTGAGCTGCACGTCCATGAGCACGACATCCGGCAGCACCTCCCGCGCCGCTTCGATGGCGGCCGCCCCGCGCTCCACGCTTCTGACCTGGAAGCCGAGGCCTTCGAGCAGCGTGCGATAGCGCGAGCGCGTCTCTCCGTCATGCTCGACGACGAGGGCGCGCCGTCCTTCGTAGGTGCGTGCGCCCGATGGTGTAAGCTTTGCCATGGCGAGAGCGGCTTTTCCGGCCCGCCTCCTGATGCTCAGAAATCCTCGGGAAGATTGCCTTCCGCGAGCTGCTCGAGCCTGTCGCGTTGAAGGATCTCGATGTGCGCGGAGGTGGGCAGCGCGATCACGCCGCGGCACTTGAGCTGGGTGAGCGTCCGGCTCACGGTCTCGGTCGAGAGTCCGAGGTAATCGGCGATGTCGGACCGGCCCATCGGAATATTCACCGTGCCGCTCTGCTCCTCCCCATCGTCCTGGTCTTCGGCCGTCATGAGGAGAAAGCTCGCGAGCTTCTCCGCCGCGGACTTGCGTCCGAGCAGCACCATCTGGTCCTGCGCCGCGCGCAGTTCGTCGGAGGTCACCGCGAGCAGGCGCCGGGCGAAGCCGGGCACCTCGTCGAGGAGGCGTTCGAAGCGGGCCTTGGGATAGCGGCACAAGGTGACGGGGGTCACCGCCTCGGCCGTATAGAGATAGCGCTCGTTGCTGGCAAGGCCCAGGAGGTGTCCACGCAAGAGAAAGCCGGTGACTTGCCGCCGGCCATCGGGGAGCAGCTTGTAGAGCTTCAGCATGCCGCTCACGATCTCGTAGACGCTCTCGGCAAGATCGCCTTCGCAAAAGACGGTCTGGCGCTCGGCAAGTTTCTGCTGGAGACTGACCGCGGCGATGCGCGTCACCGCGGAGCGCTCGAGGCCGCGGCAGATGGCGAGTGCGGCTACGTTGAAGGCGGGTACTGCGTTCTGGGCCGTATGAGCATACATGACGATCTCTCCTCTCGTCCCAATCCCCGGCTGTTCGGCGCATCGAGACTTAAAGGGGGAAGGTCACGCCCTGATGTCAGATGCCGCGGTTTTTGGTATCAATGGAAGGCGAATTGTGACGGATTGTGACAGCGTGAGCGTGCCGGAACGAGCGGCATCGGCGCTTCCCGATGAGCCGCCGGGCGCGGGGGCGGAATGAGCGAGAAGCCTCATATCCTGATCGTCGACGACGACAAGGGCATTCGCAACATGCTGCGCCGCTACCTCGCGGCGGAGGGATTCCAGGTCAGCGAGGCGGCGGACGGCAGCGCACTCAGGGCGGCCCTCAAGGATGCGAAGGTCGATCTCGTGCTCCTCGACCTGGTGATGCCGGGCGAGGACGGGCTGTCGCTCGCGCGCGACATCCGGCGGCACAGCTCCGTCCCCATCATCATCGTGACCGGCAAGGGCGACCTCATCGACCGCGTCGTGGGTCTCGAAGCCGGTGCCGACGATTACCTCGCCAAGCCCTTCCATCTGCGCGAGGTGCTGGCGCGCATCCGCAGCGTGCTGCGCCGCGCGCGCCCGCCGGCGCAGCCCTCGGAGGAGGGCAAGCCGCCGGGCGCGGGCGAAATCTTGGGCTTCCTCGGCTGGGAGCTCGACCTCACGCGACGGGAGCTGCAGCCGCCCTCGGGCGCTCGCGTGCCGCTCACCACGGGCGAGTTCGAGCTCTTGCGCGTCTTCGCGCGCAATGCCAACAGGGTGCTTAGTCGCGACCAGCTTCTCGATCTCGTCAAGGGGCGCGGCTGGTCGGCTTTCGACCGCAGCATCGACACCCAGGTGGCGCGGCTGCGCCGCAAGATCGAGCGCGACCCCGGCAAGCCTGAGCTGATCAAGACGGTGCGCGGTGCCGGCTACATCTTCGCGGCCGCGGTCACCGCGCGGTGAGCGCAGCGCAGACTCTCGCACTAGGGGTGCACACATCTTCGCGCCGTCGCCGATCGCGATAAGCCCCTCTCCCGCAAGCGGGAAAGGGATTTTTTGCCTTTTGCCGTCGGCGCGGGAGAGGGGCTTAACGCGCCTTAACTCTCGAGCAGCTCCCTGAGCCGCGCGGCGAGGTCGGCGTTGCTGTAGGGCTTGCCGAGCCAGAGGGCGTTGGCCGGCATGCCGTCCTCGACGACCGCGGGATCGGCATAGCCGGAGGTGAAGAGGATCTTGAGCTGCGGTCTGAGCGCGCGTGCCTCGCGGGCAAGATCGATCCCCGTCATGCCCCCCGGCATCACCACGTCGGTGAAGAGGAGGTCGATCGGCTCGCCCCGCTCGATCGTCTCGAGGGCCGCCTTCCCGCTTCCGACTTCGAGCACCTCGTAGCCCAGCTCCTTGAGCCGCTTGACCGAGGTCCGCCGCACGCGATCGTCGTCCTCGACCACGAGGACGATCTCGCCCGCGGGCGCCCGCCCCGCGCCGTGACCCGCTGGCACTTCCCGGCGGGCCGCGGCTTCGCCGCTCGCGGGGAGATAGATGCGCACGGTCGTCCCCCTCCTGGGCTCGCTGTAGAGCCGCACGTGGCCGCCCGACTGCTTGACAAAGCCGTAGACCATGCTGAGGCCGAGCCCGCTGCCGATCCCCGCCCCCTTGGTGGTGAAGAAGGGCTCGAAGGCGCGCTCCAGCACCTCCGGCGACATGCCGTGGCCCGTGTCCGTGACGGCGAGCAAGACGTAAGGGCCCGGCCGCAGGCCGAGCTCGAGTGCCGCATAGTCCGCGTCGATCTCCGCGCTCTCCGTCTGGATGATGAGCCGGCCGCCCTCCGGCATGGCGTCGCGGGCGTTGATCGCGAGGTTGAGCAGCACGTTCTCCACTTGCCCCGGGTCGGCCAAGGTCAGGGGCAGATCGGGCGCGAGCCGGGTCTCGATGCGGATCATCTCGCCGAGGCTGCGGCGCAGGAGCTCGCTAAGGCCGGCGGCGTGCGCGCTCAAGTCGATCGGCCTCGGATTGAGCGGCTGGCGCCGCCCGAAGGCGAGGAGGCGGCTCGCGAGCTTGGCGCCGAGCTCGGCGGCCTCGCGCACCTCGCCGAGGATCTCGCGGTCCTCGGCCCGCTCGAGCCGCTGCTCGAGCATCTCGAGATTGCCGGTGATCACGGTGATCAGATTGTTGAAGTCGTGGGCGACGCCGCCGGTGAGCTGGCCGATCGCCTCCATCTTCTGCGCGTGACGCAGCTCCTGCTCGAGCCCGGCGCGCGCGCTCAAGTCGCGGATGAAGCCGGTGAAGATGTGCGTCGCGCCGAGCTTCACCTCGCCGACCGCGAGCTCCATCGGAAAGACGCTGCCGTCCTTGCGCCGGGCCTCGACCTCGCGGCCGATGCCGATGATGCGCTTCTCCCCGGTGCGGAGGTAGCGCGCAAGGTAGGCGTCGTGGTTCTCATGGTGGGGAGAGGGCATGAGCATCTTGACGTTCCGCCCGATCACCTCGCCGGCCGCGTAGCCGAAAAGCTTCTCGGCGGCGCCGCTGAACGATTGCACAATGCCGCGCTCGTCGATCGTGATGATGGCGTCGGGTGCCGTCTCGATGATCGAGCGCAGCCGCGCCTCGCGCTCGCGCAGCGCCTCCTCGGCGCTTTGCCGCTCGGTGATGTCCTGGGCCACGGCGATCACGCCGAGCGCCCGGCCGGCCGGGTCGTTGACGCGCGTCGCGTTCCACAGCAGCACGCGCTCCGTCCCGTCGGGCCGGCGCACGCGCCCCTCGATCCCGCTGACCGTGCGCTCCTTGAGCGCCTCGCTCAGATCGGCACGGCTGAGCCCGCCGCGCCCGTCGCGGTCGAGCGTGCGGAAATAGTCCTTGCCGATCACATCGTCGCGGGCGAGCCCATAGAGCCGCTCGGCCTCGCGATTGAACTCGAGCACCACCAGGTTCGGCGCGAGCAGAAGGATCGGTGCCGCCGCCGCCGCCGCGAGACGGTAGCGCTCCTCGCTGCCGACGCGCCCGCTTCGAGGCTTTGCAGCCGATGGCGGCGAGGCCTTGCGCGCACGCGTCTTTTGAGCGCGCGGCGGCGGCCTCTTTGCAGCCCCGGAGCCGAGCTGCCGCTTGGCGCGCTTGGCCTTGGCCGGCGCCGGGGGGGACAGCGTGGCTTGGTAGCTGCGTCGTTTGGAGCGCGGGGCGGCCCGCTCGCCCTTGGCCGCTTTCCGAGCACGATCCATGCCTCGCCTCCGCCTCCTCCGCACTCCCGCTGCCACGCGGAAAATCGCCGCTATACCAAGCCGTTACCGGAAAGTGGCGCGCCCGTTGCGGCAACCGTCGCACGGCCGCCCCGCGAGCGTCAAGACGACCCGCGGCCGATACCCCCGCTCGGCGGCCGACGGTGGTATCGCGCGCGCGCCTTGCCCTATAGTCGAGGCCCGGACCCGGCACAGGCGCGCTAGCGCCGCGCACGCCATGCCCCGGAAATTGTCTTTCCCTGCGAGGAGCAAACGCGATGGCCGAGACCCCGCCCCTTCTCGAGGTCGACGGTGTCACGCTGCAGTACAAGACGCGTCACCACCTCATCACCGCGACCTACCGGATCGGCTTCAAGGTGCATGCGGCCGACCGCTTCGTGCTCCTCGGCCCCTCGGGGTGCGGCAAGTCGACGCTGCTCAAGGCCGTCGGCGGCTACCTGGCCCCGGTCGAGGGCAGCATCCGGCTCAAGAACCAGGTGATCCGCCGCCCCGGCCCCGACCGCATCATGGTCTTCCAGGAGTTCGACCAGCTCCTGCCGTGGAAGACCGTGAAGGAGAACGTCGCCTTTCCGCTCGTGGCCGCGCGCGGACTGCCCGCGAGGCAAGCCCGCGACAGGGCGATGCAGGCGATTGCGAAGGTCAGCCTCGTCAAGTTCGCCGACAACTATCCGCACACGCTCTCCGGCGGCATGAAGCAGCGTGCCGCCATCGCGCGCGCGTTGGCGATGGAGCCGGACATCCTCCTCATGGACGAGCCCTTCGCAGCACTCGACGCGCTCACGCGCCAGAGAATGCAGGAGGAGCTGCTGCAGCTCTGGGAGGGCACGCGCTTCACGGTCCTCTTCGTCACCCATTCCATCCCCGAGGCAATCAAGCTGGGGAACCGCATTCTGCTCTTGAGCCCGCACCCCGGGCGCGTGCGGGCCGAGCTCAACAGCGACGGGACCGATGCGACCGACCCAGAGAGCGGGCTCAAGCTCTCGGAGCGCATCCACCGCATCCTCTTTGCCGACGCCGATGCGCCAAGCGAGGTGGCCTATGCCTAGTGTCGAGCCCTCTCGTCCGGATTTCGTCACGCCGGGCATCGATCAGCCGATGGCCGCCGTGATCGAGAAGCCCCTCACGCTCGCCGAGCACCTCTATGGCAGCGCCTTCTCGCGCAAGCTCGCCATCCTCGCGCTCCTCTGCGTCGTCTGGCAGATTTATGCCGCCTCGCTCGACAACCCGCTTCTGCTGCCGAGCTTCGCGGCCACCGCCGAGGCGCTTTTCCAGGCGATCCTCTCGGGCGGCTTGCTCGCGCGCGCGGCACTCTCGCTCAAGGTCCTGCTCATGGGTTACGCGGCCGGCCTGGCGCTCGCCATGCTGCTGAGCGCACTAGCCGTGAGCTCGCGCATCGGCAGCGATCTGCTCGAGACGCTCACCGCGATGTTCAATCCGCTGCCCTCGATCGCGCTTCTGCCGATCGCGCTCCTCTGGTTCGGCCTCGGCAACGGCAGCACCGTCTTCGTCCTCATCCATTCGGTGCTGTGGCCGGTGGCGCTCAACACCCACGCGGGCTTCACCGCCGTCTCGACCACGCTGCGCATGGTGGGCCGCAATTACGGCTTGAGGGGCCCGCGCTACGTCGCTCAGATCCTCGTCCCCGCCGCCTTCCCCAGCATCCTTGCGGGCCTCAAGATCGGCTGGGCCTTCGCCTGGCGCACCCTCATCGCCGCCGAGCTCATCTTCGGCGTCACCTCGGGCTCGGGCGGGCTCGGCTGGTTCATCTTCGAGCGCAAGAACGACCTCGACATCCCCGCCGTCTTCGCCGGGCTGGTGAGCGTCATCATCATCGGGCTCCTCGTCGAGAACGGCATCTTCCGCAACCTCGAGGCGGCCACCGTGCGCAAATGGGGCATGCAGCATTAGGCCCAATCAACATTCAGTTCGTCGTCATTCCGGAAGCTTAGGCGAGCCCCGGAAAAGTTTGCTTTTCCGGGTCGCGAGCCTTGCTATCCGGAATCCATGGTGACACCGGCGCAGGCCTAGCCATGGGTTCCGGATCGAGCAAATCCTTGTTCCACAAGGATTTGCTCGATCCGGAATGACGAAGCGCCAAAATGAATGTCGACTCGTCCTAGGGGAGGCGCACTGTCTCCACATCTCGGCCCCCTTACGGAATGAGGTAGAAGAGGACGCGAGCGCTCGGCGAGATTTGCTGGAGAAGATCGAAGTCGGCGAGGTTGCGGGTGAGCACGGTGCAGCCGTGCTTCTGCGCAGTGAAGAGCAGCAGGGCATCGTTGAGCGCGCGGCTGCGATCGGCGGGCGCATAATGTTGCAGCCGGGCAAGAATGCCGGCCGCGAGGGCGGCCTCGATCCAGGTTTGGGAATCGGGCGAGAGAGTGCGATGTGGGGGGCGCCGCTCGAGCGACCCTGCGATCGTCTCGATGGCGCTGCGGGTCCTTGCGTCTCTCGGATCGAGATGCCCTGCCGCGATGGCGAGCTCGGCGGCGGTGACGGGCGAATGCCAGAGCGTCGCCGCCCTCAGAAGCGTTTCGACGTCCGCCGGCAGGCGGCCTTGCAGCTCATCGATATAGACCGTGCTGTCGAGCAGAAGATTCTTCGGCGGCGGCCGCGACAGATCGACGAAGGGCAGGGTATCCCGGGGCCTTGCGGCCAAGCGGGCGAGGTGTTTGTGCGGCTTGAGCCGGCGCAGCGCGAGGCCGAGATCAGACGTCAAGATCGAGGTCCGCCGCGATCGAACCCCGGTGCGCGATCAGCCAATCGGCGTAGTCGTCCGCCGCCACGAGATTGGCGAGGGCCGCGGTCAAGAGCTCGGTATCCGAGGAGATGCCGGTCTTCGCCTTTGCCAGCTTGACCAGCGCGGGCGGCATCCGCCCCCGCACGACCACGCTCTTCCCGCCCTCGAGCAGGCCGGCGTCCCTCGCGAAGACGATGCTGTATTTGAGGCGATCGGGCGCCCTGCCAACGCGGCCGGCATGGCGCGCTACCTCGGCTGCAGCCGCCTTTGCGCCGGCACGCCGACGTTCCATTGCAGCCTTCTCTTTTGCGCGAGCCATCGTGGTCCTCCGTCGAATGTGCTACATTGTGTATAGATTTGTAGCACAAATGTCAATGACAGGGTCGAGCGCGGGCCCACTCAAGCTCTTGCTGGCTGATACGCCGGCTCGGTCACCCGCAGCTCGCCTGCTTCGCATCAGCCGGGCGGCGGGCGTATAATGAGGCGGGACGGCGGGGGAGGCAGGCGCATGAAGGTGACGCCGCTCGGCAAGCATCTCGGCGCGCGCATCGACGCGCTCGATCTCGCGGGCGGCCTCGACGAGGCCGCCTTCGCGGCCCTCGAGCACGCCTTCCACCGCTACGGCGTCGTCGCCATCTCGGAGCAGCACTTGGGCGAGCAGGCGCTCATCGATTTCAGCCGCCGCTTCGGGGCGCTCGAGCTCAACGTCGCGAGCTCCTTCCACCACCCCGAGTTCCCTTACGTCAACATCCTCTCGAACAAGCGCAAGCCCGACGGCACGCCGCTCGGCTCGCCCGATGCGGGGCAAGGCTGGCATGCGGACATGTCGTACAACGCGACCCCGGCGCGCGCCTCGATCCTCTATGCCCTCGAGGTGCCGATGCGCGACGGCGCGCCGCTCGGCGACACGCTCTTCGCCGCCACCGCGGCCGCCTACGACGCCCTCGATCCGGCGCTCGAGTCGCGCCTCGAAACCCTCGAGGCCGTGCACCACTTCTCGAAGTTCTACGACTACATGATCCGCGCGAAGGGCTCGCCGCGGCCGCCGCTGAGCGAGGCGCAGTAGGCCTCCAAGCCTCCCGTGCGCCATCCCCTGGTGGTGCGCCATCCCTTCACGGGGCGGAAGCACCTCTACGCCGATCCCGGCTATACCGTCGAGATCGTGGGCCTGCCGGCGCGCGAGAGCCGCGAGCTCCTCGACTTCCTCTTCGACTTCCAGACCGGTGCGGAGTTCCAGTACCGCCACAAATGGCGGGTCGGCGACGTCCTCATGTGGGACAACATCGCGACCATCCATATGGCGACGGGCGGCTACGCGGCGCACGAGCACCGCCTGATGTGGCGCACCCAGGTGCTCGGCGATGCGGCGCGCTACGCCGCCGCGAACCCCGCCCGCGACTCCGTGCCAAGCTAAGGAAAGATTTTCACCACGGAGACACGGAGGACACGGAGAAGCCATCTGGATCGCTTCGCCTTCGGCTCGCGATGACGGGTTGAGTTCGTCATTGCGAGGAGGCGAAGCCGACGAAGCAATCTAGGGGAGAGTTATTCTCCGTGCTCTCCGTGTCTCCGTGGTGAAACCTTTTTCGTCTAGACGATGGGGTTCTCCAGCACGCCGATGCCGGGGATTTCCATGCGCACGACGTCGCCGGGCTCGAGGTAGCGCGGCGGCTTGCGGAAGGCGCCCACGCCCGCGGGCGTGCCCGTCGCGATCACGTCGCCGGGCAGCAGCGTCACATAGGCCGAGAGGTAGGCGATCAGCGCCGGCACCGGGAAGATCATGTCCCGCGTGGACGCGCGCTGCACCTCCTCGCCATTCACGAAGCAGCTGAGCGGGATGTCGGCCACGGAGGCGAACTCGTCGGGGGTGGCAAGCGAGGGCCCCATCGGGCAGAAGCCGTCCATGCTCTTGGCGAAGCTCGTCTGCGGCGGGCTCACGTCGAACTGGAGCTCGCGCGCGCTCACGTCGTTGAGGATGGTATAGCCGGCGACGTGCGAGATCGCATCTCGCTCGGCGATGTCGCGGCCCGGCGTGCCGATGACGACCGCGAGCTCCGTCTCGTAGTCGAGCTTCGCGACCGACGGCGGCTTGCGGATCGGCGTGCCGGTGCCGATCACGGAAGTGGAGAGCTTGACGAAGATGCGCGGCTTCTCCTGCACGGCGAGCCCGCCCTCCGCCGCATGCGCGCCATAGTTGCGCCCGACCCCGAGGATCTTGCCGGGCCGCGGCACGGGGGCGAGGAGGCGGACCGCGGCAAGCGCGTGGCGCACCCTACTCGAGCGCGAGCGCAAGCCGACCGCGAGTGCCTCGCGCGCACGCGCGATGCCCGCCGGGCCGAGCGCGAGGAGTGCGATCATCGAGGACGGCATGGCCTCGCTCGCCGCCCTGAGATCGACGACGCTCTCCTCCGCAAGCGCGCCGAGGCGCGCGGCCGCGAGTGCCGTCTCCTCTGGGGTGGCGGCCAAGCCCGGCGGCAGGCCAGGGGGCAGGAAAGTCACGAGCCTCACGGGCGTTCCCGCGCTCAGCTTCCCGGCAGTTGGGCGATCTCGGGGAAGAAGAGCTCCTGCCACGAGGCCGGCTTCTCCTTGATGGTGCCGACCTCATACATGAAGAGCGCGAACTTCATGGTTTGCTCCGGCGTCATGGTCCATTTGACCTGCGGGCCGGCGATGATGCCGGCCACCATGTCGAGGGGAAGCTTCGACTTCGAGTCCTCGATCCAAAGTGCAGCACCCGCGCGCTTGTCCGCATTCAGGATCTGCGTCGCCTCCTCGAGTGCGGCCATGAGCGCCTGGTAGAGCTTCGGGTTCTCGTCGTGGAACTTGCGCGAGGCCCAGGCGACGGTGAAGCTGTGCGAGCCGCCGAGCACGTCGAAGGAGTTGAGCACCGTGTGGATGCCGGGGGTCTCTAGCTGCTGGTACTGGAAGGGCGGCACGCTGAAGACGCTGTCGAAGGCGCTGCCGCCGGAGATGAGCCCGATGGTGGCATCGGGTGGGGAGAGCGACACCGTCAAATGGTCGAGCTTGGCGAAGTTCTCCTTGCCGAAGGCCTCGGCCGCCGCCATCTCGAGCGTCACCGCCTGCACCGAGACCTTGACCGCGGGAAGTGCGATGCGGTCGGCATCGCTGAAGTCGCGCACGCTCTTGACGTTGGCATTGCGCGTGTTGAGGAGGAAGGGTTGCGAGCTCAATGCCGAGACGCCCCGCGCCTCCTGTGCCGTGCCCTTGGTCTTGGCCCATAGCGTCACCAACCCAGGAACGCCCCCCGAGACCACGTCGACGTTGCCCGAGATGAGTGCGGTGTTCATGGCATCCGGGCCGCTGAAGGTCGACCACACCGTCCTCACGTCGCCGAGACCGAGCGCCTTGGCGTGCTTCTCGATGAGGTGCCGGTGCTCGAGGATGTTGAGCTGCACGTAGCCCATGGAGAACTGCTTGGCGAGACGGATCTCGCTGGCCTCGGCGCGGGCCGCGCGCGGGGCGCTTGCGATGAGCGCCGCCGCCAAGGCGCAGGCAAGGATTGCGACAATCTGCGAATGCTTCCCCGACATGCTTCCTCCCCGGCAATAGCCTATGTGTGCCGGCACCCCGGACGAAAGACGCGCGGCCCTTTGCGGAGTGCGGCCTTAGTGTCCCGATTCGAAAGTTCGTTCCACCCGATGATAACCGTCATTGCGAGCGCAGCGAACCCCGGCGTACGCCGGGGCAGCGCCCAGTGGAAATTCCTCCCTGGATTGCTTCGGCGCCCTTCGGCCGCCTCGCAATGACAAGTGTTTTCCTGATGTCATGAGCTTCGGAACCAGGACATTAGGTGCGGCGTCTATTCCGCGGCCTTCTCGGCGACGCTCGCTTCCGCGCGATCGAGCTCCTCCGCCAATGCCCGTGAGACCCGCGAGAGCGGCAGACGGCACTCGGCCGAGCGGATGAGGCCCCGGCGCCACAAGCAGTGCTTGATCGGCATCGGGTTGGCTTCCTTGAAGAGGAGCGGCACCAGGGTCTCGAGTCGGGACCAGATGGCACGCGCGCCGCGATGGTCGTTCGCCATCATCCGCTCATGGACGCCGACGAAGAGCTCGGTCCTGAGATGGGAGGAGGCGAGGATGCCGCCGTCGGCACCATGCGCGAGCATCGTATAGAAATAGGGGTCCTCCCCGGTCATCACCGCGAATCCCTTGGGCCGCCGGCGCAGGAGCTCGATCGATTGGGCGAGATTGCCGGAGGAATCCTTGACGCCGACGATGTTGGGCAGCCCGGCGAGCTCCAAAAGCGTGTCGTTCGCCAGGTTGACGCCCGTGCGGTAGGGGATGTTGTAGATGATGATCTCGCGGTCGGTCGATTCGGCGATGCGCGTGAAATGCTCGCGCATCCCCTCCTGGCTCGGCCGGTTGTAATAGGGACAGACCGAGACGATGCCGGAAAATGCGTAGCGCTCGAGCCGCTTCAGCATCTTGACGACCTTCCAGGTCGCATTGCCGCCGACGCCCACGAAGACCGGCGCCCGACCCGCGACGACGCTCACGGTGCGCTCGACGATCGCCTCCATCTCGTCGTCCTCGATGGTCGGGCTCTCGCCGGTGGTCCCGAGCGGGAAGATGCCCGCAATACCCTTGCCGAGGGCGTGCTCGAGCAAGCGCTCGTAGCTCGCGAAATCGACCTCGCCATCGAGGAACGGCGTGATGACGGGCAACCACACGCCCGAGATTTTCGCCATGACCGGGCCTCCTTTCCGACCTGGCAGGATAATCGATCGCCGCGCGCGGGCATAGCCTCGCCCGGGAGAGCCCGCGCCGTCCCGCTTACTCGACCGTGATCGTGCCGGTCATGCCTGCCCAGTCGTGATCGGGGCAGGCGAGGGGGAAGCGGCCCGGGCGCTCGGCGATGAAATAGACGTCCTTGCTCTCGTGCGGCGGCAGCACGACTTCCTTGCCTTCCTGCGCCAGCACTTCGGGGTTCCTGGTCTCGATCGCCTTGAAGAAGTCGGGGGCGCTGAACTCGTGGAGCTCCTTGCCGTCGTTCTGCAAATGCAGCCGATAGGGCACGCCGCGGCGGAATTTGAGATCGCTCGGGGTGAAGCGATACTCCGTCATGGTCACGGTAAAGAGCTCGGCCTTGCTCCAGTCGACGGCGGCGGCGCGCGCGGCGAGGCTCGCAAGTGCCAGTATCGCTGAGACGAGAGCAAGCGAGAGCGGGCGGTGCACTGTCACGATCCTTTCCTTGCCGGCCGGACCCGATCAATAGACCAATTCCCATGGTTTTGACGCCGGGGGCGGCGGCAAATCACGCGAATGTGAAGCGCTTCAACCGAGCACTTGTGGACCCGTATGGCCTCCCCGGCGAATAATGCCCGGGACCAAATTGAACCTGGGAGGAGAACATGTCGCAGATCACGCGCAGGGCATTATGGACGATGGCCGCGGCGGCAGTGCTCGCGGTGGGCGCGCTCACGGGCGCGTTGGCACAGGGCATGGCGACGAAGCTGTCGGCGACCTTGAACGGCGCCTCCGAGGTGCCGCCGGTGACGACGGCGGCCACCGGCAAGGCGGCCCTCACGCTCGACAAGGGCACCAAGATGCTGAGCTGGGAGATCAGCTACAGCGGCTTGAGCGGCGACGCCACGGCGGCCCACTTCCACGGGCCCGCGGTCGCCGGTGCGAACGCCGGCGTAGAAGTGCCGATTCCCGTCGGCCCCAGCCCGATGAAGGGCTCGGCCACCTTGACCGACGCGCAGATGGCCGATTTTCTCGGCGGCAAGATCTACATCAACATCCACACCGCCGCCAACAAGGGCGGCGAGATTCGCGGCCAGGTGATGGCGGCCATGTAACGCCGCGGGTCGGTTCCTTACGCTTTGTTCGCCCCTCTCCCGCAAGCGGGAGAGGGAGGGACCCATGGCCGCAGGCCATGGGAGGGTGAGGGACAGCCGCGCGGCTGACCGCGTCGATCACGAATCTTGAAGGGCCTGCTTACCCAGCCCGGTGCGATCCCTCACCCTTCCCATCCCTTCGGGACGGGCCCCTTCCCTCTCCCGCTTGCGGGAGAGGGATTACTCTAGGCAGCACTCTATCTCTTCTGCGCCTGTTGAATCGCCTGCCAGATCGCGAGCGGGGTGGCGGGCATGTCGAGGTGGCGGATGCCGAGCTCGCTGAGCGCGTCGACGACGGCGTTCATCACCGCCGGCAGCGCGCCGGCACAGCCGGCCTCGCCGCAGCCCTTGGCCCCCAGGAGGTTGGTCTTGGCCGGCACCGGGTGGCTGAAGAAGGCGAAGCTCGGCAGGCCGCGGGCGCGCGGCAGCGCGTAATCCATGTAGGAGCCGGTGAGGAGCTGGCCCTCCTCGTCGTAGACGGTGCGCTCCATGAGCGCCTGGCCGATGCCCTGAACCACCCCGCCATGGAGCTGGCCTTCGACGAGGAGCGGGTTGATGAGGTTGCCGAAGTCGTTGACCATGACGTAGCGCACGACAAGGGCCGTGCCGGTCGCGGGATCGATCTCGACCTCGGCTATGTGGCAGCCGTTGGGATAGGCCGAAGGCGCGTGGTCGAAGACGTGCGTCACATCGAGCGTCGCCGGCACCTCGGGCGGCAGCTTGAGCCCTTGGCGCAGCTTCTCTGCGAGCGCCATGATGCCGATCCCGCGGTCGGTGCCGACGATGGTGAAGCGGCCGCCCGCGAACTCGATGTCGGCCGCCGCCGCCTCGAGCACGGCCGAGGCGATCTTCTTGCCCTGCTCGACCACCTTCTCGCTCGCCTCCACGATCGCCGAGCCGCTCGCCATCACCGACTTCGAGCCGCCGGTGCCCCCGCCCGAGACGAGCTCGTCGCTGTCGCCCTGGAGGAGGCGGATGCGCGCGAAGGGCACGCCGAGCTTCTCGTGCAGGATCTGCGCGAAGGGCGAGGCGTGGCCCTGGCCGTAGTCGAGCGTGCCGGTGATGATGGTGACCGTGCCGTTGGCCTCGAAGCGGATGCCGCCCATCTCCTTCATGGGGGGTGCGGTCACCTCGAGATAATTGCCGATGCCGCGGCCGCGCAAGAGGCCGCGCGCAGTGCTCTCCCGCTTGCGCCCGACAAAGCCGTTCCAGTCGGCCTCAAGAAGCGCCTTCTCCATGAGGCGGGTGAAGTCGCCGCTGTCGTAAGTGGTGCCCGCCGGCGTCTTGTAGGGCATCTCCTCGTGCTGCACGTGATTGCGCCGGCGCAGCTCGACCGGGTCGATCCCCATCTCGCGCGCCGCCGCGTCCACGAGCCGCTCCATGACGTAGTTGCCCTCGGGCCGGCCGGCGCCGCGATAGGCGTTGATCGGCACCGTGTTGGTGAAGACGAGCTTGGTCGAGGTCTCGACGAGCGGCGTGCGGTAGACGCCGATCGCGTTCTTGGTGACGTTCATCGTCGGCATGAGCGGCGAGACGTGCGCCAGCCGGCCGCCGAGGTTGCCGTAGCCGGTGATACGCAGTGCGAGGAATCGGCCGTCCTTGTCGAGCGCCAGCTCGGCCACATATTCGTGGTCGCGCCCCTGCGTATCGGAGAGAAAGCTCTCCGAGCGCTCGTCGGTCCACTTGACGGGGCGGCCGAGCGCGCGCGCGGCATGGAGAATGCAGACATATTCGGGGAAGACCGGCGCCTTCATGCCGAAGGAGCCGCCGATGTTGCCGGAAAGCACGCGCACCTTCTCGAGCGGCACCTTGAGGATGTCCTTGGCGATCTGGTTGCGCAAGCCGAAGACGCCCTGGCAGCCGGCGCGGATCGTCCATTTGTCCGCCTTGGCGTCGTAGGCAGCTATGGCCGAGCGCGGCTCCATGGCGCAGACGACGACGCGGTTGTTCTCGATCTCGAGGCGCGTGACGTGCGCCGCGCGCTTGAAGGCGTCGGCGACCTTCTCGGCATCGCCGTAGTGGAAATCGGCGGCGATATTCAAGGGAACGTCGTCGTAGAGAAGGGGAGCGCCCGGCTTCGCCGCCTCGCTCGCGCGCGTGACGGCGGCAAGGGGCTCGATATCGACCTCGACCGCCTCGGCCGCGTCCTTGGCCTCTGCGATGCTTTCGGCGACGACGCAGGCGAGCGCATCGCCCAAATAGCGCACGCGGTCCCGCGTCAAGGCGGGCCAGGCGGGCTGGCGCATGGGCGTGCCGTCGCGGTTGGTCGCGGGAAGCAGGCATTTGAGCGTGCCGTAGCCGGCGGCCTCGAGCTCCGCGCCGGTCACGACCGCGAGCACGCCCGGCATGGCGCGCGCGGCGCGCGCGTCGATGGACTTGAGCCGGCCGTGGGCATGGCGGCTGCGCACCATCACGGCATAGGCCTGGGAGGGCAGCTTCACATCGTCGGTGTAGCGGCCCTCGCCGCGCAGGAGATAGGGATCCTCGCTGCGCGGCACCGGCTGGCCGATGCCGTATTGCCTCTCACTCGAGTCCTCGACCGGATAACGCACGTCCATGAGCGCCCTCTCGCTATCGTCCATCGTAAGGATAGGATATCAACCGCCTCCGCCCTCGGGGCAAGACCGCTCCGCCCCGGCACCGGCTGCTCCGCATGCCAATAATCTCGGGAGTCTCTCGTCGCCTTCCCCGGTGCGAGGCACACGCCCGCAGCACCAGGAGAATTCGCGAACATGAAGGAGTTGGGGGACGGACCCGCATCTTGCCCGAGCTAAAATGGTACGGCGCCCGGCCATGGTCAAGGTATCGGGGCGTAGGCCGCAGGCCTCTCGCATATGGCCGCCTCGCCCTTCGAGACGCGCGCTGCGCGCGCTCCTCAGGGTGAGGCGGCCTGAAGTTCCAGCGGATTTCCTCGTCCTGAGGAGGGCCGAAGGCCCGTCTCGAAGGACGAGGAAATCCGCACAACGCCAAATGCGCTTGTCCTCGCGCACGCCAGCACGATTCCGCCGCCGTCGTGCTGCAAATCCCTTGAACGCCGCCCGCCCGACGCCATAGGCTCATGCCCGCAATCGAGTGCAAGGCTGGGGACAGCAAGGAACGACCGCGCCCACAAGGAGCCGCCCATGCCTTTCGAGACCCGCCTCACGCCGGAGATGATCGAGCGCTTCACCAAATCGGGTCATTGGGGCAAGGAGACCTTCTACGACTTGCTGAGTGCGGTGGCGGTGCGGCACCCCGAGCGGATCGCCGTCGTCGACGCCAAGTCCCGCGTCAGCTACGGCGAGCTCCTGGAGAAGGTCGAGCGCACCGCCGCCTTCCTGCGAAAGTGCGGGATCGGGCGCGGGGACGTGGTGACCATCCAGCTCCCCAACTGGGTGGAGTTCGCCTACGTCTTCTTCTCCCTCGAATTGCTCGGTGCCGTCGCCAACAAGATCAGCCCCGATTTCCGCACCCGCGAGGTCGATTA
>Ga0074044_10001923_pt1 | contig 18334 bp, 18 predicted proteins | sample BogForMeECP23OM1_FD_94443 | JGI IMG/M metagenome (GOLD analysis project Ga0074044, IMG submission 94443) | Bog forest soil microbial communities from Calvert Island, British Columbia, Canada - Bog Forest MetaG ECP23OM1 | ecosystem: Environmental > Terrestrial > Soil > Wetlands ...
ATGCGCAGGTTGCCGTTTTTCGCGCGGCCGGCCGCCGGCACGGCGTAAAATTGCGGGTCGCGAACATGGATTAGAAATACCAGCATGGCCACCTCTGGTCGCTGCCAACGCTCCGAGCGCGCGCTGTGTGCCTGCATCGCCCTTCGCCAGCGGGTGTGAGCCTACTCGCCGGAATCATTCGGCTGAAAACCAACTCATTATAAGGGTATCAGCGCGCCCAAAACCAGCACGGTCATCGGGCCGCTCGCGTGCCCCTGCTTCGCGGGTCGTCGCGGCGTAGAATCCACAGTGGAAGCGCCCTTGTACATCGGACCCGGACTTATCTAAGGTTCAGTTGTTGTTTTTGAGGGTTTCAGGCGAGCGCGGTGACTCCTGGGAGGATTGATCGGTGGCGATAAAAGTCGGGATAAACGGATTCGGCCGGATCGGCAGAATGTTCCTGCGCGCGGCCCTGGCCAAAAAGGAACTCGAGATCGTGGCCGTCAACGACATCACCGACGCGCCCACGCTTGCGCATCTGCTCAAATACGATTCCATCCACGGCACGCTGCGCCACGAGGTCAAGGCCGAAGGCGGGATTATTTTCCTCGACGGCAAGCCGCTCCAGGTGCTGGCGGAACGCGATCCCGGCAAATTGCCGTGGAGCAAACTCGGGGTGCAGGTGGTCATCGAATCCACCGGCCTGTTCACGGCGCGCGACAAGGCCGCGATGCATCTTTCTGCCGGCGCGAAAAAAGTCGTCATCAGCGCGCCCGCCGACGGCGCCGACGTCACGCTATGCCTGGGCGTCAACCACCACGTTTACGACGCGAAAAAGCACGACGTGATATCGAACGCGTCATGCACGACCAACTGCCTCGCGCCAGTAGCAAAGGTCCTGCATGACAGTTTCGGAATAGTCCACGGCCTGATGACCACCGTGCATAGCTACACCTCGGATCAAAGCCTGCAGGACACACCGCACAAGGATCTGCGGCGCGCGCGCGCCGCGGCGATGTCGATGATCCCGACTTCAACCGGCGCCGCGAAAGCGATCGGCCTCGTGCTGCCCGCGCTCAAGGGCAAGCTCGACGGCCTCGCGATCAGAGTGCCGACGGCGAACGTCTCGCTCGTTGACCTGACCGTGACGGTTGACAAGGACGCCGACGAAAAATCAGTCAATGCCGCGATGAAAGCGGCGGCCGATGGCCCGCTCAAGGGGATTCTCGCGTACAGCGAGGCGCCGCTGGTCTCGGTCGATCTCAACGGCAATCCGCATTCGTCGATTCTCGACGCGCCGTTGACCAAGGTGGTCGGCAAGCGGCTGGTGAAAGTATTTTCGTGGTACGACAACGAATGGGGCTACTCGAACCGGCTCGCGGATATCGCCGCGTTCGTCGCCGACCAGCTTTAGCCGCGCCAGCCGAGCAGACCGGAGAGTGAGTGGCCGCGATGCCCGTGGTACCGATCACGCGCCTTCAGTTGAAAGACAAGAAGGTGCTCGTGCGATGCGATTTCAACGTGCCGATCCGCGAGGGAAAGATCCAGGACCCGGCACGAATCGACGCGAGCCTCGACACGATTCGCTACATCCTCGAACATGGCGGATCGGCCGTGCTCTGCTCGCATCTGGGCCGTCCCAAGGAGCGCTCCGCCGAGCTCAGCCTCAAGCCGGTCGCCGAGTATCTATCGAAGGTGCTCGGGCAGAAAGTCGCGCTCGCGCCCGACTGCATTGGCGATCACACCGGCAAAATGATCGAAGCGCTCAAGCCGGGCGAAGCGATCCTGCTCGAAAATTTGCGCTTCCACAGCGAAGAGGAAGCCAACGATCGCGACTTCTCGCATGAACTGGCGCGGCACAAGCAGGTCTATGTGAACGACGGCTTCGGCGCCGCACATCGCGCGCACGCCTCGACGGTCGGAGTCACACGATTCATCGCGGAGCGCGCGGCCGGATTCCTGATTATGCGCGAACTCGATGCGTTGCGCGCGGTCACCGAGAATCCGCGGCGCCCGTCGGTCGCGATCATGGGCGGCGCAAAAGTCTCCGACAAGATCGGGTTGATCAGAAATCTGCTGACCAAGGTCGATGCGATCCTGATTGGCGGCGCGATGGCGTACACGTTTCTGAAGGCCAATGGCGTCGCCGTCGGCCGCTCGCGCGTTGAAGACGACAAGCTCGAGCTGGCGCGCGAATTGCTTGCCGAGGCCGCGGGCAAAGGCGTCAAAATCCTCCTGCCGTCGGATCACATTGCCGCATCCGCTCCGGAAGCCGACGCGACGCCTCATACAGTCACCGAAATTCCCTCCGAGATGATGGGGCTCGACATCGGACCGGATACCGCGGCGGCGTTTATCGCGGAGATCGCACGCGCCAGGACCGTCATCTGGAACGGCCCGCTTGGATTATTCGAGATCCCGGCGTTCGCGGGTGGCACGATGCGAGTCGGTGAGGCGCTCGCCAATCAATCGGGCGTCATTTCGATAATCTGCGGCGGCGACACGGCTGCGGCCTTCGCGCATGCGGCGTGGGCGAACAAGTTCACGCATGTCTCGACCGGTGGCGGTGCAGCGCTCGAATTTTTGGAAGGCCGCGAGCTGCCGGGCGTAAAGGCGCTCGAAGTCTGACAGCGTACGGACGGGAAGGACAAGCGTGCGCAAAAAACTAATCGCCGGGAACTGGAAGATGCACCTTGTGCCGGTCGAGGCGCGCGCTCTAATCGCCGCAATCCGCGCCGAGATCGATCACGACGCCGCGGCGCTGGCTAAAGATCGCGACGTGATGGTCGCGCCGCCCGATATTCTCATCCCGGCCGTGGCCCAGGCACTCGCGGGCTCGTCGATCCTGCTGGGCGCGCAAAATATGCACTACGAGGACAAAGGTGCGTTCACCGGCGAAGTCTCGCCGCCGATGCTCAACGCGTATGGCGTGACCCACGTCATCGCCGGCCATTCAGAGCGCCGCCACATTTTTCATGAAACCGACGAACTGATTAACCGCAAAGTGCTCGCCGCGCTGAAGCACCGGATGGCGCCGATCCTGTGCGTCGGCGAAACCCAGGACGAACACGACAGCGGCCGTGCGCTGGATGTCGTGCTGGATCAGCTCCGGCGCGGGCTCGAGAACGTCGGCGACGATCAGGTGACCGCAGTGGCGATTGCATACGAGCCGGTCTGGGCGATTGGCACCGGGCGCAACGCGACGCCCGACCAGGCCGAATCTGTCCACGCAGCGATCCGCAGCGCCATCCTCCAACGCTACGGGCCCGAGCGCGCGTCGGCGGTGCGGATAATTTACGGCGGCAGTGTAAACGCCGACAATGTTGACTCGCTCGTGTCCAAGCCCGATATTGACGGGGCTCTGGTCGGCGGGGCAAGCTTAAAGGCCGACTCGTTCGCGCGCATCGTCAGGGCGCGGACTCGCTGAAGAAGACAAAATGGTTTCAATCGTTGTTTCGATTCATGTGATCGTCTGCGTCGCCATGTGCACCGTCATCCTGCTGCAGCAGGGCAAGGGTGCACAGGTCGGCGCCGTTTTCGGCGGTTCGAGCCAGACCGTGTTCGGCGCAAGCGGGGCAGGCAATGCGCTGACCAAAGCGACGTGGGCGCTGGCGACAATTTTTTTCGCGACTTCGATCTTCCTGGCGCTGGCTTCAGCGCGGCGCGTGACCGGCAGTGTCTTCGATCGGCCGTTCTCGTCGGCGCCGTCGAGCGTTATGCCGGCGTCGAGGCAGGCGCCTAGGAACGCGCTTCCCGCGGCGCCGGCGCCAGCCGGTCGAAATCCCGCCGGACCCGCGACGCCGTCGTCGACAAAGTAATCGCCGTACTTTCGGATTTGCGCCGGAGCGCTCAGACCCTCAACCTCGCTCCGGCCGCAACGCACGATGCGCGCGGGTGGTGGAATGGCAGACACGCCAGTTTGAGGGGCTGGTGGTAGCAATACCGTGCGGGTTCAAGTCCCGCCCCGCGCACGAGCAGGGGTGACCCCTGCACCCAGTACTAGGAAAACAACGAGCTCTGTCGGGGGGGCTGCCGCACGACCAGAGGTTGCACCATGCGGCGTTCGTGGTCGATGGGGAAGCCGTAGCGCGCGCGGATGCGATCGAAAATCACGCGCATCCTTTCGTCATACGCATGCGGAACGTACTCGGCGTGCGCATAAAACATGTCGACACGCTCGGCCAGATGCGGAAAACGCTCCCTGACGAATGGAATGAATCGGCGCGCCGCCGCCGGTTTCAGAAACAGCGAACGCCACCACACCCCCGACGCGCCCGCGCGATGCGCCCCGCGAACGACGCTCTCGATCGCCGCGGGATCGTCCGTCAGTCCCGGAATCATCGGCATCATGAGCACGTTGCATCGGATACCCGCCCGCGCCAGCTCGAACAGCGCGCGCAGCCGCAAGCCCGGGCGCGGCGCTCGCGGCTCAAGAATTCGTTGCAGTTTTCGATCGAGTGTTATCAGCGAGAAATTCACCGACAGCTTCGAGCGCCGATTAATCTTTTTGAGCCACTCGAGGTCGCGAACGACGAGGCTCGATTTGGTCGTGATCGACAGGTCCAGCCCCGACAGTTGCGCGAACACTTCGAGCATGGAGCGCGTGAGCTCATACTTTCGCTCGGCCGGCTGATAGGGGTCGGTCGCCGTGCCGATTGCGATCGCGTCGGTGCCGATTGGCGTGCGCGAGAGCGTGCGGGCCAGGACCTCGGCCGCCATCCGCTTGACGAAAATCTTGCGCTCGAAGTCCATCGGATCGCGCAGCTCCAGAAAGTCGTGCGTGTAGCGCGCGTAGCAGTAAACGCATCCGAACTCGCAGCCGCGATACGGGTTGATCGTCCATCGAAACGGCACGTGCGGGCTGTCGCATCGATTGAGAATCTGGCGCACCGGCATCTCGATAAACTCGACGCCGCGGGTGGCGTCGAGGTCTTCGGGCCGGGGCGAATAGAGCGGCAATGTGGCGACGGCTTTCATCTGATGGCAGGGCTATTTTCGCTTTTTCTTCGCTATCCTGTCAAGCCGCCAAGTTTCAGACGCTGATTGTGTCGCCGGTCACCTCGTCTCCGTAACTGAATGGCTGGATAATAGCAGTCGAAGCGGATTTCGTTCTGCGGCTCATCGCGAATCAATGAAACACAACGAACACGATCATCAGGACCCCATAAACAACCCCTATAGCGCCGGGATCGAAGGGGGTTTTCACCGGCCGCGATTCCGGCATGACGCACCACGATGGTTTACGCTGTTGGTCTTTGCGGGTTTCCTTGGAATGCTGATCGCCTGCTTGTTCTTGTTCGGTTGATATTCAAAACCGCCCACTACCTAAGGGTAGCTTCGTTCCGTCAAAAAAATATTTTGATGGAGACGAGTGGCTCGCTGTCGCTGATGGTGAGAAGGCACACCGCACGGCCTTTGGGGCGAGTGCGCGAGCGTGCGGCCATCCTGACTGTTGCCCATAGAGGACTTGGATAGCACGGCGGGCGCTCCGGCGTCAGGCTGAATAGATCATCCCTGAAGTGCTAGGTACTAGTCGGAGAGCGCGGCGCGGGGTACGGGACGATCCGCGTCGCAACTGGAGGAAATCGTGATGGCAGACAATGGGCGCAAATATCGTGAGAAGTACGGGGAGTGGGCTCTCGTTACAGGCGCGTCGGCGGGGATCGGCCTTGAGTTTGCACGCGCGCTTGCGCGCGAGGGGATGTCGATAGTGCTGACGGCGAGGCGCGAGGAGCGGCTGAACGCGCTCGCCGCGGAACTCCGCCAGAATTTTCGCGTCGAAACGCGCGTGGTCGCGGTCGATCTCGCAGCGGCGGACGGCGCGGATCGCCTGGCCGGCGCGGTCGCTGATTTGCCGATCGCATTTCTGGTCAACAACGCCGGCTTCGGCTACGCGGGCCGTTTCGACAAGCTGGCAACCGACAGGCTGCGCGCGATGGTGGTCGTGAACTGCGTCGTGCCGGTGGTGCTGACGAGCCGCATCATGCCCGGGATGGTCAAGCGTGGACGCGGCGCGGTGATCATTGTGGGATCGGTGGCGGGACGCCAGCCGCTGCCGCTGCACGCCGTTTACAGCGCAACCAAGGGATTCGATTTGCTGTTCGGTGAGGGGTTGTGGGGCGAGCTGCGCGGCACGGGCGTCGATGCGCTCGTGATTGAGCCGGGGCCGACGCGGACCGAGTTCCAAGCGGTGGCGGGAGAGAGCGTGGGGGCCGATCACGGCGAGCCGGCGGAAAATGTAGTGCGGGTCGCGCTCGACGCGCTCGGCAAGCAGCCGAGCGTTATCTCGGGATGGTTCAACTGGGTGCGCGCCAATGCGACGCGGCTGGTTCCGAGGTCGACGGCGGTGATCATCGCGAAGAAGGTGATCGAAGGGCAGACCCCGCAAGAGCTGCGATAGAAATGCAGTAGAGGCGCGGATCAGTCCTGGACGCGCAGTCGAATACGCGTCCGGGATAGCCAACTTGCTCCAGCCGCCAGTACCTGGCTCATGGAATTGTCGCGAGGTCGTAGGCGGGCGGCAGTTTCTCCGCGATCGTCGCGAGCGACGACCCGGCGGCGGTGGCGCGAACGATGGCGCCGTCGTTGCAGACCGCGAAGAAGCCGCCGTTCTCCGGGTCGGCCTTCAGCCGCATCACCATGCCGCGCCCAAACCTCTGGTCGGTGGAAATCGCCGTGAAACTGTCGCCGCGGTCGTTGCTGCGGAACAGCACCGCGTCGGCGCCGGTCGGTCCGACGCGCCAGGTGGGCGGCGGGCCCATCGCGGCCGCGGTGAAAACGTCTTCGCTGTCAGGCAGGCTTACGAGCAATGGGACGGTGTACCCGCGGTTGAGCCCGCGCGTTACGTGTTGCCACGATTTGCCGGCGTTGTCGGACAAGTAGAACCCGTTGCCGGTGGTGGCGTAGAGGCGGCGCGAATCGCGCGAGTCCACCGCGACCGTATGAACATCCCAATAGAGACCGTCGTTGAGGGGCTCGAATGAGGCGCCGTCGTTGCGTGAGCGGAAGATGCCGCCCTCCTCGACGCCGACGTACATCGTGGAAGGCTCATGCGGATCGAAAGCGATGGAACGGACGTGCGGAATATGCGGCGGTGGCGGAAATGTCCAGCGGTCGCGCCCCGGGATTTTCAGGAAGCCGTCGCATTCCCTGAAGAGGTGCCCGCGATCGTCGCTGCAGAACAAACGCGCGTGCGACGTCCCGATGAACACGCGATCCCTCACGGCCGGCGATGCGGCGATCGACCAGACCTCTTCTTCGCGCGCGAGCTGCGGAGTGACGTCGGTCCAGGTTCTGCCGCCGTCGGTCGAGCGGGCGAGCGTGCCCTTGCCGCGGACGTGCTCGGTCGAGCCGGCGTAGATGAGCGTGGGATCGACGGCATCCTGCGCCATGCACCAGATGGCTGACGGATCGGCAAGCACCATCAGCGGAGCCCCTCCGCGCGAGGGATCGAGAATCACAATGCCCTTGGCCGTCCCGATGCACAGTCGCATCCCGGTACACCTCTCATGCCGCGACAGGATCGTAGCGCAAAGGACCCCGACGGAATAGCGCACGCGCGTACGGCTGGTGCGCCGCGAAGATCTTACGTCAACTTCGTACCGACCCGAATCTCGCCGGCAGCCGCGAGCTCGGCGGGCGCGACTTTCCTGGGGTTCGGATCGATTCGCGCTCGCTTGACGACAATCGTCGCGCCCGCGAGCGCGACCTTCATTCCGTCCGAATCAAGGGCAATTATCGTTCCCGCTTCGCCTTCCGATCGGCCCGCCGAAAACTTGACCTCATAAAGCCGCAGCCGTTTATCGCCGACGCTTGCGAACGCGCCCGGCTGCGGGTCGCATCCGCGAATCAGGTTGAAGATCTCGCGCGCCGGTTTTGCAAAATCGATCCTGGCGTGCTCGTCGCGGCACGGCGGCTCGTAGGTCGCCTTGCTCTCGTCCTGGATCATGGCGGGCGCGTTGCCGGATTTGATCAGATCGACCGCTTCGATCATCGCGTCGATTCCCATCGGGGAGAGCGTGTTGAAGTAGATGGAGCCGACGGTATCGTTCTCTGCAATCGGCACGCGCTTGCGAACGAGGATCGGTCCGGTGTCGATACCTTTATCGGGCCAGAACCATGTGACCCCTGTTTCCGCGTCGCCCTGGATAATTGCCCAGTTGATCGCGCTGGCGCCGCGATGGCGCGGGAGGAGGGAAGGGTGAAAGCAGATTGACTTGTAGCGCGGTGCGTAGAGAATTCGCTCGGGAACTATCAGGGTCACGAAGGCGAGGATGGCCAGGTCGGCATCGAGCGTTTTGAAATGCTCGAAGGCGGCGTCGTTCTTGAACGACTGTGGCTGGCTGAGCGGCAAGCCCATCGCGCGCGCCCTGGCGGCCAGCGGATCCGCCTTGCCGGCGGGCGAATCGGGCGGTGCGAAGACGTGAACGATTTCGTTGCCGTGATCGATCAGCGCATCGAGCGCTTTTTCCGCGAACGCAGCTTGACCGAGCAGTGCGATACGCAACCTGGTGTTCCTCCGCAGTTCTCTTCCATTTCTCCTGTCACGCTACCAAATCAAAATTGGAGTTGCACGTTGAAACGACGTGTCAGCCGCGGCGGACATTGAACCGGAGCCGAGCGAGAGCCTAAACGCGACCGGCGTCATCTGGGAATTCTTCAAGACGCATCCGCGGACACCGGCGCCTTAAGCCAATACTTCGCTGAATCCCATTAAGAAGAACGATTGACACGATCGGTTGCGGGCCGCTTTGATTACCGATCGAATGTTCTCCACTCGACGGCGGCCCGAAATTCTCGCGATCCTTCTCTTTTTTGTAGTCGCGGTAGCCGCGCCTGGCCGGGCTCAAGACGCTGCCGACGTTCATCATGGCCGCGGCCGTATCGTGGTGCTGATGGTGTGGGATGGGCTGCGGCCCGACTCCGTCACGCAACGCGACACGCCGAATCTTTACCGGCTGGCGCGCGAGGGCGTGCGGTTTGACCGCCATCACGCGATCTTCCCGACCCTCACGATGGTAAACGCCACCGCGCTCGCCACGGGAGCGCCGCCCGGCGTCAACGGACTCGAGGGCAACGTGTTCTACCTGGAGCCATCGGCAGATACGCCGGCAGCCCTCATCAACACGGCTCCCAATGAAGCCAAGCCAGGGGCGCCCACGATTGCGAAGGACTCGGAGGGCCGCATGGTCTGGGCGGAGGGCGCCAGGGCGATAGTCAACTTAAACGGGGCGGATGGATTCAAGGGCCGGCTGATCGGGTTGGACACAATCACGCAGGAGGTCGCGCGCGAGGGCGGCTACGTTGGCGTGATCGGCAAGCAGGGACCGACCTCGGTGTTTGACAATCGCGTTGAAACGGTCGTCGACGGCAAGGATATTCTCGGCGAGCCGCACAAGGATTACCTGTTCGCCTCGGACGATCTGGTCGAGCCCAAGTCGGCGAGTCAGACAATAACCGCCGCAATGCCGTCCGCTTCGAGAACCGCGGTCGCAGACGAGCAGCGCGACTTGTACTCCACGCGGCTGGTCGTGGAAGACGCTCTGCCGGCCGCCAAGCGTGCCGCGGATGCAGGCCGGCCCGCGTTGGTCGTTCTCTGGCAGCGTAATCCCGATCTCACGCTGCACATTGCGGGGTTGGGCACGCTGCCTGCGATGGAGGCATTAAGCCTTTGCGACAACAACCTGATGCGCGTTCGCGCCGCGATCGAAGCATTGGGCATCGCGGACAAAACCGACCTGATAGTGGTCTCGGACCACGGCTTCGCGACGATTAAGTTCCGCATCGTTCTGTCGGAAATGCTGGTCTCGGCGGGAATCAAGAAATCGCACGACAGCACCGACGTCATCGTCGCCCCCAACGGCGGCGCGGACCTGATTTACCTGTCGCCGAGCGAATTTCCCACGCCGGAATCGCGCCACGCGATGCTGCAGAAGATCGTCAACTTCGCCGAGGCGCAGGAATGGTGCGGACCGATCTTCTCGCGCGAGTCCGCCACCGCTCCCACGGAGCAGGGCCGCCGTGGCCGCCGCCGGCGCACGCCGAAACCGTACCTCGGATGGATCGACGGTACATTCAGCCAACGCGTCATCGGCCTGTACAATCCCGCGCGCTCGCCGGACCTGGTGATTTCATTTCGCGAGGAGCCCAACGCCGACAACAAGGGCCTTACCGGGCCGGGCAATCCCGCGTTCCTGATCGGCGAAATCGGACAGGTCTCGACGCGCAACAAGTCCGCCGAACTGGTGCATCCGGTAAAGGGACTCGTGTACGCGGACAACGGGACCAGCCAGACGTTCACCACCGGGATGGGGATGCATGGCGCGGCAGGCGAGCGCGAGATTCATAATTTTTGCGCCGCGATTGGCCCGGACTTCCGGCGCGGGTTCGTCGATTTCAATCCCACGGCGAACACCGATGTTGCGCCGACGATCACGCAGATACTGGGCGTGCTGCCGAACCTCGGCCCCGGCGGTGTGGCGCCCGCGGGACGCGCGATGGCTGAGGCGTTGACCGACGGCCGCCACGGCGCCGGAGGATCGCGTACGCAAACGATGACGACCGACCTGATGCTGCAAGGCGTCGAGGCCGTGACGACGATTCGAGTGAGCTGGATCGGTGACGAGCCGTATCTCGACGGCTCATCAGTCGAGCACAAGCCGCTGGGCAGTTCGCCGTAGAAAGTAGGACGGCGGTAGAACGGGGAAACTCAATTGAATGCGGAACCCACCGTGGGTTCCGCACCTCCTTGGGCAGGGGTAACCCCTGCACCCAGTGTTAAGAGAATATGCGGGACTTCGTCCCTGTTAGAACTGGTTAGGGGGAGACGGTCGGTTCTCTTATGGTGTCCATTCTAGAGCGAAGCGAAGAATCCCGGTTCCTTCTGGGATCGGTTTCAATCCAGCGCGGTGATCGAACGGCCGCGCGTTTCGGGCAGTATCCAGACCATCAAAGCGCCCAGCGTCGAGAAGACTGCGCCGAGCGAAAGCGTCGCGCCGAAACCGAAGCGCGCGCCGAGCACCGCAATCAGGATCGGCGTGAAGAACTGAAATCCGCGCGTGACGTTGAGCAGCAGTCCAAGCGCAGTGTTGCGAATCCGCGTCGGCAACAGCTCGGCGATCATCGGCGCGACGCCGGACCAGATACCGGTGCCGAAGCCCGCCGTGAGCATCGCCGCCGAGACGAGTCCGGGCACGGCCAGCGCCGAATTCCATAGTATGGTCGGCGGGATGGTGCCGGCCGCCATCAGCATCCCGTAAGCGCAAAACGCGGGCCGGCGGCCGAAGCGGTCCGCGACGCGGCCAAAGGTCAGGTAGCCGAGCACGCCGCCGACCTGCATTTTCATCATCATGCGGCCGGCGGCCGCGGCCGTGAGCCCGCGCTTGAGTTCCAGGTATCCGGGCATCCAGGTGTATGTGAACCAATACGCCTCGGAGTTCAGCAGGACGACTATGAACAGCAGCACGAAGATCCGCTTGTGAACGAGAATCGCGCGCAAGTCGACGCCGCGGTTCAGGTCGGTGCGCGTGCGCTGCCAGACGTCGCTCTCCGGCATCCACTTCAGCACGGCGGCGACGACAAATACGGCGGGCACGGCGGAAATCATGAAGGTCAGACGCCATCCGATCCAAGGTGCAAGATAACCGCCCGCCGCCGCCGCCAACAAAACCCCGAGCGGCGCTCCCGTCTGCACGTATGCTGCGTATCGTGCGCGGCGCTCGGCCGGCACGCTTTCGGCAACCATACTTTGTCCGGGGGCCCATCCGCCGCCCATCCCGAGCCCGGTTATCGATCGAAACACGATCAGCTGGGGAAGAGTCCGGCTCAGTCCGCACAGCGCCGTGCCGACGCCGTAGATCGCGACCGTGGTTGCGATCATTGGTTTTCGCCCGAAGCGATCGCCGAGGAAGCCGAAAATGACTCCGCCGAGCGCCGTCATCAGCAGCGATGCCCCCAGCGCCAGCGACGACTCGGCCGGCGTCAGATGGAGTTCGCGCGCAACCGGGACCAGCAGGAACGAGTAGAGAATCAGATCGTAGAAGTCAAAAATCCAGGCGGCAAAGGCGAGCGCGACGATCCTCAGATGAATCGCGCCGGTCTCCCGCTGGTTCATCAGCGGCTCGGGCGAAGTGCCCGGGACGGCAGGCGCGGGCGCCCGAATATCGGCGACTGGCTCCATGGAATCGGGTATGGTTGGGTATCCTTGCCGCTTGCGGCTGTCAAGGGAACGCGCCCGGCGGCGCGTCGTTTTGACTCCGCCAAGGTGCAGCGGCGCGCTTTCGCAGTTCGGAGGGACGAATGTTCAGAAGGTTTTTTCGATGGATTTTTCGAACGGCGATCATAATCGCGGTGCTGTTCGCGATCGTCGCCATCTCGGATTACATCTCGCATCGGGTGCAGCCCGGCTCCGTTCTGGCGGTCGAACTTGACGGATCGGTTGTCGAGCGCGGCGGCATCGGCCTGCTCGGCCTTCTGAGTACGCATCAGACGGCGCTTAACCTGCTGCGCAATGCGATCGACCAGGGTGCGAAGGATCCGCGGATCGTCGGCCTGGAAATCAAGGTGATCAACCCCGAGATGGAACTGGCGCAGGCGCAGGAGATCGCTGCACTGATCAAGTCGTTCAAGAGCCACGGCAAGTGGACGACCGCGTATATCGAGACCGCCGGCGAGTCGGGCGCGGGCAATCTGCCCTACATCGTTGCGAGCGCCGCCGATGAGGTTTCGCTGATGCCGCGGGGAGACCTCAACCTGATGGGAGTGCAGCTGCGCGAGCTGTTCATGCGCGGCACGCTCGACTGGCTGGGGATCACGCCGAACTTCGCCTCGGCGGGGCAGTACAAGAGCGCAGCCAACATGTTCACCAACAAGGACTACACGCCGGCGCAAAAGGAAGAGGACGAAGGGCTGACCGGGAGCCTGTTCGATCAGATCGTCGCTGCAATCGGCGCCGAGCGTAAGCTCAATCCCGACGCGATCAAAGGCTTGATCGATCAAGCGCCGTTGAATGCGGACGCGGGCCTGAAGGCGCGCCTGGTGGATCGGCTCGAATACGAGGACGAATTCAGCGATCGCGCGAAAAACCACGGCGGCACGCTGCACAAGGTGGTCGACTACACCAATTACGCGCGTGCGAGCGTGTTTTCCAACTTTGGCGGTGGAAATCAAATCGCGGTGATTTACGGGGAAGGCGAGATCCAGCGCGGTGGCGAAGGCTTCGATCCATTTTCAGGTCCCGAAACCGAAGCGATGACTGCCGACGACATGGCCAAAGCGTTCAAGTCCGCGCGCGAGGATGACGACGTCCGCGCCGTCATTTTCAGGGTCGATTCACCCGGAGGCTCGATGCTCGCGTCGGAACTCATCGGCCGCGAGGTCGAGCTCACGGCGAAGAAAAAACCCGTGGTCGTCAGCATGTCGGGATACGCCGCTTCGGGCGGATACTTGATCTCGATTCCCGCGGCGAAGATTATCGCCGAACCCGGCACGATCACCGGCTCGATTGGCGTGCTCGGCGGCAAGTTCAACGTCTCGCCCGCCGTGCAAAAGATTTATGCGAACACCGACGCGGTGAGCCGCGGAGCAAACGTCGGGATGTTCGACATGTGGACCGACTTCACGCCCGCGCAATCCAGGCAGTTCCAGGATGAGATCATGCGCGACTACCAGTATTTCCTGAAACTGGTCGCGACCGGCCGCCATATCACGGTGGAGCAGGCCGATGCGGTCGCGCAGGGACGGGTTTGGACCGGAGAGCAGGCGCTCAAGTTCAAGCTGGTCGATTCGCTTGGCGGACTCGATGACGCGATGGCGGCCGCGAAGGGATTGGCGCGCCTCGCTCCCGATCAGCCGGTCGGAATCATCGAACTTCCCGAGCAGCCGGGACTGCTGCAATCGCTGACCAGCGGCAAGATGGTCGCGTCGATGACGCAGCGCCCGGCGGCGCGAATCGTCGAGCCGGTCATCGAGCTGATTCGCCTGGCGCTCAGCGGTCACGCGATTTTCAGCGCCGCGTATTGCCCGGTGGTGCCGATGCTCTGATCGCGAACCAAGACGGGAGGCAAGCCAGTGGACTCGCAACTCGAAGGATTTCTCAATTTGTTGGGTGAAGCCGAGCGCGCCGGCGGCCGCGTGCTGCACGATCTCACCGAGCAGGCACAATCGCTCGAGTTGCGCGAGATGCTCAAGAAGGTCGGCCACGACGAAGGTTACTACGCGGGAGAGCTGGCGGCGCATGTGCGCCGGCTGGGCGGGAGTCCATCGACGAAGACCGGCGACTTTGTCGAGAAGGTGCGCGCGGTGGGAGATTTTCGCGGCAAGCTCGAGCTGCTCAATCGCGGCCAGCGATGGGTGATTCGCAAGATCGAGGAAAACGTCGCGACCGCCGGCGACCCACCGCTCAAGGCATTTCTGGTCGTGATGGCGCAGGGGCATCGGGTCAATATCGGCGCGCTCGAAGAGGCGCTGAAGGGCGGGCTCGTCTAGCCGGAGTGCGCGGCTTGCCGGTCATGGGGGCCGCGCGGCTGTAATACGTTGGGGAGCAGGGCTCGTGCGGCAAACAATCATCGGCCTGCTGATGGCAGGGTTGACGGCGGCGTTTTTCTACTGGGTGGCAAGGCGCCGTTACAAGTGCCCGTACTGCGGACGCATCGTCAAGTATGAAGACGTCAACTGTCCGCACTGCGGCAACGACATGAAGTACAAGCATCGCGCCGGTCCCGAGGCGGTTCCCAGGGCGGCGGCTGACCTGCGGCCGACTAGACGCCGACCTACCGGGGGCCGCTCTTCACGGAGTTGAGTGCAGCTCGGGCGCGGCGCAAGAAGGTTTGCGTCTGGGGCTTCGAGTTGATCGGGAATCGCACGAAGTCGCCGCCTACTTTCAGGTCGGCGAAGAATCCGGCCGGGTCTTCATGGAAATGCAGAAACCCGCTTGCGCCGCGATAGAACGCTCCGCGTTTTTTCTCCTTAAGTCCACCGAGCCGGCGAATTTCATCGAGGATCGGCTCGAGCCGGTCGAGCGCATCCGCTCCGGCGTGCTTCATTGACTACAATCTCCGCGCGGCCAGTGGCTATAGCAAGTAGCTAGTTACGAGTTTCCCAGCTCGATCACGTAGCCATCAGGATCGGCGAAGTAGGCATAGGGAACGCCCGGTGCATGTTTGCCGCGGCTTTGCAGCTTGCCGCCGGCGCGTTCGACCTGGCGGACCATTTTGTCGAGGTTGTTTTTCGCGATCGAGAAGCCAAAATGCGACACGCCGCCGCTTCCGACCGGATCGCCGGCCTTGGCCCGGCACAGGGTAATCGTGTCCTTTGCGCCGGGCGAACGAAGGAAAACCATTTTCTTTCCTTCCCAGAATTTGACCTCGAGACCGAACGCATCCTGGTAGAACTTGAGCGAGCGACCGATGTCCCTGACGTTGAGATTGATGTGATTCAGTCCGCGCGCTTTGACCATCGCCGTGCCTCCTGCCTGTGTATGATCCATTAGCCAGTACCGGGTCCGGCTATTCGATTGACTATTCGGCGCGGACCGCCACAATCAGCACATTCCTCGAAGGTCGCGGCTACATGTGCTGCTGCGCCTGGCAGTCGGAGCAGATTCCGTACAGTTCCATCTTGTGCCGGGTCAGCGTGACCCCGAGATCGCGGGCGACGATGTTTTGCAGGCGCTCGATCGAGGCGTTCTCGAACTCGATGATCCGGCCGCAGCGCTCGCAGATGAAATGATCATGATGGCGCTCGCCGACGGCTTCGTAACGCGCTTGGCCCTCGTCAAAATGGCGCTCGTACAACAGCGCGCATTCCTTGAGCAAGCGCAGCGTCCGGTAAATCGTCGCATAGCCGACGTGGGGGTTGATCTTCTTGACCTCCGCGTGCAGTTCCTCGGCGCTGATATGATGTCCGAGCTCGAAGAATACGCGGGCGATGTCGTCGCGCTGAGCGGTGGACTTGAGCCCGCGCTCCTTGAGCCGGACATGGAAGGCCTGCATCTGCTGTTCCGCGCCGATCGCGGGTTTGCGATCGATTACGGTGTGACCAGCCGACGCGGTTTCGCCGGGACGCGGCATCTCAGTACTCATTCAGGATGGAGCGTCTGGGAGGTGAACGACGCGCCGTGCGGCGGGGGACAGATATAAGGACTCGAGATCGCGGGAGCGCAGCGCTTCGGCAATCACTTCGAGCTGCTCGGCGGCAGGCTGATCAGGATCGATAATGAGAAGGTTCTTGTCGCGCAACCGGCAGGCGCCGCCGCGCGTGCGGTAGCCAATTTCGCGCATGATCTTTTCACGACGGACCTCGAGCCCGACGCGCTGGGCAGCTTCGGCGAGCTCGTCCACGATCCTCATTATCCGCGCCTCGCTAAGTTCGCTCATTTCACCCGCCTGCTTGCGCAATCGATTGTAGCTGTGGCCGCGCCCCCCTTGAGGTATCACCGCGCGGCATGTTATCGGGGTAATCGACGCGGAGGTCACGCGCTTGATCAAGAAAATCCTCGTGGGCATCGACACCTCCGAACACTCCCACAACGCACAAGCGTACGCCTTCTATTTTGCCCGAATCTTCAAAGCGTCGCTGATCGGATTGCATGTCGTCGATATCGTGTCGATCGAAGGTTCCTTTTTCCATGATATATCAGGTTCGCTTGGGCTGGAACCATATTTGGATTTCTCGTCCAAGATGCGCGAGGTATTGACGGCCAGGGGCCGCGGCGTGCTCGACGAATTTGCCGCTGCGGCACGCCGCGAGAATGTTGCCGCCGAGACCGTGATCGACATGGGAATCGTGGCCAACCAGATTTGCGAACGAGCGCGCAGCGCCGATCTCGTGATGATCGGGCATCGCGGCGTCAACGAACGCTTCTCGACCGGGCTTTTGGGTTCGACGGCGGAAAGCGTTGCGCGCAAATGTCCACGCCAGGTGTTCATCGCACCGAGACGATTTCGCGAGGTCAAACGCCCCGTGCTGGCGTACGACGGCAGTGAACGGGCATCGCGCGCGATGTGCTCGGCGGCGGAAATTGCCAACGGCCTGGGGGTTCCGATCACCGTCGTTACCTGCGCGCGCGATCCCAAGCTCGGCGAACGGACTCTGGCCGAGGCGCGCGCCTACTTCGCCAACTACACGCCGAAGGCCGAGTTCAAGCTGCTGCAGGGTCACGCCAATGAGGAAATTGTCAAGTTCCTCAAAGAGCACGAAGCCGACCTGCTCTTCATCGGCGCATACGGGCATAGCAGGATTATCGAGATGGTGCTCGGCTCGAACACCGAGTACGTGCTGCGCAACTCGCCGTGGCCGGTGTTCCTGGTGCGCTGAGTTTCACGTTTGTGCGGATCGCGGCGCGTCGCGTTGCCTAGGCTTGCGGTTCCGCGCTGCGCTGACGGATGAATCTGCCGAGCAGCAGGCGCATCGATTCGCTCGTCTGTATCCCGACCATCGGGAACTCGCCCAGGATAAACGCCGGGTAGCCGAACGCGGAAAACTCGTCGGCCTCGCGCTTGTACCCTGCCAGGCGTGCGCTCATCGCTCCGCTCTCGAGCGCCGCGCGGAACTTCGATCGATCGATGCCGACGCGGTCCGCGATCGCGTCGAGTACCTTGAGATCCGCGATATCAGCGCCTTGCTCGAACGCCGCGCGAAAGACCGCATCGTGATACGCCGGAAAAACGCCCGCGTCACGCGCGATTTCCGATCCTTGCAGCGCGGGCATCGAATCGATCCAGCTCGGAGGCGGCGCGACGCGAATGCCCGTCTCGGCCGCGACCATCAGCACTTTTTGCCGCTCGCGCTCGCCCAGCACACGGCCCGGCTTGGCGCCAAAATCGCGCGTCGCGATAGGCACGCCCTTCCACAGCGCCTCGAAGCCGAGTTCGTCCTCGAGCGGGCTTACGATTCGCCACGCGATGTAGCAAAGCGTCGAGGCGTAGTCGAAGTAGATTGGAATCCGGACCCGGCTCATATTCAATCGCGCTGCCATCCGCTCGCGCTGACTTCGATAATCTCCCATTCAGGTATCGCCTGCAATTGGCTTGGCAGCCACGGGGGCGCTTGCGCGGCTCATGCGGCGCGCACATTGTTGATGCACAATGCCTTCAAATCGGCGGCCAGTTCTAAAATTGGGTGTTGTTGACCTCGGCGTCGAGAGCGCGACGCTGCCCGGAGGCGTGCAGGTCGATCTCGCAGTCATCAGGCATCCCGGCGCGAGCGCGATCGTCGCACTCTATCCCGACATGAATGTTGCGATGCTGCGTCAGTATCGGCACGCGATCGGCGGCTGGATGTGGGAGATTCCCGCGGGATGCCGCAACGCCGGCGAGGATGCGCTCGAATGCGCGCGGCGCGAACTCGGCGAAGAGGC
>Ga0074044_10001924_pt1 | contig 18331 bp, 20 predicted proteins | sample BogForMeECP23OM1_FD_94443 | JGI IMG/M metagenome (GOLD analysis project Ga0074044, IMG submission 94443) | Bog forest soil microbial communities from Calvert Island, British Columbia, Canada - Bog Forest MetaG ECP23OM1 | ecosystem: Environmental > Terrestrial > Soil > Wetlands ...
CGTCCGGGGTGAATTCCCGGTGCTTGACAGTGTGCGCGCAGAAAACGCCAAACGGTCTTTCGCGCGTGGGTATGAGAATCGTCGCCCCGCTGACGACGCCGTGATCCATCAACAGCGACGACGCCTTGAACCGCCTTTCAGTCCACAAATCGGCAACCACAATGGCGTCGCCGGTTCGGAACGTCAAACCGGCCTGCGAGTAATCATCCACCGGGATCGTGGCCGAACCGACGCAGTTGGATTTCCAGCCGGCACCCGCCCGCATGAGCAACTGGCCGCCGGCTACCGATTCGAAGACGGCGCAGTACTCCACTTCCAGCGTTTGCGAGACAAGAATGGCGGCCTGGTTCAACAGGGCCATCAAGTCGCTGTTGGTCAGCGCAAACTGTGCCAGAGCGGCCACGGTCGTTTGCTGCAACGCGCGATTGAGCAGGGTTTTTTCGGCGGCTTCGCGCTCCTTGATGCGCTGTTGCAGCGACTCGGCCATCTGATCGAAAACATTCGCCAACTGGCCGAGTTCGCTTTCCGCGTCTTTCAGGCCGGTGCGGGCGGTCAAATCTCCCTTGGCCAGGCGTTGTGCCGCATTGGACAGGGCGCGCACCTGCCGCAGAATGAAATGTTCACCACCGAACCAGGCTGCGCCCAACGCCAGCAGACCCACCAGGAAACTGGCCCAGGGCACGTCCAGCGCATACGACTTCAGCCAGTCGGGTGCGAACTGCCAGAACCACGACTGGTTGACGATATACGTCAGCACCAACGCCGGCGCGATGGCCACAAACACGCTGGCGACCAACTGCATCCGCACCGTGGAGAACGTTTTCGCTATTTTTTTAATCATGGCTCGGCTCCGAAACGGCGACTTGACGATACCGTAAACAGGTTTGTGCGAAAAGCAGATTCAACCTGCTAATGCCGCGGCACGGCCTCGAGGCAATCGGCCCAGATGAAAAATCAAAAAGCCGTGCAAAAACCGGCGCAACTCTTCAATTTGCCCGCTGGTGGGCTTCAAATAGCAGGACGCCTGCCAATTGCCGGCCGCCAGCGTGCGGGCAATCTGCTTTGCGCCCGCTGTCAATCCGGTATTTCCCAGATCCGGCTTCAGGCCAAGTTCGTGCAACAGTTTCAATTCAAAGGCAAAAACCGCTTGCGGCACGGGTTTTTGCCGGCATAGACAATCAAGAAATCCACTCATCAATTCAAAAACGGCGGGCAGCGGCGTTTCGATTTCCGTCGCCTGCTCAATGAACGCGGCAGCGTAGGTGGCCTGGCGCAGGCCGGCCAGATTCTGGCGGAGCGGACCATGCGTATCGCGCAGGCCGGCTTCGCAGAGAACGTGCAAATCGGAACGGCGGCTGCGGCTGAACGAAAAATCCGCGAGGTAAAACAAATCGAGCTTGCCGTGGAACGGCGATTTGAGGCGGCGCGCCCCTTTGGCCACCGTCGCCAGGCGCCCAAAATCCGGCGTCAGCCAGTGGACGATGAGGCTGGTGTCCGTGAGCGGCCGCGTGAGCAGGATGATGCCGGTGGCGGATTGGATCATTTCCAAATCCTCCTCGTTCTCGTTCTCGTCCTCGACTTTCTCATTTTCGATTACGAGGAGGAGGAGGACGAGGACCAGGACGATTTTGCTGGCGGCGTGGCTTCCTGGGAAATTGCGCCGAGACTGACGATGTATTTGATGGCATCAGCGACGGACATTTTCAATTTCACAAGCTTTTCCTCCGGGACCAGGATCAAAAAGCCGGACGTGGGATTCGGCGTCGTTGGGATAAAGACGCTGACCAGAATTTTGCCGGCCATTTTCTGGACTTCGCCCTGTTGTTCGTTCGTGATGAAACCGATGGAGTAGTTGCCCGGCCCCGGAAACTCCACCAGGACGACGGTCTTGAACGAATGTTTGTTCCCGGCGAACGCGTCGTTGACCTGCTTGATGGCGCCGTAAAATTTGTTGAGCAGCGGCACCCGCATCAGCACGCGGTCGGTCCAGTCAATGACCTTTTTGCCGATGTAATAGCGCGCCAGCACGCCGACGGCCGAAATCAGGACCACGGCCAGCGCCAAGGCCACGACGCTCCAATACAAGTACATCGGCCCCTTGCCGTCATTGGGATAGATCAGGCTGTCGTGTGTCAGGCTCCTCGGCAGAAAAAATAAAAGCAGGTCCGTTACCCCGGATATGGTGCCAATGAGCCATTTGAGCGCCGCCAGCGTGAGCAACGCGGGTAACGTGACCGCCAGGCCGGTCAAAAAACTGGAGCGCCAGCGGGCGAAGAAGCTCTTATATTCCATGAAGCCAGTCTAGGGTCGCGTCAGAGTTTGCTCAAGGGAAAGCGGCGGGCAATTTCACGCAACCGGCGGTTTTCCTCGCGCTTCATTTTGCGCCGGGCGCCCGCGCTCGTATCATCAAAGCCAAGCAAATGCAAAATTCCATGGACGAGGTAACGCACAACTTCCGACTGCCAGCCGGTGCCGAACTTTCGCGCCTGCAAAACGGCTTCGTCCACGCACACGAAAATTTCACTGTGCACTGTAGGACAGGCATCTTGCCTGTCCCCAATATTCGAAATTTTAGAATGAGACAGGCTGGAAGCCAGTCCTACACCTCCCGTGTAGTCAAACGCAATCACATCGGTCGGGCCGGCGTGCCGGAGAAATTTTTCATTCAACCGTGTCATCTCCGGTTCGGCGACGAGATGGATGCCGAGGGCCACCTTTTCGATTTTCAATTCTGCAAACAGGTCGCCCACGATTTGCTTGAGCAAACGCGCGTTGATTTTCTTCGTCCGCTGGCGGTTGAAAATCTCGACGGTCATCGGAATTGAAGCTCCAAATTCCAAACTCCAGGCTCCAGAGAAGCACCAAGCCCCAAGCGCCAAACCAGGCTGCTATGCGGAAAAGTTTCGGTATTTGGAATTTGAGGTTTCTCTGGAGCTTGGATGTTGGAGCTTGGAGCTTTCATTTCTGTCCGCGATGTTCCTCGTAGGCCGCGATGATGCGCTGGACGAGCGGATGCCGGACCACGTCGCGCTTGCTGAACTCAACGACCGCAATGCCTTCGACGTTTTTCAAAACACGATGAGCTTCCAGCAGGCCGGAATGTTTGTTCGGCGGCAAATCAATCTGCGTCTCGTCGCCGGTGATGACCGCTTTCGAGCCGTGGCCGAGGCGGGTGAGAAACATCAACATCTGCTCGGTCGTCGAGTTCTGCGCCTCGTCGAGGATGATGAAAGCGTTGTTCAACGTGCGCCCGCGCATGTAGGCCAGCGGCGCGATTTCAATCGTGCCGCGCTCCGTGTGTTTCGCGATTTCCTCGGCGGGCAGCATGTCATGCAGCGCGTCCTGCAATGGCCGAAGATACGGCGTGATTTTTTCGTAAAGGTCGCCCGGCAAAAAACCGAGCGCCTCGCCGGCCTCCACGGCGGGGCGGGTGAGAATTAGCCGGGATACCCGGCCATCGCGCAGCGCCGCGAGCGCCACTGCCACCGCCAGATACGTCTTGCCCGTGCCCGCCGGCCCGACGCCGATGGTGATGTCGTGCTTGCGGATGGCATCGAGATATTTTTTCTGGCCGACGGTTTTGGCAGTCACGCCGGGCTTGTGCTCATGCGTGACCACGCGGTCGCTCACCAAATCCTTGAGCGTTTCGGCGCCTTCATTCTTCACGACGTTCAGCGCGTGGGTAAACTCGCGGGTGCGGACAGGCGTGCCGGCCTTCAACAGCGTTTCGAGCGAAACGAAAAGATGTCTGGCGCGCTCAATGGCGTCGGCCTGGCCTTCGAGTTTGATCCAGCCTTCGCGGGCGGTGGCTTTGACGCCGAGTTCGGCTTCAAGCGATTGCAGGTTGCGCGGCTCGTTGTTGAAAAGCTGCTGCGCCACCCGCGCGTTCTCAAAATGAAGGGTTTCAGTGGCCATTGGAAAATAAATTCAAACTACAATACGCACTTCGGAGCGATCCAATTCCACGAGTGAATGCTTTGTCAGAGCCTTCTCGATCGCCGGAAGGTTTCGGGCGAACAATTTGTGCAATTCTGAAATGCCGATGTTTTCCATGCGCACCAGAACTAGTTTATAAGGCTCTTGCCGCAACAAATGCGAATAATAAAAGTCAGTGTCTTTGGAAACCACCACCAGCTTTTCTTTGGCTGACAAAAAACTGATAGCCTTGTCCGTCGTCAAATTTTTTGCCGGAAGCTGAAGCGTGTGTCGAGCATCATGCCCGGCGGCCTTTAATAGTCCACATAGGCTGCGTGGCAGATGTGCATCCACCAAAAATTTCATGCAAGAACCAGGTGCTGGCTTTTCACTTTGAGTGAGCATGCCGCAAATTCAAGGCACGCCAGCAAATCTTCGCGTTCCAAATCAGGAAACTCGGCGAGAATCTGTTCAAAAGAATCGCCCGCGGCAAGGTATTCGAGCATGGATTCCACCGGATAACGCAAGCCGCGAATGACCGGCTTGCCGTGGCAGATTTCCGGCTTAATGGTGATGCGTTTCAGTAAAGACTTCATGGTAAAATTTCATCGCAGATGCGGCGGTGGTGTTTCATACAAAGCCGTCTCCATGTCCACAAAGCGGCCCTCCGCAGCGGCCTTCATTCCTTCTTTGAAAGATTCCGGCACCCACGAATCGTCGTGTTCCACGACATACTTCGCCACTTGCGCCCGTTCGCTGGCGGGCAAACCCTTGAACTGCTCAATCATTTCTGTCGCGCTCATGGTTTAATTATCCGCCAAAGTTCATTTTTGGCAAGTGCTGGAACGGAAACGGCTGGAGAACGACATCATTTCTTGAGCAGTTCATTGAAGACGTCGTCGGCGTCATTGTCCTAGGTGTTCATCAGGGCTTCCTCGGAAAGTTTGAGCCAGTTTTCGCGCTCCGTGTCGGATTCGATGGTCACGCGCACGCGCGATTTTTCCGGCAACGACAGCGGCTTCGACAAAAGAAGTTTGCCGTGTTCGTAAATGGCCTCAATGGTCGTTGTCATGATGGAAAGTTAACCGGTTCCAACGTTACAAACAAAGATTATTTTGCCAATTCCGCGCGCAATTTTGCCGCGATTTCGCTCAACGCCTGAGGCAAGACCCGTGTGTTCGCCAGCACCGGCATGAAATTCGTGTCGCCGTTCCAGCGCGGCACGACGTGAATGTGCAGGTGCTCCGCGATGCCCGCGCCGGCGACCTTGCCGAGATTAATGCCGATGTTGAATCCATCCGGCTTCATCAGTTGCGTCAGCGCGTTGACGCAGCGGCGCGTGAGTTTCCACAAATCGGCGAGCTCCTCGTCCGTCAGGTCGTTCAGGTCGGCGACCTGTTTGTAAGGCACGGTCATCAGGTGCCCGCCGTTGTAGGGATAGGTGTTGAGCAAGGCGAAACAGGTGCGGTCGCGGGCGATGACGTGGTTGGCCTCCTCGTCATTGGACTGGGCGATGCGGGTGAACAGGCTCGCGTCAAGCTGCGGTTTGGGCGCAAGAATATATTCAATCCGCCACGGGGCGTGCAGCGATTCCATCCGCATAAGCTAATCGGCGCAGCGGCAAAAGTAAATCCTCCTCGTCGTCGTTGTCGTCCTCGTAATCGAAAATTTAAAAATCGAGGACGAGGACGAGCAGGAGAACGAGGACGAAAAATTATGCGAACAAACTCAAAATAGCGGTTGCCGCGCGCGCGCTGGCGCCGGGTTCGCCCAGCGTTGAAACGACCTCCGCGAGCCGCTTTTTGATTTGAGCGCGGCGCGATTCGTTCTGCAACAGTTCCAGCGCGGCCCCGGCAATATTTTCCGCCGTGGCAGCGCTTTGGATGAATTCGGGAAAAACCTCATAGTTCGCCAGAATGTTCGGCATCGTCGCCCATTTCACGGTAGCGATGCGTTTGGCGATCTCCCAGTTGAACCACGACGTTTTGTAGAGCGTCACCGTCGGCACGCCGAAGAACGCGCACTCCATCGTCACCGTGCCGGTCGAGGCGATGGCGAGGTCGGCTTCGGCCAGCGTCTGCGGCAGGTTGCCGATTTGAATTTCAAAATTCGCCGGGGGCGCGGACAGTTCCTCCGCCAGTTCTTTCAAGCCTTCATTCGGCAAAATCATTTTCGCTTTCGCCGACGGCAATTTTTCCCGGATCAGTTTCAACGCGCCGAGCATTGGCGGCAAATGCCGGCGCAATTCATCCACGCGGCTGCCCGGCAAAAGGAGGACCGACTTTCCCGAACTCCGAACTCCGAACTCCGAACTCCGAACCCCGAATCTTCCCACCATCGGGTGTCCGACAAATTCCACGCGCAACTTCGGCACGCGCTGCGCATACCAGTCCTGCTCGAATGGGAAAATGCTCAAGACCAGGTCATAATCCGCCGCCAGCCGGTTCGCACGGCCCGGACGCGACGCCCAGACCTGCGGTGAAACGAACTGGATGATTTTCGGGTTCCATTTCAGAAAGGGATTGTTGCGGACGTATTGTTTGATGGCATGACCGAAGCGCAGGTTGAACCCGCCGAAATCCACGCCGATGATGGCGTCCGGCTTGCGTTCAATCGCCAGCGCGAACAGTTGGTTGAACAAGCGCCTGAACTCGAAATAATTTTTCAGCGCGTCGGTAATACCGATGACTGAGTATTGCGTCAGGTCAAATGCCAGATCAACTCCCGCGGCGGCCATTTCGGGTCCGCCAGCGCCGAAGAAGACCGGCGAGGATGGAGCCGTCTCCGCTTCGCTTAGCCGCGCCAGGGGATTGAGCATGGAAGATGAAATTTTAGCGCGCAGCGCGGAAACCAGTTCCGCCGCGAGTGTGTCACCGCTCGCCTCGCCGGCGATGAGCATGAACGATTTCGGGTTCATCGGCTCAGCTGCACCTGTCGAGTGATTTCAAAGGCCAAATCCAAAGCGCGCTTGGCGGATTCGCCGCTGACGAGGGGCGTGTGCTTTTCGCGGACGCAGTTCACAAAATCCTGAAGTTCGAGCTTGAGCGGCTCATCCTTCGCAATCGGCACCGGCTCGCGCACGATGCGCTTTCCGGCGAATTCGCTCACGATGGCCGAGTCCTTGCCCACGCCAAATTTCGCGGCGAGAACCTTCTTCAGCGTCGAGCTTTCCTTTTCGCCTTCGCGGGCGATGCGGTAGATGAATCCTTCCTGCGCGCGGTAATCGAGCGAGATGTAGCACGGATTAGTCGGGCCGCTGAACACGCGAATTTTCCGCATCCGCTCCGGACTGACGCGGCTGACGGTGAGGTTGGCGACGCAGCGGTTGGCGAAATGCAGCCGTGCATTGGCGATGTCCTCGCTCTTGCTCAACACGGGAATGCCCACGGCGTCCACGCTCGTCACGGGCGATTTTACGAACGCGAGCACGACGTCGAGGTCGTGAATCATCAAATCGAGCACGACGCCGATGTCGGTTGAGCGGGCAGGGTAGGGTGAAAGCCGGTGCGTCTCAATGAAGCGCGGCTCGGTGGCGACGGATTCGAGATAATTGAAAACGGGATTGAACCGCTCGACGTGCCCGACTTGCAGGACGCAATTTTTCCGTTGGGCGAGTTGAATAAGTTCCGCCGCCTGCGCGGTGTCGTCGGTCATCGGTTTCTCGACGAGCACGTGTTTGCCCTGCGCGAGCAACGTTTTGGCCAGTTCAAAATGCGTGACGGTAGGGGTGACGATGTTGAGTGCGTCGGCGTTCGCGGCGGCTTCGGCAACGGATTTAAAAATGCGCGCCTTGTGCCTGGCGGCGATTTTGCGGGCGGTGTCGGCGTTCGTGTCAAAAATTCCGGCGAATTCCACGAGACCGGCGGCGGCAAGTTCGGAATAAATGCGGGCGTGTTCTTTGCCGAGCGAACCGGTGCCGAGGACTGCCACTCTGACCTTTGATGCCATGCGTGGAGTTTGCCAGTAAAAGCGCCGCACGCCAAGCGCGCAAAGGTGTAGGACAGGCGTCGCGCCTGTCTCCAACTTTTTCGGTTCCGCTTAAGCGGTGCTTTTTTTGATCAGAGACAGGCGCGACGCCTGTCCTACGACAGCAACTTTCAACTTTCAACTTTGAACGTTCAACCGTTAAATATCGCCGTGCAAATTTTGAGTTATGCCGTCGTCGCGGTCACGGCCTATCTGCTCGGCTCGATTCCGACGGGCTATCTGGCCGGACGCGCCCGGGGCATTGATATTCGCACCGTCGGCAGCGGCAACATGGGAGCGGCCAATGTTTTCCGCACGCTCGGAAAAACCGCCGGAGTGACCGTACTGATCGTGGACGGCTTGAAAGGCTACGCCGCCTGCACCTGGCTTTGTGATGGGGCACTCGGTTTGATGAATCTACCAACCGCCGACGCCGAACTTTACCGCATCATCGCGGGCATCGCGGCGGTGCTCGGCCACAATTTCACCTGCTGGCTTAAGTTCAAGGGCGGCAAAGGCATCGCCACGAGCGCCGGGATTTTCTTTGCCCTCGCGCCGCTGGCCGTGAGCGTTGCGCTGGGCGCGTGGATTATCGTGTTCGCCCTGAGCCGATACGTTTCGGTCGCATCCATCGCTGCGGCGGTGGCATTGCCCGCCACGGTCTGGCTGACGCCGCACAGCTTGACCTTGCGAATCGTGACAACCGCGCTCGGTTTGCTGGCCATCGCCAAACACAAGAGCAACATTGAACGGCTGTTCAATGGCACGGAGCAGCGGTTTGGCCAAAAAACCGCAACCCCGGAGGCGTCGAAATGAAAATCACCGTGCTCGGAGCGGGTGCGTGGGGCACCGCGCTGGCAAAGGTCCTTCACGAAAACGGCAATGCCGTGGCGCTGTGGGACATTGACGCTGAAACGCTGGACGAACTCCGGCGCGGGCGCAGCGAACGTTATCTGCCCGGCGTGCCCTTGCCGGCAAACTGGCGGGTGGAGGCGGATTTTAAAAAAGCAGTTGGTGGCGCCGAGTGCCTTGTCATGGCCATTCCGTCCCAGGCTTTCCGGCAGGTGGCCGTGAAATTGAAAGGGCATCCGGCGATTCTGGTGAGCGTGACCAAGGGCATTGAATTTGAGACCGGTGAGACGATGAGCCGCATTTTGCTCGAACACACCCCGGCCGACCGCGTGGCCGCGCTTTCCGGGCCGAGTTTTGCGCGTGAGGTGGCGCTCGGCATACCGACCGCGGTGGTTTGCGCCAGCGAAAGCGACGGCACGGCGCGCACGGTGCAGGGGCTTTTCCACCGTCCGGAATTTCGCATTTATCGCAGCACGGACGTTCTCGGTGTGGAATACGGCGGCGCGCTGAAGAACATCATCGCCATCGCGGCGGGCGTGAGCGACGGCCTCGGCTACGGCGACAATACCAAGGCCGGCCTCGTCACACGGGCGCTGGCCGAGATGCGCCGGCTGGGTGTGGCGTGCGGGGCGCAACCGGAAACGTTTGCGGGCCTGAGCGGTTTGGGCGATCTCATGCTGACGTGCTTCTCAAAACAGAGCCGTAATCGCAATCTGGGCGAACGCCTGGGACGCGGTGAAACGATGGCGGCGATCCAGGCGTCGCATCCGAAACTGGCCGAAGGTTATCCCACGGCGCGTTCGGCACACCGGCTGGCACGCGGGAAAAAAGTGCCGACGCCGATTATTGATGAGGTTTACCAGATGCTCTACGAAGGCAAGGAACCGAAAAAGGCGGTTCGCGATTTGATTTCACGGGCGTTCAAGGCGGAGGATTGATTCATATCCTCCTCGCTCTCGTCCTCGTCCTCGCAATCGAAATCTTTCAGCCCGAAATTCGAGAATGAGGACGAGCAGGAGGACGAGGACGATTGATGAAGCTGTCACCTCCGCACTTGTATCAGCCATTGGTGATTGGCGGCGGCGGGGGCGAAACCACCCATTCGCTGAATGGACGCAAGCTGCCGCAGTCCAGACATTGCGTCGCATTAAATTGGGTTCCGCAGTTTGGGCAGGTGCCTTGAGTGACGAAGGTGTCGAACGGACTGCCGCATTTGCCGCACCGCCAGATGGTGCCGATGGGCGGTGCGATTCTGCACACCGGACAGGCGAAGCCGTCGCGCCGTGGCATTTTGGCAATGCGGGCCAGTGCCAGTGATTGCCTGAGGCCGCTCCAGCAATTCATGGCAATGAAGACCGCTATGAGGGCAAACCAGCCACCGGCTGCTGTATTTTGATCTACAACGAAGATCCAGGCAGTCAAAGCCAGCAATCCGGCCAAACCAATGAAGCCGATGATGCTTGCCGCCAGCAAACTATTCGCGCGACCAAATGGAAACCAGAGCAGTGAGCGGAGAATTTGTCCGCCGTCGAGCGGATAGACCGGCATCATATTGAAGATCAAAAGGCCAATATTAATTTTCCAAACATTGTGAATCAACTCATACGCGTCGGGATGCGTGTCATACCAGCCCAAATGTGAACTCACTGATACCAGCACGGACAAAACCGGAATCAACACCACGTTCACCAGCGGGCCGGCGACGATGCTCCAGAGTTGGGCGCCGGGACGCTGTGGGGGGGAGACATACGCCACGCCACCGAGGAGCCACAGGACAATGTCATGAGTTTTTCCGCCGACCTGGCGGCAGGCCAGTTGATGGCCGAATTCGTGCGTCAGCACGATCGCGAACAGCGAGAGATATTCCAAAACATTCCATACCAACGACGAATAAACATGAGTCCGATACTGGATGGAATAAATTGCGGCCAAAAACCACATCCAATGCAAATACACAGTGATCCCGGCCACTTGAAACAGGCGAATTGAACCTTTGTGAGTCGGCATGTCGGGCGAGAGCTAACACGTTGCGCGGGCGGGCAACAAGATTTTTGTCGGGGGCTGGCAATTCCGCACCCTGCACTCCGCCTTCCGCATTTGATATCAGGCCATCGCTCCCTTGATGAGCTTCAGCAAATCCGGATAAACCTCGATGGCCTTGAACTGTGGGAACTGTTGCTTCACGTTGTCCGGCGCGCGAAAGAGAAAACCCACGTTCGCCTCGATGAGCATAGCGGTGTCGTTGAACGAATCGCCGGCGGAAATGACGTGATAATTCATCCGCTTGAACGCGGCCACGGCCTCGCGCTTTTGTTCGCGAATGCGCAACTGGTAATTCACGATGCGGTCATTTTCCACCACCAGCCGGTGGCAAAGCAACACCGGCCAGCCAAGCTGGCGGAGCAGGGGAGAGGCGAACTGCTCGAACGTGTCGGAAAGAATGATGACCTGCACCAGCGAACGGAGTTCATCCAGAAATTCTTTCACGCCGGGCAAGGGACGCAGCGTGCCGATGACATTTTGAATGTCGGACAGCTTTAATCCATGTTTGTCCAGAATCGCCAGCCGTCCGCGCATGAGCTTGTCGTAATCCGGCTCATCGCGCGTGGTGCGGCGCAATTCCGGGATGCCGGTCTTCTCGGCCACGGCGATCCAGATTTCGGGCGTCAACACGCCTTCCATGTCCAGGGTGACGATTGACTGTTTCACACGCGCAAAGTTCTTAAAATTGCCGTGCAAAGTCCAGCGTTAGAACAAGACCGATTCCCGTTTCCGTTGCGCAAACCGGCAACATTCCTGGTAACCGACTTCGCGCGCGAGTTTGACGGCTTCGGCGAAATTCATTCCCACTTCGCCCGGCGCGTGGGCGTCGGAACCGAACGTGATCGGCACGCCTTTTTGGAACGCAAGCTGGAGGATTTCGCGGCTGGGATAGATTTCCCGGCAATCCTTCCGCAAACCAGCGGTGTTAAGTTCGACGGCGCAATGGTTCTTTATGGCCGCGTTAAGAAATTTTTCGTAAAGCGGCGCGCAACTCGCCTCGGCGAAGCTTCCGGCGCAGCCTGGGTCGCGTGACGGGCGGTGGCCGAATTTTTTTGGCAAATCTGCGTGGCCGATGATTTCAAAGAAGCCGGTCTCCGCCGCCCTGGTCAGCCGCTCGAAGTAAGCGGACCAGACCTCGAAGGCGTCGCGGGTTTTCCACTCGGAAATCTTCTGTGGATTGTCTATGGCCCAGTCGTCGGAGACGTAATGCACCGAGCCGATGAAATAATCCCACGGGTGCCGCGCGGCGAGTCCGCGAATCCAGTCTTCGTAGCCGGGCAGATAATCCACTTCGAGCGCGAGGCGGACGGTGAGCTGCGGAAAATCCTTCTGCGCCCGGCGGACTTTGGCGACGTATTCGTCGAGCTGACTGGCGCGCATCCGCCAATCATCGAAATCATCCTGCGGCATCGGCGCATGGTCGGAGAAGCCGATTTCCGTGAGGCCGAGGGCAACGGCGCGGGCGGCGTATTCGCCCGGCTCGCCGGTTGCATGGCGGCAGAGCGGCGTGTGCATGTGATAATCGGCGGGCCATTTCATGGCGTTGAGTGTTGAGAGTTGAGAGTTGAGTGTCGAATAAAAAACGGGCGGAACCCTTGGAGTTTCGCCCGCACTTGGCTCGGCCACGCGATCAAACATGCGGGTCAAATTCCGCCGTCCACCTGCCAGCGGCCCGCCGGATTGTCCTTTCTGACGGCCAGGTTCCACTTTTTGGTCTGTAACATGTGGCATTTCACAAACCAGGCGGATTGTTCCGGCGACCAGGTGGCTTCCCCCACCTTGATCACCGGCATCTGTTTATGCACGTCCATGCCTTGCTTCTCTGCCATTTCAACTTGTTTTTTGGTTTCCTCTATGTCGAATTCCGAGGTGAACTTGCGCATTTCGACCCAGTCCAATTTTGACTGGGCGTCGAAGTAGGACTGCACCGCTTCCTTGGGCGACAGCCGGGCATAGACATCGTTGTTGGTCAGGACTTCCGGCTCGGCGGACCATTTCAGATCCTGCTGCAGTTGCAGTTTGCTGTCATAAATTCCCATTACCACGCACCGTTTTGCCGAGTTCGTGTTGGACACGCGCACAATGAATTCCTGCGCTGGAAGTTGGATTTCGTAAGGCACAAACCGGCCGGGATAATCTTTGGAAGTAAAGGGTTCGCCCAAGCTGATGATTTTCACACCTCCAAGATATTCTTTCAATCGGTCATTAATGGGCGACATGAATTTTCCGGCTTCATTCCAATCCTCACGGCCGCAAGCCTCGAAGAAAGCGCGAGCCGCCTGTTGCGCGGTCATGGAAGCGTATTTTTCGTTGTCGGGCAATTTGGACAACTGTTCCGGCAGTTGCGCCCAACTCACATCCGCCGGCAATTCAAGTTTCCACAGGCCTGGATCCATCGGCTGGTTGTAGTCAATCTGGCTCAGGTCGAATATTTGCACCTCGCCGGATGGACGGGTCAGATAAATCTGCACCGACTCCAGCAATTTGCTCTGCGCATCGAAGCGATAGACCCGGCGTGTGTCGGCGTTTTCCATGAAGGTGTTCTTGCAGTAATCGTTGTCCGGCACGCCGGACTTGGCCATGACAGTGACGACGGATTTTAACCTGCCATCCGCGCCGGGTTCCTCGGCGAAACCAAGTTTCCAGCCTTTGGCGCGAGCGTTGTCAAGTTCATTGCTGATGGTATTGCTCAGGTTGGCAATCCGATGCAGCCACTCGGTGTCAAAAGCGCTGGTTGTGCGTTGCGGAACTTTTACTCCAGTATCGTCGGTTTTGATGAGCATCACCGTTGACTGGCCGTCCATGACGACGACGCGCTTGGGTTTCTCAACGCGCCATTTGAGTTCCGGCTCGAACTGCTTCCACAATTCGATGGCGTAAAACTCACAATCGGCGTTGATGTAACTGAAATTGTCCTGCGGTGCAGTGCGCAACTGGCCGCGCAAATGAATGCTGGTGAGTTTGGCCACGGCCTGCGCGCCTCTGGTCATCACCGCGATGGCTTCTGCGGCGGTGGCCTGTGTTTTTGGCAAAGTCAGGAGAATCATCAGGACGATGGCGGCCGCACCCGCCGCCGCGCCCAATCCGAATCCCCAACGATATTTTAATATTTTGTTCATAATGGTTTCTCCTTCCGGTTTGAACTGCTCCTGACGGACCCGCCGCATCACCGGCTCGACAAGGGACACTTCGGCAGCGGCTTCGCCGCGCTTGGTGAGTCGCTGTTGCAGGCTGGCGATTGCCTGGTATTCAGCCCGGCAACCGGCACAGGCTTCCAGATGAGCCTGGCATTCGAGCAAGACCTCGCGGTCCAGCAACCCTTCCGCGCAGGCGACCAGATTGTCCCGGCATTCAGCGCAGTTCATAATTATTGCGTTTGGTTGACTGTTGGTTCCGCGCCTTCGCGGGCCGCCAGCTCCTGACGCAGCAGCGCGTAGGCGCGCGAAAGCGTTTTGGTGACCGTGCCCAGCGGCAGGCCGAGTCGTGTGGCCACTTCCTGACAGGAAAGCCGCTCGTAATACCGCAGCAGAATCATTTGACGATGGGATTCAGGCAGGGCGGCAATGGCTTCTTCCAAAGGATATGCTTCACCGCTATCAGTCGCGTCCGTCATCATGGTCTCGGCCGCTTCGCGGTCGCGTTGCCGATGCGCCGCGGAGCGGAACTGTTCCTTGGCGACCCGTCCCGCGATGCCCAGCAGCCAGGAATAAAACGACTCTGGCTTCCGCAGTTTCTTCAATGACAGAAAGGCTCTCACAAACGATTCCTGTGCCGCTTCCTCGGCTTGCCCGCTGTCTCCGACCCGGCTGGCCAGATAAGTGAACAGCGGCTTCTGGTAACGTTCCACCAGGAGACCGAAGTCCTCTGGATGACCGTCACGGCAGTGCTCGACGTATTCTTTGTCGGTTAAGTCCATGCCATTTCCTGTTCAAACGAACTCCACCGTCATCTTATAGTGCGGCGCGGGGCGAATTTGCGACAAAAGGATGTGAAGTATTTTTCACAATGCTGAGTGTTGAGAGTTGAAGGTTGAGTGTCGAATAAAAAACGGCGCGTCGGCGCAGTTTGGAGTTGGAGTTTAAGCTTCAGCTTGCATGGCTGTAGTGTCGGCGCTGTGTGCCGATTCATTCGAGCCGCAAGCTCGACGCTGCACGGCTACTTCTAAAGCTTGAACTCCAACGGCCCCGGCAACAAATTGCAGGGCAATGACAGACGACAGTTCAACGGAGAAACTCCGGCTGTTTGTGGCGATGCCGATGCCGGAAGCGGTCCGGAATGAAATCAGCGGCGTCCAGCAGGAAATGCAGCGATTGGTACCGCGCGACGCCGTTCGCTGGACGAAACCGGAGCAATTTCATCTCACACTCCGGTTCCTTGGCGACGTTCCGGTTGAGCGCGTGGCGGCTTTGCAGGAAGCCGTCCACGCGGTTTGCCGAGGCAGTCCGGCTCTGCGTTTGCGCGCGCAAGGCACCGGCTTCTTTCCGAATGCCCGGTCACCGCGCGTCATTTGGGCCGGCGTCAACGACGGTGAAAGACATCTGGTGGATTTGCAAAAAATGCTTGAAGCTGTGGTCCGACTGTTCACGAAGGAGTCAGGGACGGAAAGGTTTGCCGGCCATGTGACCGTCGGGCGGGTAAAGTTTCTAAAACGGCCTGAAATTGAGAAGCTGGCGGAGCACGCGCAGGTCGTCAAAGACCATCTGTTCGGCGAATGGACGGCGAATGAGGTTGAATTGATTCGCAGCGACCTGTTACCGGCAGGGGCGCGCCACACGTTGCTGGCGGCGATCCGCTTGGCAGAGTAACACGTGACAGGTGGCAAGTGACATGGAAAAGCAAAACGGAAAGGTGACAAGTGACGAGTGACGGGTGACACGAAAAATCAGTGCTGGTTCCTGTTTCGTTTTAGCCTTTTCTTGTCACTTGCCACCTGTCACTTGTCACCTGCTCTGAAACCTTTGTAGAGTGGCTTACGTCTTGCTTAATGGGTGATAATATTGTGTCAACGTGAAACACTTGATTTTCACAACGTATGCTTAAGTCGCTTTCAGCCGATCGCTGGAATTACAAGACGGCGGCGCACTTGTTGAACCGGGCCGGGTTCGGCGGGCCGCCGGCGGAAATCCAAAGGCTGGCCGACCTCGGCCCGGACAAGGCGGTTTCCTCGTTGCTGGACTATGAGAATATTCCCGATCCGACGGCCGATCCGGTCTGGGCAAATCCCGATTCGCAGGAAATGACAAACCTGCGGGAAGCCATCCAAAAGGCCACGCCGGAGGAACGCCGGCAGATCCAGCAGCAGCAAAACCGGCTCCAATATGATCGCATCCTGGAATTGCGCTGGTGGTGGCTGAACCGCATGGCCAAAGGGCCGCGGCCGTTTCAGGAAAAAATGGTGCTGTTCTGGCACGGCCATTTTGCCACCAGCTTTGAAAAGGTGCACAACGCCTATTACATGTGGCGGCAGAACGAATTGTTCCGCCGGCTCGCCACGGGCAACTGGCTGGAGCTGCTCACGTTCGCCGGCCAGGACCCGGCGATGTTGATCTGGCTCGACCAGGCGGAAAGCCGCAAGGAGCATCCGAATGAAAATTTCGCGCGCGAGGTCATGGAACTTTTCACGCTCGGCGAGGGTCATTATACCGAGAAGGACGTCACCGAGGCCGCTCGCGCCCTGACCGGCTGGTCGTTGGATCGCCTGAACGAAAAATTCATTTACCGCCCGGCCTTCCACGACAACGGTGTCAAGACGTTTCTCGGTCGGACCGGCAATCTCAACGGCGAGGACGTGATGGTGCAAATCGTCGCCCAACCGCAGGCCGCGCGCTTCATCACGGCCAAGCTCTGGAATTATTTCGCCGGCCAGCCGCCGCCGGATTCCATGAACGACGCCCTCGCCGCCGTCTTTCGCGGGAGCGGCAACAACTTCAAGCCGCTCCTGCGCGTCCTGTTCTGCAGCGAGGAATTTTACGGCGACGACGTCATTCGCAACCAGGTTAAAAGCCCGGTGCAATGGCTCGTCGGCACCGCGCGGATGCTCGAATGCGATCTGCCGCCGGTACAAATCAGTTCGGGCATCACGCGCAGTCTGGGCCAGGATTTGTTCGCGCCGCCGAACGTGAAAGGCTGGGACGGCGGCATCACCTGGATCACCACCAACACGCTGCTGGCGCGGTACAACGACGCGGCGACGCTGGTGCAAGGCACGTTCCCGCCGCTGGCGGCTTCCGATTTCGCGCGCAAACCGGGCGGGCAGGGCGGGGCCAAAGCCGAGCGCCAGGCGCAACGTATCCATGTCGGCGGTGTGAGCGTGGAAAAAATCCTTTCTCCCGAGGAACGCGCCGACCAGGACCTGCTGGTCAAGTCGCTGGAGCACAGGCTGTTGCAAACGACGCTCAAGAACGAACAGCAAAAGGCGCTGCGCGATTTTCTCGGCTCCAAAACAAAATTGGATGACGCGGACGTTCTTACCGCCATCCGGCTCATCATGGCCACACCGCAATATCAGGTGACTTAAGAGGTGACAGGTGACGAGTGGCAAGTGACATGACAAAAACAAAACAAAAAGTGACACGTGGCAAGTGGCAGGAAAGTAAAAAAGTGAAACGGAAAACGTGAAAAGTGAAATGAAAAAACGAGATAAATAGCCTGCTGTGAGTGGCAGGGGCCGATGCTGGCTTCTCTTGTCACATATCACATGTCACGTGTCACGCTGAAAGCTATGAAAAACGAAATCTCCCTCCAAACTCGCCGCGAATTCCTGCGGACCACTGTGCTCGGCAGCGCGCTGTCGTGGACGGTGCCCACATTTCTCGCGAACACCTTCACCGCGCTGCACAGCGAGGCGGCGGATTCCGCCACGCAAATCATCACCGGCAAGGATGCCACCATTCTCGTCGTGCTGCAAATGGCCGGCGGCAACGACGGCATCAACACCGTCGTGCCGTTTGTGAACGATTTTTACCACCGGGCGCGCCCCAAACTCGGGCTGACCGCGCAACAGGTTTTGAATTTGAACGGCGAGATTGGCTTGCACGGCGCGATGACCGGGTTCAAGGACCTGTTCGACGCCGGGAATCTGGCCGTGGTGCAGGGCGTCGGCTATCCGAACCCGAACCGTTCGCACTTCCGCTCGACGGAAATCTGGCAGACCGCCAGCGATTCCGACAAGGTCGAGAAATACGGCTGGCTCGGACGTTATTTCGACAATTGCTGTGCCGGCGCCGACCCGACTGTGGGCGTGACCATCGGCAGCCAGTTGCCGGAGGCATTTTTCGCGAAGACGCCCACGGGCATTTGCTTCAATAATCCGCAGAATTATCGCTTCATGGCCAATGGCCGGCGCGGCCCGGGTGGCGAGGACCTGACCGAGGCGGCTTACGAAAAGATGAATGAAGTGGACATGTCCAACACCACCCCGGATGAAAATTCAGGCGGCAGCATCGGCGCGCTGGCGGCAGGAATGCCGATGCAGGGCGGAAAAGCGGTGGACTTCATCGAACGCACCGCGCTCGACGCGCAGGTCAGCTCCGAAGAAGTGCGCAAAATTGCCGAC
>Ga0074044_10001925_pt1 | contig 18330 bp, 14 predicted proteins | sample BogForMeECP23OM1_FD_94443 | JGI IMG/M metagenome (GOLD analysis project Ga0074044, IMG submission 94443) | Bog forest soil microbial communities from Calvert Island, British Columbia, Canada - Bog Forest MetaG ECP23OM1 | ecosystem: Environmental > Terrestrial > Soil > Wetlands ...
AATGTGGGCTGATCCTCTCGGGAATCCCGATACCTGAGATGTTGTCATCAACGAAACCTGAAGCGACGTAGCGTCCGGAACGTTTTTCAGTCAGCAATCCCAAATCTAGTATGTCGCGAGGAAACGATTGGGTCGAGCCCTTCCCACCCTCGCGGCTGGGGTCGGCCCAATGAAAACACCCATGAACGGTAACGGCCACAACGTTCACTCTCAGGCGATTGAACGTCTAATCTACCTGCCGGACGGCCGGTCCATAGCTCTCGAGGATCCTACAACAAAAATCGCGCGGCGCGATGACAACGTGCCACACGTGCCGCTGACGCAACCTCCGCACCGGGAGGTTCAGTTCGCGCCGCTTGCGGCCGGTGGCCTCGTTGACCTTGTTCGAGGTCAGCGCGGAGATCTCGAGTTCGTCGTTTATCGCGATGGCGCTACAAGCATCCAAGGCAGCGTTGAGGATGGCGGCGTGATCTTGATGCCACCTTCCGGCGACTACGCCCTATTGCAAGCAGTGCGCTACCCAAAGTGCGTTGCGGCGTGCGAAACGCCCCAGGCTCTGCTCGCCGAAATCCGAGAGTTTTTGCAGCATTATCTCGAAATCGGCGAGGCAGAGAGCAAGCTTGTTGCCTATTTTGCGCTCAGCACGTGGCTGAGCGACTTGTACACGGTCGCACCCTATCTTTGGATCGTTGGTCCTCACTCAGGCGGCAAGACGACGCTACTCCGTGCGTTGAGTGCAATTTGTCGTCGGGCACTTCTAGTCGGCGACATTACCCCCGCTTCCATTTACTCGCTCAGTAACAGTCATCGCCCGACGCTGCTGCTGGATGAATTTGAATCTGGCTCAGATCGGCGCAGTCGAGACCTACAACGGCTTCTCCGCACCGGGACCACGGAAGGTCAAAAAGTGTTTCGCGGCCCCAAAGCCTACGATGTGTTTGGGCCGAAGGCGATCGCCTCCAGACAGGCCTCACCCGATGCGGCCCTCCTCAGTCGGGCTCTAGTTGTGACCATGAAGCCAACACTGAAGGAACTTCCTCCGTTGGACCCTGTTGTACTCGAGGAGATAGCGGACCGCCTCCAGCCCAAGCTGCTTGCTTTTCGTCTGCAAAATTACCGTCGAGCGAAGGCGCCGGAACTCGTGTCGGTTGGGCTCACCCCTCGTTCGCGGGACATCGCGCGCGCGTTGGCCTTGCCATTGCTCGGTGACCACGCGTGCGAACTCGTGATCGTCGAGCTTTTGCGGCCGCATGATGCAGAGGCCAAGCTGGCTCGTCGCGGGGAGCCAGAATGGGCAGTCGCAACCACACTGTTTTCCGTGTGCCATCGGAGCTACGGAACCTTAACGATGGGTGGACTCGCGGTTGAGGTCCACCAAACTCTGATCAACGCCTGCGAGACTTACAAATTGGAACCGCGAAAGGTCGGCGATATCGTTCGCGCGCTTGGAATTCAGACGCAGTCGCTCGGAAATCAAGGCCGGGGAATCCGACTGACCCAGGAACTGGTGAAACAAATTCACGAAGTCGCGAAGGGGCTTGGATTGACCCGTTCCGACATCCTCCACCCGGAGACTACGGATGACGGGTACGGGGGGGCGCCTTGTGACCTTTGCCAACGGCTCGGACTCATGGTCGACGACAAGGGGAATCCCCTCCGCTGCATCGACCTGACGCAACGCCCCAAGCGCTTGAAAGGGCTCCGCGATTAAGGATTTTTCGGGAACGTCGTGAACATCGTGAACGTGATTTCCATTGTCCTATGGTCCCCGGACTGAGCAAATTGTCGCGCCTGTGACCAGCGTCAAGCCCAGGAGCTGAGCGGTGGCGCCTAGGAATCTGTCGATTGGGATCGCGGTGATCTAGCCGATAACGGTTGCGTTCAGCCGATGCGTCTCTTTTCGGGTGCGACTCTGCTTTCTGAAATCCTCCTGCACCTGCCGCTGGCAATATGTCGTGCAACTTGTCTTGAGCAGGACCTGGGGGCCATCGCAGCTTGTCGAGCCGCGAGACTCTAGTTCAACATCGCATCGCAGGCGTCGGTTCCCTCTCATGGGAACCAATCTCATCCTCCCCGGTCGGGGAGCCCCCTCAGGTTCTGCGACACTGTTTTCCCAGATTAGTGCCTTTCCGGAAAAAAAGTATTGTCACTCCGTCTCTAGATCATAGGCTAGCTATTTTCTTGGTGCCATCCAGAAACTTCGAGGTAAGATTCCTCAAATGGCACGCGGCTGGGAGAGTAAGTCCGTAGAACAACAGCAAGCGGAACGGTCGGCGCGGCGGAAGACCATCCGCGCACCGCTGCCGCCCGACGAGCAGCAACGCAACCGGAAACGCGAGGGCCTGCTTCTTTCCAGGGAACGCCTCTCGCAACAACTGCAGGCAGCCGGCAACCCTCGTCACCGCCAAATGCTGGAACAGTCCATCGCGGAGCTGGACCGTCAACTGTCTTCTCTTAAATAGGTTACCGACTCGACGTCACGAAAGTGAGCGGCCCGACCGTATACTCCCTATAACGAAAACCACGGTCCTGTCTGCTGCCACCTGACGTATAATTAAAAAGTTGATGAAAGCCTACGTTTACGTGTCGTTGAAGAAGAGCGTTCTGGATCCGCAGGGAAAGACCATCCACGGCGCCCTTACGAAAATCGGCTACAAGAGTCTGCACGATGTACGGCAAGGAAAGTATTTCGAAATTACTCTCAACGGCGGCATTTCAAAAGATGAGGCGCAAGCGGAAGTAGAGCGGATCGCGCGCGAAGTTCTAACGAATCCGGTCATTGAAGAGTTTCGTTTCTCCCTCGAAGAGTAGGCTCGGGTTTGACTTTGTTTTGAAGGGGCGCGGCTTCAGTCGCGCCGGATTCCTATCAGGGCATCGTTTTAGCGATGCCGAAAGTTGTTACATCAATCGCCCCTTCAGGGGCTGCCCGAACCATCACCGGTTCCCCCACCGATAGATTCGTCAAGGAGCCAATTCGCCAATGTGCGGCATTGTTGGATATGTGGGTAAGAAGCAAGTCGTCCCCGTCATCATTGAGGGGTTAAGAAAGCTGGAATATCGCGGCTACGACTCGGCAGGAATCGCGGTCGCCGGAAACGGCGCGGGCCTGCAGATCCGCCGCGCCGAGGGCAAGCTGCGCAACCTGGAAGAAGTGATCCGCCTCAAACCGCTCGATGGCACCTACGGCATCGGACACACCCGTTGGGCCACGCATGGCCGCCCCACCGAGGAAAACGCCCATCCGCATCGTGACTGCACCGGCAGAATCGTGGTGGTGCACAACGGCATTGTCGAGAACTATCTCTCGCTCAAGAAGAAGTTAATCGCCGAAGGACACAAGTTCACCACCGAAACCGACACGGAAATCATCGCGCACCTGATCGAGAAGTACTACCTGCCGACCGGCAACGGTCATCGGCCGTCTTTGAAACTCGAAGAAGCGGTGCGCAAGGCGGTGAAGGAACTCACCGGCGTGTTCGCGCTGGTGGTGGTCGCGGTCGACGAGCTGAACAAGATCGTCGCGGCGCGCAACGGACCACCCGTCGTCATCGGTCTCGGCAAGGACGAATATTTTGTCGCCTCCGATGTGCCCGCACTCCTCGATCACACGCGCGATCTTTTCTTTCTGGCCGATGGCGATCTTGCCGTGATCGCGCAAGACGGGGTGAAGGTCACCGATTTCGACGGCAAGCCGCTGGAGCGGAAGGCGCAACGCATCACCTGGGATCCCATCATGGCGGAGAAGGGCGGCTTCAAGCACTTCATGCTCAAAGAGATTTATGAGCAGCCGCGCACCGTCCGCGACACCACGCTCGGCCGCGTCTCGCAGGATACCGGTGCCATCTTTCTCGACGAGATGCAGGTCAGCGAAGCCGAGTTCAAGTCGCTGAAGAAAATCAATATCGCCGCCTGCGGCACCAGTTGGCATGCCGGGCTGGCCGGCAAGTTCATGATCGAGAATCTGGCCCGCGTTCCAGTGGAGGTCGATTACGCCAGCGAATGGCGCTATCGCGACCCGATCCTTGGGCCGGATACGATGACGCTGCTGATCTCGCAATCCGGCGAAACCGCCGACACCATCGCCGCCCAGCGTGAAGCCAAGGCTAAGGGCTCGAAGACACTCGCCATCTGCAACGTGGTCGGCTCCATGATCACGCGCGAGGCCGTAGGGACCGTCTACACGCACGCCGGCCCGGAAATTGGCGTGGCATCCACCAAGGCTTTCACCGGACAACTGACTGCTCTTTATTTATTCGCGTTATATCTGGCCCAGGTGCGCGGCGTCATGACACCGGAACAGGCCAAGGCTGCCGTGCAGGAACTTATGCTCATCCCCGGCAAGCTGGAGCAGATTCTCACCCACGATGAAGCTTGCGATGAGCTGGCGAAGACTTATGTCCGGGCCCAGGACTTCCTTTTCCTCGGGCGCGGCATCCACTATCCCATCGCCCTCGAAGGCGCGCTCAAGCTCAAGGAGATTTCCTACATTCACGCTGAAGGTTACCCGGCGGGCGAGATGAAGCACGGCCCGAATGCGCTGATTGACGAAAATCTGCCCGTGGTCATCATCGCTACACGCGACGTGAACAGCCCGCAGTCGATGGTCCGCTACGAGAAGACGATGTCGAACCTGAAAGAAGTAAAAGCGCGCTCCGGCATAGTGATCGCGCTCGCCACCACCGGCGACAAGGAAATCTCCGAAGAAGCCGATCACGTGCTCTTCGTTCCGCCGGCGACAGATGAACTGTCGGCGATCCTGGAGATCGTTCCGCTGCAACTCCTGGCCTATCACATCGCCGTCCGCCGCGGCTGCGACGTCGATCAGCCGAGGAATCTGGCGAAGTCGGTGACGGTGGAGTAACAGCAACGATGCTATTTCGGCATCACGACGACTTCGTCCTTCGGCATAGCGTCGAGCGTAGTCCTATCAATGCCCAGATGCGCCATCACGAGTTCTGGTGGGGTATGGGTGAGCCATTCCGAGAGCGCCAGATCCTGATAAAAGCTGCTCTTAAACATTTCCAGAAATTTCAGGTCGGTGTCGCCGGTATTCTGAACGTAGTGGGGCAGCGTCTTCTGGATATAACCAACGTCTCCAGCCTGAAAGTCCATGGTGCGTGCGCGGCCTCCGGTAGCGAACACCGTCATTCTTCCTGTACCGCTGATGTAGTACTGCCACTCGTCGGCATTGGGATGCCAGTGCAGTTCGCGTATCCCTCCCGAATGAACGGTGACGATCGCCGCTGCCATTGTCGTGGACACCTTGAACTTGCTTGAATCAACGATCTTCACTTCGCCGCCCTTGGTGCGCTTGGTAACCGGCAGCTGTGACGTACGAAAAGCGAAATCCTGTGACGACAAGCCCAGTGCGCCAGCCGACGCCTTCTGATCGTCGGCCAGCGGGCCGGGTACCGGAGCCTGGAAAATAAATTTCTCCCGCCGCGGCATTTTTTCCATCGCCTGCTGACTCACGCCAAAGTTCGCCGACAGCACGTCGTGAGGCGTGTGCGCCATCCAGTCGGTGAGCAACACCGTTTCGTACTCCGAGAAGTTCCCATCGTCGAACACCAGTAGAAACTCGGCGCCGTCGGGATTCAGTCCTTGAATCGAATGGGGAATTCCCGTGGGAAAGTACCAAAGATCGCCCTCCGTCACGTCACTGACGAAGCTCTTGCCGTCCGCATCAAGCCCCGTGATGCGCGCGTTTCCGTACAGCATAATCGCCCACTCGGCAGCCGTATGCCAGTGCAGCTCGCGCACGCCTCCAGCTGTCAACCTCATGTCCACGCCGGCAATCGACTTGGAAACCGGAAGCTCGCGGACGGTGACCTCGCGCGACCATCCTCCCTCCTGCATCCGTTTGTGAGAGATTCCGAAAGGGTACTTGAAGGCCTGGACACCGCCTGCGTCGGTGGGCGGCGGCAAGAAAGAATCCGGATTTTGGGCATCGAGCGCGGGATTGCCTGGACCGGGAGCACTGGAGCTTCGATCGCCCTTCATCGGATACGGATGCTGCTCTTGGCCTGCCGCATCGGCCACCGATAGCATCCCGGCAGCCGCTAGCGCCGCCGACCCCATGCCCAGAAAACCACGCCGCGAAACCATGTCCTTCTTCGCATCGTCGCTTATGAGTTCTTCCTTTCGGACCACAATTGAATGAGACTTTCCGGCTTGCCATTTCCGCAAAACGATACGGCAGCCCCCTGGCGGTGTCAATCCGCGGGGCAAACGCCCTCGCGCGAGACCAGAACGCAGCGTCCCGCGACCGCTTGCGATCATCTAAAAAGGCAATGGCTCAGTTCAAGACTTTCGTGGCACGTTTGCGGTGCTCCGTCGGGCTCTCCGAATTCACCAAGCACCTCGAACTCGAAGTGGACGGAGTAACCCGCTTCGGTTTTGTCCCCGGACAATGGCTCTCGGTGAAGGCCAACACTCCGGTTGGCGAGGGGATGACGCGTGCGTACTCGATCGCGTCGCCGCCGTCCGGGAACGGGCACTTCGCTTTCTGCCTGAACCGTGTGCAGGATGGATTCATGTCGAACTACCTCTGCAGTCTCGACGAAGGCGCGAAGATCACGTTTCAAGGCCCATTCGGCGATTTCATCCTGCGCCCGCCGTTGCGCGACACCGTGTTCATTGCCACTGGAACCGGGATCGCACCGTTCCGCTCCATGCTGCACTGGCTGCTGGCAGAGAGCGACCGTCATCAGGGACGCCAGTTCTGGTTGCTCTTCGGCGCGCGCCGCGAGCAGGACATTTATTATCGTGAGGAGTTTGAGCGTCTCGCCGCCGAACACACCAACTTTCACTTCCTGCCTACGTTGAGCCGCGGTGAAGCGGAATGGAAAGGTCTGCGCGGATATGTGCAGGAACATCTGCCCGAAATCGTGGAAACCTGCACCGACATGCATGCCTATATCTGCGGCCTCGACAAGATGGTCAAGGCGAACCGCGCGTTGCTGAAGACTCTGGGTTGGGATCGAACTTCGATTCGTTACGAGAAATACGACTGACCTCGTAGAATGGTTGCCGGCTTTGCCCCGGTTTTAGGTGGCGCAGCGCTTCAGAATGTGCGAGAACGCACTTGCTTTTGGGTGGCACAGCGCTTCAGCGCTGCGGTTTAACGCATTACTTGAATGCGCCTTTAGGCGCTGAGGGAGAGCGATCATGTACGTAGCAAATAACAAGCGTTACGACTCCATGCAGTATCGCCGCTCGGGACGAAGCGGCATCCAACTTCCCGCTGTGTCGCTCGGGCTGTGGCACAACTTCGGCGGCGTGGATAACTTTGAGAACTCGCGCGCTATGCTGCGCCGCGCCTTCGATCTCGGCATCACCCATTTTGATCTCGCCAATAACTACGGCCCTCCATACGGATCGGCGGAAGAGACTTGCGGGCAGATCCTGAAGAAGGATTTTCGTCCCTACCGCGACGAGCTGATCATCTCGACCAAGGCAGGCTGGGATATGTGGCCCGGCCCCTACGGCAACCTGGGCTCGCGCAAGTATATGCTCGCGAGCCTGGACCAGAGCCTGAAACGCATGGGTCTCGAATATGTCGACATTTTCTACCATCATCGTCCCGATCCCGATACGCCGATGGAAGAATCGCTCGGAGCGCTCGACACGGCGGTGCGCTCTGGCCGCGCGCTCTACGCGGGCATCTCCGCTTACAACGCCAAGCAGACGGCGGAAGCGATAAGGATTTTGCGTGATCTGGGAACGCCCTGCCTGATTCATCAGCCCAAGTATTCGATGTTCGTGCGCGATCCTGAACAGGGATTGCTCGATGTGCTGGAGAAAGAAGGCGTGGGAACAATTGTCTTCAGCCCGCTGGCGCAGGGGCTGCTGTCGGATCGCTACCTGCACGGAATTCCCAGCGACTCGCGCGCCGCACGCGATTTCTTCCTGAAGAAAAAAGACATCGGGGAAGCCATGCTCTCCAAGGTTCGCACGCTGAACGAAATCGCGGCGCAGCGAGGGCAAACGCTGGCCGCAATGGCGGTCGCGTGGGTGCTGCGCGATCCGCGCGTCACCAGCGCGCTCGTGGGCACGAGCAAAGTGTCGCAGGTGGACGACAACGTGGCCGCACTGCAGAACCTGAAATTCTCCGCCGAGGAGTTGCGCAAGATTGACGGCGTTCTAGAAGGCAAGAAAGCCGCGTGACCCGTCAAAAACGGCAACCAAGAACGGCGAACGTCCGCGGTCGAATTAGTCCGTAGCGTCCCTGGCTGCGGGCATTCCCAGCCGTTCGCTGCTGACATAGTGCTCCAGCGATTCGTGCTGCCGCTTGATTTCCTGCATCTGCTCCTGGAGCAGATCGCGAATCGAGAGAACACCTTTCAGCTTGCCTTTGGCATCCACCACCGGCATATGCCGAAAATGATGCTTCAGCATCGAGGCCAGGGCTTCGCCGGGAGTGGTTTGCGGCGAAGCGTTTTGCACCGGGCTGGTCATCACCTCACTCACCAGGGTTTTCGCAGGATCGTGCCCGCTCAGCGCCACTTTCTTCAGGACGTCGCGTTCGGTGAAGATGCCCTTGACAACTTTGCCCTCCACAACCACCACAGCGCCAATGCGACGTTTCAGCATGAGCTTTATGGATTCGGCGACCGTGGCCTCAGGAGAAACGGTTACGGGTTCGTGAACGCACAGGGTAAGAATGTGCATGACTGACCTCCAGCTGGATTTCACTTAGGAAAAGCGCCCCGATTGTAGCATCTTCAGTTTTGGGCCGCAGTGTTTGGCCGCACTTCCAGTCTTTGTCCGCGCTTCCTTATGATAGCGGGCGGGCCGAAGCCAACCCTTCAAAGAGCCATTGGAGACGTGTTCTAATCAAAATGATAATGGGGGCAAAAATTTGCGACCAGACCAAGGGTCTCCTAAGAAAAATAAAGATGCTGTTCGTTGCGCCTGGGCCAGCAATGATCTGTCGATTCTCTATCACGACCGCGAATGGGGCGTCCCGCAACACGATGACCAAATCCTGTTCGAGTTTCTGATTCTCGAGGGCGCGCAAGCCGGTCTCAGCTGGGACACGATTCTACGGAAGCGCGAAAATTATCGCGCGGCCTTCGACGGGTTCGACGCGAAGAAAATCGCTCGCTACGACCGGCGGAATACGGAGCGGCTGCTGTGCGATGAGGGCATCGTTCGCAACCGGCTGAAGATCGCTTCGGCGATACGAAACGCCAGGGCGTTTCTGGCGGTGCAAGAAGAGTTTGGCTCGTTCGATCGTTACATCTGGCAGTTTGTCGGGGGCAACCCGCTGGTCAACGCCTGGCGGTTGGGGAGGAAAGTTCCGGCGCGCACACCTCAATCGGACGCGATGAGCAAGGATCTGAAAAAACGCGGCTTCAACTTCGTCGGCTCGACTATCTGCTATGCCTTCATGCAGGCCACCGGCATGGTCAACGACCACGCGGTGGAGTGCTTCCGGCATTCGCAGAGCCAGGATACAAAACCCCAGGATACAAAACCAAGGTACTCTACTAAGAGCACAGGACTTGCGAGCACAAGTCGTTGACAAGCGCTTCGGCGCTGGGCTATCCTATAACTCTTTGGAAGTCCTGCGGCTGCCCGCCTGGAACACACCTAGCGCGCGTTCTGCGTGGATAGATTTGGGCATTCAGCGGTCTTCATAGCGTTCTTTAATTTCTGGGAGATTTCCGATGTCAACCTATTTCCCTAAAGAGGGAGATATTGCGCGCAAGTGGTTTGTGGTGGATGCTACCGGGCTTCCGCTCGGGCGCTTGGCCTCGCGCGTGGCCCGCATTTTGATGGGCAAAGAGAACCCCAAGTACACGCCGTTTATCGATACCGGCGACCACGTGGTCATTATTAATGCCGAAAAGATCAAGATCACCGGCATGAAGGCGGATCAGAAGGTCTACCACCGCTATACGGGGTATCCCGGCGGTCTGCGTTCGGAAGAGATGAAAAAGCGCATGGTCCGGAAGCCCGAGCTGGTGATTGAAGACGCCATATCACGCATGCTTCCCAAGAACAAGTTGGGCAAGCAGATGTTTACCAAGCTGAAGGTTTATCGCGGCGACAAGCACCCGCACGAAGCGCAGAAGCCGGAAGCGAAGGTGTTTGCGTAAGAGGCTGCTAGCCACTGGCTTCTGGCGATCAAGTTGCAATGTGAGAGAGATTTCTAAGATCTTCTGGAAAGGTTGATTGGTGGACGGCGCTGTCTTCGCCCTCAGGTGGCTAGAAGCCAGAAGCTAGAAGCCAGAAGCTGACAATGGCAGAAACAGTTCAATACTACGGAACCGGCCGCCGCAAGGCGGCGATCGCGCGCGTTTTTCTTCGTCCTGGAAGCGGCGAGTTCAAGGTCAACGGCAAAGCGTTCGAAGAATACTTTGTGACGCCCTCGCAGCGCATCAGCGCGAAGTCGCCATTGGTTTCGACCGAGACTACGGCCAACTTCAATGTGCTGGCGAACGTGTGCGGCGGCGGCGTTGCCGGGCAAGCCGATGCGGTGCGCCTTGGCATTACACGCGCGCTTATGGAGTTCAACGCGGAACTGCGCAAGAAGCTCAAGGCTGAAGGCATGGTCACTCGCGACCCGCGGGCCAAAGAGCGCAAGAAGTACGGACAAAAGGGCGCAAGAAAGCGCTTCCAGTTCAGTAAGAGATAGTAGCTTGTCGTTGGCAAACGACTAGCGACCAACGACAAGCGACTGGTTGTAGGGTGTTCAATTCATCCCCCCACCTCCCCTGAGGCGGGGTGGACGGGAATGGCAATCCGGGGCCTTTCAGTGTCCGGATGCAGACCAACTGAGGAGGTTGATTGGCAAACATTACGATGAAGGAGTTGCTCGAAGCGGGCGTTCACTTCGGGCACCAGACGAAGCGGTGGAACCCGAAGATGAAGGAGTACATCTTTGGCGAGCGCAATGGTATCTACATTATCGATCTGCAAAAGACGCTGAAGATGTTCAAGGAAGCGTCGAAATTTGTGCAGGATCTGGCGGCCGAGGGCAGGATCATCCTCTTCGTGGGCACCAAGCGCCAGGCACAGGACGCAATCGCCGAAGAGGCGCAGCGCTGCTCGATGTTCTACGTGAACCAGCGCTGGCTCGGTGGCCTGCTGACCAACTGGGTCACCGTACAGAAATCCGTGAAGCGGCTCAAGGAACTCGACGAAATGGCCACCGATGGCCGTTACGATCTGCTTCCGAAGAAGGAAGTGATCAAGCTCGAGCGCGAGCGCAAGCACCTGCAGGCGAATCTCGCGGGCATCAAGAACATGACGCGCTTGCCGGATGCGATCTTCGTCATCGATTCGAATAAGGAGCAGATCGCGGTGCGCGAAGCGCGCAAGCTGGGCATTCCGGTGGTCGCCGTGGTCGACACCAACTGCGATCCGAGCGAAGTGGATTACGTCATACCGGGGAACGACGACGCGCTAAGGGCGATCCGGTTGTTTACCTCGAAGATCTCGGAGTCGATTGCCGAGGGCGTCCATGCCCGGGACGACAAGCAAACGGCGGACATTCAGGCGGCAGCAGAAGCCGAACCCGCGGCCGAAGCCGCAGCCCCGGACGCCGAAGAACTGTTCGCCGCAGTCGCCGCGGAAGGAGCATCCGCTCCTGCTGCAGGAGTCGACGGCACAGGCGAAGAGATCCGCATGGAAGACGTGCTGGGCAAGGGCACGCGCAAGCGTCCTTCAGCCGCTACGGAAGACGTCGACGAACTGCAGGCCGAGACGCGCCGGTTCTAGCCCGAGAGTTTCGTATCAGGGTATCGCTTTAGCGATACCGCAAGCCTTGCGAAATTAGACGCCCCTTCAGGGACTGGGCTTGCGAATTCGCAAGGATGGCATCTGACCCGCGCAGTTCGACTGTGCGCGGGTCGAGTTTTATAACAGCAAGTTTCAATTGAAGGAAAAATTCCGAATGAGCACTACTATGGCAAACATTTCTGCTGCACAGGTAAAAGAGCTCCGCGATAAGACCGGAGCCCCCATGATGGATTGCAAGAAGGCGCTGACTGAAGCCAATGGCGACATCGAGAAAGCGATTGTCATCCTTCGCAAACGCGGTACTGCCGTGGCTCAACAGAAAGCCGCGCGTGTAACCAGCGAAGGCTCGGTGGCCCACTACATTCACGCCGGCGGCAAGATTGGGGTGCTGGTTGAGGTCAACTGCGAAAGCGATTTTGTGGCGCGCACCGATGACTTCAAAGAGCTGGTCCACGACATCGCCATGCACATTGCGGCGAGTGACCCGAAGTTCGTCCGTAAAGAAGACGTTACGCCGGAAGCCTTCGAGCGCGAGAAGGATATTTATCGCGCGCAGGCCGCCGCCACCGGCAAGCCCGCCCCCGTGGTGGAAAAGATCGTTGCCGGCAAGATGGAAAAGTTCTACGAAGAGGTCTGCCTGCTCGAGCAGCCCTTCATCAAGGACCAGACCATCAACATCTCGCAACTGATTGCCGCCAAAGTGGGCAAGCTCGGCGAGAATATTGCTGTGCGGCGCTTTGCCCGGTTCAAGGTTGGCGACGCGACCGCTACTGTCGCCTTCGTCAGCGCGAAACCCGACAACCCGCCCGACGAGGGGGGCGCGGCGTCTGCTCCGGTTGCCAGGTAGCAGCCGATAATTCAGGGGCGCTGCGGCGCCCCTTTTGATTTATGCTTCCTTGTAGCCGATTGTCATCCTGAGCGAAGCGAAGGACCTGCTTTTTTCATGCCAACTCCCATCTTCAAGCGCATTCTTCTGAAAATCTCCGGCGAAGCCCTGGCCGCCACTCAAGGCTTCGGCGTCGACACCGCCCGCATTCATGAAGTCGCGGCTGAACTGGCCGATGTGCACAATCTCGATATCCAGATGGCCATCGTCGTGGGCGGCGGCAATTTCTTTCGCGGGGTTGCCGATCAGGCCAGGAACATGGATCGCGTCTCTGCCGATCACATGGGCATGTTGGCCACGGTCATCAACGCACTGGCATTGCAGGACGCTCTCGAGAAGCAGAACGTTTTCACGCGGGTGCAGACGGCGATTGAGATGAATCAGGTGGCCGAGCCTTTCATCCGGCGCCGCGCCATCCGGCATCTGGAAAAAGGACGCGTCGTCATCTTCGCAGGGGGCACTGGCAATCCGTACTTCTCGACCGACACGGCTGCCTCCCTGCGCGCCATGGAAATCAAAGCCGACGCCATCCTCAAAGCCACCAAAGTGGATGGTATCTACGACGCCGATCCGATGAAGGTGAAGGATGCCAAAAAGTTTACGCAGCTTACCTACATGGATGTACTGAAGCAGGGCCTCAAGGTTATGGACTCGACCGCGATCTCTTTATGCAAGGACAACAATCTGCCCATCATCGTTTTCAACCTGAACCAGCGCGGCAATATTCGCCGAGTCGTGCTTGGCGAAAAAATCGGTTCGCTGGTCAGCGCGTAGGAGGGTCAGTCTTGGGTTTATAATTTACGGTTTTGATTCTCATGTACCCTAGGAGCCCCAAGCTATGGCTCATCCTGCCCTGAAAGACGTCTTCGCACAACTCAAGACGCGGATGGACAAAGCGGTGGAAGATTTCCGCCGCGAAATGGCCGCCACGCGCACCGGGCGAGCGAATGTTCACATGCTCGACACCGTTTTGGTCGACTACTACGGAGAGCAAATGCCGCTCAACCAGGTGTCCCAGGTTCATGCACCAGAGCCGCAGATGATCACGGTACAGCCGTTCGATCCGTCCCAACTGGGGGCAATCGAAAAGGCCATCCGCAGCGCCGACCTCGGCCTCAATCCAATGAACGACGGCAAACTTGTGCGCGTGCCCGTGCCCGCGCTTACCGAAGAACGCCGCAAGGAGATGGTCAAGCACCTGCACCGGATTCTCGAGGAGCACCGCACGGCGGTGCGCAACATCCGTCGCGACGGCAACGACGCCACCAAGAAGACGCTGAAAGACAAGAAAATTACTGAGGACGACGAGAAGCGCGCGCTCGATGAAATCCAGAAGCTCACCGACGACGAAATCAAAAAGATGGAAGAGATGAGCAAAGCCAAAGAGAAGGAAGTGCTGGAGTTCAAGTAGTTCTTCCCGTAGAGATGCGGCTTCCCGCGCCTCCTTTCGCGGCGGCAGACGGGGCAACCCCCTTCTCCGTTGAATATCTTATAATCCCGGGATGAAGCGCGTCGTCCACGCCGCCTGCCCGCACGATTGCCCTGATGCGTGCGGCGTCCTGATCACCATCGAAGACGGTCGCGCGACCAGAATTCAGGGCGATCCCGAGCACCCCGTTACCCGCGGATTCCTTTGCGCCAAAGTCGCCAAGTATCTGGACCGCGTGTACTCGCCCGGCCGCCTGCTCTATCCAATGCGGCGCGTGGCTCCCAAAGGCCCGTGTGGCGCGGGCGCCCCCGCCCGCGAAGTTTTCCAGCGCATCTCCTGGGACGAGGCTCTCGACGAAATTACGCATCGCTTGCGCCGGATCATTGCCGACTACGGCTGCGAATCCATCCTGCCCTACTCTTACGGAGGCACGCTCGGCGCGCTCAACGGCGCGTCCATGGACCGCCGTTTCTTCCACCGCCTGGGCGCTTCGCAACTGGAGCGCAATATCTGCTCGACCGCTGGCGAAGAAGGCCTGAAGTCGGTGATTGGCATCAAGCTCGGCACCGAGCCCGAACAGTTTGCGCATTCGCGCTACATCATCGCCTGGGGCTCGAATATTCACGGCAACAACGTTCATCTCTGGCCCTTCATCGAAGAAGCTCGCCGCAAGGGCGCGAAATTGGTGGTCATCGATCCATATCGCACGCGCACGGCGAAGTTGGCCGACTGGTACCTCCCTATCAATCCCGGCACCGATGCGGCGCTCGCCCTTGGCCTGATGCACGTCATCATTCACGAAAACCTTTTCGACGCCGACTATGTCTCGCGCTACACCGTTGGGTTCGAAGACCTGAAGGCTCGCGCGCAGCAGTATCCGCCGGAAAAAGTCGCCCACTGGACCGGCATATCGGCCGACGATATTCGCAAGCTCGCCCGCGAGTATGCCACCGAGCGCCCGTCCGTAATCCGTGTCAACTACGGCATCCAGCGCTCCGAGCGCGGCGGCATGTCGATGCGCGCCGTCACCATGCTGCCCTGTTTGATTGGATCGTGGAAAGAACTCGGCGGCGGACTCCAGCTCTCACTAAGCGGTTCTTACGGTTTGAACAAGGAAGCGCTCGAAATGCCCGAGTTGATGCGGAAAGCCCTCGGACGTCCAGCCCGTATCGTCAACATGGTGCAACTCGGCAGCGTGCTGAACTCGAGGACGATGGTGCCGCCCATCCAGGCGCTGTTCGTTTATAACTCGAATCCCGCAGCCGTCTGCCCCAACCACAATGAAGTCATTCGCGGATTAATGCGTCCCGACCTTTTCACCGTGGTCCACGAGCAATTCTTTACCGACACGACCGATTATGCCGACATCGTGCTCCCCGCGACCACATTTTTCGAGCACAAAGATCTGCAGACCGCTTACGGCCACTACTACCTCCAGGTTTCGAATCAGGCGATGGATCCGGTCGGCGAATGCCGGTCCAATGTTGAAATGTTCCGCGCGCTCGCCGAGCGCATGGAGTTTGAAGACGACTGTTTCCGCGAGACGGTGGATTCCATGATCGACCGCGCCCTTGATTCGCCGAACCCGTGGCTCCAAGGAATTACGCGCGATCGGTTGGAGCACGAACATCGCATCCGCCTGAATTTTGAAAGCTCCCCGAACCACGTAGGGACGGACGCATTCGTCTGTCCAGCCGAGCCCAGCTCGGCAGCAAGTACAGCTCCATTCTTCCCTTTCGCCCAGGGCAATTTCCCCACTCCCAGCGGCAAAGCCGAGTTCTACAGCGAAACTCTGAAGCGTCAGGGGCTCGATCCGGTCCTCGCCTTCGCTCCGCCCGGAGAATCGCGCCATGGGTCTGGATCGAAGGCCGCGGGCTTCCCGCTCGAACTGCTCGCCCGCAAGCCGGACAATCATCTCAACACGTCATTCGCCAACGTCCCATCGGTCCGCGAGATGGAACCTTGGATCGGGGATCTTGAGATGCATCCGACGGATGCCAAGGCGCGAGGAGTGCGTGATGGCGACCGCGTTCGCGCCTTCAACCCGCGCGGAGAGATTGTCCTCAAGGCACGAGTTGACGGTTCAGTGCGTCCGGGAATGGTGGCGGCGCGGCTCGATTGGGCGCGATTCAGTCCCGGCGGCCACAATATCAATGTGCTAACCTCAGAAAAACTTACTGACATGGGCAACGCGGCGACGTTCTATTCCGTCTGTGTTGAGGTAGAACTTTTTCGGGCGTGACTCCTTTTGCCGAATACGAGTGAAATTCGTCCCTGTCTTGGACGGTTCTCACTCTCTACCGTATAATTACCGTTTTCCTAACTCTAGTTTTTCGAGGTAGTTGCGATTCATCGCCGCCATCATGCCATCCCTGTGCGGGCTCCGCGACTCGGCCACGACAAGGGCCCGCAGAGAGACCCGTCATGGTCTCCATCTTCTTCCACTACAAGAGGTTGGAAGCGCAGCTCTGTCTGGAATCGTCTTCTCGTTTTGTTGGGCCTTCTGCTACTCGTTACCCCGGTTGTCGGTCAGCAGGACCTCATTGTCGACATCAGAATCCACGGCAACCGTCGCATTCCTAGCGATACGGTCAAGGCCCGCATCTTCAGCAAGGCCGGCGATGTCTACGACCCCGCCGCCATCGAACGCGACTTCAACGCTCTCTGGAACACCGGCTACTTTGAGGACATCCGCTTCGAGCGCGAGCAGAGCGCCAAAGGTTGGATCCTGCACATCTACCTCAAAGAGCGGCCCACCATCCGCGAAATCAACTACGTCGGCCTGAATGCGGTTTCCACCAGCGACGTGCTCGACCGGTTCAAGGAGCGCAAGGTCGGACTCTCGGTTGAAAGCCAGTACGATCCCACAAAAGTCAAGAAGGCCGAGGTTGTGCTGAAGCAACTGCTCGCCGAGCACGGTCGTCAGTTCGCCACTATCCGCACCGAAAAGCGCGACATTCCGCCTAATGCCGTCGCCGTCACTTTCGTCGTCAAGGAGGGGCCTAAGGTCAAGGTGGGGCGCATCCGCTTCCGGGGCAATAAACACATCAACGACCGCACGCTCCGTGCGGCCATGAAGAACCTCAAGCCCATCGGCATCCCACACTCCATATTCCTCGAGAACATCTTCGCCAAGACCTACGACGCGACCAAGCTTGAAGAAGATACCGAACGGGTCCGCGCCGAGTACCAGAACCGTGGCTACTTCAAGGTGCTGGTCGACGACCCCAAAACCGAGATCCACGACACCGGACACACCGGCTTCCACATTCCGCTATTTCAGCCCGGGCTGGGGAAATCGGTCGATATCACTATGCCGATCGAGGAGGGTGATCGCTACCACCTGGCCAGCATCACCTTCAAGAACAACAAGGCCATCCAGAGCACCGCCGCACTGCGCAGCCTGTTCCCGATGAAGGACGGCGACATTTTCAGCCGCGAAAAAGTCGCGAAGGGTCTCGAGAACCTGCGTAAGGCCTACGGTACGGACGGCTACATTAACTTCACGTCTGTCCCCGACACCAAGTTCGACGACACAAGGAAGACGGTGGATCTGGTCATCGATGTGGATGAAGGCAAGCAGTTCTACGTGCGCCGCATCGAGTTCCAGGGCAACACCACCACCCGCGACAAAGTCATCCGCCGCGAGATTGCGCTGGAAGAGGGTCAGATCTACAACTCGCGTTTCTGGGAGCTCAGCCTGTTGCGTCTGAACCAGCTCGGCTATTTCGACCAGCTCAAGCCGGACGATCCCAATACGACCGAGCGCCACCTCGACGAAAAGAACGGCACCGTCGATCTCACCTTGAAAGTGCATGAAAAAGGCAAGAACAGCATCGGATTGCAAGGCGGCGTCAGCGGTCTGGCCGGCGCCTTTGTTGGCCTCAACTACAGCACCAACAACTTTCTGGGATTGGGCGAAACCCTCTCGGTGCAGGCCAGCCTCGGCAGCCGCCAGCGCGACCTGGTTCTCGGATTCACCGAGCCCTACTTGTTTGACCGGCCCATCCAGGCCGGCTTCAACGTCTATACCCGGAAGACCAGCTATGACCAGGCTCGGCAGTACGCCATTCTAACCGGACAGAATCTGAACCTGCCCTCGGCCTATCTGCAGAACCTGCAGAACTACTCGCAGTCCAGTACCGGCACGAGCCTCAGCGTGAGCTATCCGCTGCGCGGGAAGCGCCGGACCTCCAGGCGGGTCGGCATCAGCTACTCCTTCGACCGCTCTCCGCTGGTCGCCGTCAGCAACGCTTCCAAGCTGTTG
>Ga0074044_10001926_pt1 | contig 18328 bp, 11 predicted proteins | sample BogForMeECP23OM1_FD_94443 | JGI IMG/M metagenome (GOLD analysis project Ga0074044, IMG submission 94443) | Bog forest soil microbial communities from Calvert Island, British Columbia, Canada - Bog Forest MetaG ECP23OM1 | ecosystem: Environmental > Terrestrial > Soil > Wetlands ...
GCCGTCCAACCGGGTTTGACCAAGATGGACTGGGTCTGCCACTGCGCGTCCGCCGGGAGGAGGCTGCCCAACCACAGGGCCAGGGAGGCGAGGAGGGGGAATGCAGAATGCAGAATGCAGAATGCAGAATGCGGTTTGGTTTTCATGAATTGAGGTTTCAGGCTGCGATTTGTTTGGCTGGCCGTTGAGAACCGGGCCCCCGCTCGCCTGCCCGAGGCAACGTGATGGCGTTGTCGTTGCATATTCGGTTGGCCGCTCGCTCTCGTCGCGTTCCCGCCAGGCCTGGCCTTCAGCCCGCCCGGAGAGAGCCGTTTCGCGCAACAGCGGTCTGCTTCCATCTCCTATATCCGCAATCCGGGGGAAAAAGGGGCCACGCTAGGCGGAAATAGTTTTGGCTAACGGACCGAGGCCGGCAGACCAGGAAAGGGCATGTTGCCTAAACGGCTTAGCGGTAGGGCGCGCTGTCCCCAGCGCGCCGCAAGCGTCCGAGAACTCTTGGAACGTGGGGGTTTGGCCAACCTCCGGCGCGCTGGGGACAGCGCGCCCCACCTTCACAAGCGTGGGCGACTTGGGCAACACGCCCGAAAGGCGGCCCTCCGGCGCGGCAGTCTGGAAGGGGGATTACCGCCGATCGCCGGGAATCACCTGGCGGGCCTGCTCCAGCGCCAGCTTGTACTGCTCCGAATCCCACCAATACAAGCTTGAAGGCCCCACGGGGAGGGTGTTGAGCAGGTTGAGCGCGTTCTGCAACACGCGGGCCGCTTCCGGCGCGCGGTTGAGTTTCTGGAGCACCATGGCCCGGAAGACCATCGCAATGCCTTTGATCAGGGGGCTGTTGTCTTTCTCGGCTTCTTTTAGCAACTCCAAGGCTCGCTCCGGCTGCCCCGCATAGTACTCCGCGATGCCGCCGGTCTGGCACGTCCAGTTGTGGTTGTGGTCGTTCCGCTTGCGCTGGTTGGCCACGGCGAACCGGGCCAGCTCCAGCGCGGCTTGGCGCAGCTCTGGCGGCAGCGTCCGGGCGTACAGATAACAGGCTTTGGCATACCGGTCCGACCTTGCCGTCGCATCGCGCTCGGCTCGCGGGGTCAAGGGTCTCTCCGGGTGCAGGTCCAGCAGCAGCCGGCAGAGCCGCTGATGGTTGGTGCTGTCCCCGGACCGGGCGAACGCGGTGGCCATCTGCAAGGAGAGGCAACGCATCGTGCTTTGCTCTTCCGCCATGCCCCAATCGAAGGAAGGATGATCCAGCGCCGCGATATAGGCATCCCGGCTCTCCTGCCACTTGCCCTGCTGGGCCAGGGCCTCGCCCCGCACCAGAGGTTCCCGCACCGACTTCCATTTCTCCCTGGCCTGCGCCAGCAACTGGGCAGTCACGGGTGGCGACACTTCCCGGCCTAAGATCAAGCATTCGGCTTGCGCGCGGGCCGTGAAGCCATACACCACTTCGGGCCAATCCTTCGCCACCAGTTGCCCCGTCTCCAATGGCACCCGCAAGAGCCTCCCCGCACGCGAGAGCGCCTCCTGCGCATCGGATGTCTGCCCCATTTGCTGCCGGGCCATGGCGCCGAAGCAAAACGCGATTGCCGCGATGTTCGGATCTTCGCTGCGCTCGCACTGCTCGAGCCACTTCAAGGCTTCGAGGCAATGGCCGCGCCGGTATTCCGCAACGCCCTGAACCAATCGGCTCGTCAGACTTGCAGGCTCTGCCTTAACGGCCCTTTCCACACAAGCTGAGGCTGTCTCGAGGTTATCTTGCGTTTCCGGCACCAGCACCAGCGCCTTGGCCAATCGGAGCGAGTCGGTCGCATTAGGGCTCGCCGCGAAACGCTTGGCCATATCCTGGCGCAGTTTGCACGCGGCCTCGGGCTGGGCCGCCGCTAGCGCCGCGGCGTGACCGCATTGCCAGTAATCGGAGTTGCCGGGGTCGGCCTCAATCAGAGAGAGATAAAGTTCCAGCGCGTTGGTCCAGGCCCCGAGCCGTCCCATGTTCCGCGCCAGCGGCGCCGCGAAACTCAACGCCGCCGGGTTCGTTGACCCTAGCCGCTCGCGCGCCAGACGTGCCGTGGCCTGCAGCAGGCTGACCATTTCCTCATCCGCCACCAGCTTGTCGCTGAATAAACCAAGCAGTCCCTTGGCGTCCGCCTCCGCCTGTATGGCTCGGTCCCGCTCCTGGCGGGCCACTTCTCCAATTTCAAGTGCCCGGCGCCAACCGGCCAGCGCCAGTGAGAGACCCGCCACCAGCGCAAGTGTCGCTGCCGCCCCTGCGGCCACACCTACCCGATGCCGTCGCGCAAATTTCCGCGCCCGATACAACGCGCTGGGCGGACCCGCCAGCACCGGTTGGTGCGTCAGGTGCCGCTCCACATCCTCCGCAAACCCGTTCGCCGTCTCATACCGCCGCCGCCGGTCCTTCTCCAGCGCCTTCATCACCATCCAGTCCAGGTCGCCCCGCACCGATCGCTGAAGGACGCCCGGCTCGGTCTGGCGGCATTCCGCCACCTCCTTGAGCTTTTCCCCGAGCCCGTGCAGCCGCGCCGAGGGTTTGGGCGGCTCCCTCTCCTGAATGACCCGCTGAATCTCCTCAAAGCCCGCCTCGGCCAGCGTCTTCTGGCCAAAGGGTGTCACCCCCGTCAGCAGCTCGTACAATAGCACGCCCAGCGAATAGATGTCCGTGCGCACGTCAATGTCCTCGTTCCTCATCCCCGCCTGTTCGGGACTCATGTAGGCCGGGGTCCCGACGAATTGTCCAAACCACGTCACGGCTGGCCGCTCGGTGAGCTGCGCCTGTATGGCCTTGGCAATGCCGAAGTCTATGATTCGGGGGGAAGGCTGATCGTGCGTGGGGGATGGCGTGGCACTGCCTTGACCAGCCGCCTCACCCGCGCCCGAGGCTGCCTCGCCGGCGGTGGGGGCGAGGGACGCATGGGGCGGGCACTCCGTATCGCCGGTCGTGACAAGGATGTTCGACGGCTTGAGGTCCCGGTGGATAACACCTTTTTGGTGGGCGTGCTGCACGGCACGGGCGACTTGCACGAACAGCTCCAGGCGGTGCTTCAGGCTCAGCCGGTGCTGGTCGCAATACTGAGTGATCGGCAGGCCCCGTACCAATTGCATCACGAAGTAAGGGCGCCCGCTGGTGGTGACCCCGGCGTCAAACACCTTGGCAATGTGCGGATGGTCCATCAGGGCCAGCGCCTGTCGCTCCGCCTCGAAGCGGGCGACGACCTGCCGGGTATCCATCCCCACTTTGACGAGCTTGAGCGCCACTTCACGGCGGACCGGTTCGACCTGTTTGGCCAAATAGACGACACAGCAACCGCCCTCGCCGATCTGTTCGTCGAGGATGTATTGGCCGATCCGATCCCCTGGCTTCTCGGATGGCGGAAGGTCGGGGGCGCTGAACGGGAAGCGGTCTTGAACCGGCGGCGTCTCCGGGTTGAGGAACTGGCCTGCGGTTTCGTAGGCGCGGAGCAGCTTCTGGACCCGTGTCCGCAGGACGGTATCGCCGCCGCACGCCTGCGCCACGTAGTCAACCCGTTCCGCCGGAGACGCCAATTCAAGCGCGGCGTGAAAAAGCTGCTCCACTCTGTTCAGTTCCTCACTCATGACAGGAGCGGGCAATGCCGCCCTCTCACCCATATATCCGCAAACGGCGCGGAGAAGGGGCCAGGATTCTGGAGCTTTCTGGATCCGCCCTCAGCGCGGCTCCGTAAGTTCCTGGTATAACCAGGCTCGGGCGAAGGCCCAGTGGCGTTTTACGCTGCGCTCCGAGATGCCTAACATCTGGCCGGCTTCCGCAACGGTCAGGCCGGCGAAAAAGCGCAGCTTCACCAGTTCGGCCTTCACGGGGTCTTCGCCGGACAGTTTATTCAGGGCCTCATCTATCGCCAGCAAGTGGTCGGCCGGCGTTTCCGTGGCCAGTTGCACCTCCTCGAAACGCAAGGGCTGCTGCCCGCTGCCACGGCGCAGGCTGCCTTTGCGCCGGGCCTGTTCGACCAAAATGCGCCGCATGGCCTCGGCCGCTGCCGAGTAGAAATGTCCCGGACCTTGCCATTGTTGGGACTGTCCTCGCGACAAGCGCAGGAACGCCTCGTGCACCAAGGCGGTAGCTTGGAGGGTTTGACCGGGCGGTTTCCGGGCCATCATGTGGCTGGCGAGATGGCGCAATTCCTCATAGACCACTGGCAATAGCTCAGCCGCTCCGCCAGCTCCGGCCGGGGAGTCCCTCGCGATCACTGCCCACCGTGGTTCCATAACAGAAGGTTCGAGCACTTTGGTTGTCAGCAAGTACTGAAACGACGATAACCTATCGGGCGGCGACCCGGCCACCCGGTTGCCCTCCGAGAGCGTCAGTTCCCTCGGAACCCCTACTGCAACTATACTTGTATCAAAAGACCCGGCCTCTTGTCACGCACTGTTTTTCTCCCTCCCCATACTCGGTCGAATCGGAACTCAAATGCCAGGTGATCCGCCCGACCCACCCCGGACCCAGGAGAGAGCCCAGCAAGACCGCCAAGCCTCTGGCCCCCTATTCCTCCAATCCTGCACCGGATCGTCCTGCGGGCCGCGCCGGAGCCTCCCCGGACCCTCACCGTAGTACCTCTTATCCCCGATAAGAGGTACTACGGTGAGGCTCCGGTGGGGGTTCGGTGGGGCTATGGAGGCATCAGCGGGTGGCAGGGGACGCGACTCCACCCATTCCACCGATAACACCGAAGAACCAAATACCCTGTGTAAGCGCCTTAACTGCAGATGCTTAAACGATCCACACCGGGTACTCACCGCGGCTCCACCGTGGCCCCTCCGGCGCAACGCCGTCTCCTCACTGTTTCTGAATCGCGATTCGCACGAACTGATATGACGCCGCGCTGATTGGGGGCGCCAATCGCAACGTCACCACCGAGGTGTTGTTGGTCGAAGACACCGAACCCACTGCCACAAAATTCGTGGGATTGCCGTCCCAAGCAATTAAGTTGGTGGAAAGCTGCGGGAGGTAAAGCACGCCGGCGGGTGGGTTGCGCCCGACGAACTGAATATCGAAGTAGTTCGTGCCTCCCCCGCTTTCAATGAAACCTGCCGGCAACGACGGATGGTTGACTATGCGCGGGTTCAGGTCGAAGGCGTACTTGACCAGATTGGGTATGCCGTCGCCCGACGCGTCGGCGCCGTCGCCGCTGATCGCCGGATTGGCTAACTCGGCGGGCGTGAAATAGAACACGCGCCAGTCCTCATACGGCCCCCCCGGCGCAAGCCGGTAAGTCAGCCCATTGCCCGTGGCGACTTCGCTGCCGCGGTTATCTTGCAATAAGAGCCGGAAGGTGTTTGTGCCGAGAATCGCCGCGCCGTCGCTGAATGTGGCCGAAAGGGAAACACGAAACTCAAATTCCATGCCGCTGGCCGGGGCCAGTGCCCACCCCAGGCCGGAAATGACGCCCTCGTTGAAGCCCCCGTTCCGTTCGTCGTAGCCGGCGCTGCCCTCAATCATCCATTCAGAACCAAACGCTGCGCTCGAAGCTTGGAAGCCGGTCTGGGCATTGTTGTCGCTGTCCACGAAGAGATGCGTGTTGATGTCGGAAAACGGCGCCGCGTTGGATGCCAGCACAAAGTGCCCATAGAGATAGTTCTCGTCATTGGCAAATTGGACCTTGATAAAGTTCACCGGGTTGCCGTCCGGGGCGCCCTGGTAGGCCCACGGCAACCCAACCCAGTCGGAGAAATCACCGTCAATCGTGATCTGGCGGAAGTTGCTGGCCGCGCCATTCGTCCCCGGAACCGCCAGCAGTGTCACGCTGTTCGTGTCCTCGTGGGACGGGCTGGCGCTGTCCTCCGCCCGCACCGCGACGAAATAAGGCACACCGTTGCTCAGCCCGTTGATGGTGTATTCGTAAGGGTAAATGCCCGGTCCCGTGCCGTTCGTGTACGACGCGGGCAACGCCGGCGTCACGTGCGGCAATTTCGTCGCCGTGGCGAAATCCAAACCGGGCGTCGTCAGCGCATTTGTGCAGGCGGCGTAATAGACGTTGTACCACACCGGCCTCGTCTGATCCCGCGCCACGTCCCACCGCGCGGTCACGCTGCCGTCGTCCACGGCCGCCTCCTGGATGCCGACGCGCGGCGCGGGCGCACTCGACGATTGCGCTGCGGTGCTGTCCCACACCGGCGGCAGCGTGTCGGCATTCGTCGCCAGCCACGCGCTCGCGTTGGTGTTGAACGCGCTCGTCAGCGTCGGATCTGTCCGATACTGCGTCCAGCCCTGGATTCCCATGCTCTCCTGGTAGCTCTGGTTGATGATGGACTGCGGCAACGGCGGGCTCTGATCGTAGTCGAGCGAGACGACATTGAATCCGTCGGGCCGGCCGGCCTCCGCGTTCAACTTCGGCGCCCAATCGTACTTGTTGTCCGGGAAGGACGGTGTGATCTCGGTCGAGTTGTCGCTGTCATTGAAATAGCTCTCAAACATCACCATGTTGACGTACGGCCGGATCGTATAGGCGTATTGCTTGTAATTCGGGTTGAAGAAGAACAACCCCCGGTTGCCCATGAGAATCCTGGCCGGATAGTTCGTGCTGATGCGTTGGATCAGACCTTGCAGGCCCGGCGCCGTCCACTCGTAGGTCGTCCCGCCCCAGCTATTGGGTGCGCACGTGTCCAGCGTGTCGAGGAACACCCCATCGCATCCCAGCCCTTTCCCCACGTTCGTTGTCACTAATTCGTCCAGCCCCGCGTTCCCATCTGCCGCAATGGTCATGCCCTTGAGAATTGGCCACCAGGCGGGCGCGCCGGCGTTGATGTAGTAGCCGCCGTACGTGGGATTCCTATCCGGCAGGCCGTCAGGGCTGGCCTTCGTATCAAGATAGTACGACGCGTAATTGGTTCCGCCGGGTGAAGGCAGCCCCAATGCGTTGGTAATGCTCGAGAGCGGCTCGGAGTCGGAGCTGCGCGGGTCAACGCGCGGGCCCTCCCGGTCCCCAATGAACGGGCCGCCGGGCCGGGTGTCCTCCCCCAAAGAAAGGTAGCCTAGCACCAAGACATCGTCCGCCGTCCCCACGATGTTGTCCGGGCCAGCCCTAAGGGCAGCGACCTGCGACGCCGAGACGTTATGGGCGACAAGAATGACAAGCCGATAATTGCGCCGCGCGAAATCCACTTGGGCCGAGGTCCAGCCGCCGTAGTAGATCAGATAGGGCGAGCTGACATTGAATCCCGCCAGCGGCCCATTCGCCTTAACTGATATTGCCGCCCCGCCCCCCAGCAACAGAAACAGACAGAGGCACCAAACGCCTCCGAAGAAGCGCGGGCGGGCTAACGACCTCGTCAATGTGGGTCGGACATGCTCTCGGACCGCATTAATCCTCATCTCGGTCCTCGGCCTTGCCATTCCGCTTGCATGCCGGCGGGGGGCTGGCGCATTGCTTCTTGCGCCACGCCCCCGGCCGTGTTACGGCCGCCCGACCGCTCACTGCGCGAGCCGGAAGAACAGGGAGCCCTGCGAAGCGGGCGGGACATACGGACTGACTGCGGCCGGCACGTTCGTCCACGTCCCGCTGCTGACCGAGCCCCTGGCCTGTAAAGTGCCCGTTCCTTCCCACGTAACCGCCACGCGGTTGCCCGGCACCGGGCTCGCCGCCACCCGGCTCACCGGCAGGGGCGGCACGACGATGTCCACGTTGGTGTAGCTCATGACTCCGCCCGGCGGAGCCTCATTCACGGCGACGAAGCTCGTCGTTTGACCCTCAAAGTGAACGTTCAGCACGTTCGTGGTGAACACCGGCAAGCCATCGCTGGCGTAGGTTGCCGAGCGCGAGATGCTGAACTCAAAGTCGGAGTTCGTCGTGGCCGGCAGGCAGGACCAGTTGAGGCCGTTGATGAGGCCTTCGTTGAAGCCGCCGTTCTTTTCCTGATACCCGACTCCGCTTTGAGTGAGCAGTTCCGACCCAATCGTTCCAGGCAAGTGCCCGGTGTTCACGTTGTTGTCGGTATCGTAGTAGATGTTAGCATAGAGTGGGAACTGGCCGGAGGCGGCGGGGATGTCCTGCCAAAGAGTGACGCGGAAGTAATAATTGTTCGCGTCATTGAACGCATACACAGCCTTGAAGTCCGCTGCGCCCGGCGTGCCGCTCGTATCGCTGGTGTAAATGGGCGCGAGGCCATCCCAATCGCTGAACTCGCCATCAATCGTGATGCCGCGAGTGAAGGCGCCCGCCGTCACCGCTGCGTTGCCAAAGAGGTCTTTCACGCCGTTGACGCTCAGTGTGTAGAGCGACCCAAGGCTCATCCCCGAGGTGGTCAGGATCACCTGGCTTGAATTATTCGGATTCATGGCCGCGCCGGTCACGCTCACTCCGCCGCTAATCGAGTACTTCACCGGATTGGTTGCAGTAAGGGGGTCCAGCGCTTCCGAGAAATTCACCACCAATTGAGTGGAACTGGCAGCAATGCTCGCGATGGCCGGAGGCAACGTGTCGGCAAGAATGGTCACCGTGGCGATGCGGCTGTTGGTCGTATTGGCCTGATTGCTCACCTTGACCTGATAGCCGCCCGAATTCGTCAACGCCGCCGCCGCAATGGAGTACGTGCTGTTCGTCGCCCCGGAAATAAGGCTGGAGCCAAAATACCACTGATACTGGAACGGCGGCGAGCCCGCGACCACCGACGCCAACGTCACCGCCCGTCCTTCAACCGCCACGACATCCGCCGGCTGTGAAGGATCAGCGAACGTAACTGGCGTGTTGGTCACTGTCAGCACTGCCGCACGGGTCGTGTTGGTCGAGAGCGGATTGCTAACCAGTAACGCGTACGAGCCCGCGTTGGTGTAAAGCACCTGTGGAATAGTGTAGATCGCGTTGGTCGCTCCAGGGATCGAATTGCTATTGAAGAGCCATTGGTAGCTCAACGGCCCCGAGCCGAGCAGACTCGCCGTGAAGGTCGTGGAATCCCCGCCGTTGACAGTGCGATCCGCCGGCTGCGAGGCGTCTAGAATGACAATCGGATACTGCGCCGCCGCCGTCAGGGACAAACCGAGCACCATGTCCGCGCTGCTGGCGGCCGCCTGGTGTGTTTCCACTTCGAGGAGGTTGTCCCCCAATGCAAACGCTGTCCCCGGAATGCCGAACACACTGTACTGCCCAACCGGCGAATTCGTGCCCGTCGCGGCGGTGGAATAATCCACCGTGCCAGCCGGCATCCGCACCCGGTTGACCTCGACGCCGTTCAGGTAAAAGACCGCGCCATCGCTGAGGTAGTTGGTCACGACGAACGCCACGTTGTCGGGCAGGTTGTTCCAATTGAAGTGAGTGCGGAAGTAATAGGTGTTGGGACCGCTGCTCAACGCTGTTTGTATGGGGGGATAAGCGCCCGGCGTGGTCGTATATCCGAAAAGGCCTGGGCCGGAGGACCACCCTGCCTGGGTGTCGTCGTAGCTCGGGTCGAGCCAGTTCGTCCCCAGATCGGTCCCCGAGCCATTCACCTGCCACGAAGAACTGGTGAGCGTGACCAGTGGTAGATTGGTAGAAAGCGGCTCCGGAGCCGACGCGAAAGTGTAAACCAAGCCGCCGGTCGGCACGAACTCGACACTGGCGTAAGTGGTGTCGTCCCCTTCGAGCAGGATCGCAATCGTGTCATTTGCAAAGACCTGGCTGTTGTCGGACGCATAGGTAGCACCGCGCGAAACGGCTACCTCGAAATCCATGCTGTCTCCCGAACCCGCGATGGCCCAACCCAGATTATTAACCACTCCCTCGTTAAAGCCCCCGTTCTTTTCTTGATAGCCGCCCCCCCACTGCACCAGCATTTCCGAACCGATGCCCCCCACGAGATAGCCTGTGGCGGTATTGTTGTCCGCGTCAATGAAAAGATTGTCATACGAATTGGCAAACGCGTCGGCGCGCGGCGAATAGAGCGTAAACCGGATGTACAGATTATTCTCGTCGTTCGCCACATAAACGTTCTCATACTGAATGGCATTGGCCGGGCCCGCCGTCGCCGTGCAGGCCAAGGGCACACCCGTCCAATCATCGAACGAGCCGTCAATGGCGATGTGTTTGTAGGTGCTGGGCGCGGTAGTCTGGGCATAGACGCTGGCGCTCCCGGCCAGGCTGAGCAGGCCAACGGCAAGGGCCGTCACCGAACCGATGTGTTTTCTTGCTTTCATGGCTTTCTAGTTTGTGTATCCGATACTTTGATTGCTCCAATTAAGGACATTATAGCAGGCGGAATCCATTTGTCTCGCCCTTTTTTTGGAGGAATGCCTGGCTCCAAGTGCCTCGACTGGGCCCTTCCGCAGTTGCGCCTTGGCGCAGCCAAGGCCCCTTGCCAGACTACCCCGGTTGAAAGCATTCATCACCTGGATGGAAAGCACGGGCACGTGGGCGCCCTGGTGGTTTCTCGCCCTGTTCGTAGCCGCCTCGTTCCTGATGATCTGGCGGCTCGAAGCCATGACCGAGAGCGGCGTCGAAGGCACCGTCCTCGGCACGCTCGTCATGCCCTACTGCTCAGGCATGGGGAACATGATCTTCGCCTTTGTGCTGGGCGCCAAAGGCGGTCCCGGCGCGGAAGTGGTGACCAACTCGCTCGTCAACAACGTAACCAACATGACCCTGCTCATCGGCCTGCCGGCCATCTTCTGGGGTATGAACGTCCTCCCCCACGCCAAATCGAAGAAGAACAAGCCCAACAATAAGCCCAACACCAAGGAACATCAGATCAACCGGCTCTCTCTCCTGCTGACTCTCAGTGCCGTCCTCTTTTTCACCGGCGCCGTCTGGGCCCTGGCGCGCAAGGGCAGGCTCGAGTTCGGCGACGGCCTCGTGCTCGTCGGCCTGTTCCTCTTCTGGCAATGCTTCCACGTCTTCGACGTGCTCAAGAGCAACGTGCGCCAGAACAAGTCCTTTAGCTGGATGCTGCCTTTCGACCTGGCCGTGCTCGCCATCGGCGCTTACGCCCTTTACCTGAGCACCGACTGGCTCGTGGACTGGCTGTCACACATCCACAGCGGTTTCATCAGCGCACAGCACCTGGGCTGGCTGAGCGGCTGGCTCGATGTCCTGCCCAACGCCCTGCTCGCCTTTTACTACGGCTGGCGCGGGAACCCGGAAGTCGTTTATACCTCCCAGGTCGGCGATGGGCATATCAGCATCCCTCTTTGCATTGGGATCTACGCCCTCTACCGGCCCGTTCAATTGCCCCCCTTCTTCCAGACCGCTATGTGCATCCTCCTCGGAGCGGCCGTAGTGCACTTCCTCTTCATCGCCGTGTTCGGGCGCCTGCCCCGGTTCATGGGCTGGGTCCTGACCGCCGCCTACGTCGTGTTCCTCTGCAAGGGATTGACGAAGTAAACCCCGGACTACCGCGGCAGGGCCAGTGGATCGGCGCGGAACTTCTCGCTCAAGTCCACAAACGGCACCTGCGCTCCCAGCCACAGCGGATCTTTGGTGATGCCGTCCATTGATTGGACGGTATTGTTGCAAATCAGGTAGATCCCCTGCCCCACCACCATGAAGGCCTCGAACGCCGGCCCCACCCCGTGCTGCGCGAACTCGAAGTCTCCCGCGTTGTATTTAGGGTTCAGCAAACCCTCCCGCAGTGCCCCTACGTCCGTGAGAAAGTTCTTCTGAAACCCCTCCTTCCGCGGGCCGATATAGGCCAACACCCGCCCCTTCCGGGCAGCCAGCGAGATGATCGCCCACTCGTCGAAGACAACCTGTTTATACCGCGCATTCATCTGCTCGGCGCACGATTTAATCAACTCGCCTGCCTGGTCCAATTTCATAGCCTTATGTTTTGCCCAACGTCCAAAAACAGAGCAAATCCAAGGCCACCTAACAAGCCAATTCACAGTCACCTCGCCCCCATCAGCGTGCCCGACGTTGAAGGGACATTGCATTTCCGTTCGAATGGCGGCCAGCCCGGTGGCCGGAGGGCTGAATGCGGCTTGCCGGAGAATCTGTGTGAATTCAGGTGGCGGATGCCATAGGCTGTTGTCACATGAACCGAGTCGCACTCGAGCACATTCCACTGCGGAGGAGCCGTTTTTCGGGTCTGGCGCCAAAGGTCCATCGGGTTCTGTTCGGGCTGTTCTTGCTGCAGTTTGCCCTCGTCTGGACACGGCTGTGGCTGCCGGGGCCGCGGCTCGGCAGCGCGCGCTGGCCAGACGGGCTCCTGTTGGTGCTGACGACGGCAACCGTCCTTGCCTCGCTCACGCGTCAGTTGCCCGGCCAGAACGTCATGCTGGCCTCCATCATCATTGCCTTCATCGGCGGCGCGGTTCAGAGCCTCGGCGCGTTGACCGGCATTCCCTTCGGGCCCTACGCCTATACTGACAACATCGGCCAGCAGCTCTTCTATCCCCTGCCCTGGGCGGTGCCTCTGATCTGGATTACGACCATCGTCGCCTCGCGCGGCGTTGCGCGGCTGACCCTGCGTCCCTGGCGCAAAACCAGTACCTACGGCTTCCGGCTGATCGGACTCACCACTGCGCTCGTAGTGCTGCTGGACCTCGGGCTGGAACCGTTCGCGACACGGGTGAAGCACTACTGGTTCTGGAATCCGGCCAGGCTCAACTTCGACTGGTATGGCGCGCCCTGGATTAACTTCCTCGCCTGGGCGGTCACGACGCTGCTCATTCTCGCGTTCGCCACCCCCTCCCTCATCAACAAGAAACCAATGCCACAGCCGCCACCGGATTATGCTCCTATGGTCGTCTGGCTTTTGCTTAATCTCCTGTTCGCGACCGGCGCTGCGGTTCATCAACTCTGGCCGCTCTTGGGTCTGATCTCGCTCGGCAGCGTTACCGTGGCTGTCTTCGCCCTCCGCGGCGCACGCTGGTGAATGGCAAACGGGCGCCCGATGCCGTTGCCGCATTCCTCCGCCTGTGCTCAGCGATGGGGGTCTGGCAACGAATCGAGGAAGGTCTTGATGGGGAACTTCGTCCCTGGGCAGCGCGTGTGAACGATGTTGATCTGCTGGTGCGTCTTCACAGCACGGGGTGTGAGGTTGCACCGCGCCATCAGCACCACCACCAGGGCCCGAAGGCTCTCCATCTCCTTGCGAGTGGGAGGATGCTCATCGAAGTTGCCCACCAGACAAATGCCCAAGGCGATCTTGTTTTGTGCCTCGCTGGCGAGGTGGCCGCCGTCGAGTTGCAGCGTCCAGCGCCTGCCGACGGCGATTTCGCCATCCCCCATGCCACTGCCGTTGCCGATGACGAAATCATAGGCCAACCCGTTTTCCATGTGCCGCACATCGCGATGGTAATGGTCCATCCCTTTCACCGTCCCCGTGTCCACGCCGCTGTGGTGGACCACGATATACTGCCATCGGCCCGGCCGCACCGGCGCTAGGGCTATGGCGCGTTTGATGGAGTAGGGCAGCGAAACGTGCGCCGCGGCGCGGGCTCGTGAAACCGGCGCCTGGACCGTGGACCCAGCCGGGATGATCAATCGTTGGCCGGCATAGATATGGAAGCTCCCGCTCAGCCCATTGCGGGCGGCGAGCTCCGCGGGCGGGACGCCAAATTCCCTCGCAATGCTGTAGATGGTGTCGCCGCGTTTGACGGCGTAGGACTCCTCCTCTACCTGGGCGGTAGCGGAGAAAAAAGCCAGCGAGGCCAGCAGCCCCACCGCCGCAGGGAGCGATGCTAACTTCAGTGAATGAAACGGCCGCAGACGTCGGTTCACGCGCGGGCACATTAGCAGGCCTCGCCCCTCCACGGCGAGCCCTTTCCCGACGTTGGACTTTAGACTTTAGACTTCAGACTCTAGACACCGGTTTCGTCAGCCTCAGACGTGCCACGCGCATTCCCGCCATTTCCTCGACGCGCAGTTCGTAGCCGCCGATAGCCAGCACATCGCCCGCTTTGGGAAAGCCGCCCAGCCGCTGCGTCATCCAGCCGCTGACGGTGGTGATGCCCTCCTCCCGCAACGGCTCGCCCACTAGCTCTTCCAACTCATGCAAAGGCAGCGTGCCCGCCGCTTCCCAGGTGTTCTCGCCTGTCCGCGTCAGCAACGGCTTCTCCTGATCGAACTCGTCCTGGATCTGCCCCACCAGCTCTTCCAGGATGTTTTCGAGCGTCACCATCCCCAGCGTGCCGCCAAACTCATCAACGACAATCGCCAGGTGCAGCTTCCGTTCCAGGAAGAACTGCAATAGTCTCTCCAGCCGCGCGCTCTCGGGAATGTAAATCAGCTTGCGCGCCGCCGGCAGCAGGTCCGCCCCGCTGCGCGCTTTGATCCGCATCGCATACAGGTCCTTGATGTGAACCACACCCAAGGTCTTGTCGAGGTTCCCCCCCTCGCACAACGGGAAACGGGAGTAGCGCGTCTTCTCCGCCACGTCCAGGCACTCCGCGATGCTCGCCTCCGTGTCCAGTGCTACGATTTCCTGCCGCGGTCGCATGACCTCGCGCGCAATACGCCGCCGCAAGTCCAGGGCGTTCAATACGATGTCGCGGCCGAGGGCGGTGCTGCCGGCCTGCTCTTGGGCCGCTGTCACCAGCAGCCGCAGCTCTTCCTGGGAATGCGCCCGGCCCGCCTCGCCGGTGAGTTCGATGCCGGCCTGCCGCAACAGCCAACGCGCGGCCCAGTTGAGCAGCCAGTTGAACGGATAAAGCGCCAGGTAAAACCATTTCAGCGGTCGCGCTACCCAGAGCGAGATCGGCAGCGAGTATTGAATCGCCGCCCATTTGGGGGCCAACTCGCCCGCGGTGATCTGCAGGAAGGTCAGCGCCGAAAAGCCGACCGCAAACGAAATCGAGTCCCTCATCCCCTCGGACGCGACATGCAGCGAAAGCAGCAAAGGCGAGAGCAACGCCACAAACACCGGCTGGCCGATCCAGCCCAGTCCCAGACTGGCCATGGTGATGCCCAGTTGGGTGGCGCTCAGGAAGGAGTTCAGGTTAGTTACGATCGCCCGCGCCACCTTTGCCCGGCGCTGTCCGCGTGCCACCAGCGTGTCCAACTGCGTTGCGCGGATCTTCACCAGGGCAAACTCCGCCGCCACGAAAAATCCGTTGAGCGCAATCAGCCCCAGCACAAGCAGGATCTCCAGACCGAGCGAGATGATGGATCCAGCGCTATGCATCACGCAGTGGTGTCACCCTGCAATTCACTTAACTCCTCCAACCTTCAAGGCTTCAACGTGCCCCGGCGACCTCACAAGCTCACCTCCCCGAAGATCAGCTTCAGCACGTCCTGCAAACTGAGGATGCCGATCTCCCGCCGCTCGCGGCTCAGCACAATCGCCAGCCGCTGGCCGCTCCGCTGCAACCGCCGCAACGCCACCTCCAGCCGCAAATCTTCGTCCAGAAACAGCGCCGGCTTCACAAACTCGGCCACCGGCCTATTCGTATCCAAGGCCGGTTGATACAGCAAGGTGTCCAAGGCCAGCAGCCCAACGATCCTCTGCCCTCCGTCGCGGCTCTCCCACACCGGCAGGCGGGTCAGCGCCCGTTCGCGGCAGAGCCCTAGCGCGGCGCCAACGGGCGACTGGGCGGTCAGGGCCACGGCCTGATCCAGCGGCTTCATCACCTGGCGCACCGTTAAGGCTTGCAGGTCCAGCACCCGGTTGATCATCGTCCTCTCTTCGGACGTGAACGCCTGCGCGGATTCCTGCATCACCAACCGCAGCTCTTCCCGGTTGCCGAACAGGTGCCCGGTGAAAGCCTTCCCCCCCCGCCACCGCAGCAGCGCCCCGGAAACGGCCTCCACCAGCGTCACCAGCGGACGCAGCACCAGATGGAGGAACCGAAATGGGCGTGCCAGCACGAGGCACAGCCGATTCGGGGATGCCCGGAACAGCATCTTCGGCAGCAAGTCAAAAAAACCGTAGAACAGGAAGACCGCCATCGAAAACACCACCACGAACCACACGCGGTAGCCGCCCAGGACCTCGTACAGGATCACCACCAGCCAGCCTAAAATGAGGAAGTTTGCCACTGTATTACCGACCAGGATGGTCCACAGGAAGTTCTCCGGGTTCTCAAGATAATCGTGCAGCACCTTGGCCGAGGGCTTGCCGGAGCGCATCTGTTGGCGAACCCGCACTCGGCTCAACGCAAATACTCCCGCCTCCATGCCGGACAACACAAACGACACCGCCAGGCACGCGATGAAGGCTGCCCAAATCAACAGGTTCGTCGTCATGCTCGTACCGCCTCCACCAACAACTCCCGCACCCGCCGTTCGTCAGTCACCTGGGCCGTGAGTTTCAACCCACAGAACGTCGCCGACTCGCCCTTGCCCGGCACCACGTCCAACAAGCTCGTCAGCAGCCCGCCCATCGTCTCGACTTCGGGGACTTCAGCCAGAGCGGCATATTCGCGGCGGAAATCTTCCAGCCGCAGCGTGCCGGCCACGCGCCAACGCCCCGGACCGAGCTTCTCCATCACGAACCCTTCCGCCTCCGCCTCGCCACCAATCTTCCCAATCACCTCCTCCAGAATGTCCTCCATCGTCACGATCCCCGCCGTCCCTCCAAACTCGTCCAGCACGATCGCCAGCCCGCGCTGCTGCCGCTGCAGGCTCTTGAACAACTGCAACAGGTTCATTGACTCCGGCACGAAGGACGGAAACTCGATCGCATCCGCCAGGTCAATTTGCGGCTCCAGCAGCAACGCGCGTGTGTTCAGGATGCCGACAATCGTATCGGGCGTCTCGTCGTAAATCGGCAGCCGGCGGTGTTTGTGCTTGCGCGCCGCCGTTATCATCTCCTCGATGGACAGATCGTCCGAGATGGCGGCCATCTGCGAGCGCGGCCTCATCACCTCCCTGGCCGTCCGGCGGTCGAGGCTGATGATTTGCAGAATGATCTCCTTCTCCGACTGCGCCAGTGCCCCTTGTTGATACGCCATCTCCAGCAACTCCTGGTAATCCGCGTCCGTGAGCGTAAAGTGGGGCTGGCCCGTGCGCGGACTGACGGCTTGAAGAATCGCCGCGTTGACCCTTTGCGCCACCCGGCACAGTGGCCGGCTGACCCGGAGCACGAACGCCATCGGCTTCGCCACGTGCAATGACCATTGCTCCGGCCGCCGCACAGCCAGCGTCTTGGGCAGCACTTCACAGCCGATCAGGATAAGCACCAGCAACCCCGCCACCGTCCCGGCCAGCGGCCAGTGACCGTGGATGGCCATCCACAGCGCCACCGCCAGCATCGCCGCGCTGGCAAAGGTATTGCCCAGCACCATCGTCGCCAGCAAATCCTGCGGCTCGGCCAGCAACTGGCCCACGATGCCTCCCGCCCGTGGTTCCCGTTCCGCCAACTGTCGCACCTGCCACTTGCTTAGCGAAAAGAGCGCCGTCTCCGCGAGTGCGAAGAAAAAGCTCGCCCCCGCGAAGATCAACACCATCACAACGGCTGCTAGCGGCTCCGACGCCATGCCCTCAGCATGAAGCCAAAAACGCCCTAAGGCAAAACCCAATTTCACCGCCGCCACCGGGGGCTACTTGGCCAGGCGGCCATAGACTTCCACCTCGGTATACTCGTTCAGAGCACTCTCGGTGCTCCCCCTGGAATAGAAGCGGATGCAGCGGGCTTTCACGCCCTTGGCGTTGAGGAGTTTGCCCTCGTGAGTCTCGAAGTATTCGCGATCCGTCCCGACACCCAAACCCGACGTGTTATCCTGGTCGTTGTTGAAGAGGGTGCGCACGTTCTCGGTGAAAGCGGGATCATCCCCTACCCGGACAAGGACGTCGTGATAGACCTTGGCCGTATTGTGCGCGTGCCAGATCACCAGGGCGAACAGCTCGTAAGGGCTGCCCAAATCCAGTTGCACCCACTGCGTCCCTTTGCGCATGAAAATGATGCTCTGTTCGGAGGCGTCTTTGTCGCCGTCGGTGAGCTTTGTTAGGCTGTCCGCGGGGAGGTTCGTATCGCTGCAAGTGATCTTGCTGCCCGGCGCGAGGTTCTTCAGGCCCGCCGGGACCATCATGGGCGGGCGCGTCTTGTCCGGATCGTAGGGCTCAGTATACGCATTGGTCTGGATGTCCTTGGGCGTGCCCCTAAAAGCGGCGGTGGGCAGCTTGAGTATCAGCGGCACCAGGTTATCGCCTGTCTCGGCAGATTGGTCCTTGGGTGCCTTCAATGGGCCAGGGAAGGCGACCAGATCGGAGCGCGTCTTGCCGTTCTCTGTGATGCGCGGCAGCGTGTACACCGTCCCGTCCTTGCCGACGGCAATCGCGTTGACGTAAAGCGGCCGCTGGCCATCCTCGTAGAAGACGGCGCCATTGTCGGTGTACTTGCCGGTCTCGATGTCGTAGGTCACCAGGTGCAGGTCCTCGAGGCCCTTGGCCTCGCCCATCGCCGTCTTGGCCTTGCCGGCCAGACGTTTGCCGTCAATGTA
>Ga0074044_10001927_pt1 | contig 18323 bp, 19 predicted proteins | sample BogForMeECP23OM1_FD_94443 | JGI IMG/M metagenome (GOLD analysis project Ga0074044, IMG submission 94443) | Bog forest soil microbial communities from Calvert Island, British Columbia, Canada - Bog Forest MetaG ECP23OM1 | ecosystem: Environmental > Terrestrial > Soil > Wetlands ...
CGGGTCCGGGAATCTTGCGATCCTCAACCTTGTGCACGTCGGGGCCGGGGCCGAAGACATTGAGCATGGCGTCCATCGCCTTGCGCGCATCGGCGGGGGACTGGCTATGAAATGCGGGCTGATTGGCAGCCGCCATTTGATCGAGAAGGACCTTAACCTGCGGGTCGAGCGGCGTCATAGAAATCTCCTTGCATGATCGAAGTCTTAGAGGAGGCCGCCCGCGATGTGCAAGCCGACGAAGCGATTACATCGGCGCTCGGATGAAGGTGGTGCGCCAGTGCGCGCGGAACCACGGCTCATCCTCGCGACGGCCATTGACGTCGGCAATGACCTGCATCTGGTCGCCGTCGATTTTACATTCGAGCACAGTCACTTCATCGACCGAAAAAGTGTCGCTGTTGAAGTTCGCGCCCGCGCGATACTCATCGAAATGCAGGACGGCGCGCAGCTCGGCATAGCTGCGGCCGTCGGTCTGCTTAATTTCCACGGTCCCTTTCGAGTATTTGATCTTCTCCGTCGCGACGACGCCGGTCTCGCCGAAAGTCAGCTGATACGGCCCATTACCGACGCGCTTGTAGCACAGCCGATAAGTCTTGGGAGTCCAGTACCCGAGCCTATGCCCGCCGGGCGCGCGCTCCATCGATTCGACGCTCTCGACGGTGCCCTGCCAGCATCCGCGAAAGACCGGCGGCAACACTGGTTGTGGCGCCATCAATGGCACGCTGATCGGCGGAGGCGGTGGGGGAGCCGGCGGCGGTGTGGGAGGCGGCGTCCAGGGCTGCTGCGGCGCCTGCTGCGGAATCTGCATCTCGGAATTCGAAGGCTGTTGGGGCACGCGCGTGGCCCGCGGCGCAGGCGCGAGCTGCGGTCCGCCTTGCATCATTTCCTGCGCCGAGGCGGAGGCAACGGAGGTTGTTATCGCGCTGAGGCAAATGAACAGCGACAGGAGGTAGCAGCGGCGCATCTACCAAATGATCGTATGGAATTAGCCGCGGCGGATCGAGCGCGCACGAGTCCTATTCCTTGCTTTGAGCTTCCGCCTCGGTCACTTGATGAATCGGCGCGCCCATGATGCGCCATCCGACGATGCCGTCGCCCATCACCGAGACATTTTTATAGCCGGCATCGATCGCTCGCCGGGCGGCCTCATGCGAGGCCATGCAACGATGGTCGAAGCAGTAGAAGACGAGGTCGGCGTTCTTGTCGGTGGGGAGTTCCTTGGCGACGTTGTAATTGTCGTACGAGCTGAGCAGATGCGCGCCGTCGATCACGCCAAAACGTTCGCGGGTGTCGACCAGGTTGGCGTCGTAGACTTTCACGTGCGAAGACGGATCTTCCATCATATTGGCCAACTCGTCGGCGCGAATGACCTTGAACTTTTGCGGGCCCGGCGGGTCATCGATCAGGATGCGGAGGCTTTGCGCTGAAGCTTGGGCGGCGAACGCGAAAACGATCGCCAGCGTGACGACGGCTAAAGCTGGTACACGACGCATCCGGGCACAATATCAAAGCATGCGATCGCAGCCAAAGGTTTTCCGCGACATCGAAGCATAGAGTCGGATGGCCATCGCCGAGCGAGCTATTCCCACCTGGCCGAATCCCATAAAAATATCTCGATGGCGGGAGACACTTTCAACTTCGAGGAGGCCTGGGTGCGCAATCAGCAGCCTGCCACCGGACGGCGTGCCGAAGCGCATCGGATCGCGGCCGCGATGCGCCGCGTCATCGATCACCTGGTGCAGGTCGCCGCGCCCGAGGAGAGCCTGCGCGCCGCCGCCGAGGCGCTCGAGAAGTATGCCGAGCGGCTGGCGCAGTATCCGGTCTCGCGCGCCTACGAGGGATTCGCGGAAACTGCCAACGCCGGCGACACCAACGCCTTCTTCGATCATAGTCCGCTCATCGGACTCGCCAACCCGCTCGCGCCGCCGATTCGACTCGCAGTGGCCGGCGACAAAGTAATAGGGCATGCGAACTTCGGCGTCGCCTATGAGGGCCCGCCGGGATACGTCCATGGCGGCATCATCGCCGCCGCGTTCGATGAGGTGCTCGGGATGGCGCAATCGCTGACCGGAAATCCCGGCATGACCGGCACGCTCTCGATTCGTTATCGCAAACCGACGCCACTGCTGACCGAGTTGGTGTTCGAGGCGCGCGTGACGAAGACCGAGGGGCGCAAAATCTTCACCCATTGCACGGTCTCCGCCAATGGAGTCGTGACGGCGGAGGCTGAAGGCCTCTTCATCGCGGTCGGCCACGAGCGCTTCCAGCAAATGGCGGAAGCGAGCCTCGAAGCCGCGAAGAAAGATTCCTAGCCGGCGCTGCCGTCGGCCTCCGATTCGCTGACGTGGCGTACCGGCTGATGCATATCGGCCCAGCCCTGGATGCCGTCGCTCATCACCGCCACATTCTTATAGCCTGCTGCGACCGCCCGCCGGGCGGCCTCGTGCGAAGCCATTCAATGAGTGTCGGCGCAGTAGAAAACCAGCCGCGCGTTTTTGTCCGCGGGCAACTCCCTGGCGACATCATATTTGCCGGCCGAGGTGAGCAGATGCGCGCCCGGAATGACGCCGAAGTTCTCGCGCGTCGAAGGATGGTTGGCGTCGAAGATTTGCACCTTCGATGACGGGTCGGCCATCAGCTTCGCCAGGTCGCCCACATGGATGATCTGGAAGTTGTCGGGCTCTTCATTGTTGTTCAGGAGCTGGCCCAGGTCGGCGGCTGAAGCGCGCGCCGCGAGCATCAGCGCGACCATCAGGATTACTGCTATCGATGTTGCAAATCGCCGCATGATTTCAGGCTAACAGAGCATCAGACCTTGGCGAAGAGCCGCGCCCAATCCTCGATCGCGTCCTCATGCCCGGGGATGAGCTGCACGACGAACTGGTTGTAGCCCGCGTCCTTAAATCCTTTGAGACGATCGCGCAGCACCTCTTCGGTCGCGGTGAAGGTAGTCTCGCGCAGGAATTCTTCGGTGAGGAATTTTTCTTCCTCCGGGCGCACCCCAAGCAGATGCAGCTTGTGCATCTGCAGGTATTTCGCATCGGCAGGTTGATAGGTCGCATACTGCTCGCGATAAGCGCCCGCAAGCTTCTGAATGTACGGCGGCAACAGTCCATCGATGGAGCGCTCGATTAATCCATGCAGCGTGACCACCGCCATCGGACCCGCCTGCGCCTTGGCTCGCGGACTCGCCGCGGACTCGCCGCCGACTCGCCCGGCTTCAGCACGCATCCGAGTGCGAATGCGGTGGTGTAGAGGGTCTTGGGGTCGCGCCCGACTTCGCGGCACGCCTTGGCCATTTCGCCGACCTCATGGGCCGCGCGATCGGTCGAGGCCGAGAAGGTAATCCATCCATCGCCGATCTCGGCCGTCATCTTGCGCGCCTTGGGCGCGAAGGCCGAAATGTGCAGCGGGATTTTATCGGTGAGGTTGATCATCCCGAACTCGGGATTGAGGAAGCGGATCTTCTTGCGCTCGCCCTCGAACTCCCATTCGATGGTCTCGCCCTTGAGCAAGCCGTAGACGACGCGGATGTACTCGCGCATCGCCGACAGTTTCATCGGTCCCATGCCCATGGTGTTGCGCCCGGTGAATCCGGTCCCGACGCCGAAGATGATGCGTCCGGGCGCCAGCTTGTTGAGCGTCGCGAAAGCGTCGGCGCAGACTGGTGCGATGCGATTGGTTGGTATCACCACGCCGCTGGCGAGCTTGATCTTCGAGCTATGCTCGGCCGCCAGCGCCATCGAGATGAAGATGTCGGGCGCGAGGAGCTGCGAGTCGTAGAACCACGCATGCGAGAAGCCGAGTTCCTCGGCGCGCTTGACGGTTTTCCAGGCGTCGACATTCGAGAAGAGCGCGATTCCGAATTCCATTGCGGCCGTCCTCCGTATCTCGCCGATATTCGGCGAGCCGCAGCGCGAGAAGTAGCACGCCAAATTCCTCATTTACAAAGCGGCATTGCTACTATACAGGCTCGATATTCCATGGAGACAGCACATCATGATCAAACTTTACGAGCATCCATTTTCACCGTACGTGCAAAAGGTGAAAATTTCGCTGTTCGAAAAGAACATCCCGTTCGAAACCGAAATCCCCAACGCCTTCAGCGGCGGTCCGACCGATTTCGGCCAGAGCAATCCGCGCCTCGAAGTCCCGGCGCTCATCGATGACGGCTTCGCGATCTTCGACTCGACGGTGATCCTCGAATACCTCGAGGACAAATGGCCCAAGCCGCCGATGCTCCCGGCGGCGCCGCGCGATCGCGCGCGAGTGCGCATGATCGAGGATCTCTGCGACACCTACTACGAGGCGATCAACTGGGGCCTGATGGAAGTGCAGGCGTGGAAGCGCGTTACCGGCGACATTGCGGCGGCGATCACGAAACGCGCCGAAGCGCAGACTACCGGCATCTACCAGCGCCTCGAACGCGAGCTAGGCAGCAACGCGTACTTCAACGGCGCGGACTTCGGATGGGGCGACTTGAGCGTCTTCCCGTATGTGAACGGCTCGGTGGTATGGGGCTTCGGGCCGAAGCCGGGCAGCAAGCTCGGCAAATGGCTCGCGTTGGTGAACCAGCGCGAAAGCATCAAGAAGACCCTGGCCGCGACCGCTGATTTCGCCGGCAACCTCGATGCGCTGCCGCAGATGCTCGCCTCGGGTCAGTTCAAGCGCCAGTACCGCGACCATCGCCTTGAATGGATGGTGCGTTCGGGAGGCGTCGAGGTGGTAATCGAAGGGATGCGCACCGGCACCATCCGCTTCTCGGAGGAGATTTCCTGAAGCTGCGCGGCGTGGCCTCGACCTCGACCTATTGAGGCGTAGGAGGAGGCTGGTTCTGCTTCTCGATGGCGTCGACTTGCGGCGCCGTGATTTGCGCGGCTAGCAGCGCGTTCAGCACCGCGGTGTTCAGCGGCGCCTCTTCTTCCTGATCCTGCCCCTGCGGCGCAACCTGGACGGTCGCCGCGGGCGCCGCGCTGGCTTGGGTGACGGGAGCCGGCGGATTACTCCGCGCGCATCGGGTCTGGATCTCGATCAGGTAGAGCGCCGATTGCTCATAGATGTGCTGGTTGCGTTTGAAGTTATCCAGTTTGTCGTCGTCGTTGCTGATTCGTTTCGAGGGAGTGATCGCGGCGACACCGCCGAGCAGGCTGCCGGCGGCCTCGGCATCGGCCAGCGCGTCGCCGGTACAGAGGTCGGCTACCGTCGCAACCAGGTCGTCGTCGGACTTGCTTTCGGCGACCGCGTTCAGCCGCTGCTGCTGCCCGATGAGCGCCTTCTCGGTTATCTGCAAGCCGGCCGGATCTTTCGCCGCGGTCGGGCTCTCGATCAAAACGTTGGAGGCAACTCCCAAAACGGCGGCGACGGCGCCCATTTGCGCGCGAATCTTATCGGACGGACCCAGGTCGCTGTTGAGTTTGCTGACCTGATCATGCTGGACGGTCTGGACCGGAGTCGGCTGAACCGGCGGCGGCTGAGCCTCCGGCGCACATCCGGCGCCGAGCAGCACCGCGAGGACTATACAAATTGTACGCCTGCGCGCGGGAAGCCTCAGAGAGGCAAGCTCATGAGAGATCTTCAATCGCACGCCGAACGTTTAACCGATTGCATCTCGTGAGCCAAGCACGGAATTCGCGCTCCTTACCAGCCGATGGTCGCAGCCGGCATCGAGGGTACCTGCTGGCCGCGCGGATCGCATCCGCCGCGCAACAACCCGCGCTCGCGATCGAGCTGCACCGCGAGCACGTGGCCTTCCGACCAGGGCGGCCGTATTTCGATGATGTGACCGCGTGCGGCGAGTTCCTCACGCACCTTTTCATCCACGCGATCTTCAATTCTCAGCACTCCCGGGCGGGTGCCATGGGGATAAAACGTCGACGGGAAATGCGCGCTGGAAAACTTCGGCGCCTCGATAGCGTGTTGCAACGGCATCCCGAAATCGACGGTGTTAAGGAAAAATTGCAGCGTCCACTGATCCTGCTGATCGCCGCCCGGCGTGCCGAAAGTGAGATACGGCTCGCCCCCGCGCATCGCGAGCGAGGGCGACAGCGTGGTGCGCGGCCGCTTGCCCGGCCGCAGCGCATTAGGATGCTTCTCGTCGAGAAAAAAAGTCTGCATCCGCGAGCCCAGCGGGAAGCCGAGCGCCTCCATCACCGGCGAGCTCGGAATCCATCCGCCACTCGCGGTCACCGCGATCATGTTGCCCGCGCGGTCGCACGCGGTAACGTGGATAGTGCCCGCGCCCCATGCGCGCGCCGCGCCGGTGCTCTCGCGCAGCGCTCGCATCGCGATCGGATCGCCAGGTCGCTGCTCCATTGAGACTCGATGCGGCGCGATGAGCGCGCGGCGCAGGCCGGCATACTCCTTCGACAGCAGCGCCCTGAGGGGCACCTCGACGAATTCCGGATCGGCATAGTAGGCCTCACGATCGGCGAATGCGAGCTTGCTGCTCTCGATGACAGTATGGATGTAGTCGGTCGAGTTATGGCCCATCGCGGCGAGATCGAAGCCCTCGAGGATTCTGAGCTGCTGCAAAAACACCGGCCCCTGCGACCACGGCTGACATTTGTAGACGGTGGTGCCGCGATACTCGGCGCTGACCGGGGTCTCGATGCGGGTCTTGAAGGCCGCGAGGTCCGACGCCTGCAGCAACCCGCCATTGGCATCCGAGTGCGCGACGATATCGACCGCGATGTCGCCGCGATAGAAGCGATCCGCCGCCGCACCCAGCGCTGCCTCGCGCCCGCGATTTTTGGCCGCCGCTTCCGCATCCAGCAGTCGGGTGAAAAATTTCGCCAGCGAAGGATTCTTGATGATCGCGCCGATCTCCGGCACCTCGCCGTCGGGCAGGTAGATGCGCGCCGTCGAGGGCCATTCGGTCAGGAATTTTTTCGCGAACACGTGCAGCGACGCACCCGCTCCGGCGTTCTGCGGATCCAGATGTCGCGGCGCCTCACCAGCAAGGCCGACATGCATCGGGAAGCCGTCAGTTGCCAGCGCCAGCGCCGGCTCGAGCACCTCGGCCAGCGACAGGGTGCCGAACTCGGCGAGCGCAGTCGCGAGCGCATCGAAGGCGGCCGGAACTCCCGCCGCGAGCAGCCCTGAATACGGCACCAGCTTCAGCCCCAACGCGCGATAGTGCTCGATGGTTGCGCGAGCGGGCGCCATCGTATTGCCGTTGATGGCGACCACCCGGCGTGCAGATGCCGAGTAGATGAGCATCGGGGCCTCGCCGCCGATGGTGTGCATGTGCGGATTAACCACGCCCTCAACCAGCACCGCTGCCACAGCCGCATCAATCGCGTTGCCACCACGCGCGAAGGTCCGAGCACCGGCGGCAGCAGAGAGGTAATGCTCGGTGGAGATCATCACCTCGCGTCCCATTACCATCGGATAAACTGTCGGCATCTGCGAATACTCCGCGCGAAACGGCGCTTATCAAGCGTTGAGGACAGCTCGGAGATCTATCAAATCCGTCGCAAAATCATATTGAAAAAACATTTCGATGGCATCCCCAGTCAAACAAAATGCCGTTTTGTTATTGCATCGCACTTCCCTATCGTGTGAAATAGAGCGCAGGCTGATGTTACGGCATCGTTAGGCAGCTTGGCGGATGCGAATCAAAGGGACAGATTTTACGTCTCTAATACTAGGCGCGTTGCTTGCTTCCTATAACACCTGAGGACGCGTTGATGAGGCCAGACGGGATGGCCGAGGTGGAACCATGATGAGCCAAAGCGAAATAGGAGAACTGGCGGGTCGTCATTGCCGATTGCTTAAACCGGTGCGTGACCATGAGGGTCGCACCCGGTTTGGCGAGCAGCCTACGATTCTGCGACAGATTCGCAATCTGGACCGGTCGATGTACCTGGTGCAGTTTGCCGACGGCGCAACAACCTTCCTGTTCCCGGACGAAGTGACGGTCGAATAGATCGCCCGTCTCGTCCGAACGACCTGAACCTCGTGGGGGAAGTTCAGGCCGCACCCCTGACATATTCACCCTGCACACGGCTTAATAGCCGCGCGCGAAGTTGTGCCCGGCGGGCAGAATGACGTTAAGTCACCTGAGGGATGGCCCTCAGCGAGTATCGTCGTTCGTCAGTGCCTTGCCGCGTAGTGGCACCATCCAATCCCATCCGTAGCACTGACGTACTGCGTCGGCATGTAGATGCTGCATGATCGAGTCGCCGCATCCGGCGCAAAACATGTAGGTTCCGCTCACCGGGCCAACGGTGACGCTGAGTGCGCCGGCGCCGGGGGCCTCGGACGCGAAGCCCTGCCCGCATGCGCTACAACCTGCCGACGTCACTTCGGCGCGATTGACGATCAAATAACGCAGCGCCGGGCCATTACCATTTTCCATGGTTAAGCTCCTGCCATATTGAATTTTCCAGAACATCGCGGGGCTATCAGTCAGTATTCTCGAATGCCGCGCCAACGACAGCGCACCAAACCAGCGAACTCCATAGAGCCGGAACACCGCCCGCAGTCGCCGCGTCGGATGCACTTCTGGATGCTGGACGCGGGTTTGCGCGGTCGCCGGCGGCGGGCTGCCTGGCGTCGCCGCCAGATCCTCGTAATAGATGCTTCGGGTCAGGGTCGCGCCGCATTTGCTGCAGAAATTCGCATCATCGGTCAGCGGCGCCGCGCGACAGCGCCAGCACGAATCAGTTTTGGATATGCGCGAGTAAGCCATCCTCCGAAGACCCAGGACCTCGGTTCCGCAGCATCGATCAAGACCGGCAGTGGACGCAATCAGACGCAATCGTTCCGCTGCGAGATCATCGAGATCATGGTGATGCGGCGCGCGAGGCTATCCGCCACAGTTTCCGGCTTTATTTGACGAAACTCACGAGCGAGGTATTCTTCGAAAAATTCGTGAATGTGTTTGATGAGCCAGGCATCACTCCGGGATCAGCGCAATGCTTCATGCGCGGGGTCGGCGGATCCTCCTGCGCGACGATTTCCACAGAGCGACAACTGCGCCACCCTCTCTCGCTCGCGAGAGACGGACATTTATTTGAAGAGCAGCTACTTGCTTTTGGTCGCGGTCGCGAAGGATTCCGCAATCGTCAAATCGGAGCGCGTGGTAATCTTCAGATTCAGCGCCGAGGCTTCCACGATCTCTACCGTGCCGCCGATCTGCTCGACCAGGTCGGCATCATCAGTGGCGACGATGCGCTCGCGCACCGCGCGTTCGTGCGCCGCGACCAGGAGCCGGCGCTGGAATGCCTGCGGCGTCTGCGCCTGGTAAAGACCCGCGCGTTTCACGGTCGCGACGATGGCGCCGTCGGCGACGCGCTTGAGGGTGTCGGCGACCGGAATGGCGGCGATGGCGGCGCCGCGGGCGAAGGCAGCCTCCAGGCAGCGACGGAACAGCGTCGCGTCGGCGAAGGGACGGGCCGCATCGTGAATGACGATGACTTGAGCCTCGGAGCTGGTGAGCGCGAGCGCCGCGCGCACCGAATCCTGACGCTCGTGGCCGCCGGGAGTAATTTTGACCGGGACCTCGAGGCCGGCGCGCGCCACCTCATCGCGAGTGCGCTTCTCCATGCCGGTCGGAATCGCAACGACGACTTCGGCTACCTGCGGCAATTTCGCCAGCGTCGCGAGGGAATAGTGCAGGATCGGGCGGCCATGGAGCTTGACGAACGCCTTGGGCTCGCCGACTCCAAGTCGGATTCCGCTACCGGCTGCAACTATGATGACAGAGGAAATCATCGGATGGCGCCCGCTACCTAATCACATTGCGCAAGCTGTCGCGACGGCGATCAGGGGAGCGCGAGATTTTGAAAACAACAAGGCCGGATGTCGAAACACCCGGCCTTCAGGTTCGGAATTGAAATCGCCTAATTCGCGAAGATGGTCTTTAGCTCTTCCATGATTTTTTCTTCCGGATGAGCCTTCGCGATAGAGAGTTCCTTGACCAGCAAGCTGCGCGCGGTATCCAGCATCTTGCGCTCGCCGAAGGATAACTCCTTGTCGCCCTTGAGCACCAGCAGGTCGCGCAGAACCTTGGCGATTTCGAGCGGCGAGCCGGTCTTGATCTTTTCGGTATACTCGCGGTAGCGGCGATTCCACGTCTGCGTGTCGACCTCGACCTTGCGCTGGCGGAGGATGCGGTAGATTTTGTCCACCATATCCTTGCCGATGACCCGGCGCAGTCCGACCGAATCGACATTCTCGGTCGGAATCATGATGGTCATCTTTTCGGTCCCGAGAATCTTGAGCACGTAGAAGCGGCGCTCGGTTCCGGAGATTACCTTCACCTGGATGTCGTCGATAACCGCCACACCGTGGGCCGGGTAGACGACCTTTTCGCCCTTCTTAAACTGCAAATTCATCTTGCTTGACACCACCAGCAGTCTTGGACTTCAGACGATTGACGACCCGGAAATGAGTACCGGGTTCACCACCGACTGAGTGACTGAAAATTTTATAATTTGATTATGGCACACTTTGTGGAAACTGTCATCTCGAAGTTTCCATCCGAATGGGAGCTAAAGAGAGCATTAGAACAACGTTGCGAAACTGTCAGCGCGCGCCCGAAGGCAACTGGAGCTCCATCACGATGGCATCCTCACCAGGACCGTAATAATGCTTCCTCAAACGGCGTTCTTCAAATTTAAGCTTGCGATAGAGCTGGCGGGCCGCGAAATTGGCTCGCCGTACCTCCAATGTGACACAGGTAGCTTGCTTTGAGGCAGCCTCCGCGATAGCCGAGCTCAACATATGGTAGCCGACGCCATGTCGACGATGGGCCGGGTCCACCGCGATATTCAGGATGTGGCATTCGTCCGCCACCAGCCATCGACAGAGAAAACCGACCAACTCACCGGACCACGAGGAATCTTCTGGCGCCACTTTGATGCTCGCTACCACGGTCCTCGAAAATGGCAGTGTCAGTTCACGCTCGAAAGATTTGAGGCTCCATGGAGTAGTATAGGCGACGCGCTCAATCTCGACGATGCGAGCCAAATCGCGAGCGATGGCATCTCTCAGTTCCACAACCATCCCCGCCATCATAGCATGCCGGTAGGCGTGTTTGGTCCTGCAATGGCTTGGTTTTCCCCGCGGCCTCGGTTCGTAGCGCGCGAGAACAGCAGGGAAGAAACCGTTTTAGGATTCTTAAGCGGCGGCGCGCACCTCGCCCGTGTCGCCCTTCATCACGATGACATCGAGCAGTTTGTTTTGCAGGCGATGCTTGAAGGTGGTCACCGGCTTAGCGAATTCGACCCGGGTCGTGAAATCTGCCGGGCACGAGGCTGAGACGTGGCAGAGGCGGCGCAACGCCTCGCCGCGCACGCTCGCGCTGATCATCAACACCCCGTCGAGAAGAGCGATGTTGTAATCGTAATCGGGCATCTCGTCAGGGAGATTCCAAAGCCGCTTGAGCGAAGACGCGGGCAGCTTGCGCGGCATCTCCAGCCGTACCAGGTACGCGTTGGCATGCTCGGAAACTGTGTACACGGTTCCATAACGCCGGTCGCGTTCGGTTTTTTCGTCGTAGAGGTCCGACATAAACCCGTCGAATGCGACTTTGCGCTCGCTGCTGCGAAGCTTCTTGCCACCGCCAAGGATCGAGGCGAGCGGCGCCAGCGGGACTCCGTAAACCGCCGCGCGATAGGTCATCTCCTTGCTCGGCTTGCCGTGGAGGATACCTTCGCGCATCCGCCAGACCGCCTCACCCGCGCCGAGCAATATGCCGAGCAGAATCCATCCGTAAGTGCCCGAGGAGAAGACTCCGTCACCCATCACCACCACGGCAAATGCCAGCAGGATCGCCGGGTAGAGAATGGCGTTGACGAGCATGTTGAGGGCGCTCGAGCGCTCGCGTGAGAATGCACCCGCGTCCCCGACCGCATACTCGAGATTGCGCTTGGCGGTATCAGGCATCGCGCCGAGCAGCGGTTCGAGCACCCTCAAGAGTAGCTTGGCGCCCAGCGGAACGCTTTTGACGGTGGATAGGTCGACCGCCGCCAGGACCGTAGCGAAGTCTTCATCCAACTCGCCGGGAAAATGTTTCTCGCCGATGGGACCGGGCAGCGTGCCGATGTCTTTGGGCAGATTCATCATTGCTGCCGGCGCGGCCACCGTCGCAGTCGGCGCGGCCGTTGCGGCAGGAGCGGGCGCGGCGGCTTTTGCTGGAGCCGGCGCGGGCGCAGCGGGAGCGGCGTGCGCCGCGCCATTGGTCGCGGCCGCGGCACCATCCGCCGATACGGGCGCAGCGGCGGGAGCAGCGCCGCCTTCCTTGAGGAAGCGCGAGGGCGCGTCATCTGGAATCGTCAACTCGGGATGCAGGACCCGGGCGCGTTGCAGCAGGACATCTTGAGTTTCAGGGATATTGGGATCGGGCAGGCAGCAGTCGACCGGGCATACGGCGGCGCAGGCCTCGTGGTCATGAAATCCTACACACTCGGTGCATTTGGAAGGGACGATATAATAGATGTCCTGGGCAATCGCGGGACTGCTTTGCCCATTGAGGTCCCAGGCGACGCCGCCCGCGTAGATTGCGGTATTTGGACATTCGGGTTCGCACGCCCCGCAGTTGATGCAATCGCTCGTAATGACTGTCGCCATCTAAAGTTCCCGACCTCAGAGAGATTTGAAGCAAATCAAAGGTTTGTCGTTGGAGGCTCGTTCACCATGCACGGCCGGATCGCGAGCCAATCTCATTGACCATAACCGGAGCAAGTTTTTCCTGTCAACGGCATCCGCAAAATGAGACGGCTTCAGTTTGAAAGGAATCCGCTTCCCGGTTCCCTTGCCGAAGGACATGCTGAAAATGTGGCCGCCACCCGCGAAATTCGTGCGGGGCGTTGGCATCCGGTCAAAATGGCCCCGGTGCCGGGGAAGCATCGATCTCCATCACCTGGCTCAACCAGCGCAGGCTCGGGAACAGTTGCAGCTTTTGCACCCAGCGCAGGCGCGGAAGCCCCGCGATATCTGGCTGTCCGGCTCGCGCGGCGAAAAATCCCGCGACCGTGGCGACCGTAATAGCGAGATCGCGGGCCGCAAATCGATGCCCGCTTGCCTCTTCATAGAGACGCAGACCCTCAGAAGGTGACGGACCGCCTTCGCCCGCCACGCTGGGGAGAAAAAATGCCACGTCCATCAAAGTCGGTCCATGCGCGAGAAACGGAAAATCGACCAGCATCGGTGCATCCACGGTATGAAACAAAAGATTGTCCGACCGCACATCATGATGGACCCACGATTGCGGCCCGCCGATATGCGAGATTTGCGCTTCGAGTGCGATGAATTCCGTCAGATGAGCATCGAGCCAGCGCGCGGCAGCATCATGGTCGCCAAATAACGCGAGGAACCCGGCGCGCTGCTCCGGCTCGGCCAGCGACTTCCATCCATGCTCCGCGCGATATAACCCCATAAACTCGGTTTGCTCTTGCGCGACCGGAAGCAATTCGCGAGCGCGTGCCGGCGGATGGGCATGGAATCTCGCCAGCAGCTTGATAGCGCCGCGAAACGCCTCCGCGCTCCACGGGGGAACCTCGAATGCGCGCTCGACGTAATCGAGCACCAGCAGGTGCCATTCATCATGATGCGCGGCGCCCCGAAACGCGGGGCCGAAATGGGCGAGTTCCGGGATCGACAGGTAGTAGGAAAGCTCGGTATGGAAGGCGGCCTTTCCCATCTCGGTAAATCCCGGATGGGTACCTTTGCAGAAGAATTTTTTTCCGTCGGTGGTATGCAGAATGAACGTCGCGGAGGGTCCGTACCCGCCCCAGGCGATGGTGGCATCGGCGATGCCTCCCCCGACCATGCGTGCGAGTTGGTCTTTGGCCTCCGCCGGGACCTGCGACCACGCGGGTTTGCTTTCGCGCTGCGCGTCGACGCTCACTTGAGCCTCTACCTTCAACTTTACCACGATAGCCTTGCGCATTGGGAAAATGTAGTCAGCGAAAATTGTGTTAATTTATTTTTGCGCTGATTTTCGATTGGCCTGTGGTTACGAAAAGCCGCGCAGCAGCCTCAATCCCGCGAGGTCGTACCGGAAGGGAATATCAAGTGGCGTATCGAGCCTTCAGAAGGAATCTCACCGCCAGCTATTTTGCGCCGTTTGTTATCGCGCTGCTTTCCCTCGCTGCCGTGGTGCTGTGGCAGATCCAGGATCAAGCCTCCGCTACACACTGGGTCGAGCATAGCGACGACGTAATGCTGCGCGCCAAGGATGCCGAACTTAATGTGCGCGAGATGCAGGTGGCCTTTCGAAGTTACCTGGTGTCCCCGGACCAGCACTATCTCGCGGATTTGGCGAAATTACGTAGCGCGTTAACGAAAAATGTCAGTGAGCTCACCACTTTGGTTTCCGACAACCAGGATCAGGAACAAATTCTGGTTAAAGTCACCGAGGCGAAGGAAGCCTGGGTCGAAGCGGTCGAACGCTTGCTCGCGCGAAAAGATGGCGGACAAACCGGCCCCGATGTGGTCGCGGAGACCAATCCTGAGGCCCAGGCCTTATTCAACTCGCTGGAAGAGTTCATGGCCGCCGAGAAAGGACTTCGTGAGCAGCGCGCCGCCGCTCAAAAAGCTTCCTTCCATTCGCTGTTTTTGCTGGTTCCCCTGCTGTCGATTCTGGTGATGACCGTCCTCAGCTACTGGGGTTGGCGTCAAATCGAAGTCGCGACCGTGCAGTTCAATGAGGCGCTGGATAACGCTGAAAAAGCCCGCGCCGAAGCGGAAATAGCCGGTGCCAGAGCCGAAAAAGCAAGTCGGACCAAGGATAATTTCCTCGGCACCGTCTCTCATGAACTACGTAATCCGCTTAACTCTATCCTGCTGTGGTCCACCGCTCTGCTGCGCGACGACACCATCAGCGAAAGTACCCGTCGCGGCGTTACGGCGATCGAACGCGCAGTCCGGGTCCAAGGTCAATTAATCGAGGATTTGCTGGATATTTCGCGGATCGAAAGCGGACGTCTGCGCCTCGACGTCCAGACCGTAGATCTTGCCGAAGTGGTGCGGGCGGGCGTCGAAAGCATGCGGGCCGCCGCCGACGCGAAATCCATCGCGATGCAGGAGATCATTGATCCTCGCGTCGACGCGGTGGCCGGTGATCCAGGGCGCCTTCAGCAGGTGGTCTGGAACCTGGTCTCCAACGCGGTAAAGTTCACCCCCAAAGGCGGCAAGATTCAAGTTCGGCTCGAGCGCATAAATTCGCATGTCGAGATCATCGTCGCCGATACCGGACAGGGCATCGAACCTGCCTCGTTGAGGTCGGTCTTCGAACGATTCTGGCAAGCAGAGCAATCCAACCAAAGCAAGCAGGGTGTCGGCCTGGGTCTTTCAATCGTCAAGGAACTTGTAGGCTTGCACGGCGGCACCGTCAGTGCGCATAGCGATGGACCCGGCCACGGAAGCACTTTTACAGTGCGGCTGCCATTGCCGGTCGGCACTTCGTCTTCGATAGAACTCCGGCGCCATCCGACGGTGGCTCAAGTCCCCAGCCCGGCCAACGCGCCGCGCCTCGACGGGCTCTCGATCCTCGTGGTGGACGACGATCCGGACACCTGCGAGGCGCTGAAGAACCTGCTCGGCGCGCTCGGAGCGCAAGTCAGCGCCGCGACCTCGGCACGGCTCGCCCTGGCGATGCTCGACGCCCTCAATCCTGACGCAGTGGTGTCGGACATCGGTATGCCGGTCGAGGACGGCTATTTCCTGGCGCGGGAACTGCGCAAACGCGAGCGCGACAAGGGCAAAGAGGCAGGCATGCCGCTGATCGCGCTGACGGCTTATGGCCGGGTCGAGGATAAAGTACAGATTCTAACCGCCGGCTTTGACAGTCACGCGGTCAAACCGGTTGACCCGGTGGAATTGTCAGCGATCTTGCGCACCTGCATCGTTTCCCGGCGTGGCGCGCCCAGCGCCTAGAAAAGCACGGACCTTGCGCAGGCTAAATCGATTTGCAACTATGAGCGAGTTTCAGGAAATAACGGCCTCGCGGTACTTGGCCGTCATCCCACGAACGATCACTAGACGACAGGAACTGGGTTTCCCATCCGGTTATACCAGGAGGTGAGTTAGGATGAAGACATTAGCAAGTCTGTTTGGCGCGTTCGCGATCGCGGCGATGATTGCCGGCTGCGGTCCCGACATGGCGAGTATCAATGCATCCGGTGACAAGGCCGAAGCGGACGCCACCAAGGCCGAGGCCTCGGCGACGGCGGCGGAGCAGTCGGCGAATCAGTCTGACGCGGCGGCAAAGCAGGCCGAGCAAGCGGCTTCCGGTGCTGAAGATGCAGTCCGACGCGCCAATGACGCAGTATCGCGCCTCGAGGCGGCCTTCTCTACTTCGGTCACCAAGTAACTTTTCGCAGCAAGTTTGAACATGAGGCGGGAGGAGCAATCCTCCCGCTTTAGGTTTAGCCGAGCGCCAGTTCGACCAGTTAGAGCGGAACGCGTTCGGGCGCTATTTAGCCTCGGTCGACGCCGCCCCGGATGGTTTGCCGGTGGCCGATGCCTTGAGCGCGTCGAGCACGCGCTCGTGAACCGTCGGATTGCGCTCGATCTTGTCCTCCAGGGTGCGGAACTGATCGACCGTCAGCCCCTGTTTGGATGCCGCCTGTTCGACGCTCAGGCTATGATTCTTCTGCATCGCCGAATATACCGCGATGTACTTGTCGACCTGATCGGTGGGCACCGCATCTTCGTCGGGGACGCTATCATCATCCTGGGCCAGCAACGCACCGTCGAGCGCGGGCGAAAGCTTAGCGGCAGAGCGCGAGGGAGCGGTTGAGGCGGCGATCGAGACTATCGGCGAGACTATCGGTATGAGGGATGCCGCGAGGATAGCGGAAACCATCGCGAGGCGCGGCAACATCAGCTCGGAATTTTTGCTTCTATCCACCCGAAATCCAGACCTCCGACGCGCATGATCATGTTACCGACCAATAGTGGCACTTGATTGCTGCCTCTGAAAGGCCCCAGAAGGGCGAACTATGGAGAAGCTCTGCTCTTGCAAATTCCTGCCGCGTGCTTAAGTTGGAGCCGATTGTATGGCACTCTAAGGCATCGAGTGCCAACGCTCGTGGAAGTTTCGGATTTTTAATCAAGTTCTAAGTCAAAACTGCTGGGGCTGGCAGTGGCCGGGCCAAGCGAATCTAACGGAGACCAAAATCAATGCCAGCCAAAACGGTTGAGCTTCATGAGAAAGCCCGCGCCGGAATCGTGCGCGGCGCCAACCTCGTCGCGCAGGCCGCACGAGTCACCCTCGGACCCAAGGGCCGCAACGTCCTGATTCAGCGATCATTCGGCGCGCCGCTGGTTACCAAAGATGGCGTCACGGTGGTCAAGGAAATCGAGCTCGAAGATCGTTTCGAGAACATGGGCGCCATGATCATCCGCGAGGTCGCATCCAAGACCGGCGAAGTCGCGGGTGACGGCACCACCACCGCCACCGTGCTCGCGAAAGAGATGGTGAGCGAGGGCATCAAGCTGCTGGCCGCCGGTCTGCCGCCAATGGAAATCAAGCGCGGCATGGACCTCGCGCTGGCGGCGGCTCGCGATGCCATCAAGGCGATGGCCAAGCCGATCAAGGATCGCGAGCGGATGGAACAGGTCGCGACCATCGCGGCGAACGGCGATTCCACCATTGGCAAACTCATCGCCGACGCGATGCAGAAGGTGGGCAAAGAAGGGGTCATCACGGTCGAAGAAGGGCGCGGCCTCGAGACCACGCTCGATCTGGTGGAAGGGATGGTTTTCGATCGCGGCTATCTGTCGCCATACTTCGTGACCAATCCGGAGAGGCTCACGGCCGAACTCGAGGAGCCCGTGATCCTGCTCCACGAAAAGAAAATCTCCAGCCTGCGTGACCTCATTCCGCTGCTCGAGCAAATCGTGCAGGCCGGGCGGCCATTGCTGGTCATTTCGGAAGAGGTCGAAGGGGAAGCGCTGGCGGCGTTGGTGGTGAACAAGTTACGCGGCTCTCTCAAGGTAGTGGCGGTCAAAGCCCCCGGCTTCGGGGATCGCCGCAAAGAGATGCTCGAAGACCTCGCCATTTTGACCGGCGGCGAGGTCATCGCGGAAGAACTGGGCCTCAAGCTGGAAAACGTGAAACTGAACCAGCTCGGCAAAGCGCGCCGCGTGCTCATCGACAAGGATAACACCACCATCATCGGCGGCGCCGGCAAAAAGCCGGAAATCCAGGGACGCATCGAGCAGATTCGCCGCCAGATCGAAGACACCACCTCTGATTACGATAAAGAAAAACTCCAGGAGCGCCTCGCCAAGCTCACCGGCGGGGTTGCCGTCCTCAAGGTCGGCGCGGCCACCGAAGTGGAAATGAAGGAAAAGAAGGCGCGCGTCGA
>Ga0074044_10001928_pt1 | contig 18321 bp, 9 predicted proteins | sample BogForMeECP23OM1_FD_94443 | JGI IMG/M metagenome (GOLD analysis project Ga0074044, IMG submission 94443) | Bog forest soil microbial communities from Calvert Island, British Columbia, Canada - Bog Forest MetaG ECP23OM1 | ecosystem: Environmental > Terrestrial > Soil > Wetlands ...
CATTGTAGTGCATTGCGAGCGACTCGCCAGCGGTGAAAAAGAAGGAGATACAAGATGGCAACCAGACGCATCGGTTTGACGAAAAAACACTATGTGCCATTCGATGCACATATTGCAAACCAGTCCACCCTTACGGCGTACGGCAAACTGATAGAGGGTGGCGAGTCAACGCCTTCGGCATTGGGAGTCTCACATCCACTGGGACTGAGCGCAGCACTTCATAAGAGCTTGGTCTTCGGAGTGCAGATTGGTGGTGAGTGTATTAAGTTGCCGAATCCCGAAGAAGTTGCCTTGCCAGAGCCCGACGGTCCGGCAGATGGTTGCGGATGGGACCCATCCCAATTCGTAGTTTGGAAAAACCTTCCAAGGAATTGGACAACGATTCACTTTCAAAGCCAGCCCAAACCATTGATCAGCGCCCTCTCTCTCGCGACCGGCAGTCCCACCCAGCGGTTCATGGCAGCAGGCGTAACAGCAACCGATTTCGGAGCGCAAGTCAAATCCATTGTCGAAACGTGGGCCAATATGACAACCGAGCCCGCAGGATCGGCGGTGCTGCAGAACTTGTGGGCCAACAGCGGCGTGGGAGGAACATTCGCATTGGCCGCAACTAATCTGGCACAGAATCTCAACTCTAAATTGGGCTCACACATTCTTGGTAGCGATATATCCACCACGACGACAGTAGATCAATTGATACAGATGCTCTGATGACGTGCGTCCAAATCGTTTCAACTTCAGAGGACTTTTCACAATGTCAACACGTGCTTGGCGGATAGCTGGACGCCTCGGCCTATTGCTTTGCTTAGCGAATGATCTTTCGAGCCTCAGTAGAGGTCAAGCGGTTCCGCTACAGGGATCGGGGCCGACCGCGGGCACCTGTTCGCCAACGGACTATAAAATCCTGACTGCGAACGCGGTGGCGATTAAGTGCGATATTCAACCGTTGCACATCCCAGACGCCAGCGGGCAATTGGTGTTGGTCACAAAGAACGGACAGAGCAATCAAGTCCTTGCGGACGTCCGGGTCGTGCCCTCATCAACGCAGGATTGGCTGATCGTCGTGTGGGGATCCGGCGACAAGACCAATCTAGTCGCCAAAAACAACTACATCTTGAATCTGCAATACCGGGATGCGATTCCGCCACTCGTCATTCCGGTCGATGCTACGGAAACCGTAACTCTTTCCGCGCCTCAATCCTCAGAACCTCTGGATTTTCAGGTGACTTCGCACATCGCATTTGCCGGAACGGGGGGAGCGCCCGCATATTCCGTGAAACCCAGAACGAATCCTGCACAATGGCCGACGTGCACTATTCCATCAAAGACTGCAATAGGGAACAACTACCAACTGGCGGCAAAGTGTTCGCCGTTTGTTTCTCCCTTCACTTCCGCTCCCACTCTAGCGGACCTGCAGAAGCTGGACCTCACGCTTGTCGGTTGGCAGTGGATCCGACTGAATTCGTTACCGTCAGCTCCGATTATTCCGGCAGCCCTGCCAAACACGGATGTTTTGGGAGGCAAGCCAGCGTTTGATCCCAAGTCTCGTTTCGCTCGACAGGCTGCTCCGTCGACGAAGGATGCTTCCCAAATCTACGCAAACGTAATGTATACGGCCGGGAGGGGCGCCACTCCCGCGTGGGTGCTTGACGGAAAATATGCAGTTCCGGTGACAATGTATCACCAATTTACACTTGCCCCTTTATTTCTGGCGAACATTGGGAACGGCACAGTTAAAGGTCAGACGAACAGCAATACAATCGACTTGGGCGGGACAGCGTTAAGAGTGTTTCGACCGGGACCGATTCTACAATTGCTTGCCTTCTCGCCGGGTGCAACCTTTGAGACAGACAGGCAATTTGATCGGGACAACCTGCTCTCCACTATAGATTCGCAGTTCTTTCTAAAAGGGCTGTACAACACTCAGCAACAACAGTCATTGCGCCTTTATGCTAAGGCTCTCGAAACCAACAAGGCCGCGCAGTTGAGTGATATAACGCCGCCAACTATAGGGTACGCGCTAGATTTTCATGCCGGAATAGAGGCGGGCGGAGCTCTGCGTGATACCACGGTGCACGCGTCGAAAGGAAGTGCAACAGAAGTGCTTCCACAATACTCCATCTTTAGACTGGTTCCCCAGGTGCATGGTCTCTTGCAACTGGGCAAGTTTAGTTTTGACGAATCACTCGTAGGCCGTTACCTGGCGACAGATGAAAATTCTATTGTAGAAACCCCGACGCATTCGTTGTTTCTGCACACTGTTAAGGGATGGAAGGGGATCAGCACCCTTACCGGAGCCTACGCGCTAGACCCACAGGGAAATTTCAACCTGAGTGTCACATTTAAAGACGGTTTTGCGCCGCCGAACTACCAACGCGTTAATGCCGTGCAGGTTGGCATTCTGATCAAATATTAGACTAATGCGACGAAGGATACGGCGTTCCGTTAACCAGCAGATCGGCTCATCTAGGACGCCAAGTCGAATCATGCAACTAGTTCATGCGCTAGCTCGCTCATCCTGTGCAGCCTTGCTCCTGGCCGTACTGGGCCTCCAGTCAGCCCGTGCGGAGGTCAAGATTTCCGCGGCGGTCAGCACCATACAACTTCAGGAGGGACAAAACTCTGTAACATTGGTTTTCAAGGTCGATGGCTTAAAGAAAGAACAGCAATCACTTGTGCCTGTGGTGGTACCACTATTAACGAGCCAGGGCGGTTCAAGAATTGCGTCCTTGGGAGCGCCAAACAAAGCGGCAGCCCTTGAGAGTGGAGCCTTCTGGCAAGTTTCGGCGCAGGTCGAAGGTCTTCCCCTGAATTCATCCTTCGATGCGCCAGTGCTGGTGCACATAGGTGACACGATCGGTGAAGTGTTGTCCTATAAGATTACGAACGCCTTACCCCCGGTCGACGCCGACGTTAGTCCCGGTAGCGACACCATATTCCTCGAAAAGTCCCGCGACACTGATTTCACAGTCAACGTGAAAGGAAGGCCGCTTCGGGGACTGTCGGTTTGTCAGTCCGGGCTTGCCGATGCCAATACTGGAGATCATCTCGGCGGGCAGTATCTTGGGTTGTACCTGGAACCGTCCGGAATGGCGGCAAATCCGGACGCGGCGGACAATCCCTATCTGACCTTATCGGCCCCGAGCACAAAAGTTCACCTGTTCATATCTCCAGCCTTTCAGGACAACGGTGTGTTTGCCGGGACGGTGGGGCTTTGTTCCGCCAGTAAAGCGGCTGTGGCAAGCCTGAAGCTGGCAGTAAACTCCAGCTCCTGCGCAGCAAGGATCGCCGGAGCTTTTCTCATTCTGGCAGGAATAGGCCTCTATGTGCTCGTCACCGTGGTTCTCAAGCAGCGAAGCCGTCAGTTGACGGCACTCCTTCCGGCATCCCGATTGATTGAAGCCCTAAATGGGCTGCGGAATTCTGCACAACAAGTGGCGCATCGTGCCGGAGTAAAACTGCCTGTATTGTTGGGTGATGCAACGGAAAAGCACTCCCTGAAGTGGCTCATTTCGCAGCTGTCGGTAACGAAGCTAACGGAAGCTGGATTTTTACCGCCGCTCCTGACCAATCCATTTCAGCCGCCCGATGCGGGAACCGATTATCAACAGTATCTTCAAGGCATAAGCTCGCAGGAATTGAACGACGCAATCATTGTCAGAGACGGGTTGGAGCGCGTCATGTCTCTGTGGCAACAACTGGATGAAGAGAGCGCTCGCAATGCCCTGACGGAACTTGACAAGTCAGCATTGGAGGCCGATTCCGCTACCGATCCAATGCGTCCCAAAGTGGATGCGCTCGTCAATGGGATCTCACCCCGTCGGTTGGACCTCGCCCAGATGTTGGCGGTTGCACACGACAATTTCCGCGCAGGCGGCGGGCCTCCGCCATCAGTTCACGAAATTACGGTTCAACTCGAGTATGTAAGCGGTATCGGGTGGATCATTTGGGCTTTACTTACTTTCTTGTTTGGCTGCGGCGTCCTGATTTTAAGCAACCACGGTTTCGGCACGTGGCAGGATTTGCTGAAATGCTTCCTGTGGGGGCTCGGAATTCAGGCTGCCGGACAGGGACTTCAGGCACTTACTCCCTCGTCGACGGCAACCACATTTTCCCTTCAGATTGGCCACTGAACGAAACCGATGCTGAAATGTTCCAGAGCGGTTCTTGTTGGATAAGTCAGAACGTACTTTGGGAGGCGAAACTCCAGCCAGGGGGAATTCTGTTGGCAAAAGCCAGGTGGTGTGTCGCAGAATGTGCCGTTCTTTTCGGGCCGATATTCGCCAGAGCGATTCTGTTCAGTACCATCGCCATCTACTGTCATTCGCAAAAAGCGGTGGACAAATGGACAAATCATTGTCTTGCGTAGCGAGGAGGAGCTCCCTTTTACTGATTCAAGTCAATCGATCAAGTCCGTGCGACAAGTCGCCTGCATTCGGAATTGACCCTTGATAGTAATTGGTTGACCGTTTGGCCACGGCAGAAGCGCACATTATTTAGCTTTATACAACAAACCGACCCTTGCCGCACCGCAGAGACCGATAAGTTCTGCGAAAGTACGCAGAACGAGTTCGACATCGGCGAATTGTCGCACCAATCGGCAGGTCACTTCCAACGCAGAGCAATTTTGGAAACTCTCACTCGTCAGAGGACACGTCATCCATCAAGCCGAGCTCCTGCAAAGCGACCTTAGTCTCTTCGACCTTTTGAGGGGAAATACCGCCTTCTGGAGCAACTTCGACGCTGAGAGTCAACTTGAGTCCTTGGCCACTCACAAATTTAGACAAAACCTTAGTGTAGAAATTCATCCACTTCTGAGGCGGAATTTCGCCAGTCCATCTCAAGACCCCTTTACAAGCTGGTGGTTTTGTCACTGGCGGGACCACCGAGCCCACCTTAACCACAATCACAGTCGCCGAGCCTTTGACCGATCCACCTGTCGCTGAAATGACGAAATTACCTTCATCCTCGCCAGCCGTGAAAACGCCATCTTTATCGATGATTCCACCAGAGGCCTTCCATTCAACCTGTCCAGTGGGGATATCCCGCCCATGCTGATCGAGCCCTTTGACAACAAACGCTTGCTTTTTCCCTGGCTGGACTTGTGTTGTGGCAGGAGACAACACTAACAACGTTAGCGCCGGTGGCTTCTCTTTGAGATTCTTGTAACTTTCCGCAGTCTCGCGCGTGATGATATACATTTCATCGGAAATTTCCACATCTTGGGCGCTGAGGCTTCCTCCAAAAAAGAATGGCTCATACTCATCTGATGGTGACTTCCCAACATATCCGAGCAAGCCGCCTTCAACCCCCCGCGCAATAGTGTCCTTCACCGCATCGGGATAGAGAAGCCGAGGAAAAAGAGGCGATGCGAAAAATGCATCCCGCACCGATTTCGTGCTCCACTCTTTAAACGCGGGATTCCAATTCCTGATCAGCAAATTGGGGCTGATATCCTTCTCTACCTCGCCATCCTTACGCAATCGCTCCAATATGAACGTGACCATCGAGTCTGCAACGCTGGAGTGCACGAGTCCGAGGTCGATCACGCGAAACTGATTATCTTTGCCAAGAAGCACCACGATTTTGTAGGTTCGCCAGACACTCTCTTTGAGATCTCGCTGGGCTTTCTTCATGTTCTCGCTAAGCTGCCGCCTTTGTGTCTCGTCAAGGTGTAGATCTTCCGCTTCGTCTTCGATATCCTCCCAAGCAAGCACCTTCCGCGCATCGTCGTGAATTGTCCCGGCAGAATCGGCAATACACCATAGCAACGCGCTCTTGAACGTCCGCGAAGAATTCCCACAGTCCCTAGTCATAGTCTCGACCATTTGCAGAGTCTTATTCTTATCCTGCATTGACACATCCGGCGCGAGAATGGCCAAAGTCAGAACAGGACGGTCTGGCACCTGGTTGCTCTGCTCGGGGAAATAGATGCGCTCAAGACCCGATCCGGCGCTGAACACCTTTTGAATCTCTGCCCGCGCACGTTCGTCGATTTTTGGCGCTTGGATGCTCGCTCGGCGATCCGCAAAGCGCTTGTTGAGATTTTCCTTCAAACTAAAGTGGTATCGCGTCCGTTCGACTGTCAGGTAATAGCACGCCTCTGTCAACGATTCGAGCACGGTTTCGACGTTCCCAATGTCGAGGTCTGCTTCTGCGACGGCTAGTCGAATTTCCGGAACCGTTGCTTCGATGCGAGTCTGCCCTCCGTTGGATTCGAAGAAAATTGATGTGGCCACCTTTCTGTGAAGACGCGCTTTCTTGATGGAATCGGCAGCCTCTTTGTCTAGGCGGACGGCGTGTGAATCCTTCTTGCCACAAATGTCCGTGGTGATGGCGCCCTCAAGGCGCGGCTCACCCAATTGCTCAAAAAGCGCAGCGCGAAACATGGGGTCATCTAGTGGCGCGGTGCCAAGTCCGATCAAGGGATCACGGTGTGCTCCCTTGAAGCCTTCTTGGTAGGCCTTTGATACCCAAAGCGCGAGCAGCCGCAAAATTCCTCGGGTTCTCTGGAATCGCGGGAGCGCTTGCCACTTTCTTTCGAAGACCGAAAGAACTGAGGGATGAAATGGGTAGGTCGCGGCAAAGGCTTCGCGACCGGTATCGATAGGGAACCACTCTGGAATCTGCTGGCGATGGTCGAGAATCCAGTCCGAAGATTCAGCAATTGTGGCACGAGCGTCATCCGGCAGCCCGTGCCATTCGAATAGGCGTCGGCGAATGATCTCAGACGTTTCAGCTTCCGCCGACATAATGACGGGCTTGCCCACGCGGTCCAGCATCTTCTTGAATCTTTGCTCGTCGGCTTCATCTTCAGATGTGTATTCAAGCTCCGAGGCAGGAATGGAAACGACCAACACGACGTTGTCTTGGCCTCTCGCCGTCTCGGAAAGTGCCTGGATGAAATTGTAAAGTGAGTTGTTGTAGCCTTTCTTCCTGTACGTGCTGACGTAATTGATAATCTCGTCCATCAGGATCAGGCAGGGACGATCCTTCGGTAGCATCGCCCGAATAACGTCGCCCTTGGGCTCTATGAACTGTTTTTCATGCTCGGCTACCAGGGCAAACGACTTCTCTCCACCAAGCTGGTAAGCAGTTTCTCCCCACGGAGTCTTGCGCAACGGCGTCCCGTCGCTTCCGCCGCGCCCCGTAAGCGAGTCGAACTCGGTTCCAACGAATACGGCAGTGGCTGCCTCAGGTACCGACGCGATACCTGCTTTCTCCAGAAGTGAAGGCACGCCAACCCACTTGTCGGCAGTCGGCCCACCTTTTGCAAGGTGATAAAGCAGAGTCAACGCGTGTGTTTTGCCCCCTCCGAACTGTGTGGCCATATTGAAGACGGCGGATGTTTCGGTCTTTTCTCCCGACAGGCGACGGATTACTTCCGCTGCAAGCGTTGTCAGGGTTTGAGTAAGGTATGTGCGTTCAAAGAACTGTCCGGGGTTCTGGTAGTCAGAAGGAGCACGCCCGTCGCGCACCTGGTCGAGGTGGACGGCAAATTCCGCTGCGTCTAACGGTTTCCCCTCGCGCAAATCCTCGCGCGGTGTCACGACCTTGTACCATGCTTTGAGGGCCATTACTTGTCCTCCAATTTCAAGCTCGACTGAACCGTCCTACGTTGGCGTCAAACAGCCAGTCTTTGAAGAAGCCATACGGAAACGTTTTCTTTTCATCGCGAGACCCCAGGATGACGAGCGTTTCACCTGTCAGTGCTGTGCGCTCAGGAATCTCCATCGCCCGCGCCACTTCGGCTGCCAGGTGCCGCACCAATCTTGATCCGTCACCAGAATCCTGCCGGTAGCAAAATACCACGCGCAGTTGTGAGCGAACGCAGAGAACCTTCCACAACGAATACGCCACCCGGTCGTCGGCCGTACTATTTTCAAGTTCAAACACGGCAACCGGAAAACGCCAGCGACGTTCACCGGCAGGCTCGAACGCTACAACATCGAGACCCAGGAATTCTTGGCGCGGAACGGGCAAGATAGTTGATCTGTGCCCCTTCCCGACACCCTTCCATGCCATTGCGTCGCACGATCCAACGACGATAGTTGTCAGAGCTCGGGTCCATTCCGCGAGCTTCGCTTGCTGCGCGGCTTCCTGAAGAGATGCCGAAGCGGGGTGGCGGCGAACCGTCTCCATGAATGTTGCAAACCAACGTTCTGCGAGACCGTTCGGCATCAGAAGCCCAAGCCCTTCTTCTTTGCAAGCACACCTTCCACCCAGCGCCTTTCGTCGGTTCCCTTGGGGTACAGCGCTAAAAGGGCTTGCGACAAGCGCCAGAATCGCTGATCTTGGCCCACGCCTTCGTCTACCAGGAAACGCTTGAGCGCTTCACCGCGACCCGCTGCAAAAAGGAGCAAGCTTTGGTGAATCCGGTCGAGAACTGTGTTCCCCACCTTCGAGGCGTTCTTTTCGCCCCAACCGCCTTCCTCCCCATCCGTCTCTCCTAGCATATCGAGCATGGAGAGCTGTTTCGGTTTTCCCCTTCGTTTCGTGGGGGTTGCACCCCCTTCCTTACCAAAGAGATGCCGCGCGCGCTCTGAGACAGGAAGCAGCCGAGCCTTGTCACCGCTGATCTCCACCAAACTTGGCAGCCGCTCCAAGTGCGCACCAAGGCCTTGGGCGATCTTCCGCGCTGCGTCGTATTCCAATACAAACCCAGTCAGCTTCGGCTTCTTGCCGGAATCCTCTTCTTCCTCTTCATCTTCGAACGCATCGCTCGTGCCACCGTTCCCATTTGAGCCTGTCGAGAGCGTCCACAGCCACATCGCCGTCAGGCGGGCGTCTTCCTCAAAGCCAGTCGCATCAGCGCCTTCGAAGATCATGTTGAGGGCTTCCTTTGCGACAGCTGCCCACACGTATTCCAAGTATTCCTTGAGTGTGACGTCCTCACCGCTGGCCTTTTCCACGCGAGCGTACCGGGAGAATATCTCCAATGCCGGGCCGAGGCAGGCGAAGATAGCGTCAGCACCAACGATCTTCTCGGCAGCGAGGCGCGGCATCCATTCGTGAATGCGAGTTGGTAGTTCTGAGAGCACGTCGCGCCAATCGCCGATTTCGTCGGCGCGTCCTGAGCCATCGGGATTCTGGCGCGGGCGGCAGACGATGTGCACAGAAGACTGAAGCGAGGCTGAGCCTTGTGCCTGTGTTCGATTCTGCATCTCCGTATCAATGGGCCAAGAACCTGTGACGATCCAATCCGAATCGATGATGGCGCCAATTATGGCTTCCCAGCCAGCCGTCGTTCCTTCGGCATAGACCACAACACCAATACCGTCAGACTGGACAACGTCCCTTGCTGATTTCAGTGCGATGGCCATCCCTTCGCGAAAAAAGGAATCGTCCTTCACTCTTTCATTCTTGCCCTTCTGAGCGTTCGTGACGATCAGCTCATCGGTCTTCTCTGTCAGCTCACTGCTGAACAGTTCTGGGTAAACGTCGGCAAGACCACGCCTGAACCAGACGTAGAAGAAATCAGACAGGTCAGCGTATGGAATGGCCGAAAAGTACGGCGGGTCTGTGATCAATGCTGCTGCCGAGTCAGATGGTAAGGGAATCTCCGTTGCCGAGGCCCGAACGACTGTTCCCGGTGTTGGGAGCCCGGAGTTGGATTCGATAAACTTCACTACCCATTCAACAGCTCCGTCCCAATCAGCGGAGCCCCCGGAAAATGGATTCGCTTCAGCGAAATCCCAAACGACGGCAAGTGCCTGCTTCGAAAACGCCCCCTTGATCGTCAAGCGGCTGGCATCCCAGCGCGACATCGAAGTGTTCTGCGACACTCCGCGATTAACAGCAAATGCAAGTGCGGTCTGGAGAGCCTTCTTGAAGTCGGGCTCTTCCGCTTGGTTCGTCTCGCCAAGCTTCCCAAGAACGTCATAAAACACGCGAATTGAGAGTGCTTGCCGCAGGTTGTACAAATCCGCGAACGATGTGCATCCGATTCTTGTCACGGCGCTGAGTCCCCGCGTGTTCTTATACGGTCGAATCGGGTTGATTGGCTCCATCGGGAATGCTGCTGGATTCAATTGGATGACTTTGTCAGCACTTCCAGCCGCCGCTTGGAAGGCATTGATGTCGTCCTGCGTCGCAATGCGAAACTCGCGACCGATCGAGCGTTCAACGTAAGCCGCATAGAGTCGCGCATGCTGCGCGCCACCACGTTGCCGTTTCAATTGCTCTTTTACTCTCGCGGCCTGTGTTGTAAATCCTGTAATAGGACAAGTTGCTGAGCCTCCTCTCGCCGTGCCAATCTCCACTTGGTTTGCGTTGGTTGGACAAAATATCTCCAAAGCAGGTCTGCGGACTTTGACGCTCTGGCCGTCTAGTTCGATTTCAACAATCGACGTCTCGATTTCTCCCCGCTCATTCCGAACCCACCTGAGAGCGCGATGAAAGTTCTTTCGCTTTGACAACCACAGGGAACGGAGAAGCGGTACTTGGACGGGAAACTCATCTTTCGTTGGCGCTTCGGAGAGCACCGTCCGCGCCCAGAGATAGGCGATGGGCGTCGCGCCGTCTGGACCTTTCGGATAAAACTCGGCCAGTTCCTTCTGGGCTTCGCGCCTAATCCACTCGCCCCATTTGCGGACTTCATCGGCGAGGCGCTGGCCATATTTTGGGATGTATTCGAGGACGACCTTGTTGAGCAGCACGGGGACGGGGTTGAGGTCGCTGGCAAAGGTGTCCGCTCCCACGCGCAGAGCTTCGAGCGGGATCGAGCCGCCGCCGGCAAACGGGTCCACGACGAGCGGGCGAGTGCCGGGCGTGCCGCCCAGTGCTTCGTGTGCTGCTTGGGTGAGCGCCCGGCTGGTCTCTAAATACTCCGGGACCGTCGAATTGTACCAATTGGAGAAATCGGCAATGAAATCGAGCAAGACAAAGCGCAGAACGTTCCAATGGGCTTCCTTGGTTGAATCTAAACCGCCCGAGTTCGTTAGCTTTTGCCATTTTTCCCAGTTTTCATGCGAACAGGTTGCAGCGAGTTCCTTCTGGGTAGCTGCCTTCCGCGCAAACTCATTCATCAAACGCGATGCCTCGTCGCGAAACTTCTGTGGACATAGCTGGTCTGCTGGATCTGGCCAAAGAGCGGCGCATATCACGGCTCGGCAAGCTGCTAGAGGCCGCCTGGCCCACCAAATATGCAGCGTCGAGATATGCCCGTGCCGGATGCTCTTTTCACGACGTGCATGTTCCGAGATACGCTTGATGGGAAGATCGACTTCGATGAGCCGCTTCGGATAAGTTGTCTCGCGAGTCACGTCGTCCCCTGAATTATCTTCGCCGCTCCAACGTGGTAGTGTTCGATCTGAACGATTGGCTCCCAGCCAAGGCGCACCGGATCTTGAACGATATGAATTTGCGGTGTTGAGCCGCAATTGAACACCACATAGAGCCAGTAGTCTTTCTTCAACCGCTCAGCGGTCTTGTACTCATTGCTGCTGAGCGCGACCTCACCGATTGCTGCTCGTCCCTTCACCTCAATAAATCTGACTTCGATGGCTGTTTGTGGGTCTTCGGGATGCGGTTTCCGCGAGATGAGGTCAAAACCCCGATTGTCCTTCTCCACGCTTTCCACGCGCCAGCCACGTGCTTCCTCGTGAGCAATTGCGAAGCGTATAGCCAGTCGCTCGACTTCATCGTCACGCACCATGGGAGCGATGCCCGGAGACATTCGTTCAGGGTGAGGTAACACCCACGCCCTTCCATGATGCCGAATATCCGCGATCGTGCAATGCCGTTCCTGCTTCAGTTCCTCGCGCCGCCGTTCCAATCGCCCGTTTAGCTCATCCAGGCGGTCCTCTGTGGTCTTGATGTTCGCCGCCAGTAAAGGGGAGGCATCCCCCTTCTGCTGTTGCTCGAAGAGTTCGGCCATGTGGAGATTCTGTCGGTCGATTAGCGCATTCAAGCTGATCTCGACATGACTGGCAATCGTCGCAATTTCCTTTTCCCGCTGCCCTGAAATCTCGCCTAGAAAAGGTTGTAGCGCTTCGTCAACGAGAGCATGTTCCACACGGTCCAATTCTGGCAAGCCCGGCTTCTCGGGTGTCTTCGGAGCATCGGACGGCGGCGCCGAAACCAAGTCCAGAAAGAGTGTGGGTTGTCGTACCGTCATTGCGCCTGTCATTGCAGTCTCTACAATAAAGAGCCGCCGATGTAGGACATTGCCCCGACCATCCCTAATGGCAGCCGAAAAAACGTCGAGGCGTGCCGGTTCTATGTGGTTGATGTCATAGAAAATCGTTCCTCGGCTGAGGTCGCTCTGAACGCGTTCCCAGACATTCTCACGGACACACTCAAACAGTGAATGGCCCGGAGTAACCCATTCAAGAGTCGGATCATCCGTCAAAAACCTCTTGTCGAAAGCCACCTGCTTGTAGTCTCGCCCTAGCTTTCCGAATCGCGACTCCAAGCGCTCGCCCACGGGCCAAAGCGTTCGAGGAATCTTCCCAACGCGAAAGACGTGCTTGTCTTTCTGGATTTCCTTTGGATAGATGCCTGTGAGCGGAGCCGCCTGCAAGAAGAAGTCCTCGACAACCTCCGGAACCAGTCGGCGTTCTTTGGCTTCCGCTGACTTGCCAAGAATTGCCGAGAGATTCAATTCGCGTTTCGCGAGTCCTTCGAGAGCAGAGTGGGCGATCTTTTGGAAGCGGTCGGTATCCACTTGCTCGACGATACGGCTCTTAATTACATCTTCCGTCAAGTTCCTGGCGTACATGTCACGCAACATCTTCTCAAGTTGGTTTGCCGAAAAAACATCACCGAGGACATTGAAGACCGTTCCCATGCGCTTCGGGTCAAGATCGTCTTCGATCTTCTTAATCCGCTCGAATAACTTCTGGAGAACACGGCCTTCGCGCGTATTGGTCGAAACAAAGTTGAGGATCAGGCAGTCCTTTTCCTGTCCGTAGCGATGGATACGGCCCATGCGTTGTTCTAACCGCACGGGGTTCCAGGGAATGTCGTAATTGATCATGAACCAGCAGAACTGAAGGTTGATTCCTTCTCCTGCTGCTTCTGTGGCGACCAACACCTGACAGCTCTCACGAAATTCCCGCTCCGCGTAGATGCGGCTTCCGGGAGTATCTCGGTCGCCAATTTTCATCCCTCCGTGGATCTGGGTAACGGAGAGCCCCCATTTGATAAGCTTTCCGAGGGGCCGCCCGTCCTTGCCGTCACCCGCAAGGAAATCAAGGGTATCCTTGTGCTCGGTAAACAAGAGCAGCTTCATTTTGAGGTCGCTGAAAACACCTTGCTTTGTGAGCACTCCTTTGAGCACTACCAACTTTCGTTCGACTTCTCGCTCCTCAAGTTCGCAAGCCTGAACGATCAATTTTCCTAGTTGAAGGATTTCCTCGCGAAGCGCGACAGGATCAACAGACGCGACTACATCCTCAAGTTGCGCGGTGATCTCTTCACGTTCCTCTTCGGGGAGGTCCTCAAAGTCCTCTGGGAGCTTGCGCGCAATTTGATCCTGTCGATAGCCTTCCGGGTCGGCGAGAATTTTCTCGCGCTTATTCTTCATTCGCTCAAGAGTTCTGCGCACCGCATAAACACTGGAGGCAAATCGCCGCTGAAGCATGGCCATCGTGAATCCGAGCGCGCGGCCACGAGGAGAATCGTCGGACGCCGCTTTAATCGACTGATCCTCCACATATCGAGTTAGGGCGTCGTAAAAATCCCATTCGTCGTCATCTATTTGAAATTCGGTGGTTTGAACGTTTCGCTTAGTGAAAAGCGTCTTCACCTTGCCCGTTTCAGGATCAGGAAACGTGACCAATGCTTCTTTGATACGGCGGAGATAGAACGGGGCCTCATGCCGTTTCATTGCCTCATCCAAGCTCTGCACATCACCGTAGACATCTCGATCGAGCAAGCTAAGGAAGAGACAGAAATTGTCTGGGTCGCCCTTGTGAGGCGTAGCGGTCATAAGGAGATAGTGATCTGTCCGCTCGGACAGGGCTTCGCCGAGCTGATAAGCAAGAGTCTTCTTGTCAGTGCTGTACGCACTCATTTTATGAGCTTCGTCGACGATGATGAGGTCCCATTGGCTACGGAGTAGACTCTCATTGGCATCTTCTATCCGCGAAACCCAAGATACTGATGTGATGACCTGATTCTTGTCCTGCCAGGGATTCGAGCCGTAGTTCGCGCGAAGAACGTCACTGCGAATGATCTCAAAGTTCTCTCGGAACTTATCCTTCAGTTCGCGTTGCCACTGGAAAGAAAGGCTTGCTGGCGTGACAATCAACGTACGTTTGATGAGGCCACGTATCTTGAGTTCCTTGATGAGCAGCCCCGCCATGATTGTCTTGCCGGCACCTGGGTCGTCCGCGAGAAGAAATCGAATTCTGGGAAGTCGGAGAAAATGGTCGTACACCGCTTCGAGTTGGTGAGGAAGCGGATCCACCCGAGCAATCGAAAGGGCAAAATACGGGTCGTATTCGTAAGCTAGACCAAGCCGGAGCGCCTCGATTCCCAATCGAAATCTTTGCGGATCGCCATCGAATGGAGCCTTCTCAGGTGTTGCTTCCAAGGTAGCAACTTGGTCAGCATCAAGTACTGGCTCGTGAACTTGGCCAGTAACGAGGCCCTTCCCCACAAGCTTGACTGACGCCCCCATTGGAATCAATACGATCACCTGCACCGGCTCCGGAAATATTGGCCCCCGCACGACCACGTTCGGCTTGAGTTCGGCTAACAGCATGAATCTTTCTTAAGGCCCTTCTTGAAGACTAACCGACGGCTACTTTCCCAAAACCCTCAGGTCAGGGGAGACGAGAAATCTGAGCGGAAAGGCCTCGTAAATATAACAAACTAGACATGATATCCGCCACTTGCGAAGTCGATAACAAATCAAAATACACTTCATCCCGTTGCAGTGGTTTTGCCGCGCGACTTTCTCCCAGTGCGGTTTCGATCCCATGGTCGCCCTTCGGCTTCGGCGATGAGCATCGAGGGAGATAATCGATTTACCCTGGAATAGCTTGCTGAAAGGGCATGCGTTCACGCGGAACCCGTTTGACGTCTTTCGTCATCTCTCGGCATGGTAAGGGTCGCTCACAAGCAATTTGGCGGCGGACATCGTGTCTACGTTCGTCAGGCGGCGCACGAGTTCGGCGAATTTGTCAGCCTAAAAACACTGTTCCTGGCCAAGACCTGCCGGTCCATTTTATCCCTTTTCACTCTCTATTCTTGTTCTGGGGCTCTTCTTCAAGAGCCGAGCGGTACGGGGTCGCGCAACTTCGTCATCAATCTGCTTGACATATCAAGCAGATTGTTCATAATAACAAGCATGAGAAAAACGGTCGGACACCATTTGGCGGAATTCCGTAAGAGGGCCAATCTTACGCTTCGAGCGGTGGAGGCGGAGACGGGAATTTCTAATGCATACTTGAGTCAATTGGAGAATGGGAAGGTCCAGCAGCCTTCCCCAAAGATGCTGAACAAACTGGCAGAGCTCTATCGCGTCGACTTTGTGCATATTATGAAATTAGCGGGGTATCCCTTGCCGTCGGTGAGTGCTCCAGGCTCTTCTCTCCACGCGCGATTGGGCCCGACAACCGCAGACGAGGAGGAGGCCCTCGCGGACTATTTGGACTTTCTTCGCTCTAAGCGCCCGGGACGCTTCACTAGATGAGGTGGTCAATTTCTGACAGCAAGACCTTCAAGAGATGCCAGCGTCAGTGGTACTACAAGACGATTGCTGGAAACGCGATCTCAAAAGATGCCGCGAGGAGAGAACTGTACCTCTTGAGTAAGCTTCAGAGCATCAGCGCATGGCGGGGGCAACTTGTCGATTCGGTAATCTCGGAAACTGTGATACCCGCAGTGCGGCAGCGACGTGCCATTACGCTTGAGAATGCTAAATCCGTAGCGAGGAACCTGCTGTCGCAGCAGTTGGCGTGCGCACAAAGACATGAGCTTTTTTCCGCGGGATTTTCTCCCGCGGCTATGGGCGACAAATTTGCTGCCCTTCATTGTATGGAGTATGGCGGTTCCATCGCTCAGTCCGAAGTTGAGATCGCAAAGATCGAGGTTGAGGCCGCTCTTAGGAATTTTTTCCAGCTGACCGAAGTGAAGGATCTCATGAAGCGTGCAAAATACTTGGTTGCACAGCGTGCTCTAATGTTTTCTGCGGCAGGGGTTACTGTCCGCGCTGTTCCCGATCTCATCGCCTTTTTCCCAGATAGGGAGCCCATCATTTTCGACTGGAAAGTGCATGTGTTTGGCATTGATGAAGCATGGCTCCAATTGGCGACCTACGCGCTGGCGCTCACTCGTTGCAAGCCGCACAAGGATTTCCCAATACCTCACCCTAGAGAGGCAACTGAGGTTGAGCTAGTGGAAGTGCAACTACTGACCAATAAAGTCCGAAGATATAAACCCACCGAAGAGGAACTCCAACGCACAGAGGACCATATCGCTGCGACCGCGACAGAAATGTTGTTGGCGACCGGCGGGAAGAAAGCGACTGACCTGTCGGCAGAGGATTTTGCCGTCGCGCGTTTTGGGAATACATGCCAGAGCTGCGCGTTTAAGAAAGTTTGTTGGGAGAGGAGCGTCCAGTGACCACACTACGGACAAACATTTTCCGCATTCTCAACCTCGGTGAGCTAAATGCGAAATATCGACTATACCGGATCAGAGGCCTCAGCAAGGAGCAGCCCGAGTACTACCAGAACAAACAGCTCCTGATCAAGAGCCTAAGTTATGCTCTTCGGACACCCGCCACAATTACTGACCGAGGCGAAGAGGGCATATTTCTGGTAGTACGTGACGACGCCGGCAGGCCGGAGTCCCCGTTTTCACTGGTTCGAACAACGGTCTACCTCGACCCAACCGATGAAACTCATGAGCTTGATTTCACCGCGAGGGACAACGAAGATCAGGAGATTGCTGCACGCTTCCTAAATTTCATGATTCAGAATCCTCTTTCGAGCCATTCTCATCTCTGGCAACCGGGTGCCGGTCGACCGTTCTTTGAGAAGTGTCCTCTTCAATGTTCGCAAGGGATATCACACTTCCAGGGCTTCAGCGTTCGAGTAATCCCGCTGACGAATTCAGGCCTCGGTCTTTGTGTCGATGTGGCTAACAAGTATGTGCAGCAGCAGCCGCTGCCCATGGGGCTAACGCGACCGGAGTTCAGGCGTTATAAGGGCAGACATTGCATCTACCACTACGGACACAAATGGTATGAGATCCAACTTCGCGAGTTTGCCGACGTGACAACAAGCGAATACATTCTTACCAATGTCGAAGGAAAGCCGAATCTTCTAGAGTTTATTGGGCGTGAATCCCAAAAACCGATCCCTCAAGAGCTTGCATCTTTGTCGGGAGATGCCTCGGTTGTCCTCTATTCCAGCAACAGAGGCGAACTTAGGGCAGCCCCGGCGGCTCTATGTTTTCCAGTCTTGGACAGTTTTGATACTGCCGAGAAGAATCGTCCCAACGCTCTTCTCGCGCCGCACCAACGATATTCTGCAACGAGGGCATTCGTTGAGAAGTACTTGCAACATCTACGCTTTTCCAATTGCTCCTTGAAAGTTTCCATTGAGCCTGAGGCCGTGCCCAGTAAGATATTTTTCTTGCCGGATTACGAGTTTGGGAATGGTACGAAGCTTTCTGTTCGTGGCACTCAAGGAGCCAAGCATGTAGATCTTGACGGCATCGGCAGAGCACGGCTCGCGATGTTGCGCGATCCGCGCGCAGGCTTTTACGTTCGAGATCCTCTGCAACGCCAATATCTGATTCTTCCGCAGAGTGTTCAGGATGGCTTTGGTCCCGCATTCACGAGAGACTTGATCAAGACGGTGGCGGAGTTCTTCCCACACCCACCCGTCTACAGTCCCGAAGTAGTTACATATAATGACCGTCTCAAGCGAAATTTTGTGGACCAGGGCAATTCGATCATTGAGGCTGTTCAGAAGCAGTGCTCGAAATCAGGCTATGCGGTCGTAATGATCCATGAGACTGAAGAACGAAGGATTCGGCAACACGACCAACTTGGGGCGATGGTCATTCGGAAACTGCGCGAGTTTGATATCTGCGCGTCCGTGATTCATTCAGAAGTGGGGCACAATAGCTACAAGCTTGTCACGAGCAATTCCGGACAGCGGTCGTACTTGCCTAAGCCGGAAAAGCAAGGTCGTCTGAGCGGCTATCTGCGCAATGTTGCTTTGAATAAGGTGCTTCTCACGAACGAGCGTTGGCCGTTTGCTTTAGCCACGCCACTGCACGCAGACTTGATCGTTGGAATCGATGTCAAACAAAATACGGCCGGCTTCACGCTTGTAAGTCAGAAAGGAGATCTGGTCC
>Ga0074044_10001930_pt1 | contig 18309 bp, 21 predicted proteins | sample BogForMeECP23OM1_FD_94443 | JGI IMG/M metagenome (GOLD analysis project Ga0074044, IMG submission 94443) | Bog forest soil microbial communities from Calvert Island, British Columbia, Canada - Bog Forest MetaG ECP23OM1 | ecosystem: Environmental > Terrestrial > Soil > Wetlands ...
AACTTCGCCGTACGATCCTGCGACTAATCGAAATTGGCTTCAGCGAAAGTTGGAGAGCAGTGGAGACTACGAGTCCATAGGATAGAGCTGCATTTACAATTCGAAACGATGGCGATTTAAGATAGTATTGGAAAAAGCCGAGCCGCTGCCCGATTAATTGATCGAAGGCAAGGCCTAGGATTAAGCCACCGATAAGACCAGCTATTAGCGCAACCCAGAAGCTATGTTTGTGTCTCTCATTCTGGGTCAACGAGCGCTGTAGGCCCTTGACTAAGAGGAAAACTGTGCCCTGAGTTGCAACAATGCCAGCAAATGCACCCCAGTGGTTCATGGGTTACTGTAAATCGCGATCTGAGTTTCAATCGCATTGTAGTGGGCCCGCACGCCGCTGTCAGTGGTATCGAGAAGGCCCGCAGCCGGCAGGGCTTGGACATCGGCGTATACGTTGCTGTAATCGCGCCCCAATGCTTTGGCCAGCGCGCGGATGCTCGTCACTTTATGTGGCCGGACGTAGCGCAACAGCTCCATCTGCTTGCCTGTCAGAACGCGAACGAGCGCGTCCCAGCTTTCGAACGCCCATCTGCACCTCGTATCGGTCTTGCAGGAAGGCCGGAAAAGCGCGAATATTCATTCCAGATTGGCAGTCATCCGGGGAATCCCAGGTTAAATGGGGAAACGCCCTGATCCAGATTGTACAGCATACCAGCGCCGGACGCACCTCTCCGCGAAATAGATGATGGCTTCGACGAGCGGAATCTGAATGATTACACTCGCTTTTGTCGCCGCGCTTCTCTGCGCCGGAGCCGTCATCACCCTCATCGGCACGCGGCTGATCGAGCGGGCGCACACGCCGCGCGGGCGCTTCATCGAGATCGGCGGCTTGCGCCAGCATCTGGTCGAGTTGGGGAGCGGCACCGATGCGCAAACCACGACGGCGGTCGTGCTCCTCCATGGCGCCGCCTGCAATCTCGAAGACATGCATCTGGCGCTCGGCGAGCGTCTCGCCGACCGTCACCGCGTCATCCTGCTTGACCGGCCGGGCCTCGGCTGGAGCGAGCGCAGAGCCGGGGCTGGAAGCTCGCCCACCTATCAAGCGGCGATCTTGCGCGACGTGCTGGATCGGCTTGGCGTCGACCGCTGCGTCGTGGTGGGCCATTCCTGGGGTGGTGGGCTCGCGCTGACCTTCGCTCTCGATTATCCGCGGCGGGTTGCCGGCCTCGTCCTCATCGCACCGCCGACCCATACGCGACTGGGGCCGGCGATCTGGCTCAACGCGGGGCTCGCGATGCCGCTCGCGGGCTGGCTTTTGGCGCATACGCTGGCATTGCCGTTCGGCGCTCTCTTGATCGGCCTCGGCTTTCGCGGCGCGTTCCTGCCACAGGCGTCGCCGCGCAAATACTTGCATCGCGCCGCCGCGTTCCTCCTGTTGCGGCCGGCGACGCTCCTTGCCAACTCGGCCGATGCCGCCCACCTCCGGGCGTTCCTTAAGCGGCAAGTTGAGCGCTACGGCACGCTTGTGGCGCCGACCATCATCATCACCGGCGATCGCGACACCATCGTCTCGCCGCAGCACCATTCCATGAAACTTGCCGCCGCGGTGCCGGGCGCAAAACTCAACGTACTGCCTGGCTTCGGCCACATGCTGCACCATGCCGCCGCCGACCGGGTGATCGCCGCGGTCGAGGAGCTTGCATCGAAGTGGCCCTCGAAGGAATCATCCTGAGGCGACGGTGGCGGCTGCTAAAATGCCTTGGGCAGTCCCGGCTTCAACATGACATCCTCGTCGTGGTGCCCTCGCCTTCTCTCCAAGCGGAAGTTGGATCATTGAGCAGGTCGCAGAGGCCTAGCAATCCGAGCGCCTAACTCAGGATCAACCCCCTCGCTATGAAAAAAACGGCAAGATTTACCGCTGTTCTTGAAATTCGGCATTTTCTGCCGTATATTTCGGACCTGGGGCGCCGCCCATGCCGACGGTCAAGAATTTTGGGTCCTACAGGATCATGCTGTTCGCCGAAGACCACAATCCGCCGCACGTGCACGTGATCGGTCACGACTTCCAGGCTAAGGTCCGCATCCGCGACGCCGCGGTCTTTGCCGGGACGATTCCGACTCGCCATCGTCGTGAGGCGTTGGCTTGGATTGTCGACAACCGCGGCAGGCTGATGGCGAAGTGGAATGAACTCAAGTGAGGAGCAAGCAATGGACACGTTGCCGCGCGTCAAGGCGGTCAGCGCCGCCAGCGCGCCGTGGACAGTCAACGTGACTTGGGCGGACGGCACGAAAGATCGGGTCGATCTGACCGGCCTCATTCACCGTTCTCGGCATTTCCAGGTCTTTCTCGACCGTCCCACCACCTTCCGCAAGGTGCGCGTTGTGCGGTTCGGCGCCGGCATCGAATGGGAGAATGGGCTCGATTATGGCGCCGATACGCTGAAGATGATGGCGGATGAGCAACGTCCGGTGAGCGGGACCGATCTTATTGCGTTCGAGTCGGATCTCAATCTCAGCACCGCGGAAACAGGCGCGTTGCTCGGTCTCGCCGAGCGCACTGTGCGCGCCTACCGCCGCGCCAAACGCCTGCCGCAATCGGTCGCCATCGCGATCCGCACGATTCGGGCGAGCAATACCGTGCTCGCCGCGCACTATCGGCCGGTTGGCCAACGCCGGCGAGGACGGCCAAAGAAGGACACCACGCCGAGGGCGGCCTGATCAACGAACCGCCGCGTTATTGATCAGCACAGCGGTGGAGGTCTTAGACTTCGGCATGTCTTTTGCCGATTGAAAAGAGGCGAACGAAGATGTCGAGCTTTGGGTTTATCGGTCTCGGAAACATGGGCGCGCCGATGGCCGCCAATCTCGTCAAGTCGGGCGAGCGCGACGCTCTGCACACCGTCTTGGGCTTCGATGTCGTGCCGGCGTCACGCCAAGCTTCAGCCCAAGACGGCGTGCGGATTGTCGCGAATGCCAGAGCATCTGTCAGTGACGCCGACATCGTCATAACCATGCTGCCGGGTGGCGAACACGTGATGTCGGTCTGGCAGGATGTGCTGCCGGTTGCCAAGCAAGGAGCGCTGTTCATCGATTGTTCGACCATCGATGTGGCGAGCGCCCGCGCCGCGCACGCGCTGGCGGCCGAGCACGGCATCGCCGCCCTCGACGCCCCGGTCTCCGGTGGCGTCGGCGGAGCGAAGGCGGCGACGCTCACCTTCATGGTCGGCGGCTCGACGGCGGCGTTCGCGCGCGGAAAACCGGTGCTCGAGCGCATGGGCAAACGCATCGTGCATTGCGGCGCGGCGGGCAACGGTCAAGTCGCCAAGATTTGCAACAATATGATTCTCGGCGCCGCGATGATCGCCGTCAGCGAGGCCTTCGTTCTCGGCGAGAAGCTCGGCCTCTCGCACCAGGCGCTATTCGACGTTGCTTCGGCATCTTCGGGCCAATGCTGGTCGCTGACCAGCTATTGCCCGGTGCCCGGGCCGGTGCCGACGAGCCCGGCAAATCATGGCTATAAGCCGGGATTCTCCGCAGCCTTGATGTTGAAGGATCTCAAACTTGCGCGCGAAGCCGCGGCATCGGTGGGAGCCAACACGGCGCTTGGCGCGCATGCCGCCGAGATCTACGAGCACTTTGCTCAAGACGGACACAGCGCAGCCGATTTCTCCGCGATCATCAATCTCGTTCGCGGGCCATCGGAAAGCGGCTGACGCCACCCTGCCGCCTCAGCTTGCCGCCTGCGCCCGCTTCGGAAACAATTGCGGCCGCAACTTCGGATGGCAGGCCATCATCTTCGGCGCATAAGCCGTCTCGGCGCCGAGTTCCTCGGCGGCGTGCCACGCCCAGCGCGGATCCCACATGGCGCCGCGGGCGAGGCAGACCAGGTCGGCCTTGCCGGACTTAACGATGTCCTCGGCCTGCTGGTAGCCGGCTATCAAGCCGACATTCATGGTGGTGATGCCGCTCTCGCGCCTGACCTTCTCGGCGAACGGCACCTGATAGCCCGGTGCGAGTAGAATCTTCTGCCTCGGGTCGAGCCCGCCGGTTGAGACGTCCATGTAGTCGCAGCCGAGTTTTTTGAGCTCCTTCGCCAGTACCACGGTTTCCTCCGGCGTCCAGCCGCCATCGACCCAGTCGGTCGCCGACACGCGGATGCCGAGCGGCTTCGGCTCGGGCCATACCGCACGCACGGCTTGGTAGACCTCGATCGGGAAGCGAATGCGGTTTTCGGTCGAGCCGCCGTATTCGTCGGTGCGCTGGTTCGATAGGGGCGACATGAATTGATGCAGCAGATAGCCGTGGCCGCCGTGCAACTCGATCACGTCGTAGCCGATGCGATCGACGCGCCTGGCCGCGGCGGCGAATTCGCCGACGCAGCGCTTGATATCGTCCTTGGTCATGGCATGCGGCACCGGCCAGCCGGTGTCATAGGGGATGGCCGACGGCGCCTCCGGAGTCCAACCGCCTTCCTCTTTTGTCAGGATCGGCTTGCCGCCCGCAGCCGGCACCGTGGTCGGACCTTTGCGTCCGGCGTGCGCAAGTTGCACGCCGAGTTTCGCGACACCATAGGTACGGCAGAAATCGTGTACGCGCTTGAGCGCCGCCTCGTTCTCGTCGGACCACATTCCGGCGCATTTCGGCGAAATCCGCGCTATCGGGTTGACGTTGGTCATCTCGCACATCACGAGCCCCGCGCAGCCGAGCGAGAAGCTGCCGAGATGCATCAGGTGCCAATCGTTGGCGGACCCATTGTCGGAATTGTATTGGCACATCGGCGAGACGACGACCCGATTGGGAAGCGTGAGCCCGCGCAGCGTAATGGGAGAAAACAGGACGCTAGCCATTTTGAGATTTTCCTTTCAGTGCCGGCATCCACGCTACCGTAACAACACAGGACTTTCGGTGCGTCCCACTGCCGTCTCTGGAATGACCCTAGCAATTGGGCCGGGCGTTTGAAAAGGGGTCGGCATAGCGGGTACTCGCCCGTCGCGTCGCAGCGGCGCAGTGGCGCGGCCGCACCTCGTCAGACCCGATCCTTCGGCCCTGGCAGTTGCGACCAATCAAGGCCGAGCTCTTCGCAAGCCTGACGCACCACCCGAGCGTCGAGGATCTGGCGCGAGCCGCCAAGGGGGACCTCCGCCGTGCGGCCTTCGCGAAGCACCGTGACGATGACCGGACCTTCGCCCCGCTCGTGCTCGTGTCGGGCAAAGCGGCAGCCGCGCTCGGTCAACCATTTCCGAAATGTGGCGCTTTCCATTGCTTTGCTCCCATGTACCTAAACATGAATCTAAAAGTAGTCTTGTACGCCCAGAATCGCATCGAGCCTCTGGCCTCAGCTGCATTGGAAACTTCACTATCATGCGAAAATTCTCGGACGCTTCCGTTGATCTGCGTCAAACACCGAAATGACTGCAAATAGCCCTGAGTGTCGGTTCGCCGCAATGCTGCGATAGGTCCGCAACTGGAAGGCGAAGCAGACTTAAAAATCGATGGCTCAATGCGCTCGCGATTGACCCGAAGCGGCTGTTCGCTGCGACGCGGTAATTCGGCTGGCCTCAGAGTAGAGCGCGCAGGCAAGCCCACGCCAGGACACCGTCCGAGTGCAGTCTCGCCGGCGCAACCGCCGCGGGATGGCGGAACCGCCGCGAACGACCGGTGTTGGAATCACCAACTCGTCCAGATCAGAGCCAGACCCGAGACCAGCAGCAGCAGCATGACTGCGCGCTGATAGCCGCGGTCAGCGAGCCGCCGGTAGATGAATGCACCGGTCCATGCGCCGGCGATGGTGGCGGGAAGGGCGACCGCTGCGTCCAACGCCACTTGCCGCGTCAACAGTCCCGAGGCGGCGTGAGAGACCAAGGCAAGTGAAAGTATTGCCATGTTGAAAGTCTGAAGGACGCCACGACGCTGCGCTTTGGTCCAGCCGCGAATGTCGGTCCAGACGACGGGGAGCACGCCGGACAATCCGGTGAGTCCGCCGAGAATGCCGCCGCCAAAACCCACGACGCCGTCGGCGGCTCTGCCGCCCCAATCGCTCTCGATCTGGTACTTTCGCGCGAGCACATAGGTCGGATAGATGACCAGGAAACAGCCGATGCCGATCTTGAACAGTCTCGGATCGATATACGGCAGCAGAAAAGTCCCGAGCGGAACGCCGAGGACGCCCGGCACTGCAAAGAATAGAACGCGCTTCCAGTTGATGCTGCGCCAAATCAAATGGAAGGTCTGAAGTTGCGAAACGACAGAACAGATGATCGCCAGCGACGCCGCGGCGCTCGGGGGTATCGCGTAGAGCCAGAAACCGAGCGCAGTGAGGGCGGTTCCGAAACCGGTGAGCCCGTTTACCGTCCCACCGGCCAATGCGCCCAAAAGGACAACAACAACCTGCTCCAATCCCATCTCTAATCCTATGGCCGCGCGCTCGCCATACTCCAAAACCTCTCCCCGCCTGCGGGCAGAGGGAGAAAATCACGACCCATAAAGCTTATGCGGCAGCCAGGTCGCAAGTCCTGGCAAGAACCACAGCGCAACCAGCATCGCGAGCTGGATCAGCACGTAAGGAATGATCCCGAGATAAATGTGCCGGGTCGTGACTTCCGGCGGCGCGACGCTGCGCAGATAGAACAAGGTCGTTCCGAGCGGCGGGTGCATATAGGACGTCTGCAGGTTCACCGCCATCATGATGCCGAGCCAGACTGGATTGACGCCCGGCATTTCAAGCAGCACCGGCGCCACGATCGGCACCACCACGAAGATGATCTCGAAGGCGTCCATCACGAAGCCGAGCACGAACAGCGCGGCCATGACCGCCAGCGTCGCGCCGGCGACGCCGCCGGGCAGGTTGGTGAGTGCTCGCTCCACCATGGTGTCGCCGCCGAGACCGCGAAAGACCAGGCTGAACAGCGTCGCGCCGATCAGGATCAGAAAAATCATGCTGGTGATCTGGGTCGTGCGCGTCATTACAGGCACGAGCAACCCCGCGGCGCCCGCCTTGCGCGCCGCGAGCAGGATCGACCCGACCGCCCCAACGGAGGCCGCTTCGGTCGGCGTCGCCACGCCGCCGAGAATGGAGCCGAGCACGGCAAGGATGAGCGCGATCGGCGCGATCAGAACGGCAACGAGCCGGCGCGCCAAGGCGAAGCCGCGCGGCGCGGCGGGATCGGGAGCGATCGCCGGCGATTTTTTGGGGAAAAAAATCGCGACGCCGATCAAATAAACCATGTAGAGCATAACCAGGACCAGGCCGGGAATGACCGCGCCCGCGAACAGATCGGCGACGGAGACCGTTTGCGGCGCAAAATTGCCCTGCGCCAACTGCGCCGCCTGATAGGAATTGCTCAGCTGATCGCCAAGCAGCACGAGCACGGTCGCGGGCGGGAAAATCTGCGCCAGCGTCGCCGTCGCCGCCACCGTGCCGGCGGCGAGCGCCTTGTCGTAGCCGTGCCGCAGCATGGTCGGCAGCACGATCAGCCCCATGGTCACCGTGGTCGCGCCGACGACGCCCTTTGCCGCGGCGAGCAGCACGCCGACCAGGATCACCGAAAAGCCGAGGCCGCCCGGCAACGCGCCGAACAGGCGGCCCATCGTTTCCAACAAATCCTCGGCAATACGGGATCGCTCCAGCATCACGCCCATGAAGATGAAAAGCGGAATGGCGAGCAGCACATCGTTGGTCATGACGCCGAAGATGCGTTCCGGCAACGCACCAAGGAGGGCGGCGTTCATCACGCCCGAAGCCACGCCGGCGACGGCGAAGCCGAGCGACACGCCGGCGAGAGTGAGCGCGACCGGGTAGCCGACCAGCAACAGCGCGCAGACAGCGATCACCATCGCGACGGCGAGTGTTTCGCCCATCGTTCAGGTCCCCATAGCTCAAGCCCGGTCCCTTCCCTCCCCCGCGAGCGGGAGAGGGTGGGGTGGGGGTTGGCGCGGCCCGCTCAGCACGAGCGCGGCGCGGATCGCCTGCGCGGCGCCCTGCAGGCCGATGAGGAGAGCGAACAGTGGGATCAGCGTCTTGAGCAGGTAGACGAACGGCAGGCCGCTGGTCTCGCGCGAGCGTTCGAGAATAACCCAGGAACGCGCCACATAGGGCGTGGACAGCGCCGCGAGCACGATCGCGACGGGGATGAGGAAGACGAGGGCGCCCATGAGGTCGACGAGCGCCCGCGTACGCGGTTTCGCCTGCGCATAAAATATGTCGACGCGCACATGGCCGTCGACTTGGAGCGTCCAGGCGGCGGCGAGCATGAATACCGCCGCATGCGCATAGAGAACCGATTCCTGCAGGCGGAGCGAACCCATGCCAAGGACGTAACGCATCACCACCACGGCGAACTCGGCGAGCACGATGAACAGGCAGCACCACATCGCCGTCCGGCCAATGGCCGCGGTCGTGCGATCGATGCCATCGGCGAGCTGCTCGGCAGTGTTTCTCATCGCTCTCTCGACGTAATATCTCGACGTTATATCTCAACGTAATATAATGGCCATTCGGGGCCGCCGCGAAGCGGCCTACGGGAAAGCTGCAATAACCTAGAACGTTGCCATGGCACACGATCATCATCACGACGATCACCACGGGCACTCGGAGCTGTCCGAAATGCAGTTGCGGGTGCGTGCGCTCGAAACCGTGCTGGCCGAGAAAGGCTATATCGACCCGGCCGCGCTCGACCTGATCATCGAGGCCTACGAGACCAAGGTCGGCCCGCACAACGGCGCCCGCGTCGTCGCCAAGGCCTGGAGCGATCCGGCGTTCAAACGCGCGCTGATCGAAGATGCCAGCAAGGCCGTCGTCGCGCTCGGCCTGCTCAATCGCATCGGCGACCACCTCATCGCGGTCGAGAACACGCCAAAACTCCACAACATGATCGTCTGCACGCTGTGCTCCTGCTATCCCTGGGAAGTGCTCGGCCTGCCGCCGGTCTGGTACAAGTCGGCGCCCTATCGTTCGCGCGCGGTCAACGATCCGCGCGGCGTGCTTGCGGATTTCGGGGTCACGCTGCCGCCGGGCACCGACATCCGCGTCTGGGATTCGACCGCCGAAACGCGATTTATCGTCCTGCCCATGCGGCCCGCCGGCACCGCAGGCTGGAGCGAAGACAAGCTCGCCGCACTCGTCACCCGCGATAGCATGATCGGCACCGGCTTGCCTAAAAATCCCAACGAGGTCGCGTGATGGACGGCATCCACGATATGGGCGGCATGCACGGCTTTGGCAAAGTCGAGCCCGAAAAGGACGAACCCGTCTTCCACGCCGCGTGGGAAGGGCACGTTCTCGCGCTCCAACGCGCTATGAGATACGCCGACGCCTTTACCATCGACCAGTCACGTGCAGCCATCGAGGAACTGCCGCCGGATGTCTATCTGTCAAGCTCCTATTACAAGCGATGGGCGTTGAAGCTCGAAAATCTCGTCGTCGCGCTAGGCCTTGCCGGCACCGATGAGATCAAGACGGGCCACGCGCTGCGCCCGGGCAAGACGCTCAAGCGCAAGCTCAACGCCGCCGATGTGCCGAATTCATTGACGCGCGGCTCCTTTGCGCGGCCGGCGCAAGCGCCGGCGCGCTTCAAGGCCGGCGACCGCGTGCGCACCAAGAACATCCATCCGGTGACGCACACGCGCCTGCCGCGCTACGCCCGCGGCCGCGTCGGCGTCGTTGAGGCAATCCGCGGCTGTCACGTGTTTCCCGACACCGTCGCGATCGGCAAGGGCGAGCATCCGCAATGGCTTTACACGGTGCTGTTCGAGGCTCGCGAATTATGGGGCGAGAATGCGGATGCTTCGCTCAAGGTCTCGATCGAGGCCTTTGAGCCGTATCTGGAGCCGGCATAATGCCATGACCGCCGATCCCGCCACGCTTGGCGCGACGCAGTCGGTGCAGAGCATTCCGCGCAATGCCGAAGGGCCGGTATTCCGCGAGCCCTGGGAGGCGGCAGCGTTCGCGCTCGCGCTGTCGCTCAAAGAGCGCGGCCTGTTTACCTGGACGGAATGGGCCGCCACTCTCGGCGACGAGATCAAGAAGGCGCAAGCCGCCGGCGATCCCGACACCGGCGAGACCTATTACCACCATTGGCTCGCCACGCTCGAACGCATCGTTGCCGCAAAAGGCCTTGCCGACGCGCGCGTGCTGGCCCACACCAGACAAGCTTGGCGCCGCGCGAGCGCGCGAACCCCGCACGGCACGCCAATCGAGCTGAGGCCGAGCGACTTCGGCGAGTAGACATTCCTCATGGCCTGCACGCCGTTGGCCGCTGCAGCGCGCGCAAGACTGTGGCCGCCCGATCCGTGATCGGGATGCGCGCTCCTGCGGGCACACTTGTCGGAACGCCGGAAAATTGTCACGGTGGAGGTCGCGACGACCGCCCGTTCTACGGATGCCGGTTTTCCGGCGGCGCCAAGAGCGTAACGGCGAGCGCGACACAACACAGGGGGAAACGCATGTTTCGCAAGACATTCTATGCAATTGCCGTCATGGCGTCAGCATGTTCGATCGCCAGCGCGAGCGACATTCACCGCGTCGTAACTACGCTCGACGCCAATAACAAATCCACCACGCTGTTCGACAGCGTTGTGCCGCTCGGTGTCGGAAAATCCGGCACCCCGGGCGCCATTCTGTGGGCGACCGATTCGTCGCCGCCGGGATTCTCGTTCACGGACGATGGCGCCAAAAAACAGGTTGGATTCAATCCGCCGGACAACGGCACGTCTTTCCGAGTCGCCGAGTTTCCGCCGCTCGACGCCGCAACCGAAGCAAAACTGCCGGCTAACTTGATGATGAATGTCGTCGGCGATCACGCGCCGGCGCGCGGCGTGCCGGTGACTCATCCGCTGATGCACCGCACCCGCACCGTCGACTACGCCATCATCATGTCCGGCGAGATCGACATGATGCTCGACGACAAAACGGTCCATCTCAAGGCGGGCGACGTCGTCGTTCAGCAGGCGACCAATCACGCCTGGCTCAATCACGGCACGGAACCGTGCCGCGTCCTCTTCGTGCTGATGGATTCCAAGCAGCCGTAGGCTAAATGGATTCCAAGCAGCCGTAGGCTAATGCGTGCTCCTCCCCCCATTGCGGGGGAGGAGAAATTTTGCGCGTGCTGCTTACAGCATCCCGAGGACGTGCGGCAGCCAGAGCGAGAGCGCCGGGATGTAGGTCACCATCGCCAGGAAGATCAGCATGGTGAAGAGCCAAGGCAGCACCGCCACCGTGAGTTCGGTGATGCCCATCCTGGTGATGCCGGCGGCGACGTAGAGGTTCAACCCGACGGGTGGGTGGCAAAGGCCGACTTCCATGTTGACCGCCATCAGAATGCCGAGGTGCACCGGGTGCACGCCGAGCACCGCCGCCATCGGAAACAGGATCGGCGCCATGATGAGCGTGATGGCGGCAGGATCCATGAAGTTACCGGCAGCGAGCAGCACGACGTTGGTGACAAGGAGGAAAACCACCGTGCCGAATCCCTGCGCGGTCATCCACTCCGCCATGGACTGGGGAATCTGCTCCGAGGTCAGCAGCCAGGAGAACACCGCCGCATTGGTGATGATGTAGAGGATCATCGCGCTCATGGCGGCGGCCTTGAGCAGCACGGCCGGCACTTCCGACAACTTCAGCCCTTTGTAGACGAACACGGCGATGACGAACGCATAGACGGCAGCCACGGCCGCGGCTTCGGTCGGCGTGAACAGGCCTGAATAGATGCCGCCGAGCACGAGCACGATCAAAAACAGACCCCAGAAACTTTCGCGAAAGGCGCGCCGGCATTCGCTCCAACTGGCCCGCTCCATGCGCGGATAGTCGTTGCGCCAGGCGCGATACCAGGTCGTCGCTCCGAGCATGGCGGCGAGGATCAGTCCGGGCACCAGCGCGGCGATGAACAGCTGGCCGACCGAGGCGGAGTCGACGACGGCGCCATTGGGCCCGTGCGGCTGCATGCCGCTGGTCGCGACCGCGAAGATGACGAGGTTGATCGAGGGTGGGAACAAGATGCCGAGCGCACCGGACGTCGCGATGACGCCGGCGCCGAACCGTGGCGGATACCCCTTTTGCACGAGCGCCGGCAGAATGATCGATCCGATGCCGACGACGGTCGCGACCGACGAGCCGGAGATCGCCGCAAACAGCGCGCAGGCGACGACGCCGGCGAGGCCCAGGCCGCCAAACCAATGGCCGATCAGCGATGCGGCGAAGTCGATCATACGGCGGGCGACGCCGCCGGTGGTGAGAAAGTTGCCGGCCAGGATGAAGAACGGGATCGCCATGATTTCGAAACGGTCGAGGCTGGTGAACAGCTTCAGGCCGACCATTTTCGGATCGACATTGGAGAGGATGAACAGGTAGGTGAGGACCGAGAGGCCGAGCGCGATCGAGATCGGCATGCCGCACGCCATCAGGGCGAGCAACAGTGCAAACAGAAGCTCCGCGCGCACCACGTGCGACAGCTCGATGATGTGAAGCCGCGCGGCGAAGCAGACCAGCGCGAGCGCGATCGGGATGACGATGATCAGCGCCGCCGTGATGGCGTCGCCGAGCGGCCGCGGCGCGGTCGGCTTGGAAATATGCGACAGAGCGGTCATCGCACCGCCTCACCGAGCGGCGCTGCCGCGTCGCGAGGCGGCTCGTCGTGCGGCGCCTCGTAGTCGATGCCGTGTCCCTGATACGGCACAAAGCCGGTGCGCAGGAAACGCCACATCACCTGCAGGAAGCGGAAGCACATCAGATAAGAGCCGAGCGGGATGCACAGATAGATGATCCAGCTCGGCCATTCGAGCTCCGGCGAGACCTCGTCCGGGTCAAGCTCGTAGACGTAGACGGCGCCGAGCGTGCCGATGACGCCGGTGAACAGCGCGCCGCACAACAGCGCGAACACGATCACCGGCTTGCGCGTCGCCGGCGTGAGCTTCTTGACGAAGAGGTCGACACCGACATGGATGCCGGTGCGCACGCCGAGCGCGGCGCCGAATTTCGCCATCCACACGAACATGTAGGTGGCAAGCTCCTGCGCCCAGGACAGATTGATCGAGATGAGCTGGGTGTAGACCCAGTCGGCAGCGTCGTGCAGAACAACGAAGCCGTGAACGCCCGCCCACCGCGCGAGATTCGCGGAATTGCTGGCCCCATAGCGGTGGACGACGGCCACGAAGGTAAGGATCGTCGCCGCGCCGATCAGCGTGGCGATGATCCACTCTTCGAGCCGATCGAGGATGCGGTCGAACACCGGCTGTCCCACAAGCCAAATCCCTCGCCGCGCTTGGAGAGGGATTGAGCAGCCTTAGGACTGCGGCGGCACGAACCCCGAGGCCTTGTAGATTTTGTCGATGAAATCCTTGCCGAAGCGGCTCTGCATTTCGACGTGAACCGGCATCAGCTTGGCGATCCACGCGTTCTTTTCATCGGGACTAAGGACATGGAACTCGACCTTGCCCGTGGCCTTGATCTTTTCGAGCGCGTCAACGTTGTCCTTCGCCGCCGTCTCATCGAAGAAGTCGGTCGTCTCCTTCACGGCGCGATCAAGCTGCGTCCGCACGTCCGGCGGCAGCGAGTCCCAGAACGTCTTGTTGGTGATGAGCGAATAGGTCAACCGTCCGTGGTGGGATACCGTGAGGTATTTCTGCACGTCGTAGAATTTCTGCGTCCAGATGTTGGACGGCACATTGTCCTCGCCGTCGACGACGCCGGTCTGCAGCGCCTGATAGAGTTCCGAGAAGGCCATGATCTGCGGGATGGCGCCGAGCTGGCGCGCCACGGCGTCGAGCACCTTGCCGCCCTGGATGCGCATTTTCAGGCCGCGAAAGTCATCCGGCATGATCAGCGGCTTGTTGGACGTGTAGACGTGGGCGCCGTTGTCCCAGTAAGCGAGCGGCGTCACCCCCTTGGCCTCGAGCTTCTTGTTGAGATCTTCCATCATCGGGCTCGCCATCATCTGGCGCGCCCGCGCATCGTCGCTCATCAGGAACGGCAGATCGAAAATATCGAACTCCCTGACGCCAAGCGGGCCGAATTTGGAGATCGACGGCGCCAGCAACTGCACCGAGCCGAGCTGCAATGCTTCCAGCTCCTCCTTGTCCTTGTACAACGACGAATTCGGATAGACCTCCACCGTCACTTTGCCGTTGGTGTATTTCTCGGCAAGCTGTTTGAACAACAGTGCCGCCTTGCCCTTGGGCGCGTCCGGCGACACCACGTGGCTGAATTTGATGACGAGCGGGTCGGCGTGCGCCGGCCTGCCGAGACCCAATACCGGCGCGGCGGCGGCAAGACTAAGGACGGCGCGTCTGGTGATTTGAAGCTTCATGGATTTCCTCCCCGATGCGGCGGTGATCGGCCGCGTCCAAACTTACCCTTTTCATAGCGCGAATGAAGCGGTCGGCCAAGGACCCGAGGACAGATGACGGAGAACGGAAAAATAAGCTCCGCTGTCTTATTTTCCGTCCTCTGTTTGTCCGTTGTCCATCCTCTGCTTCAATGCATCGCCGTGGCGGTGCGCGGCATCAGCGCGCCGGGATGGCGGATCACGTCACCGGCGAGGCGATGGGCGGCACCCGCGGCTATCGCCGGGTCGCTGCCGGAAAGCCGCGCGGCGAGATAGCCGGCATTGAAGCCGTCGCCGGCGGCCGTCGCGTCGACGGGAACCAAAACCTGCGGCACCGGCACGAATTCCTGCGCGCCGGCGGTCGCGACGAGCGCGCTGTTGGGCCCGTTCTTGACCACGATTTCGCCGATGCCGAAGGCCTGCAGGCGGGCCACGGTGGCTTCGGGACTTGGATCGCCCCACAGCACAGCCTCGTCATCGAAGGCCGGCAGCGCGATATCGACGCGCTTGAGCGTTTCGATGAAAACCGTGCGCGTGCGCGCCAGGTCGCCCTTCCAGCCACGCGGGCGGAAATTGCCGTCGAAGGCCACTTTGGCACCCTGCTGGCGCGCGACTTCGAGCACCGCGAGGAAACGGCCGAGGCCATTGTTCGAGTAAAGCGAGAGCGTGATGCCGGTGAAGTAGACGAGCTTTGCCGACGTGAGGCTTTCGGCCACGCGCACCCAGTCGGGAAGCTCGAAAAGCTCGCGCGCCGGGGCGCCCTCGCGCCAGTAGCGAAAGCTGCGTTTTCCGGCCGGATCATTCTCGACGATGCACAGGGCGGGCAGCCGCCCCGGCACGCGCAGCACGAGGTTGGTGGAAACCCCTTCCGCAGCGGCGAGCGCCATCACACTGTCGGAATAGGGATCGTCGCCCATCGCCGTTGCAAAAGCGACATCGACACCCGCGCGGGCGAGATAGACCGCCGTGTTGAACGTGTCGCCGCCGCAGGACAGTGCGAACTGGCCATCAGCGCCGCGCGCCAACTCGATCAAAGCTTCACCAACGCAAACGGCGCGCGCTTTTTGCTCGTTCATCGTCTTTGTCCTGGATCTTGATTCGTCAATCTTGATTCCCGGCGCCGGCGCGGAAGATGGCGGCCCGCCTTGGCGTTGGCAAGAGCGACAGTCGGGACGGCGGCGCGAAGTGCCCGACGCCGATCGGCGCGATGGGCAGCGGCTTCTCGCGGCCGACTTGTTGGCACTTCAAGGTGACAAAGGGCGCGGCTTTTCCTCAGTCGCACCGCCAGCCCGGAAGGGGGAACGGTGCGACAGCCAGCTGCCGCAGGTCACGAAATAACCCAGCGCGCTCAGCAGCGCGATGCAGAAGCTGACCGGCCAGTCGGTGTAATAGGCGATGGCGATGCCGAGCCAGGCCTCGGCCATAGCGAGGCCCGCCGAAAGCGCCAGTCCGCTCCACAGCCCAGTCGCCAGCCGCTGTGCCGTCGCGGGCGGCCCGACCATGAGGCTGAACACCATCAGAGTGCCGACGATCTGGGCACTTTCCGACACCGCCAGCGCGACAATGGCCAGGAAGGCGGTGGAAACAAAGCGCAGCGGCACCCCTTTGGCTTCGGCCAGTTCCGGCTGCAGGCTGGCAAAAATGAGCGGCCGCATGATCGCGGCCAAGCCGCCCAGCGTGATCACGCCGAGCCCGATGAGCGTCGCGATCATCGAGCGGTCGACCGCGAGCACATTTCCGAACAGCAGCGCCGTGGCCTGGGTGGCGAATGCCGTATAGTAGTGCAGAAAGAGCAGCCCAAAGCCCAGTGCCAGCGACAGCACTATACCTATCGCGACATCGCGGCCGCTGATGCGCTCGCCCATCATTCCCATGGCGATCCCGGCCGCGACCGTGAAACCGACAAGTCCCCACACCGGTGCCACGCCGATCAGGACGGCGCCGGTCGCTCCGGCGAAGCCGATATGGCCGAGCGCGTGGCCGGCAAAAGTCTGGCCGCGCAGCACCAGGAAGTAGCCCACCAGTCCGGAAACGACGGCCGCTACGCCTGCGGCGACGAAGGCATTCCGCATGAAATCGTATTCAAGCATGGTGATGCTCGTGGTCGTGACCCTCGTCATGCAGATGGTCGGCACGTTCGACGTCGCGTCCGCGCGAGAGCACGAAGATGTGCCCGTCGGCGTGCACCACGTTGATATCCGCGCCGTAGAGCTGCGACAGCACCGGCGCCGTAACCACCTCCGCCACGGTCCCCAGCGCGGCGTGGCCATTGCCGAGGTAGAGCACGCGATCGAGCACGCCGATCAGCTGATTGAGCTCGTGCGCGCTGAACAACACCGTGATGTTGCGGTCGCGGGCAAAGCGGCGGACCAGTTCGATGACCGCCTCCTGGTAGCGATAATCAAGGCCGATCAGCGGTTCGTCGAGCAGCAGCAGCCGTGGCTCGCCAAGCAACGCCTGGGCCAGCAGCAGACGTTGGCGCTCACCACCCGACATCTCCGACAGCGGACGCTCGGCGAGGTCGCGCGCGCCCACCGACACCAGCGTCGCATCGATCATTTTGCGGTCGGCGCGCGCCAGCGACGGCATGCCCCAGCGCTCGCCGTGCAAGGAACTCGCGATGAAGTCGAACCCGCGCACGCGCAAATCCGGCAGCACCGTGCGCACCTGCGGGACGTAGCCGATAGCCGGATCGCCGCGCTGCGGAGTATTGCCGAAAACCCGCAGACTTCCCGCGCTCGGCGGGATGAGGCCGAGGATGGCGCGCATCAGCGTGGTCTTGCCGGCGCCATTGGGGCCGAGGACGCCGATGAATTCGCCGCGCCTGATGGCGAAGCTGGTGTCCGCAAGGATGCTGCGGCCGCTGATTCTGATCGTCGCGCGATCGAGTTCGATGACGTTGGTTTCGCTGACGTTCATGAAGAAGGTCCGGCCAGCGCGTTTTCAGTGTCTTCGAGCTGCCTCAGCATCCAATCCTGGAACGACAGGTCGGGTGGGGCGGTCTCGGTCACTCCGACAACCGGGATATTGGAAGCGCGCGCAAGATCGATGAGATGCTGGACTATCTTGTCCGATGCCTGCTTGTTGTAGAACATGACCCGCACCTGGTGCGTCTTCAGGTCCTGCTCGAATGCAGCGAAGTCGCGGGCACTCGGCTCGGTATCGTTCATGATGGCGAGCTGGAAGCGCTTGTTGCGCATGTTCAGCTTCAGTGCGGCCGCCATGTAGTCGAAAACCGGCTCGCTTGCCGTGACCGGAACGTCGGCATACTTGCTGCGAATTGCTGCGATTTTTTCGTTCAGCGGTTCGAGTGAGGCGAGGAAGGTCTTGAGCCGTGCCGCGTAATCGTCGTTGTGGGCAGGATCAGCCGCGGCGAGCGCTGCGGCCAGTGCGCTCGCGACCGCCGGCATCGTCGGCGGATCGTAACAAAGGTGCGGATTGTCCCCGGCCTTCTTGTGCACGAGGTCGGCGGCGACAATCACAACGCGTCCGGGCCTGGGCGTCACCGTGAGCAGCTTTTCCATCCAGAGGTCGTAGTCGGCGCCGTTGTAGATGACGATTTGGGCCGCAGCGATCTGGCGAACGACAGAGGGCGAGGCCTCAAACAGATGCGGGTCCTGGTCGGGATTGCTCAAAATGCTGCTGACTGCGACTCGATCGCCGCCGATCTGCGCCGCCACATCGCCGTAGAAATTCTCCGCAGTCACCACGGCGCTTTTCGCGTCGGCGGCACGGGACGCCGTGAGCGCGCCCGATATAGAGAGAAGGGCAATAACGATGCTGATGAGCCGTGTCATGAGATTGGCCAGAATTTTCCTTTGAAATCAACGATCGGACTCGGGTTAAATGTAACATTATAACATTGCAATTGCAATGTCTTGGCCATCAGTTGGAAAATCGGGCGCAAGCAAATCCGTGGAAGCGCGGGCGCGCTCATTGGACGTTTTGGGGCCCGCGCCGGACCGCTTATACCGCACCTGGGTGAGGGTGGGGCTATCGCATT
>Ga0074044_10001931_pt1 | contig 18308 bp, 19 predicted proteins | sample BogForMeECP23OM1_FD_94443 | JGI IMG/M metagenome (GOLD analysis project Ga0074044, IMG submission 94443) | Bog forest soil microbial communities from Calvert Island, British Columbia, Canada - Bog Forest MetaG ECP23OM1 | ecosystem: Environmental > Terrestrial > Soil > Wetlands ...
CCCCTCTGGCGATGGACCTGGCACCACTCGACCAACTGGAGAAGTGCCGAAAACCCGATTATAGGCACTTGGAAGGTGGATCGAGGAGATGTGACGAGACGAGTTTTTTGCTTCACACATCCGGATCTGCGGGAGCCCCAGGGGAGCAATCCCCTGGGGCCACCCGGCCCGAACTCTTGTCCCCGGAACTCTTCCGCTCGTCATGGCGCGGTAGAGGTGAGGACGGATGCCCTGACGGTTGGAGAGCGGCCGAGAACCAACTGGTCCGGCTGGAAATCCAGACCAGCCCGACGAGCCGGGATAAGTACGGCCGGCTGCTGGCCTTCGTCTTCCGCCAGAGCGATAACCTGCTGGTCAACAAGGAGATCATCAGACACGGTATGGGCACGCTTACACGAAGTATCCGTTCGACCCGAGCAGGATGGAGGAGTTCCGGGCAGCGGAACGCGAGGCGCGGGAGCACAACAGGGGACTGTGGGGACCGAGCAAGCAATAAGTTGGGGTTTGAATAATGTTAGATTGGATTACCTGAGACCGGCTATCCCACTTGTGTGAGGCGACAACCATGTTCACAGGATCAGTCAGCTTTGAAGCACGGATTGAGGGCAACGGCCTGACATTTCCAGCTCTCGTGTTTAACCCGAAAGAACCAGGGGTCGATAGGGTCGAAATGGAGGGGCCGAGCGGCAACGAGATACGAAGCACAGTCCATATTTCCTCAGCGGCATCCCCTGACGATGGGAGGACCCTCGCAGCTAAGGTGAATAAGGCAGCTCTCGACCGCATCACCTTCAACCACGCGATCGCCATCAAGGACGCCCGAATAACAGGCGACAATTTCTCACCTATCAACCCCCAGCCGGGCGTCCTTTACGCTTCTACCGGGTTATATACGTACTCCGGAGGCGGTGCCTCGTTTACAGTCGGCGTGAATGCCACCACTCTCAAGAGCGAACTGGAGCATCCATCACCACCAGGTGAACGGTATTACGCACTCTTCCGCTCGGCCCGCCAGTCTGCTAGCCCGGCAGAAGAGTACATGCATATTTATCATATAATATTGATGCTTTTCGGAGACCGGCAGCAGGACGTTGATCGTTTCATCGTCTCTGAAGACCCCGCCGTTCCGCAGACCCAGCATCCCCAAAAGAGGGCGGGCGTCATGGAGACGGTCTATACCCGTCTACGCAACGAGTTCGCTCATAAGCGGGTCGGCGTCGATCTTCAGAAAACGAAAGCGGATATGGCCGATCAGCTTGCTGGATTGAGGAACCTGGCGAAGCTAGCTATCGAGCTGAGTGGGTGAGGCCCATCGGAGACCTTCGATCTGGCCAGGATGGAGTCTAGCATTATGTTCAATTGGTGCCGCAGGAGAAGGAAGAAACCCTCATTTTCATGCCTAAATCCTGCTCAGAGAGACAAGTTGATTTCCGACGCGCGCGAGAAGTTGGAGGAGGCAGATTTCTTCCTTCGGAAGCTTCGAGAGACACAGTCGGCGCAGCCGAGCGGGCGAGATCCCCGTCAGTTCGATTGGTACCTCTCCGCCTTCCTGACTTCGACTAGATCGGGCCTACAAATCCTCTGCCCAAGGGAAATCGATGCTCCCTGGAAGTGGATCGAAGCCGTAATGAAAAAGTGGCCACGCCCGGAGAGAAAGGTCTTCGACCGCCTCACCAGACTAAGAAACATCTCGGTTCACGAAGAACCGGTAAAACCGGGCTCCCAGATCGACTTCTTAACCGAGTTCGAAGTCTCCTCCCGCTACCCAATCCGCCGGAGACATCCGCTGGAAGGGTATGTGATCATAGGAAGAGTCCCGGGTACAACACCCGTTCGTATCGGCGTAACAACCTTCGTCCTCGATATCGATGGCAGGCAAGTACCAGCTGTCGATTGTTCCGCCAAGTATCTCGACTTAGCGAAACGACTTGTCGACCATAGAGAGCAAACGAAGGCCCAATGGTGAGAAAGTCCCGCCTTGGGTCGCGCGTTCCAGCGGCCCTCGACTGCATTCTCGGGGAGTTCCGGGGACACCATGCTCAACTCTGGGGGGCCGGTCTTAGCTCGACCTGGGTCAAGGGACGTACGACCTCGTCGGGAGCGCCGCTGCCATAGCACGCAGTGAACGTTCACACCCTTGCTGTGGGAAGGTCCGCTCGGGCCAGTTGTATCTAACCCGTTTGTTGGTAATATCCTAGGTATGCCGTCAACCCTCTCAGCCTATGCTCTGGGGGGCTTCGAGGCCGTTCCGGCGGACGTCCGCGTGGTCGGGAACCGGGCCAGCGACGTCGAGCCCGAGACCGGGTGCTGTGTGCATCAGTCAGGCGACCAGCACCCGGCGGAGAAGGCTACGAAGTATGTCCGCCTCGGAACCTCGCTGCGGCAGACCTGAAGAAAGACTCCAGGGGCGAAGCCAGCGCGGGTGCCGAAAGTGAAGCGAAACTCTGGGGAATCAGGGGCCTGACGTGGTTGGACGAGGGCTAATTATGGCAAGAGTCAAGGGACACGCGCGGGCGGAAGAAGACCAGCAGCGAAAGAAAATACCAGATTCGGTCAGGGCTGCGGTCCTACACGAGGCGGGCTACATGTGTGCGAATCCCCGATGCCGAACAATCATCACCCTTGAAATCCACCATATCGAATATGTGTCCGAATCGGGTGGCGATGTCCCTGAGAACTTGCTTCCGCTCTGCCCAAACTGCCACTCCCTTCATCACATGAAGAAGATCACGCGAGAATCGATCAGAACCTGGAAGTTTCTCCTTCTCGCACTCAATGAAGCTTTCGACCGCAGATCGGTTGAATTGCTTTTGGCGTTGGATCGAATCGGGATGACTACATGCTCGGGAGATGGACTTGTGTGGTTTGCGGCTTTGCTAGCCTCTGGTTTTGTAGAGTCCCAGACAATCGGCGGGCTTGTTAATGCACCACATTTCGGCAAGCATGAAATCAAGCTGAGTGAGAAAGGGCGCATCTTCGTTGACGCATGGAAGCGAGGGGATCAGGAGGTGGCTGTACGTGGACTGCCGTCAGCCAACCTTTCTACAGACCAAAAGACCACTGGATGACTGCTCCAAACGGACGAGGCACCTCAGCGACCCATGAGCAGCGACCCCGAACAGCGCGGAAGGTGCCGCCTCACCCTGACTATTAACGGGGTCCATTTCTCCGTCCGACCGATCCGCTCGGAGGACGACCAGGTTCAAAGAGCCTTCCGGCTCCGTCGCAAGCCGTTCCGGTTCGGGGTCATCTACGACGTGGCCGAAACCGTCCATGGTACCGTGTGCGATTGTCCGGACTTCGTGTTCCGACGGGATGGGCTAGACCCGCGTGGTTGCATCCACATCAGGGCAATGCGGGCGGGCGGGCTGCTGTGATTAACTACAAAGCTGAAGGGGAAATGGAATTGAAGTAGCCAGGTGTGTTGCCGGTAATCATGATCTCAGCGATTCGACCTAGCGATCGAATCGCTTACTCCCCCTAGAAGATTGACGTAATTACGGTTCAATCGTTCGAGCTGTCCCTCAAATTCTCGGCGTTCGGCGTCCGAGTCAGCCCGAGCCTTCTCCATTTCGCGATCATATAAGCGCTTACCAACAGCGCGAGCTATCTCCGTACAGTGTCTCATTTTATAATCGGTCTTCAGCAGCTCGACCGCAATGATGGTCACGAAGAAGGTCCCAATCCCCAGAATTACGGCCGTGCCTACCTGTTGAATGGCTTGGTTCATCCGCCGATTTCTGTACTTATCAGCCTCTTCCGGCGGTGGTTGAGTCGGCGTTTGACCCACTGGTAGGAGTCCCTCCACAATGATTCCCAACGGTCCGAAGAAGTAACCGAGCAGCAGCCCCTCCCCAAAGCGCCGATACTTCTGATGTGCGATCCAGACGGATAATGCTGCACTGACCGTAGATGCGATTACCAAACATGTTAGGTAGAATCCTGCCGCATCAAACGGTGCGAGAAATTGGACAAGGACCTGTTCTTCGTCGCTCATAGCTAACCTACCGAGGCTGAACTGAACTTGGTTGATGCCAGACAGTACCACTTCGGGTCCTTATGAGAAACATAGGGCATAAATACACCAAGTCAGATCGCACCTAGCCAATTGTCAGATATGGCGGCCGTTTCCATCGCGATATGGGTCCACGACGCCGAAGGCTGCCGCGGAACTGTTCCTGTCGCTCGTCGCTCACTTCCGAGGATGATTACGGGGCGAAGTCCGCCGGGTCCCTGGCAATCGTATGGCGGATCACATTCTCCTTGACCAAGGCGTTGTAGAGCCGGACCTGCTCAGCTGTGACCGCCTTGGCACCATATGTGCCCTCGGCATTCCAGAGGATGGCCGTATTGGGGTTCAGAGGAAGGTAGACGCCCCGGCCAGACTCCATCCATTGGTAGCTGTTCGTCGGGACTATCTTCGTCTCCCGAGCCCCATCTGTCAGGAAGATCACTGGGTCGTCGCCAGAAATGAAGCGGGGGACATCGGTGACGAGCAGGTCCGCCCTTGCACCGATCTCCGTGATAAGGTCAGCGGTCGCGCCTGTCCGTGCCTTCAGCAGGACTTGGTAATGAAAGCCTTTCACGGCCTTAAGGCATTCAATGACGTCGTCCACCCCGGAGGGGGGCGGCTCCCTCTGATTGGCCTCTCGCAGGATGCCGAGGTATTTCGCGCCGCCTGGGAACCACCTGAGGAGTTCCGGGAAGTCCTCCGGGTGGTCGAGGAATTGCTGGTGTTCGGCTTCAGGGAAGTTCTCGAAGAACTCTGGGTGGTCAGCGAGAAAAATGTTGATTCGGTCGAGGGAGTTGTCCATGTGCTTTCGCAGCACCCTAGACCGGGCGATCAGGTTCGCCGTGAAGACGGCCAGGTGGGTGAAGACCCGCCGCCGCACTCCTTCACTATCCAGATCGACGCTGGCTCGCAGGTCCATCAAAACGGGGCCCAAGGCGGACTCGATGTCGTTGTTGATGCTCTCGAAGCAGTACTCTCGCTTCCCACCTAGCAGCAGAGTGTAGAAATCATTCTCCTTGCAGAGCGAGTCCGGACCGCACGAGAACACCTTGCTGGTCGCCGTCTCCTGGACGTGGACCGTCCCCTGGAGATCGCCGAAATGTTTGAGGTAGCACCTCGGAACGACGTGCTGGCCGACGTTGGCCCGGTTCGCCATCTGTTCCCCTTCCCGGAATGATCGTCTCGTAGGCGCGATTATACCACACCAGCCAGACTGCGCGGTTCGCTCAAAGGCCGGAGGAGGGCGGCATGTTCCGCTCGTCGTTGACCGTCCCGGGGACGCCCTTTGGCAAGCCGCGACAGATCCAGGGCGACAAGTTCGTCAGTCGATCGGCCATCGAGCGGTATAGGGCATGGTGCGACGAGGTCCGCCTGGCTGCCACCCGCTGCCCTTCAGTCCTTGCGAGACTCGAGTCCGACACACCGACGCGCTTTCGAGCGTAGTCCAGCGCGATACTACGATTCATCTGTCGATTGGAGCGAAAGTGGTGACCGGATTTGAACTCGGTACCTCATCGAACGCAAGAACGAGTTGCATTTATAATCGTGCGGGACTTCCGGCACAACGCACTCAACTCCGGAGGGACTGGTCTTTGCTCGATCAGATGGCCAGACGCAACCTCACGCCAGGTGGAATTGTTTCCCCAGCGTAATCGCATCCCGCTAGGGGGATGCCGGAGTTACCAGGGGATAGGGGGCTCTTCGAGTAACCAAGCCCGTGGCTCCTCGGTGTTCACGACAGACCTGCATTTTCAGGGAATCCAGATGCCGAGCCCCGTGGTGCCCAGTCAGATGCCATAGACGTCCTGATTGGAGCCGGTAGCCGCTACGGCGGCATTCAAATAGGCGTTCATCACCGCGCCATCTCGCTCGTTGAACGCCACGAACTTCGAGCGTGGTTTTCGACGCCAAATCTTGCTCCTCGCCCCCTCGCGATCGACATCCCAACGTCAGATATGGGAGCCGTTTCCTTCGCGATACTATCCCACGATACCGCAGGGACCCGTCCGGGACACGAGCACCGATTCTGAACCCAACGGCTCTTTGAGACATTGAGTGTCTGACCTTCGTTTCTTGCGCGATACTATCCCACCTTTCCCAAGACTCATCCGCGCCGATCGACGCTTCGGTCGATCCGACCGAAGCGCGCAAGGCTTCGTTCAGCCGAATGGCCATCACTACCTGCGGACGGGAGTCTATCTCAACGGCTATCGCGTGGCTGCCATGCTGCGGCCCAACACCTGGGAATGTGAAATGACTCCGGAAGCCGTCAGGCTCCGCCGTAATGGCGTGAATATCATGACAGTCTACATTACTTCCTGCCGAGGCCGGCTCAAACCGCCGCCGTGAAAGCGATTCACATTTTCGTCCGTGGCTCTGGGCACAAACCGGCCGCGGTTTTATGCACTGGTTGAACAGGCGCATGAATTCCGTCAGGAAGATGTCGGCGACCGCGTGTCGCCTTGGAGCACAAGCATGTTCTCGTCGTTCGTGGTAAACAGTTACAGGACGTAGAGAGTTGATGCCATGGACCGCCGACATCAACCCTCCACGTCCTGTTCTCCTTCCCTCCGTTTTTCCATCAGGAAGAAATGTCCTCGATCTCAAGCCGATACTCGGTCTTCAATTGCCGGATCGCGTTGGCCACTGCGGACTCATACTGTTTGGAGTAGGTAAGGGTCAGGTTCAGACGATCGATCTCGGTTGGACACTGGCACTCCAGAAGCAGGCCGTGGAGCCTGTCCAGCAACTCGCGATCCGGACACACCAGTTGCACCCGCGTCATACGGGTCAGCGTCACGCGTGGTTTGGGCTCACGCGGCTTCGCCCAGCCGGCCGATCCTTTCGGAAATCGGGTCCACGCGCTTTTGGGCACCGGCGCAAAAGCTTGGTCGCCGTGCTTGATCCTCACCGGCATGAGCTCTCGGCGTTCCAGTTCGTCGAACAGCTTGTCGGGGGAGCGGACCAGGCGGATCCCCGCAGCAACGCGCTCGACCGTGAACGGATCGGCCGCTGGCAGGTCCTGGTCCGTTTCCAGTACGGAACAGTTCACGTACAACGCGAATTTCTCACCGTGCTCCGACCAGGCGGATAGTTCGTGGACAATGTTCGCCGGCAACTCGCCGCCTACCAGCGCCCGCAACACGCCCGTGGCGTCTAGGTCGGGAGAAACGGCCCGGGCAGCCGCGACCTTCTGTTTTGTCAGCTTCAAGACGATGGACGTGCCTTGCGACACCATTTCGCAGAGCGGCGCAAGCTGGGCGAGGACGCCCGCCGGGTACGCTTCCGCAATCACATGGACGTCAAAGTTGGGAGACACGGTGACCCGGGGTTCGACGATGCGCCCCGCGAGGGTGCGGCGCAACCGATCGCTGACGCGGAAGGCCTGCAAACAGCCCAGCGAGGGATAAATGGCGTTTGGGGGCTTCCGCGCATACGCCACGTCCACATAGCGGAGCACCAGCGGAATACCCTCCAGGAACCGCTCGACATATCGGCCCTCGACCCGCTCGAACCCGTCCGCATCGCTCTCGTGGATGTCGATCTCGCGCCCCCACGCATCCTTGCTCTCGTGGAAGTTGCCGTAGCGGCCGGACCTGGCATCGTGCTCGTTCTTGAACCGTGGTTTCGCGGGAATGAGAAAAGAACGATGGTGTTTTTTCAGATGTTCGACCAGCGCGGACGTGCTCAGCCACTGGTCGCTGGGGCACTCGGCCAGCAGCCCCAGCAGGAAGCGGCGGACCGCGGGGAAATCGAGCGTGGGCATGACGCCGGCAGCCGATCCCCAATAGTTGAACCCATCCAACCGCCCCAGCACGCTCTGGCGATAGAACTCGCTGGCCGAACCCTGTCCCTGGTGGACCAGCAATTCCAGGAGCGTCGATTCTTGCTTCGCGGCCTTCGCCGCGAGGAACTGCTCGTAGGGCTTCGCCCGGAACTCGATGTAGTTGTCCGGAAACGAGGGCTCCTGGCTGGTGTGCCCCGCGTATTGGCCCTGGGTATCGTAGTGGATAAAACCGAGCCGAAGAGCAACTTCATCCACGAAGTCGATCCATGCCGAAGAGCCCTCTTCGTCCACTTCCCGCACCGCGTCCGGGTCCGACAAGAGCCTGGCAAGTCGTTTCACATCGGCCTTGCTCAACGCGTTCCCCCGGTGCGCGCGTTTTACCTCGCGAGCACGGACGAAATCGACAAAGACGTGAAGGTCTCGCCGCAGGTCCGGCAACGCCGTGGCAACGTCCAGGGAGGCAACGTCGATGGACTCAAGGTTCACGATGAGCCACCTCCTTGACGACGTGTCCCATTTGGGCCACGAGGCGTTTGACCTCGGCGACCGCCCCGGAGGGAAATGCGAGGAACTCTTCGCCCAGCGGCACGATGCGTCTGCCCAGCGCTTTTTCCAAGGCGACTTTCAAACTCAGGTCGCTGACGCGGGCGACCGACAGATTCTCGTGCAGGATCGTCTTACCGCGGCGTTGCCGCACCGTCTCGAAGGCCTGGTGAAACGCCCCCGCGTTCTTCTGGAGCCAGTCGGCCAGGGGGAGCGCCGCGACCGTGTCCGTCGTCCTGCCGAGCTTGACCAGGTTCGGCGTGATCAGCAAGAGCGGCTGCCCTCCGGGAACCGGCCGCTGGTCGGACGTCAGCACCAGCCTTTCGAGAGCTTCAAAAGGCACTGCGTCCAGATTCACGGCAACGCCCTCGTCGCCCCTGACTGCAAGATACCGATCCGGCGGAGCATCAGCGGCCGCCGAGGGCGGGGCAAGGCGATACCACTTCCGGCCCTCGGCCTCCTGCCTGGCCAGGAAGCCCCAGCGCCAGCCGCTCTCGCACACCGATCCGGCATCGACCCGGGATCCACAAAAGATCTCCAGGGGTACGGCCAGCGCGTCCGCATCGCTCCAGAGGTCGGCATCCAGGCCAGCGAGAATGCGAAGCACAGCCTCGGCAGGCCGCAAGGTGTACGGGTCGGCCTCTTTCCGGGGCTTTGCCGGGTTCGTCTCCACTTGCCACTGGAGTTTCTGCCATTCCACCACGCGGTCGGCTCGGAACGGCTGACCGCCCCAACACAGCTCGCCGTTGACGATCTCGACAGAGTCGTTTTTGGTTTCGCGGTCGGCCCCCTGGCCGAGCGCCGTTTTCAGCTTCTCCCGGGCCACGTCCGTGCGCCAGTCCCCTTCACCGCTCAGGCGTTTGGCGGACTCAACCAGCGGTGGCAGGTGGCGTGCCAGTTGCACCGCCAGGGCAAACTGCCACCTTTCCATTTTCGTCTTCTTCGTCAACGATTCCGGGCCGAGCGCGAGAAGCAGGATCCCCCCGCGCACCAGCCGGTCTTTCACCCTGGAGAACACCCCCTGAAAGCGCTGCGAGAACGTGCCATGCGACCGCCTCTCGCTTTGGGGCGGATCCAGGCGGCTGAAGAAGGCAACGTCCACGGGCTTGTCCTGGCTCCTGAGCAGGTGCAGCAGAGCGATTTCAGTACGATCGAGCGTACGCATCGCGACCGCCACGCCCGCATCCGAGAGGAACAGGGTTTCGAGCATCGAACGTGAAGACGCAGCCTGGTTCGGCAGTCCTCGGTTCTTGCAAATGGCCCTGACGTCGGCTTCGGCCAGCACCTCATGGCACATTTGGTGAAGCATTTCCGTTTGGTTCAAGACACAGCTCCCTTCGTGCTATTGCCTTTTTACAATCCCGAAGTTGAGGAGTGCCGTGTCCAGAGGCCGAACAGGGATTTCACGGCAAGAGGGCTGGCCATCGGCCCTCACTCCCACTACCCCAGTGGTTCGTTGCGATGATACGCAAAGCGATGCGGCGATGCTACTTGCAATGAGGAACGCGCGGCGAGGATCTTGCGCGTCGGTCCGACGACACCGACGCGCTTTCGAGGGTAGTCCAGCACGATACTACGTTTCATCTGTCGATTGCGGCAAAAGAGGCGAAAACGCTCGGCCACGCACTCTCGACTGGGAAAGATAGAGGATTTGAGGTATCGGGGACCTCTTATTCCCAGACCCCTTATTTATCTCGGACAAATGTGACTGGCCAAACCTTCTCCTTGTTCTCAAACTACCTATTTATCCCGGACAAAGGTGCCTGGCCAAGCCTTCCCTGGCCAAGCCTTCGATCAGCCTTCGATCCAGATGATCGTTCGTCAATGTCTGCGGGGGCTCCGCATCGAGCCTCTTTCGTAACGATGCAAAGGTCAGGATGGACTCAGGCTGGTCGTCCTTGCCTGGTGCGAAGTAGCCGACAACAGGCACGGGAGTCTCGACCCGGCATCGTGCCAGGAACCCGGCCGCTTCTCTGGTGGCAGGCGGCTCCAGGGAGAATCCAGCAACTCAGCCAGGAGGTCGGAGCCGAACGAGAGCAGCGTCAGCGTGTTGGGATGCTCGTCGAAGAGGGCGGGGTTGAACGTGACCTCTTGGTCCTGCCCGTTCCAGTCCAGGAGGTGCGCCCCCGGGAGCCTTTGGCCAGGGAGCCTTTGGCCAGGCACCTTCGTCTGGGGCAAACGGGAAGCCTGGGGCAAGGGAGCCCCCTTGCCAGCGGGAGACCTCTGTCCGAAGTGCGGATTTGCGGACAGGACTTGCCCCCAGGGCTCCCTTGACGCGTATTAGCCCCATCTCTACCGGTCGCTGGTGCATGGCCTGGCCGGTACGTCTAGCCGGTCCTCATTGCAAGCAATCGACGGCAAGGCTAACGCACAACTGATCATGGACCCCGCCGCCTTCCCGAAACCCGCATGACCACAAAGCGAGGGACGACGCTCATCGTGGCCCAGAGCGGACTGGCAGGCACGCGTGGGGCCACTGGTGTTGAGCGCCTCAGGCCGCGAGAGGGTAATCCACGGTTGGGCGGCGGCGAGCGAGGACAAACGGATTGTTTTTTGCGGAGGGATCGCCCGGTTTGGTGCCAGACTGAAATAGAGGTCTCTGGCGCGCACAAATGATCCATCGTGTCGGATACTGACAGTGGTGAGTCGGCTCTTTGGCAATCTAGACGCAACGCGATCGGTGGCAGCCGTCAAAGTCATCACGACCCGCAAGGTCGAAGTCTGAGACGCCTGGCAGGCGAACCCATGAGGGTGGAAAAGTGTCCGAACGAAGCCAAAATCTCGAGGACGTAAAACAATATGAAGAAGGAACTTGCGTGCGTCAGGCGACTGGGCACGGGCGACGAACGAAGTCAATCTTCACGGGTCCTTCACATTTGCCGCCGACTTGCGGTAAGCTTCGATAAGCTGAGTTACTGGAACGCGTGGACGCTGTAAGTGGTGAGTTGGCTCCCTGGCAATCCGGACACAGCATAGTTGACTGCCGTGAGAACCGGCAGGACCCGCAAGGTCGGAGTCCGAGACGCCCAACCGGTGGACCCAACAGCGTCGAAAAGTGTCCAAACGAACCCAATTTGCTCTTGGTCTTAATCACTGGTACATCATGACTTAGAACGATCTGAGGCAGAATCGGCCAGGAAAACGAACCCAATTTCCAGCCGGCGGGATGGGGGGCGGGGGCAAGAGAAGAGTGACCAGTAGATCGTAGAAGTCGCAACGCTTCGTGACCTTGAAGGCCCTCTGAACTCCACGTTTCTCATACGACAACATGCGTCAACCGCAGCTTTGCATCATACCTGTGCCAGCCTGGTGCTGCTCCGTGCACGCCATGTTTCCAGTCTTTGCCTGGCGACGTCGGTTACGGTAAGATTCCTGCTGTAATCCGTGTGCATACTGGACTCCATCTTCAGCGGTCGGTCGACTCGCATTGCGTCAGCCCGGCTCGTGCCAGAGGGCGTCATTTCGCAGATGGCCACGCGCTCAACCAGCATGATCAGTCCGAATCTGACTCCCCTGCTGGACGTGGTCTTGCAACTGATCACGTTCTTCATGATGCTGGTCCATTTTGGCAGCCGGCTCGAGGGGGCCGATCGCGCCGTGAGGCTGCCGGTCGCGCCTGCGGCCCTGCCGGGATCGGACCTGACCTTTGACCGCCTGCCGGTCTCACTCGATCAGCGCGGCGAGCTGCGGCACGGCGGCCGGGTGCTATCGGGAGCCGCGGCATCGGCTTGGTGGGCCGAGCAGGCCAAGATCCGCCGCGCCGGTCTCGAGTTGCTGCCAGGCCCTTCCCTTGGCGACGAGCTGCCGACCGTGGTGATTCTGCGCGCTGATCGCGACGCCTCGTACGGCACGGTCCGGCGGACCCTGGCCGATGCCCAGGAGCAGGGCTTCGCCCAGTTCAGCCTGGTCGTCCTGCGGAGGGAACAGCCATGAGCTTCGGCATGGGCATGCCCGCCTCCACGGCTGCCACCCTGGGCACGATGGCCGACTCGGCCGCGGCCGCCGTCGCGCCCCGGTCCCGGCGCTACCGGCCGGGTCCTCCGGATGAGGTCTTCTTCCCGGTGACCCCTATGCTCGATATGGCGTTTCAGCTCCTGGCCTTCTTCATCCTGACCTTCAAGGCCCCGTCGGCTGAGACGCACATCGACCTGCACCTGCCGGCCACGCCCGCGGCCTTGCCCTCGGGGCCAAGGGGACGGGCCCGGCCCAGCCCGTCGCGGGCGATCGATGCCGACCTGGAGAACGACCTGCTGGTCCGCGCCGAGGCCGACGATCTGGGGGACCTCAAAGCCTTGCGGCTGGGGGGAGCCATCTTACCCGACCTTCCCGCCCTCGGCAGCCGCCTCCGCCGCTACACCCAGCTACTGGGCAACCGCCCGCTCCGCGTCCGGCTGGTAGCCGACGACCGCCTGCGCTACGAGCCGGCCGCACGGATCATCGCAACCTGCTCGGCGGCCGGCGTTTCGTCGGTTCGCCTGGCCCAGCCCGGCGCCATTCCGGCCCTGCGCGGCCTGCTGCCTGGACCGGGTGCGGGGGGAGGCGCACGATGAGACGCGGGCTCGTCACCGGCTGGCCCTGGCTCGCGGTTCTGCTTCTGGCCCAAGGCGGCTGGTCCAGCCGCGCGCAATCCGGCAGCGACGATCTCGAGACCCGGCTCGGCCTTGCGGACCTGGCCGCGTATCGGGCGGCCCTGTCGGGAAAGACTACGGCCGATGACGCCCATGCCGCGGAGCCCGTGCGCCCTGTGACCTTCCACGATCTCTGGGACCATCCCGAAACCTGGCGTGGGCGCCGGGTGCAGATCCAGGGGAAGGTCGCCCGGATCTTCCGCCAGGACGCAGTCGGCGGCTTTCCGCCGCTGGCGGAGGCCTGGCTGAGTACGCCTGAGGGAGATCTCTTCTGCACGGTTTTCCCCACAGCGGGGGTCCCCGATGTCGGTCAAAAAGTCACCTTCACCGGCAGGTTCTTGAGGACGATTCGCTATGCCGGTAGCGACCAGCCGCGGCTGGCCCCCTGGATCGTGGGAGACCGGCCGCCTTCGAGCGTGGCCTTGGCCCCGCGAGCGAGCGAGCCCGTAGCCGCTGCCTTTCGGGCCATCGGCGCCAGTCCGGAGCCGGAACCGGAATGGGAACGGCAGATGGGCCGGCGGTTCGAGTCGTGGTCACCGGCGGCCTGGATGCTGGGAATCGCCCTGGGCCTGGCCGGGGCTGGGGTGCTGGCCTGGCAGCACGTTCGCCGGCCTTTGGCGGCCAGACCGCGCGGAACGCTACACAAGAATCAAGGCTCGGCCGCGGCCGACCCGCCGCTGGTGTTCCTCGAAACGGAGCCTGTGAATGGAACAGCCCTTCCCGACGCAAGATCCCATTGAAGGTCTGCATTTCACCTTCAAGACCGACGAGGCCGCAGCCGATTCCCGGCCGAAGAGGAAGAGTGCCGAGGTCGATGAGCCCGACGACCGCGCGCTGCTGCACCAGCTTCATTTAGGTGAGACGCCGCTTACCGATCCCCGCGCGCTGGGGAGTTCGGTGCTTGTCCACCTGCTGCTGATCGCGTTGGCGTCGCTCACGATCCTGAACGTATCGATCGCGCGCGTGCCGGAAGCTTCCGGGACGTTGCGGGGCGAACTTGAACCGGTTGATAACCGGGCGGACAAAGGCAAGGTCGCCGGCAGCGGTGGGGGATCTCCCGGGGAAATAGGCGGGCTGGGCAACATTGCCTTTGTGGCACCCGCGGCCGGTGCCAATCCCCAGGGGCCAGGTCTCGATCCGGCGGCGGATGCCTTGCTGAACGAGATTCTGCCAAGCACGGCGCAGCAGCCGTCCGAGGCGTTGCAGCGTGCCCTGCCCGGTCCGCAGACCACCGGCGTGGGCCTAGTTCCCGGCTCCGGCCTGGGCGGCGGCGGCGGTTCGGGCGGCGGTTCGGGCGGTGGGATCGGCCGCGGCATTGGCCCCGGGACCGAGTTCTTCGGCGCCCGCGAGCACGGTCATTCGTTCGCTTACGTCATCGACTGTTCCGGCAGTATGGCCTTGCGGAGCTCGCTGGAGGTGGCCAAGCGTGAGCTCCTGGCCAGCCTCAATCAGCTTCCCCCCGACGCACGGTTCTCGGTAATCTTCTACAATCTGAGGGCCCGCGTCTTCACCGACCCTGGCGGACAGCAGGGATTGATGCCGGCCACGACGGTCAACAAGATGCGAGTGCAGGCCCAGCTTCAGACTGTCGCACCCGACGGCGGTACCGACCACATGGTGGCCCTGCGTACGGCGCTCGGGTTGAAGCCCGAAGTCATCTTCTTCCTCACCGACGCCGACCTCATGTCCGACAATGACGTCAACGCGATCCTCGCCGAAGCCCAGGGCACCCGCATCCAGGCCGTTGAGTTCGGCAGCGGCACCGATCTCGGGATGCAGCGTCCGCTCCGCCGCCTGGCCACCACCACCGGCGGGACCTACCGCTACATCGACGTGACCGGTTTTCCCAGGTCGGCGTCGGGTTACTAGACCCTGACCGTGCTCAAGCCGACCGGGGGGCGAAGCGGTCCTGGCAGGTCAGCCGGCCGCGCAGGTATGCACGAGCGACGGCGAAGTCGTCGAACGGGATGACCCGGTCAGCGAAGATCTGGTAGCCGTCGCGGCCCTTGCCGGCAATCAGGACCGCGTCGCCCGGACGGGCGTCGGCCAGGGCGGCCTCGATGGCGCGCTTGCGGTCGGGCTCGACACGGACCTTTCCCGGACGGTGGAAGGCGCCGAGGAGGTCGTCGAGGATCTGGTCGGGGACCTCGGATCGCGGATTACCCAGCGTGAGAATGACCCGGTCGGCCCCAAGCTCCGCAGCCTCGGCCAGGGTCCGGCGGGTCGCCCGGTCCTGGTTTCCCTCGGCGCTCAGGACGCAGTGAACCTGCCCGGCCGCGACAGCCCGAATCGCCGTCAGGGCCTGGTAGAGCGGCGCGGCGGTCTGCGCCGCATCGATCCGGACATCGAAATCCTGACCCTCGTCCACCGATTCGAGGTTCCCGGCGACGTTGGCGACGCCTTCGAGCCCGGCGACGACCGCATCCAGGTCGATCTCCAGCGCCCAGGCCAGTGCGGCGGCGGCCACGGCATGACTGACCTGCCTTGGGCCGTAGAGACGCAGGTCGACCGTCGCACTGCGGTCGAAACCATGGAGCACGAACCGCGAGCCGGCTGCATCCAGCCGCTCGATGCGCGCCGAGACGTCCACCTGGGTGGGATGCGCCATGCCAAAGCTGACGCGGCGGGCGTCAAGGTTGACGGCGCCCAGGATCTCGGCATGCGGGTCATCGGCGTTGACCACCGCCGCGCCACCGGGGGCAATCTTCCGAAACAGCTTTGCCTTGGCCCTGCGATCCTGCAGCGCGATCTCGATGGGCAAGCCGTAGGGCACGCCGATGTCCGTCACCACCGCGGCCTGGAACGCGACTCCCTCGAGGCAGCGGGCTTCAAGCGCCTGTCCGGAGACCTCGATCACGCCCGCAGCGCAGTTTTGATCAACCATGTAGGCCAGGATCGCCGCCAGGCCGGCTGCCCCTGCGGGCCAGGTGCTGGCCGCCTGTCCGGCCCTGGTTCCTGCTCCGCTTCCCGCCGCGGCACCGGGTCCAGGTCCAGGACGGGTACTCTGGCCGATTCCGGCCCCGAGGGGGCGCGTGGTCATGCCGTCGGACCAGCCCAGCGACCCGACCAGGCCACACCTCAGGCCGGCGGCCTCAAGGATCGAGTGGACAAACAGAGTGGTGACGGTCTTACCGAAGGTTCCCGTCACGCCCAGGGTCATCAGGCGCTGCGATGGATCGCCGGCCAGGGCCTGGCAAATCAGGGCGTGGGCGGACCTGGCGTCGTTCACAACCACCTGAAGCCGGCCCGCCTCCGGGCAGGGACGCTCCACAACCACGCCCGCGGCGCCCCGGTCGAGGGCTTCACGCACGAAGGCGTGGCCGTCGTAGCGCACGTCGCGGATCGCGACGAAGACTTGGCCCGGGTCGAGCCTGCGATGATCGTCGGTGCAGCCGGAGACCTCCCAGTCGGGGCAACCCACGAACTGGGCTTCGGGGAGCAGCCTGCGTAGGCTCACCGAGGGAATCCCCCGTTGAGGCAGACGGTCAACGAACCAGCGTGCCATCGGCATACGCCTCCTTGCCTTGCCAGCCGTATCTCGCTTCACATTCCCCCACGGCTTGCCCGGCCCCGGCGTGAATCCATTTCCGCCTGGCATCGCGCGCCGCGCGCCCCGTGAGTCGCTGGCCACTCGTCCTCAGGCCAGAACCGCCGGGGCAGGGACTCCGGCATCATCGCCCTGTCGCCTCGGGGGCCCATCGTTCGCCCCGTCTTGCGTTTCCGTAACTCGGTCTCTTCATGAACTTCCCGTGCATGATTTCGGGTGGATAGTTCAGTCTCGCGGAGATGTCTTGCGTGCAGGTGGCGGCATTTTCACGAAACAAAAGAAAAAGGCAATGGCAGAGTCGCCCTTTGCCGATTATTGAAAGTTTGACCCCGTATCATGTAACGGATTGTCAAAAATACCCGATAATGGGGAATTCGGAATGGCGAGAATAGCTCGAAAAGCCGATAGTTCCAACGAAGGCGCGAGGTCGGACCACGCCGGGAGAAGCGCCGGCGCGCGCCGCGCGGTCGTGCCTGGTTCGTACCTCGTGAACTGGTGTGGCCTGGCTGGCATGGAGATAGGTGGGGTGGCGTGGGTCCGTGAGGATGTCGACTGATGCGGGTGCATAAACCAAAGAGACGTCAGCGCCGCTCGGATCGGCGATTTCGCCCTGGTCCGTGGAGCGATGGGCGGGAATTGGAGCCTGGTCTCGAACTCGAGGCGCGCGTGCTCCTGAGCACCCGGGCCGCGGCCATGACGAACGCACGGCATGCACGTGCCGTTGCCGCGCGCGTTACGCCGGCGGCCGAGATCAACGCCCAGTACAACGCGTTCATGAGCGACTTCACGACCGTCGAGCAGTACTACGTCACGGCGATCAACGAGCAGTCAACCGGTACGGTCACCGTCACAACCACCGTGACGGCCGCTTACACGGCTGGCTCGCCCTTGATGCAGGTCAAGAATGCCTCGGTGTTTTTTCCCCCCGGTGCGACGCCACCGGTGACCGCGACAGCGACAGGGCCACTGGGTCTGCTCGGCTATTTCTCCTTTCTAGGTCTCTCAGGTACTACCACGCTGATCGTCAACTTGCCACCAGCCTCGAGCTCGGTGAACTTGCCTATAGGCACACTCCTCACTGCGAGCGTGACACCCAGCAGCCAGGCCAGCGCCGCGAGCATCTTCCCCAGCTTCATTACCAATCGTGCCAACCAGATGGCCATCAACCTAGTGCTCTACTTCAACAGCTTGCCGCTGAAGCTGCCCTACTTCAACACGCCGCCACATACGCCCAACAACCGCGGGGCGATCCAGAATTATGTCTATGGCTCGGTGGCGGGCGGCGGCACAACCAGCCTGTTACAATCGCTGCTGGCCATCCCCTTGCCGACCACGGCCGGTTCTCCCCTGCAAATTTACAACAAGGCGGTCGCGTCGGCCATCATGCAATCGCAGACCCAGACCTTGAACGGGGTGAGTGAGATCTATGCCCACCAACTTCGGGTCTCGGCCCCGTCCCCGAACAACCGCTACGGCGTCACTCCAAGCGCAACGATCCCGGCGTACATTACGGCCGCCAGTTGAGCGCTACTTGGCCTTCTGTCGACCGGCCTGCTGGTTGCCGCGGCCGATATCAACCATGTGTCCGCGAATCGAGGCCTCGTTATTCTTGGCCCGGGCGCTCTCGCGGGCCTCGCGGACCTGCTCGGCGGCCTGCTCGTGAGTCGCCACGGCCTTACCCTTGGTCGATTTCTTGCTTCTGGGCTTGGCCTTGCCCTTGCCTTTGGCCCCCAGGCTGGACGACGGCGTCTCGTCCCCCAAAGCGTCTGCCTGAACCTTCGGCAGCGCATC
>Ga0074044_10001932_pt1 | contig 18306 bp, 12 predicted proteins | sample BogForMeECP23OM1_FD_94443 | JGI IMG/M metagenome (GOLD analysis project Ga0074044, IMG submission 94443) | Bog forest soil microbial communities from Calvert Island, British Columbia, Canada - Bog Forest MetaG ECP23OM1 | ecosystem: Environmental > Terrestrial > Soil > Wetlands ...
CACAAAGCGGACACGTTCATCCATAACCGAACACTCCTTCCAAGGCATCACTCCCTCCCCTATGGGGAAAAAGTGTCACCCATGTGTCCGGTACAATCTGTTACCTATGTGTCGGGCCGCTCACCTCCTGGCCTCTTGCTGCGTTTTGGCGGGATAAACCCGCCTCTACATTTCCAACCGTGTTTTCGGCGCATGAGAGCGGAGGGCGCACACGCCCGGGGCGGGTGCGCCCCTACGGGGATGTCAGGAGCGGCGGGAGCCGGTGGCCAGATGGAGGGCTTCGGCTAGATGGACCGCTTGGCGGCCGGTGGCCTGGTGAATCTGTTCGCGGCAACTAAAGCCGTCGGCAACGATCAGCGTTTCCGGAGCGGCCTGGCGGACTGCGGGCAGCAGGACGCGCTCGCCGATGGCCTGCGAGACCGCGTATTTCTCGCGCTCAAAGCCGAACGGGCCGGCCATGCCGCAGCAGCCGGAATCGAGCGGAATCAACTCCGCGCCCATCTTGCGGAGCAGCGATTCCTCGTCCTTCATCTTCATGAGGGACTGCTGATGGCAGTGGCCCTGCACCAGTACTTTGCGCTCCAGCCGCGGAGGCGTGTAGCCGGGCGCGTGATGTTCCAAGAACTCGCTGATGAGAAGCGTCTGTTTTTTCAGTTGCGCGGCGCGGGGATGGCGCGGGAGCAGATTGACCAGTTCATCGCGGAAGACGGAGGCGCAACTCGGTTCGAGCACGACTAGGGGCACGCCGGCGTCAATCTGATCTGCGAGTGATTCCAAAATGATCTCCAGATATTGCTTGGCCTCGTCGAGCATGCCGAAATCATAGAGCGGGCGGCCGCAGCAAAGCGGGCGCGTGGGAACGGTCACCTGGAACCCGGCCTGCGAGAGCACGTCCAGCGCTGCCCGCAGCGTTTGCGGATGGAAGGAATTGTTGAACGTATCCGCCCACAAAATGACCTCGCGTCCCTTGGCCGGTCCTGCCGCCGCGCCTCGGGTCGCGCGGCCTTCCAGCGAGGGAATCCGATTCTTTCGCGCCCAGCGCCGGAAACTCACCGGGGCGAGCCGCGGAATCTGCCGCTCGGGCGCCAGGCGCAGCGCCCAGCGCAGGAGTTGAGCCGGACCCGGAGCATGGCTCAGAAAGTTGGCGAGCCACGGCACGGGCTCGGCGAGGCGCAACCACCGGTCCATCTTTCCGAACGCGCGGGCGGCCAGCGGCCGGCTGCGGCCCTCGTAGTAATGCGACAGGAACTCTGCCTTGTAGGTGGCCAGATCCACATTTGCCGGACATTCGGATTTACAGGCCTTGCAGGAAAGGCACAAATCCAGGGAGTCCTTGATGCGCGAATCCTTCCAGCCGTCGCGCAGCACTTCGCCCTGAAGCATTTCGAAGAGCATGTGCGCGCGGCCTCGCGTGCTGTGCTCTTCCTCGAGCGTGACCATGTAGCTCGGGCACATGGTCCCCGCGTCGTTTTTGCGGCAGGCGCCGACGCCGATGCAGCGCTGCGTGGCTGCGGCAAACGAGCCGTGGTCGTCGGGAAAGGCGAAATGGGTGGCGGGCTGCTGCGGTTTGAAATCCACTCCCAGCCGCAGATTTTCCACGGGGTCGTAGGCGTCCACCACCTTGTGGGGATTCATGCCGTTTGCGGGGTCCCACGCGGACTTGAATTCCCGGAAGGCTTTCATCACCTCGGGCCCGAACATCCTCGGCAGCAGGGCGGCGCGCGACTGCCCGTCGCCATGCTCTCCGGAAAGCGAGCCGCCGTAGCTGACCACCAGATCGGCGGCGCGCTCGACGAACTCGGTGTACTTGCGCAGCCCGGTCTCGCTTTGCAGGTCGAAGTTGACGCGCAGGTGGACGCAGCCGTGGCCGAAATGGCCGTAGAACGGGCCGACGAACTGATACTCGTCGAGCAGCTTGCGAAGATCGCGCAGGTAGGCGCCCAGCTTCTCGGGCGCAACGGCGGAGTCGTCCCAGCCGTCCCACTGCGGCGGCGCGCCGGGTGCGGCGGCCGCGGCGCGCGGCCCAGCCTCGCGGATCTGCCACACGGCGCGCGCTTCAGCCGGCGAATAAATTCGCGCCGTGGGCGGCCGGCTCACGCGCTTCAGGCGTTCGACGAGTTGGCGAGCGGTTTCCCGGGATTGGCCGGGATCATCGGAGCCAAACTCGACGAGCAGGTAGCCGCGGCCTTCGGGCATCAGGTCCATGTTGGACGTGCCCTTGCGGATGAGCGCGTCAATCATGCTGCCTTCGAGGCCTTCGAGGCCGATGGGGTGGAATTCCAGAATTTCGGGGACGTGGTCGGCGGCGTGGTAGGCGTCTTCGTAGCCGAAGCCGACGAGCGTGCGGTGCTGCGGGCTGTGGATCAGTCTCAGCCGCGCCTCGAGCACCACGGCGCAGGTGCCCTCCGAGCCCACCAGCGCCCGGGCCACGTGGAAGCCGCTCTCCGGCAACAATTCGTCCAGGTTGTAGCCGGAGACGCGGCGGGGAATGCGCGGGAAGCGCGCGCGGATCTCGTCGCTGTACTGGTCGCGGATATTCTTCAGCTTCGAGTAGATTCCCCCCAGCCGGCCTCCATTGCGGACGAGCATTTCGAGTTCGAGATCGCCCGTGGCCCCCACGGTCATCTCCGTGCCGTCGTAGAGCAGGATGCGCAGCTCCTCGACGTTGTCCACGGTCTTGCCGCCGAGCAGGGAATGCGTGCCGCAGGAGTTGTTGCCGATCATCCCGCCGATGGTGCAGCGATTATGCGTGGAGGGGTCGGGGGCAAACGTCAACTGGCGGAGCTCGGCGCGGTTGCGCAGCGTGTCCAGCACCACGCCGGGCTCGACGCGGGCGAACTTGCGCTCGGGATCCAGCTCCAGAATCCGGTTCATGTACTTGGTGAAGTCCAGCACCACGGCAACATTGCAGGTCTGGCCGGCCAGGCTCGTCCCCGCGCCTCGCGGCAGAACCGGCGCGCCGAATTTGCGGCAGGCCTCGACCGCGCGGATCACATCTTCCGCGTCGCGCGGGACCACCAGGCCGATGGGAATCTGCCGGTAATTGGAGGCGTCGGAGGAAAACAGGGCGCGGCTGCCGCGATCGAACCGCACTTCGCCCCGCAGGGTCCGCTTCAGCTCTTTCTCCAGCGCCGCGGCCTGCGGGAAGGAGTCCACGGGTTTTCCGTGCGAGCTGGCCGGCAATGGTTCGTGTGGCTGCAAAGTGTCTACCCCTCGGAGCGTTTCACGTCGCGGCGCATCACCGAGATCCGGCAAAGCCTGGGCCCGCGGGAACCGGCGTGCCTGCCGGAGCCGCGCGCGCCATCGGCCATCGGCCGATTTCCAGCTTCAATCCGCCACTCTCCCGCGTCATCGTAGGACAGGGTAACCCTCTGAGGACAGTATCCTTGGTACCAGTGTACTCCGAGGACTGCCTCGCTAGAGTGTTCTCGCGCAGACTACTTATGTCTCTGACTCCCACGGCCCAGACGGCTGACGCGAAGGGTGTACCCCAGGCCCGCCGGCCTTGGAATTCCTTGTCCGTCTCCTCGGCCACGGCCTGGATCGCGGCCGGCTGGGTCCTGCTCGTCGGAGGTTACGCTGCCGGCGCGCTGCTGATGCGGCCGGGCGAGCGGCTGACCGCGTTCGGCAACCTCATCCAGTGCTTCATTCCGCTGCTGGCGAATACGGGCCTGCTACTGAACGCCGCCTCCCCGCGTTGGCGCCAGAACTGGTTCTGGCTGCTCTTTGCCATGAGCTGCACGCTGTGGATGGGCGGGCAGATCGTATGGACGCACTACGAGGTTTTTCTTCACCAGCCGAACCCCAACCCGTTTCCCGGCGACCCGATTTTCTTCTTCCACACCGTGCCGATGATCGCGGCGCTCACGCTCCAGCCCCATTTGCGCCGCACGGGGCGCGGCAGCCGCTACGGAGTGGTGGACTTTGCGCTGCTTCTGGCCTGGTGGACGTTTCTGTACCTCTTTATCGTCATCCCCTGGCAATATGTGGTGCCGAAACTGGAATATTACGGCGATGCCTTCGATTACCTCTACCTGGTCGAGAACTCCGTGCTGCTGGTGGGGCTCGCGGCGTTGTGCTGGAAGGCGCGGGGGGCCTGGCGCAATATCTACCTGGCCCTGTTCTCTTCCGGCGCGCTCTACCTGCTCGGCTCCACGCTGATCAACGCGGCGATTGATGGCAATAAGTATCACACCGGCAGCCTCTACGACGTGCCGCTGGTCGCCTCCTTCGCCATGTTTGCCACCGCGGGACTAGTTGCCTTCCGCTCGTCGGGGGAGACGAACGCTCCTGGTCCCCCGGTGCTTCGCCACAGCGTATGGCCTGCGCGTCTGGCCATGGCCGCGCTCGTCTCGTTGCCCCTGTTCGCCCTGTGGAACCAGTTGCTGAGCGATGCGCCCTACGCCATGCGCAGGTATCGCCTGCTGCTGACCCTCGCCACCATGATTCCGTTCGATGCCCTGGTGTTCTGGCGCCAGCACCTGGTGAACCGCGAGCGCCAGGCGCTGCTGCGAACCTCCGAGGAATCGCTGGAAAACCTGCGTCGCTTGCAGAACCAGCTGGTGCAGACCGAAAAGCTCTCTTCGCTCGGCCAGCTCGCCGCCGGAGCGGCCCACGAGATCAACAATCCGCTCACCGCCATTTTAGGGTTCACCGACGTGCTCCAGGCGGACCGCGCGCTGGCCCCGCGGTATCGCGCGCTGGTGGAGAAAATCCGCATCCAGTCCCTGCGCACGAAGTCGCTGGTCACCAGCCTGCTCAGCTTCGCGCGCCAGGTGCCGGCGGAAAAAGTGCTGCTCGATGTGAACCAGGTGCTGGCCAGCGCCGTGCAATTGCGCTCACTCGATCTCCGCGACAAACGCGTGAACGTGGAGTTCGCGCCGGAGACGCTGCTGCCCGGCGTGCGCGGCGATGCTAACCAGCTCCTCCAGGTCTTTTTCCACATCATCAATAACGCCGTGGACGCTCTCGAAGAGGTGGGCGGAGGGACTCTGGCCATCCGCACGCTCCGCGAGCGCAACCGCGCCGTTGTGGAGTTTTCGGACACGGGTCCCGGCCTGCGCGAGCCTCGCCGCGTTTTCGACCCGTTCTACACCACCAAGCCGGTGGGCAAGGGGACGGGGCTGGGCCTTTCCATCTGCTACGGGATCGTGCAGGAGCACGGCGGCGAGATTACCTGCTTCAACCGGCCGGAAGGCGGGGCGACGTTTCGCGTCGAGCTGCCCGTGCTGCACGGGATCGTGCCTCAATCCGTCGCAGCCTATTATTCCGCCACGAAAAACTCCTGACGCGCGCCAAGTGCCCCGGCCCGCCGAGGGGCCGCTGCGGTGCTCCGCCTTGCAGCCACGGGGACGCTGCGCTACAGTCCCCGCTCCGGCAGTCTTCACCCATCTTCCGCGGGGGCCAGTCATGAAATACGCAGCGCGCCTCTTCTCCCTGTTCCTTCTTTCGATTCTGACCGCGCATTCCTCCGGCGTCCCAGCGCCCACCGCCGGCTGGGAATTGAGGGCTCTCGTGGCCGCACCGGGCGTCTCCGGATACGAAGGCGTGAAGGGCGGCGTGGCCGAACGGATCCGTGACCGCCTCGAATCGCTGCAGCCCGCCCCGCGCGTCGGCGTGGACTCGATGGGAAACGTGTTCGCTACGCTGGAGGGAACGGGTCCCGGCCCGCACCGTCTGCTCGTCACACCGATTGACGAGCCCGGATACATCGTGAGCGGCATTACGCCCGACGGCTACTTGCGCCTCCAGCGGCTCCCGCAGCAATCCCCGCAATCCCTCTTCGACGCGCTGCATTTCGCCCAGCCGGTGAGCGTGCTCGCGCGCGATGGCCGCCGCATCCCCGGCGTGATCGCCGGGCTCTCCGTCCATCTCCAGACGGGCCGGCGCGACGTGCCGAAGATGGATCACCTGGACGACATGTACGTGGACATCGGCGCCTCGAGCGAGGCGGAGGCGCGCCAGGCCGGCGTGGACGTTCTCGATCCACTGTTTGTGGATCGGCGCGTCTTTAGCCTGTCGAACAGCCTGGACGCGGGCGGGGCCGTCGGCGACCGCTACGGCGCCGCCGCGCTGCTCACCCTAGCCCAGTCGCTGAACGACCGGAAATTCCCCGGCAGCGTCACGCTCGCATTCGTGACGCAGCAGTGGCTGGGCGGTCGCGGCCTGCACCGCCTGATGCTGGCGCACAACGCCGACGAACTGATTTACGTCGGCCGCGTGCCCCCGTCCCGAACCGCGTCAACCACGGCGGCCGGCCTCCCGCCTCCACCGCCGGGTTCCGGCGTACAGCTTGGCGTCAGCGATTCCACGAAACCGCTCGCAGGTTTTCCGGCGGAGGTTCACGCCATGGCTCATGAGATTGGAGTTTCGCTGCAAGATGCGCCGCTGGGCCCTCTGCGCTTTCCCGCCGTTGGGCCCGCGCCGCAGCTTCCCGAGCGCTTTGCGCGTCTCGCGCTGCCGCTGGACTGGCCGGTGACGCCCATCGAAACGCTCTCCGAACGCGACCTCGACGCGCTGGTTTCGCTTCTCGATCGCGCCGTGCGGGGACAATTGCCGTCGCATCAACCTGTCATCGGGGCCGGTGAAGGCGGTTCGCATGGCAGTTCCATTCCGCCCCTGCCCGTGGAAGAGATTCTGAAAAGGCTTTCGGTCTCATATGGCGCCAGCGGCCATGAAGCGGCCGTGCGCGAAACCGTTTTGGGCCTGCTCCCGGCCTGGGCCAAGCCAGAGACGGACGCATCCGGCAATTTGATCCTTCATTTCGGCAGCGTGCAGCCCGCGACCACCAAGCCTGCTGCCGGCGCTGCACCTGCCCCATCGCTGGTGTTCGTGGCGCACCTGGACGAAATTGGCTACGAGGTAAAATCCATCGCCGAGGATGGCCGTCTCGAGGTGGCGGAACTGGGCGGCGGCTCACCGCAGTATTTCGTGGGCCACCCCGCGCTCGTCCATTCGGAAAAATTCACCCGCGACGCCGTCATCGAACTCCCTGCCGGATGGGAGGCGCCGCAATTCACCTGGCCGTCCTTCCGAGGCGACGCCCGCGCCCGCGTGGACGTGGGCGCGCGCAGCCGCGCCGAGGTCGAAGCGCTCGGCGTGAAAATCGGCGACTGGATCACCATCGAAAAGGAGTATCACCAGCTCGCCGGCACTCGCGTGAACGCCCGCAGCTTCGACGACCGCGTTGGCTGTACCGCGCTCGTCTCCGCCGTGTGGGCTCTCGGCCCTTCGCTCTCGAATCGCGACGTCACCTTTATCTGGTCCACGGAGGAGGAAGTCGGCCTGAAGGGGGCCGCAGGCGCCGCGGAGCGCCTGGCCGCGGCCGGCCGTGCGCCGCAGACCGTCTTCGCCATCGACACGTTTGTCAGCTCCGACTCGCCGCTCGAGAATCCGCGCTTTGCCCACGCGCTGCTCGGCCAGGGCTTTGTGGTGCGCGCGGTGGACAACTCCAACATCGTGCCGCGATCGCTTTCCGACCGCGTGGTAGCCATCGCCCGCCAGCACAAAATCCCGGTGCAGTACGGCGCCACGGGCGGCGGCAACGACGGCTCCGTCTTCACGCAGTTCGGCGTTGTGGACGTGGCGCTCGGCTGGCCGCTCCGCTACTCGCATTCCCCCGCGGAGGTCGTGGACACGCGCGACGTCCACGCGCTCGCGGACATCGTCGTCGCCCTCTCGAAATATTGGTGATGTAGCGGCTTGTCCCTAACAGTTGGGTTGCTGCGGTAAGTACGGTTTTGACCGTAGGTTCGTTCCGATTCCGTTCTGGTTCCTCGGCAATTTCAAATACCCACAGCCAGAAATCCCGAGTCCCGAAGCTTCGGGATCGGGACTGACTGTGGCTACCAATTCTTCTAGCTGGCGGCAGGCCCTCGATTTACTGCGTCGCGCCTACATACGCTTCGATTCGCCGGCGGTCCGCTTCCGACAAATCCACAAAGCGGATGCCCATGAACGCCTCGGGACTCACGTGCTGGACGACTCCGGTGGCGTGAATCGGTTCGGGATCGCCGGGCAACTGGAATTCCAGCCGCAGCGTGAGCCCTTCCTCGAGCGTCTTCTCGGTTTTCACCAGCATCCCACCGGCGCTGACGTTCCGGCCTTCCACGGAATAGGGATGGCCGGCGGCCTCCGCGCGGACTACGGCCACCAGGGGAGCACGACGAAATTTGCGCTTTTCCACCATTGTTAATGGCTATCGGCCCGCGGCCCGGTTTTGTGACTACTCCGAGGCGCGTCCGCGTCCCAGCCGACAGCACGGGATGGTAACACGGAGACATCCACCGAACACCAACGGCCACGCCGCGGGCAACCGGTGCGCCGCGGCAGCGGTTTTCTGCTTCACACCCTCCTGGTCCAGAACGAGCCGCGGACCCTCCCGCGCCTCCCTTCTTCTCTCCTTTTTTTCCCCTCTTCCAACCTCAAACCTCTACCCGCCAACCTCTAGTACAATTCCCTGCGTCATGTCCGACACTGCGGCCAGCTCTTCGACTCCTGCCTTCCGCCGCCCTCGCTTCATTGCCCTCGAGGGCCCCATCCGCGTGGGCAAATCCACGCTGGCAAAGATCCTGGCCGAGCGGATGCACGCCCGGCGCGTCTACGACTGCGACGACAATCCGTTTCTCTCCGCGTTCTACGAAGACGTTCCCGGCAGCGCCTTCCGCGCGCAGATGTATTTTCTTCTCGAGCGCCACCGCCGGATGAAAGAGGCCGCCGTGGACGCGGTGAGCGGCACGGTGGTCTGCGACTTTCTGTTCGAAAAGGACCGCATCTTCGCCAACATCAATCTGGACAATGAAGAGCTGCGCCTCTACGACCACTATTTTGAAATGCTGTCCAGAGACCTGCCCCTGCCCGACCTGGTCGTGTATCTCCAGGCCTCGCCCGAAATCCTCCGCCAGCGCATCGGGAAGAAAAGGGAGCCATCCGAAGCGGAGGTTTCCGATGAGTACCTGGAAGAGGTCGTGCGCGCCTACGAGCACTTCTTCTTCCGCTACACCGGATCCGACCTGCTCGTTGTGAATACCTCGGAGATTGACTTCGTCGAGCGCGATGCCGACCTCCAGCAGCTCCTCCGCCGCCTCCAGGAGCCCGTCAAGGGCACGCAGTATTACCTGCCTCTCGGCGGTTAGAGACACTTCTCCGGCGCGCCTCCGTTCAGTCCTGTCTTCCGCACGTCAAAGGTAAGAGAGGAGTTTCCTAAGATGCAGGGCGTTCGCTGAGCCCGACGAGTTTCTGGAACTCCGGGTGGTCGTGCAGGCAATCGAGATCGGAATCCTTGGCCGCCCAATTCCGGTTGCTGTATCCGGCCGCAAAAGCCATTTTCAGCGTATCGAGCGCCTCTGTCTTTTTCCCGAGGACGCCGTAGGTGCAGGCGGCATTGAAGAGGGTGTTGGGGTCGCCGGGGCGAAGGGCCACGGCGGTCCTCAGGTGCCGCACGGATTCCTCCGATTCCGCTCGATAGGCGAGGTTGCAGGCCAGCAGAATACGGGCGCGCACGTCTTCCGGCACCAACTCCAATTGCTGCCGGAGCACCCTGGTCATGCGATCGCGGACGTGCTCGGCTTCTGTTTTCCGCCCCAGCCGTGCCAGCGCGTTGCCATACGGAATATACGTATTGTAGTCTTCGCCGTTGGCCTCGATGGCGCGCTCCGCGAGCGCCGCGGCCTCCTCGTAACGCCCGGCGGCGAAATACGCGCGTCCCAGGACGTTCCAGGAGGCCTCGCAGTCGGGCTTGCGCTCGATGGCGCGCCATGCCAGCAGCGCGGCTTCCTCGTATTTCTTCTGCGCATAAACGATACGGGCGTGCGCTACGAGAACCTCCGGCAGGTCGGGCGCAAGAGCTGTAGCCCGGTCGCAGGCGGCCAGCCCTCGTTCGATCCATTTCGGGTTCTGATCGTGAATCTCGTAGGTGCGCCCGCACACGTGGGCGATCCCGGCATGCGCCAGGGCGAAATTCGGGTCGAGCTGGATCGCCTGTTCGAACATCTGCAGCGCGTAGTCCATGTTCTCCCGCCGCGTATAGCTCCGGCCGCGCAGGTAAAAATCGTAGGCCTGCGGGTCTTCCGTGGGCTTGCGCGCGATGGTCTTCTCTTCCTGCGGCGTGAGCGTGATGCGCAGCGCCTGGGCGATGCTGCGCGCGATTTCGTCCTGAATGGCGAAGACGTCTTCGAGCTGGCGGTCGAAGCGCTCGGCCCACACGGAATGCCGCGTGGCACTCTCGACGAGTTGCGCAGTGATGCGCAGGCGGTTCCCGGCCCGGCGGATGGTGCCTTCGAGCACGTAGGCGGCGCCGAGCTGCTGGCCCACCTGCGGCGCCGTGGCCGTCTTGTCGCGATAGGCCAGCATCTCCGACCGTGGAAACACCTGGAGTTGCGTAATTTTGGAGAGCTCGGTGATGATGTCTTCGGTCATGCCGTCGCGGAGGTATTCGTCTTCCTTCCCGCCGCCCTGGTTTTCAAAATAGAGCACCGCCACCCCTTTTCTGGCCGGCGTACCTGCAGCCGCGGGAACAGCCGGGGCACTGGCCTTCTCGGCGGCGGGGCGGCGGCTCGAATCCAGGTCGCGCTTCATGCGTTTGAGGTCGGCGCGAAGCTCGCCCGCGGCCTGGTAGCGCAGGTCGGGATCTTTCTCCAGCGCCTTGCTGAGGAGGTTTTCCATCGCTGCGGGCAGACGGGGATTCAATTCCGTGGCCGGAGGGGGAGTGGTACTCAGGATGCCGTTGAAGATCACCGCGGGAGTGGAGCCGGAAAAGGGGAGGGAGCCGGTGGCCATCTCGTAGAGCACCACACCGAGCGAAAACAAATCCGAGCGCGCATCCAGCTCTTCGCCCCGCGCCTGCTCCGGCGACATGTAGGCAACCGTGCCGATGGAGCTGCCGGGGCTGGTCAGATTCTCTTCCAGCAGCACATTCGTTTGCGTGGGGGTGGCCGCGCCGCCAACAGAGTCGGCAGCCGGCTGCCCCACGGACGCGAGTTTTGCCAGGCCGAAGTCCAGGATCTTTGCCTGGCCGCGTGTGACCAGGAAGATGTTTGCCGGTTTGATGTCGCGGTGGACGATGCCCTTGGAGTGCGCCACATCGAGCCCGTCGGCAATCTGAATGCCGATGTCCAAGAGCTCGGAAGTGTCCATCGGCTTCCCGCCGATGCGGTGCTTCAGCGTCTGGCCTTCGAGCAGCTCCATGGCGATAAACGGCTGGCCCTCGAATTCGTCGATGTCGTGGATGGTGCAGATCCCCGGATGATTGAGGGCACTCGCGGCGCGAGCCTCGCGGCGGAATCGCTCGATGGCCTGCGCGTCCGCGGCGAATCCCTCGGGAAGGAATTTCAAGGCAACGTTGCGGCCCAGGCGGGTGTCTTTGGCCTTGTAAACCACGCCCATTCCCCCGCCGCCGAGCTTCTCGAGAATCACGTAGTGGGAAACCGTCTTCTCGATCATTCCGAAGAGACTCCTTGGCGGCATCCCGAAAAAGTTGTGCGGGCCGCTGGCATCCGTACTTTTCTACATTCCCGGCAGGGTGTCAAACCTTTGCCGCTCGGCGGTCGCAGGCGCTCACTATTCATGCGACACCGCAGGAGTAAGAGACGCTGCAGCACGGGAGTAGGCAGCAAAAATCTTTGTGGCGAGAACTCCGGACCGAAAAGTGCTCACGACGTCGCGGCTGGTTCCATGCCCACGAGCTTCCGAAACTCCGGGTCGTCGTGCAGGCAATCGAGATCAGAATCCTTGGCCGCCCAATGCGGGTGGGCGTACCCGACCTTAAATGCCTGTTTCAGCGTCTCGAGTGCCTCTGCCTTTTTCTTGAGGATGCCGTAAGTGCAGGCGGCATTGTAGAGAGTATTGCCGTCGTTGGGGCGCAGCGCGACCGCGGTTTGCAGGTGCCGGATGCTCTCCTCCCCGCTTGGTTCAAAGTACGCGAGGTTGGAAGCCAGCAGGATGCGCGCGCGCACGTCTTCCGGCACCAGCTCGAGTTGCTGCCGGAGGACCGTGATCATGCGCTCGCGGATGTGCTCGGCTTCTTTTTTCCGTCCCAGGCGTTCCAGCGAGTTTCCATAGGGGGGATAGGTATTGTAGTCATCGCCGTTGGCTTCGATGGCCCGCTCTGCCAGCGCCGCGGCCTCTTCAAAGCGGCCGGAGGCGAAATAGGCCCGGCCCAGGAGGTTCCAGGCTCCTTCACAGTCGGCCTTGCGCTCGATGGCCCGCCGCGCCAAGAGCGCTGCCTCCTCGTATTTCTTCTGCGCATAAAAGATGCGGGCGTGCGCCACCAGAACCTCCGGCAGGTCGGGCGCCAGCGCGGTGGCCCGGTCGCAGGCCGCCAGTCCGCGTTCGATCCATTTCGCGTTCTGCTCGCGAATCTCGTAGATGAGCCCGCAAGTGTGGGCGATTCCGCTGTGCGCCAGGGCGAAATTCGGGTCGAGCTGGATGGCCTGTTCGAACATTTGCAGGCCGTAGTCCAGATTCTCGCGGCGCGTGTAGCTTCGGCCGCGCAGGTAGAAGTCGTAGGCCTGCGGGTTTTCCGTGGGCTTCCGCGCGATGGTCTTCTCTTCCAGCGGGGTCAGTGTGATGCGCAGGGCCTGGGCGATGCTTCGGGCGATTTCCTCCTGGATGGCAAACACGTCTTCCAGTTGCCGGTCGTAACGCTCGGCCCACACGGAATGCCGTGTGGACGCCTCCACGAGCTGCGCGGTGATCCGCACGCGGCTGCCGGCGCGGCGGATGGAGCCTTCCAGCACGTAGGCGGCGCCAAGCTGCTGGCTCACCTGCTGCGCCGTCACCGGCTTGTCCCGGAATGCCAGCATCTCCGAACGGGGAAAGATTTCCAGTTGCGCGATCTTGGAAAGCTCGGTGACGATGTCTTCCGTGATGCCGTCGCGGAAGTATTCGTCCTCCTTCACGCCGCCCTGGTTTTCAAAGTAGAGCACGGCCACGGATTTTTGCCTGGCGGGAGCCGCGTGCGCCCCGGAAACGGGCGCGCTCTTCTCCGCAGCGGGCCGCCGGCTCGATTCAATGTCGCGGCTCAAGCGCTTCAGGTCGGCGCGGAATTCCGCGGCAGTCTGGCACCTGAGGTCGGGATCCTTTTCCAGGGCCTTGCTGAGAATCTGGTCAAGAGCGAGGGGCAAGCGCGCGTTTCGCTCCTTGGCCGCCACGGGTGTGGCGTGCATGATTCCATCGAAAATCACCGCCGAAGTCGCGCCCGAAAACGGAACCGCTCCCGTGGCCATCTCGTAGAGCACCACGCCGAGCGAAAACAAATCCGAGCGCGCGTCCAGCTCCTCGCCCCGCGCCTGTTCCGGCGACATGTACGCAACCGTGCCTAGCGAGCTGCCCGGGCTTGTCAGTTGCCTTTCATCCAGCAGGTGCGACTGCGTACGCATGGATGCGCCTGCGGATTCGACAGCCTGCGGGAGTGTAGGCGCGAGTTTTGCCAGGCCAAAATCCAGGATCTTCGCCTGCCCCTTCTCCACGAGAAAAATGTTTGCGGGCTTGATGTCGCGGTGGACGATTCCCTTCGAGTGCGCCGCATCCAGCCCGTTGGCGATCTGAATGCCAATCTCCAGGAGCTGCGACAGCTCCATGGGCTTCCCATCAATCCGGTGCTTCAGGGTCTGGCCCTCGAGCAGCTCCATGGCGATAAACGGACGGCCTTCGTATTCTCCGATATCGTAAATCGTGCAGATGTTGGGGTGATTCAACGCCGAGGCGGCGCGCGCCTCGCGGCGGAAGCGCTCGATCGCCTGAGGGTCGTGGGAGATGTCGTCGGGAAGGAATTTGAGCGCCACGCTCCGGCCGAGGCGCGTGTCTTTGGCCTTGTAGACCACGCCCATCCCGCCGCCGCCCAGTTTTTCCGCGACGCTGTAATGGGAGATGGTGCGGCCGGCAATGGAAGCAGTATCCGCCACGAGCCGTGCATTCTACTTCAGCGGCCCGAAGCAGGCAAATGCGCGGCGAAGGAACACCTCGCATGCTTTTGTAACCAGAACAGCCGTGCGCGCGACGACTGTTACCCGGCTGACCACGCCCGCCCCTATTCCTGTTGTAATGTATCCGCATGAACGGGTCACTCCACTATTTCCAGGGCAAAGCGGCGCTCATCACCGGAGCCTCTTCCGGAATCGGAGAGGAATTGGCGCGGCAATTGGGGCAAGCGGAGGCCAAGCTGACTCTGGCCTCGCGGCGAAGGGAGCAGTTGGAGAATGTGGCGCAGGGAATCGCCGGGACCGGCGCCGCGCGACCCCTCGTGGTGGAGTGCGACGTGACGCGCGATGGAGACCTGGAACGCGCCGTTGCGGAAACCGTGCGCCAGTGGGGAAAACTGGACGTGGTCTTTGCGAATGCAGGGTTCGGAGTCATCGGATCGCTGAAAACACTTTCGCTGGAGGATTACCGCCGCCAGTTTGAGACGAATGTGTTCGGGGTGCTGCGCACGATTTATGCGGCATTGCCGGAGATCGAAAAGACCAGGGGAAATCTGGCGATCATTTCCAGCGTTTCCGGCTGGGTGGCGACGCCGGGGGCTTCTCCTTACTGCATGAGCAAATTCGCGCTGCGCGCGCTGGCCAACTCGATTGCGCCGGAGCTGCGGCTCGCGGGAGTAAAAGTGACGCTGATCAGCCCCGGATTCGTGGCCAGCAATATCCGCCGCGTGGATAACCAGGGAACGCTGCACGCCGGAGCCGCGGATCCGATTCCTGCCTGGATTCAGATGAGCACCGAGAAGGCCGCCGGCAAGATTCTGCGGGCGGTCGCGCGAGGGAAGCGCGAGGAGATAATCACTCTGCACGGAAAATTCTTTGTCGCCCTGGAAAGATTCATGCCCTGGGTGATTCGAGCAGCCGGCAGAAAAATGGCGGCGCAATCGCGCGGCTACCGGCCGGAGGCGAAGGGTGATTGAGTGATTTGAGTGGGAGCGCCGTCCCGCCACTGTTTGAATCCTTCCTTCGCTGGTGATCCATCCCTATCCGCTCCGGCTGCGGGAGCGTATGGCCTGCCGCACCGGGTTTACGGCTTTTCTCCGTCGGCCTTTCGCACCCATACAAAGTGCTGCATGTGGGTCTTCTGAAGTTCGCATTTGTCCACATCCACGTCATTGCCATTCCACACCTCGCTCTCGCCCTCGATTCTGGTTGGGGTGAACGAAGTGATTTTCGACGTGAACTGGAAGGTGCACCATTTCCGCCGGTTCTTGTCCCCGGCGTATGGGAGTTTAGAGCTGCATTTTCCCGCCCATGCTTCTTCCTGCTGGGAATATTCGCAGCGCACGTAGGCGCCGTGATCCAACTGGGACTGGTATTCCGGCGGGAAGATTTTTTCGGCTGCCAGACGGTGATCGCCTACAGTCAGTTTGTATTTGATCCCAGACGTCAAGCTGGTCCAGAGCTGCACACTGGGCGATTGCGCCAGCGCCATCGGAGCCAGCGCAAGCGGAATCACCGCCAACCATCGAGGTCCCATTACGAATCTTTGCTTCTTCATTGGAGACATTTCAGCGCACGCCGCCGCCCTTGTCCACAGGCAATCTGTTACGGCGGCCCGCCCATCACTTGTGCGAAGCGGAACCCCGGAGACACAAAAGCAGGATTTTATTTTCATGCCGCCCATCCTGACGGCTTGGTGTTCACCCATCACAGGAGGGCCGTTGATTCACTGGGACTCCCAGCAGGCGGGTATGGGGCGGCCTCATCCGGTCCGTCTGGTATACTTCTCTTGCGAGGAGTTCTCATGAGCAGGATGGAGCGCATCACAAAAGAGATCGAGCAGCTTGCTCCGGAAGAGCTCACCGCGTTTCGCGAATGGTTTGTACACTTCGATGCCATTGCCTGGGATCGGCAGTTTGAGTCTGATGTGAATACCGGCAAGTTGGATGAGGCCGCGGCGCGCGCGTTGCGCGACCACAGCGCAGGCCGCTCGACGAAACTGTGACCCATCACGCTTCGCCAGATTTCTGGGCCTGCTACCACGCACTCCCTGCTGCTGTCCGGGAACTCGCCGACCGGGCCTTCGCATTACTCAAAGACAATCCGCGGCACCCATCACTCCACTTCAAGCAGGCCGGTCGGTTCTGGTCTGTGCGCGTTGGCCTGCGCCATCGTGCCGTGGGAGTGGAAGCGCCCGACGGGATCCTGTGGTTTTGGATTGGGACACATGCCGCTTACGACCGGCTCGTCGGGTAACACCGTCCCGTCAGCCCGTGAATTCGTGAAGCAGGGGCGCCGGCGTCGTACGATCACTTCCAGATTTCAATGGCGATTTGTCCATTGTCGCGCACGACGGGTGCATCATCCCATTCGCATTGAACGGCGTGGCCACGTGGCCCTGCCGGTCGAGCGCGGTTACCCCGCCCTCGCCGTGCTGCGCGACCAGCTCTTTCATCACTACTTCGGTGTCCGCATCGTCGAGCGGCACGTGCAGGTACTTCACCCGCTCGCAGATGTCCGCGTGGATCGTCAGCAAGGAGCAGATGAACGCGATCTCTTGACGATATCAAGCACCGCCTGCGACAAACGGGCTGTGGGAACCGCAACCAGGTAAAGGCAGCTCACCTGAAGGGTCTCAAAACCAGCGGCCGGACATGGCTGGAGCGAAATCCGCCCCGCCATGTCCGGCCGCATCAATGCCGCTGGGCTTTGCCTTCCGGCCTACTTTGCCAACTGCGCCTGGAGAAATTCCCCCGGCAGCCGGGCCATTCTCGGTCCGGTGGTCAAATTAACCGGGTGCGCGTAGTTGTGTACCGGCGTCCGCTTTTCCGGCAGCGAGCCGTCCACGCGCAAGTGCTCCATCCGCAGGCCGAGCGTGCGTTCCAATTGGAACAGCTCGGTGCGCTGGCTGGTAAGGAAGAGCGTGGAGGCCACGCCCGTCTCGCCCGCGCGTCCCGTGCGTCCCACGCGATGGATAAAGTTTTCCGCCACTTCGGGCAGGTCGTAGTTGATCACGTGCGCGATGTCCTGCACGTGGATGCCGCGCGACGCCAGATCCGTCGCCACCAGCACGCGGAAGCGCCCTTGCTGGAATCCCGTGAGCGCCGCGATGCGCTGCGATTGCGAGCGGTCGCCGTGAATCATGGCCGCGGCGATTCCGTCGCGGTTCAGGTTCCGGGCAATCCGCTCCACGCCCCGCTTGGTGCGCGAAAACACCAGGCACCGGCCTTTCTCTTTCGAGAGCAGGCGGTGCAGCACGTCGGGCTTCGCGTCGAGCGCCACCTCGTAGGCCTGCAAGCGCACATTCTCGGATGGTTTGAGCGTGGACCCGAACGCCAGCCGCACCGGATTGTGCATCGAGTCGTTCACCAGGTGCACCACCGAGGCTTCCAGCGTCGCGGAAAAGCACATGGTCTGGCGCTGTTTCGGCAGCACCGCCATGATCCGGCGGATCGCGGGAAGAAACCCGATGTCCAGCATGCGGTCGGCCTCATCGAGCACCAGAGTCTTGAGCGAGCGGAAATCCACGAGCCTGCGTTCCAGGTAATCCTCGAGCCGGCCCGGAGTCGCCACGATCAGCCGCGCACCCTTGCGGATGGCGTTGATCTGTTTGGCTTCGGCGAGGCCCCCCACCGCCAGCGCCGCGGGCGCGAGCTGCTTGCCCCGCAACACTTCGAAGTCAGCCGCCACTTGCATGGCCAGTTCCCGTGTGGGAACGAGCACCAGCGCGGCCACTCCCGGCGTGTTCTGCTTCAGGAATTGCTCCATGATCGGCACCAGGAACGCCAGCGTTTTGCCGGTTCCCGTCTGCGCCGTCGCGAGCACATCTTTCCCCAGGAGCGCCTGCGGGATGGCCGCAGCTTGCACCGGCGTGGGCACAGTGAACTCTGCCGCCGCCAGCCGCTCCTTGGTGTAAAGCGATATCGGTAATTCTGTAAAAGTCTGCATTTCGATGGTCTTCTCTTTTCTTTTTCGGGCGTTTGCCGTCGCCGGGCGCGCACGGGTTTCCGGGCGGGCTCGTCAACTGGCATTGCCAGTCTTTTGGTTTACGCTTGAAACTGTCGGAGGGAGCTGAAGGCGGGTGTTCTCAGATCAGAGACTGCACCAGAGGGACCGCACAACACAACCGGAAGTAATAAGCGCAAAAAGACTCTACCACATCTCCGGGAGGGTGGCGAGATAAATCAGCCAAAGAAATGACGTAGTTTCCAGCCTGGCAACCCGCCTCTTTTCCTCTACTTCCCCTAGTTTACTCGACCGAAACCGCACCGTCACTCCCCTGCTCGTTGGCAGACAGTGGAATTTGTCCTGACCGAACTTCCAACGGCATGAGCCTCAAAGCCGTTCCGGAGAGCCATATAACGCTGGACTGCTGTCGAACATCTAAACC
>Ga0074044_10001934_pt1 | contig 18297 bp, 13 predicted proteins | sample BogForMeECP23OM1_FD_94443 | JGI IMG/M metagenome (GOLD analysis project Ga0074044, IMG submission 94443) | Bog forest soil microbial communities from Calvert Island, British Columbia, Canada - Bog Forest MetaG ECP23OM1 | ecosystem: Environmental > Terrestrial > Soil > Wetlands ...
AAACGCCGAGCCAAAGAAGCCCTTTCGCGGAAGCGACTGCGCAAAAAGCAGCGGCGAGAAGCGGACTAACCTCCGCCTCGCTGCCATTCAGCGCCGCACTTCCGTGATTTAGACCCCGGTTAGGTAGAGACGTTGGGTTTCTGTTCCAGCTTCGCGTATGCAGGCCCAAGGGACCCCAGCCCGGTATCCCCGGACTATAGGTTCAATCACATCACTTGGCCCTCTTTGCGAAACATGCCCATCCCCCTCCCTGACTCGGGCAAGGGGAGAGCGGCTCATGGAATACCACGACAGGGTGCTTAAGTGTGCGGAGTGCGGCGCTGAATTTGTTTTTACTGCCGGCGAACAAATGTTTTTCGCCGACAAAGGTTTCAAGAACGAGCCGAAAAGGTGCAAGGGCTGCAAGGCCAAGCGCGCCGAAGGCGGCGGAGGTGGAGGTGGTGGCGCCTCCCAGATGCGCTCGGAAACCAAAACCACCTGCTCCCAGTGCGGCAAGGACACCACTGTCCCCTTCCGACCTACGCAAGGCCGTCCCGTTTTTTGCCGAGAATGCTTTCAGCAGCGCCGCGCGCTAGGCGCAGCGTGATCCGCTAGCTCGTTATCGCGAAGTAGTCGTCGTACTCGCAAGGCCGCTCGAACACAACATCTGGTGGGACAGACATTCGTGTCTGTCCCTTTTTTTTGTTTGCGTTCACGAGCGAATCGAGGTGATAAACGTTTAAGGAAACTATATTTCCGTGCACCGCTTCGCAATTTCATTCGCGCAAGCTTTCGTACTTGTACCAAAACTGTACCTTTGGTCAGGTGACTTGCTTCTCGCAACGCCGTAACTTCCCGCCCACAGCACCCCGGCCTTACGCTTGGGCTCCCCACTCAGCCCTTCTCGATCCAGGTTCTTTCCGAGCGTCCTGATCACTGGCACGGCCAGGCATCCAGGCGTTCATCCTCCGCAAGCCCTTAGGGCTTTGGCCAAGGAAAACGCCGCTTTACTGGTGTGCCTAAAGGAGAAGTTATGGCCTCAGGTGCATTCGCACGTCTTGTCGAGAACTGGAAGTTCGTTCCCGTCCGCAAGCCTGTCATTGCTCTTGCATTTCTGCTTGCGGTCTTTTTCGCCACCGTAACACTCGGCCAGCATTCCCCCCAAGATCCAGGTGTTCGCGGGGGAAGCGTCAATTCTGGTCAACCGTTGTCTTCCCTTTCACAAACTCCAGGCGCGCCCGACTTTTTTGCCAACGGCCTGCTGCGTTTCCAGGAAATCGAATCCGTTCAAGGCGGCACAAACAACGGGCTCGGCCCCCGCTTCAATAGCAACCAATGTTCGAGTTGCCATTCGCAACCAGCCGTCGGCGGCACAAGCCCCAGCGCAACCGTGTACCCTTTTGTCGGCCCCAATCCCGAGACCTTGGTTTACAGTCTGAATGGAGCCGACAACACTCTTCCGTCCTTCATCACGCCCAACGGTCCCGTCCGCGAAGCTCGCTTCCCATTCTTTCTGAATGGAAGCGGTACGAGCCTTAGCAGCACGCCCGATGGAGGTGTTCATGACCTCTTCGTCATTTCCGGCCGCAGCGACGCCGGAACTTGCGCCATCACACAACCGAATTTCGCTCAAAATCTAGCCTTGGACAACGTCATCTTCCGCATTCCGACGCCCACCTTTGGCGCCGGCTTGATCGAAAACATTTCCGAAGAAACCATCTACGCCAACATGCAGGCAAACGCTCGACAAAAGCAGTCTCTGGGGATTTCCGGCGTTCCCAACCGCGACGGAAATGACGGCATGATCACACGCTTCGGCTGGAAGGCGCAGAACAAGTCTCTCGAGATATTTGCTGGCGAAGCCTACAACGTCGAAATGGGCGTCACCAACGAACTGTTCCAGAATGAGCGCGCAAGTCCCGACGAAGCCCTGGCCGGCGGCCTTCCCGCAAACTGCAAAATAAATCCCACACCCGAGGATACAACCAACTTTATCTCGACACAGTACCCCGCCGTTCCCAGCGACGTCGTGCAATTTGCCATGTTTATGCGCCTCCTCGCGCCCCCGACGCCTTCCACTACCAGTCCAGGCGGCGCGCAATCAATCGCCAATGGCAACCGCCTGTTCAACACGACCGGGTGCGCGATGTGTCACACTCCAACTCTCCAGACCGCGTCTTCTTCCTTCACTCCAGGCCTGAGCCAAGTGAACGCTAACCTCTTCTCCGACCTGCTCGTCCATCATATGGGCTCGAATCTCGCCGACGGCGTCTCCCAAGGCGGAGCCGGCCCCGACCAGTTTCGCTCCGCGCCGCTTTGGGGACTCGGTCAGCGCATCTTCTTGCTGCACGATGGCCGCACCACGGATCTTCTAGATGCCATCAAGGAACATGCAAGCTCCGGCTCGGAGGCTAATGCTGTCATAAGCAATTTCAAACAGCTGACCCCACAACAACAGCAGGATCTCCTAAACTTCCTGCGTTCGCTCTAGCTTCGGTCTACAACTCACGGTGGGACGGACAATCTTGCCCGTCCCACTTTTTTCATCCGCTCTGGCCGCGTTTGAGCAACTGATCAGATAGAAAACTCAATAATCTCCCGAAACGCAAACTCCGCCGAGACCCAACAGAACCGACAAAACCCCAAGGGTCATTTTTGCCTCGTACCGCCGTCACGCCCCATAAAATCTGAACAAGAAAGATTGTTGCACCTACGGTGATGCGAAGCGCATCCCAAGACTGAGCCTTGAGATGAGGGGTGATCGAAAAACTTGCTCCGCATACCACCGGAGCTTTTGGAAGATAAATTCACAGCAGCTTTGAACACTCACCTTCACGATGAGGAATCTATATGGCAGCCACAAAGATAGCGAACATCATTGTCGAGACGCTCGCATCGATCGGCGTGAAACGCGTATATGGCGTCCCCGGTGACTCATTGAATGGGATTACGGATGCGATTCGGACACACAACTCGGTCGCTTGGATACATACACGCAATGAAGAAGCGGCCGCGTTTGCGGCCGGGGCTGAGGCGCACCTGACCGGTAATCTCGCGGTGTGTGCCGGCAGCTGCGGACCAGGGAACACACACCTCATCAACGGCTTGTACGATTGTCATCGCAATCGCGTGCCAGTGCTCGCGATTGCCGCACAGATTCCCACTAAAGAAATCGGCAGCGACTATTTCCAGGAGACAAAGCCCGATCACATCTTCAAGGATTGCAGTCACTACTGTGAGTTCATTTCGCATCCGAGCCAAATGCCCAGGGTACTCGAGATAGCCATCAGAACTGCGATTGCAAAGCGGGGCGTGAGCGTCATCATCATCTCGGGTGACACGGCTCTCCAGGAAGCCGGGTTCCGACGCATCAAGCTGACGCTTGATTCCATGCAATCGGTGAGCACTCCGGAGCCTGGCTTACTGAAACGTGCAGCCGAGATGCTAAACGCCGCGACGAAAGTCACCATCTTCGGCGGCGCAGGATGTGCTGGTTCTCATCCAGAACTGCTCCAGGTCGCGGAAAAACTGAAGGCTCCCATTGTCCACGCTCTCCGTGGCAAAGAATTCATCGAGTACGACAATCCTTATGACATCGGTATGACCGGACTGTTGGGATTCACTTCCGGTCACTATGGGATGGAGCGCTGCGATCTGCTGCTGATACTAGGCACTGACTTTCCTTATCAACAGTTTTATCCGGCGCATGCGAAAGTGATTCAGGTCGATTCGCGCGGAGAGCAGATCGGGCGCAGGACGGCCGTAGATCTGGGCCTTGTTGGGACAGCGCAGGATACTTTGCGAGCGCTTTTGCCACTCCTGCGACAGAAAACAGACCAAACTCATCTCGAGGATGCGCAAGCGCATTACAAGAAGGCTCGTAGAGGACTCGACGATCTAGCAAAGGGCGAACCCGGTAAAAAGCCGATTCATCCGCAGCACCTCAGTGCAGTGTTGGACCGGCTTGCCGCAGAGGACGCGATCTTTACATGCGATGTTGGAACCCCAACCGTGTGGGCAGCCAGGTATCTCACCATGAATGGCAAGCGCCGGCTCTTGGGCTCTTTTAACCACGGCTCGATGGCGAATGCTTTGCCACAGGCAATAGGAGCGCAGGTAACTTTCCCAAATCGGCAGATCATCTCTCTTTCAGGCGATGGAGGAGTTGCGATGCTGATGGGGGAGTTGCTGACCTTGCAGCAGCTCAAAACGCCGGTGAAAATCGTCGTCTATCAAAACGACGCGCTCAGTTTTGTCGAGCTGGAAATGAAAGCGGCGGGCGTCATCAGTTTCGGCACGGACCTAATCAATCCGGACTTTGCCAAGCTCGCCGATGCTTGCGGAATCTTCGGCCGGAATGTGGAAGACCCGGGAGAGCTTGAAGAAACACTCGGCGCCGCCTTCGACCATCCTGGCCCCGCATTGGTGAGCGTCAAAGTTGCAAGACAGGAACTTTCCTTGCCACCTACAATCGACTTCGAGCAGGTCAAAGGTTTCGGAATCTATTTGGTCAAAGCGATGCTTAACGGCAGAGGCAGTGAAATTCTGGATCTTACAAAGACAAATCTGAGGGAAGTTTTCTAGGAAGATTCCCTTCAGAACAGAGACGTTGTGAACCATGTTTGAAGTTGAGCTTCTGTAATAAGGATGCCGAATACCCCGACAAAGAGTCCATCGACATCCGAGTTCGGAAGTGGGCCCTAAGAAGTAAGGCTTCGTCTCACCGGCCGCAGATTAAACCACTCACGAGTCTTGAGGGTGCGTGTGTTTTTCCCGCCTGCGGGGTATGATACCGCTTGAGAAGTCCCCAATAAGACCACGGCCACCCGGAGGGCCACCCCATGGCTCACCGCTTCACTATCGGTGTTGAAGAAGAGTTTCAGATCATCGACCCCGCGACCTGCGCGTTGCGTTCTCATGTCATGCAACTTGTTTCCGCCGCTTCTCCTGACATCGTTGAGCAAGTCAAACACGAGATGCACCAATCCATCGTGGAGACCGGCACGAAGATCTGCGAAAACGTCGGCGAACTGCGCATCGAAATGCACCGCACGCGCGGCGAACTTGTTGCCGCGGCGGAGCGCGTTGGATTGCAGGTCGCCGCCGCCGGCACGCACCCATTCTCCAGTTGGATTGACCAGGTCATCTCCCCAGGCGAACGCTATGAACACATCGTTGAGGAGCTTCAGCAACTCGCCCGATCGCTTCTAATCTTCGGCATGCACGTCCACGTCGCCATGCCCGATAAGCAGACCACCATCGACATGATGAACATGGTCCGCTATTTTCTGCCGCACCTGCTTGCCCTCTCGACCAGCTCTCCCTTCTGGATGGGACGCAACACCGGCCTAAAATCCTTCCGCACCACCGTATTTCGCCGTTTCCCTCGCACTGGGATTCCCGAGCAGTTTGAATCGTGGAGCGCCTACGAAAATTTCGTAAACCTTTTGATGAAACTAAATTGCATCGACAACGGCAAAAAGATCTGGTGGGACGTACGGCCTCATCCCATGTTCGGCACTCTCGAGTTCCGCATGTTTGATGTCACCACCAAGGTTGAAGAAGCCGTTTCCATCGCAGCTCTCACCCAAGCTATCGTCGTAAAGCTCCATCGCCTCTACGAACGCAATCAGAGCTACCGACTTTACCGTCGCGCTCTGATCGAAGAAAATAAATGGCGTGCCGCTCGCTACGGCATCGAAGGCAAACTGATCGATTTTGGCAAAGAGGCCGAAGTTCCGATGCGCGAGCTTGCTCTCGAACTCCTCGAATTTGTCGATGACGTGGTGGACGATCTCGGCAGCCGCAGCGCCGTCGAATACATTCACACCATTCTCAAGGACGGCACCAGCGCCGAGCGCCAATTGCGCGTCTTTCAACAAACTGGCGACTTGAAGGCGGTCGTAAAACACTTGGTCTCGGAAACGCGCGGCGTCGCCGAGCCTAGGGCTTCATCGGCACACGCCATCAATTAGAGGCATCTGCAAAGCACCAGGTCTTAGGTGCACCTGTCGGGAGAGAAATTATGAAAAAGGTTGGCCTTCTCTGCGGGCGTGAATACAGCTTTCCTCCGGCCTTCATCGTTCGCGTCAACGAGCTCGGAAAAAAAGATGGCGTAGCCGCAGAATTCGCGAAGCTCGGCGGCACGCGCATGGGCGAGCCTTCCGGATACAGTGTAATCGTCGACCGCATCTCGCATGAAGTCGAATACTACCGTGGCTACCTCAAACACGCTGTCCTGCAGGGAGCCTACGTCATCAACAATCCGTTTTGGTGGACCGCCGACGACAAGTTCTTCAATTATGCCGTTGCCTCCAAGCTCGGCATCGCTATCCCAAAAACAGTTCTGTTGCCTCAAAAGGAATATCCCAGCGACGTCGACATCACCGCCGAATCTCTCCACAACCTCACTTATCCCGTCGACTGGGATGGTCTTCTCGACTACGTAGGCCGGCCCGCGATTCTGAAACCTTTTTCCGGCGGTGGCTGGAAGCACGTCTACAAAGTCCATAACAAGGCAGAACTCCTTGCCGCTTACGACAAAACTTCGCCCTACTGCATGACGCTCCAGGAGTTCATCGACTTCACGCAATACGTCCGCTGCTTCACGTTTGGAAAATCCGACATTCTTCCCGTTCACTACGACCCCAAAGAACGCAAATACCTCGTCGAGCACAACTATTTGTCATCCGAACTCGGCTCCCGCGTTGTGAAGGATGCCCAGACCATCAACCAGGCTCTCGGCTACGAAATGAACACCATCGAATTCGCGATCCAGAACGGCATCCCCTACGCCATTGATTTCCTGAATCCTGCGCCCGATTTCGAGCGCGACCGCATCACCGAATTTTATTTCGATCACGTCGTCGACAAAATGGCCCACCTGGTCATCAACCGCGCGCTCAGCGGTGATGCTGCAAATCCCTGGCCACGTTGGGAGGAAATGCTGGGCGTCGGCGCGGCAAGTGGTTTCGCGGGTGCACCTAGGAGCGCTGCGGCAACTCAATCATCGGCACCCAGTCCATCCGCCGGCTTTTCTGTCGGAACTGCGGACTTCAAAACAAAATGACCACTGCACCGACCCCTTCGATTGCCCCTCACGATCCCGCCAGGGAGTGGAACGAGATTCTAAAAGTCACGCTTCTGCGGGTTCCAGGTCTACCAGACGATTTGTTCAAACGACTACGCCGCGCAAAACTCACCTTCGGCGACCGCGTCCACTGCCCTTTTCTTCGCCCGTTTTTTCTGTCGCCCGAGGACGAAGAGCGCGTTCGCACCGTAGCCGAGACTATCGCCGATCTCGGCGAACGTGTCGTGACCGCAGCCCTCGAAGACAAGCATCTTTTTGCCCAGCTTCATTTGCGCCCCGAGGAAGAACGATTGGCGCGCCTCCCCGTTGCCTACGGCCGCGCCAGTACAGCCTCCCGTCTCGACGCTTTTCTCTTGCCCGAATCCCTGAAGTTCGCGGAATACAACGGTGAATCCCCGGCGGGCGCGGGCTACGCGGAAACGCTCGCCGAGATTTTTCGCGAGCTTCCTGTGATGGGAAAATTCGCCCAGAATTATTCAATCCACAGTTACCCGCTCAGCGCCAGGCTCCTCGATGCCCTGGTGATGAGCTATGTGGACTGGGGAGGCTCTGCCAGTCCCCCGCAAATTGCCATCGTCGATTGGGAAGACGTGCCCACTTTCAGCGAGTTTGAAATTCTCCAGGCACGCTTCGAAAAAATGGGTGTTCCCACGGTAATCGCGGATCCCCGCGAACTCGAGTTCGACGGCCAGAAGCTGGTCGCCCATGACAAGAAGATAGATCTCGTCTACCGCCGCGTCTTGATCAACGATATCTTAGCCAAGCCCGCCGAGTGCGCCGCCCTCGTAAAGGCCTACACTGCCAACGTCGTATGCGTGGCCAACACGTTTCGCTGCAAGATTCCCCACGTAAAGGCTTTTTTCGCCGTCCTCACCGACGAGCAAAACGGCGCGCTCTTCTCGCACGATGAACGCGAAATTATCCGCCGCCACATCCCCTGGACCCGCGTGGTGGCGGACGTGAAGACGGCCCACTACGGCCAAACCGTGGAACTTCTTGCTTTCATCGGCAAGGAGCGCGAAAACCTGGTCCTCAAGCCAAGCGACGAGTATGGCGGCTCTGGCGTAACGCTCGGATGGGAAACCGACGAAGCCGCATGGGATGCCGCAATCGGCCGCGCCCTTTCCGCAAAAAACGGCGCCTGGATCGTTCAGGAGCGCATCCCCATCCGCCGCGAAATTTTCCCTTACATCGCCAATGTCGGCAAAGTCGACTACCGCGACATGCTGGTCGATTTCGCCCCCTATCTCTTCCACGGAAAACTGTGCGGCTTTCTCACCCGCCTGAGCGCCACGGGCCTGGCCAACGTCACCAGCGGCGGCGGCCAAGTCCCCGCATTTCGCGTCAGCCCGCGCGCGGCCCACTCCACATCGGCGAACTCTTGAATAGAGATCGCGCGATTTCCATAACGGTGGCACATTTCATGAACGGGTCTTCAAATTTCCGCCGATTCTTGTAAAATTAAGGGATGTACTTTGGCCACCCAGACCCAGAGTTGATGCCCGGCGCCAAGAACGCCGTAGAAACTTGTCTTAGCGTCCGCCCCGGCGAGCACGTCGCCCTTATCGCCGACGAAACCAGCCGGGCCGTTGCCGCCAGCATCGCCGCCGCTATCGAAGACGGCGGCGCACAATATACCGGTTTGCTCCTCGAAGATTTTGGCTCGCGCCCCATGACCGTGGCCCCCGCTGCAGTCCTGGAAGCTCTCGAGACTGCCGACGTAGGGGCGATGTGCATGACTCCGCAACCCGGCGAACTCGGCGCACGCATGGCCATCGTCCGAGTCGTCGAGCGCCGCCAAATCCGCTATGCCCACATGGTCGGCGTAACTCCCGAAATTATGCAGCAAGGCATGCGCGCCGATTACCGTATGGTGGATCGCCTAAGCGACAAACTCCGCGAGCGCATGCTGCACGCGCAAACGCTCACGGTTAAGACGGAAGCGGGCACTTCTTTCGCCGCGCATTTCGATCGCGGCCTCGACTGGGTAAAAACCAGCGGCCTGATCAGCCCGCGGTACTGGTCCAACTTACCTGCCGGTGAAGTCTTCACAACTCCCGCAACGGTCGACGGCACCTTCGTCTGCGACGCCACAGCCGGCGATCATTTCAATGGGAAATATGGCGACCTGCAAACCACGCCGTTAGTATTGAAAATCGAAGGCGCCCGCCTTACCGGCGTTGATTGCGCTCGCAAAGACCTAGAAGAAGAATTCTGGCAGTACTGCCACACGGACGAAAACAGCGATCGCGTCGGTGAACTTGCGTTCGGCACCAACCTTGGCCTATCCGCTATGATCGGCGTCCTTCTGCAGGATGAAAAATTCCCAGGAGTACACATCGCCTTCGGCGACCCCTACGGCAGCCAAACCCACGCCGACTGGAAATCCAAAACGCATGTCGACGTCCTCACCCGCAACTGCGACGTGTGGATCGACGACGATCAAGTCATCTCCAAAGGCCACTACAAGCTGGACCACCTCGGCCTGGGCTGACCTGGCAATCCTTCCCTCCTCCGATTGCTAGGAATTGCTTTAGAATTGTCAGGAATTTCTTTAGAAGAGACGGGCTACGTATTCGCGCATCTGATGCTTCCAATACGGCCAATCGTGCCCACCTTCTGGACCCCAGTTGTCCAGCGAATGACGGATCCCTTTGCCGGAGAGAACCTCGGACAACCGATATGTGGGGCCGCTGTTCTCCCATTGACCTGTGCCGGTACTGATGTGGATGTCGCACGAGGCGAGCTGGCCCAGGACCCAGGGATCGCTCAGGTTCGTGAGATAATCCACAGGATTGTTGAAATAAAAATTGTCATCGTACACGCCGTCCATGAAATTGCGTACATCATAGACACCGGACATTGCAAAACAGCGCTTGATCACATCCGGATGCTTGAAGAGCGAGTTGGCCGCGTGATACGCGCCGAACGAAGCCCCCATCGTGGAAATGGCGATGCCCGGGCTTTGGCAATTGTCCCAGATGAAAGGCACGACTTCTTCTCGAAGGTAGGAATCGAAGACGGACTGCACGTAGCTGCGGTGAAAGGGATGCGCCCCTTTGTTGTAAAAGCTGAGGCCGTTTATTGAATTGATGCTGAAGACCTTTATCTTTCCGCCTTCGATGAAGTCGGCCAGCGCGCCGATCATGCTCTGGCCTTCGAGCTCTGTCTCATCGCCCGCGCTGGTCGGGAAACCGAGAATCGGCTGTCCCCAGTGGCCGTGGACAATGACTCCCATGTCGATGCCCAACCTTGGAGAATACCAGCGGTGATACTCGCGTTTCATAATGTGATCCTCGCCCACCGTGCGGGGAAAGAGAGTATGCCAGCCCAGCCCGGATGGGGGCAACGGAATTGCAGTGGAAACCGGACGCTAAGCTAGGTGTATATTTGAACTAACAAAAATCGTCAAACGGAGCCCAACAGAATGGCCACACCTTCCACCACGAACCGCCCGACCCCGGAACGCATCTTCGGCCTTATGAATGCGTTCCAGCAGACCGCCGCTCTGAAATCGGGAATCGAGTTAGACGTCTTCACGGCCATTGGAGCGGGCGCGAATACTCCGGCGTTACTCGCCGCGAAAATCAGCGCTTCCGAGCGTGGTTTGCGCATCCTCTGCGATTACTTGACAATTATGGGCCTCATCACAAAAGAAAATGGGCGTTACGCGCTTACGGAGGAGTCTGCGCTTTTTCTCGATCGGCGCTCACCTGCGTCTCTCACCGCCGTGACCGGCTTTCTTGGCAGCAGCTGGCACAAGAAAAATGTCGAGGGCTTGACCGATGCCGTGCGCAAAGGGGGAACGACGGGAGTACAGGGAGACAACTCCAAACCGCAGGATGAAGTTTGGGTCGCGTTCGCGAGATCAATGACGCCCTTGACGATACCCGCGGCTAATTTCATTGCGGAGCTCATCGGCGCCGCGGAAGGCCGGCCCTGCAATGTGTTGGATATCGCTGCGGGACACGGGAATTACGGCATCACCATCGCCAGGAGAAATCGCAATGCGAAGATTGTTGCGGTGGATTGGCCGTCCGTGCTGGCTGTCGCACAAGAGAACGCACAAACCGCGGGCGTTTCAGATCGTTACACAACCCGCCCTGGAAGCGCTTTTGAAACAGATCTTGGCAACGGATACGACATTGTTCTGCTGACGAATATTTTCCACCATTTCGACACCCCCACATGCGAGACGCTGATGCGCCGCGTCTATGCCGCGCTCAAGCCGGGTGGAAAGGCCGTCACCCTTGAGTTTGTGCCCAATGAAGACCGCGTAACTCCGCCCGCGGCAGCGGCCTTTAGCCTCAACATGCTTGTCGGGACGGACGCCGGGGATGCTTATACGCTCGCAGAGTATGAAAAAATGTTTGCAAATGCGGGATTTGCGAGAACAACTCTGCATCCAGTGACTGGAATGCCTCAGCAGGTACTGATTTCCGGGAAGCCAGCATGAAAAAGAAAACCAAAAAGAATACAAAAGAGGCAGCAAAAAAGACGTCGCCCAGGCCGCCGCGTAATATGGATCGCGAATTGCGCGAGCAGGTAGCTTACCTGCTGAAAGGCGGCGGCGCGCACGTCCACTTTATGGATGCGCTGGATGGCTTCCCCCCGGAGAAATATGGAGCGTTCGCGGATGGTTTGCCGCATACGGGCTGGCAGTTGCTCGAACACGCGCGGCTCGCGCAGTGGGACATCCTGGAGTTCAGCAGAAACCCAAAACACGTTTCGCCGGCTTTTCCAGCCGGATACTGGCCAAAGACGCCGGCGCCCTCCGATCGCAAGGCCTGGGACGAGAGCGTCGCGGCGTTCCAACGGGATCTGCTCGAGATGGTCCATCTGGTGACAAATCCACGCACCGATCTCGCGGCCAAAATACCTCATGGTCAAGGTCAGACGATTTTGCGGGAAGCGTTGCTGCTCGCCGATCACAATGCATATCACCTGGGCCAGCTCGTGGATCTGCGCCGCGCGCTCGGCACTTGGCCTGAAACATAGCCAGACCAGTCTTGCAAGAATCTGGATTGGCGGTAGGATGTTGCATTAGCGTTCGTGGCGGAGAGTGCGGAGTGGAGGCAGCATGATTCGAGTCGACAATATATCGAAAATCGAATGGGAAGCGGGAAATGGCCGGCGCGATTTTTTGAAGGGGCTGCTGGGAGCGGGCGCGTTTGTGCTAGGCGTTTCCCAAATGCCGGAGCAGCTTTTCGCGGAGGACACTGGCAGCCCAGCAGGCAATCCATTCCCACCGGCCGAAAAAGCTCCGCTGCAACCCAGCGTCTATTTGGCCATCGGCACGGACGGCACGGTCTATGTCATCGCGCACCGTTCGGAGATGGGGAATGGAGTGCGAACTTCCTTGCCGCGAATTGTTGCCGATGAATTGGACGCCGATTGGGCGCGAGTGAAGGTGGTGCAGGCCATCGGCTCTGAAAAATACGGTGACCAGGACACGGATGGGTCGCACTCCGTCGTCAGCTTTTTTGTGCCGCTTCGCGAGGCGGGAGCGACCGCGCGGCTCATGCTGGTGCGCGCGGCAGCGCAGCAGTGGGGTGTCCCGGCGACGGAATGCTCGACGGAATCGAATCATGTGATTCACAAAGCATCAGGCAAAAAGCTGGGCTACGGCGAACTTGCGACGGCAGCCTCCAAATTGGAAGTGCCGAAGAAGGAGGAGCTGAAGCTGAAGCCGCGCGCTGAGTGGCGCTACATTGGAAAACCCGCGGCGGGTTATGATTTGAAAGACTTCTGCACCGGCAAAGCCCATTACGGTCAGGATACACGCATGAACGGAATGCTGTATGCGAGCGTTCTACATCCGCCGGTGATGGGCAGCACTGTGAAATCGGTGGATGATTCTGCAACGCTGGCCGTCGCCGGCGTTAAACAGACCGCAACCATCGATACGTTCAAACCGCCTGTTTTATATCAAGCGCTTGGCGGCGTGGCCGTGCTCGCTGACAACACGTGGGCGGCATTCCAGGGCAAGAAAAAATTGAAGATCGAGTGGGAAACGAGTTCTCACGGGGCTTTCAACTCCGATGCCTATAAAAAGGAATTGCAGGAAACGGCGCGGAAGCCAGGAAAAGTGGTCCGCGATCTTGGTGACGTAGACGCGGCGTTTGCGAAAGGCGGGAAGATCATCGAGGCGGAGTATTATGCGCCGCTGCTGGCCCATGCGTCGATGGAGCCTCCTGCGGCGCTCGCGGTTTACAAAGATGGAAAAGTAGAAGTGTGGGCGCCGTCACAAAACCCGGTCGGTGCGCGTGACGCGATCGCTGCAGCCGTTGGCGCAAAGAAAGAAGATGTGACGGTGAACGTCACGCTCTTGGGTGGTGCATTTGGCAGGAAATCGTTCCCTGATTTTGCGGTTGAAGCGGCAGTGCTTTCGAAGAAAACAGGCAGGCCCGTGAAAGTAGTCTGGAGCCGCGAAGACGACATCAAGTTCGACTCGTACCATTCCGTGTCCGCGATGTATATGAAGGCGGCGCTGGGCAACGATGGGAAACCGACCGCCTGGCTACAACGAACGGTGTTTCCTCCTATCGGCTCGACGTTCAAAGCCGGCGAAATGTACTCGGACGGCGATGAACTTGGGCTGGGTTTCAGCGACCTGCCGTATGCAATCCCGAATCAGCGTTCCGAAAACGGGCCGGCGGCTGCACACGTGCGAATCGGTTGGTTCCGTTCCGTGGCGAATATCTACCACGCATTCGGGCTGCAGTCTTTCGCAGATGAATTGGCACATGCTGCCGGTAGAGATCCGGTCGAATACGCGCTCCAACTGCTGGGGCCGGACCGCATCATTCCCAAGAGCGAGCTGCCGAAGGATTATTCCAATTACGGCGGGAGCTACGAGCAATACCCGATTGATACGGCGAGGTTCAAACGAGTCGTGGAGACGGCCGCTGAAAAATCGGGCTGGGGAAAGACAAAATCGGGCAACAGCGCGGGAATTGGAGTTGCCTTGCATCGCAGCTTCCTGACGTACGTGGCAACGGTTGTGCAGATGCACATCGATGACGCGGGACGCGTCCATGTGGATCGAGTGGACTCGGCGCTCGACGCAGGGACGGTGGTGAACCCCGCGATGGTCACAAATCAGTTTGAAGGCGCGGCGGTGATGGGAACGAGTATCGCGTTTTATGGATCGATTACAGCCACCAACGGCGTCGTTGACCAATCGAATTTTGATGACTACCCGATGGCGCGAATGAACACCGCGCCTCGCGAAGTACACGTGCACATTGTGCCGAGCGACGCTCCTCCGGGAGGAGTTGGCGAGCCTGGTTTGCCCGCGTTCGCGCCCGCGCTATGTAATGCGATTTTTGCCGCCACGGGCAAGCGCATCCGCGAATTGCCTCTCTCCAAAGCGGGCTTAGCCTAACGTGATCAAGAGAGTGTTGCTGTTACTTACTGCGCTAACCGCGGCAGCCTCGCCTGTATGCGCGCAGCGCAAACCGGTCTTGCCGCAGATCGACCTGCCGCATCCATATTATTTTCGCGAAATGTATTTGCCGCAGCTGACCAGCGGTCCAAGCAGCGTGGCATGGTCGCCTGACTCGAAAGAAGTTGTGTACTCGATGGCGGGATCGCTTTGGCGCCAGAAAATTGACTCAAAGGAAGCGCAGCAGATCACGGATGGCGCGGGATACGACTACCAGCCGGATTGGTCGCCGAATGGAAAAAGCATCATTTACGTTTCGTACCAGAAAGACACGATGGAATTGTGGCTCCTGGATTTGGCGTCCGGAAAATCAACACAACTGACCAACAGCGGCGCGGTCAACGTTGAGCCGCGATGGTCTCCGGATGGCCAACGAATTGTTTTTGTCTCGACTTCGTATAACAAACGGTTTCATATTTTTCGTGCGGACGTGAACGACGGAAAGCTCGAAAACGTAGTGCGCCTTTCGGGCGAAACAAAAAGCGACCTGCCGCGGTATTACTACAGTGGGTTTGATACGGAGATCAGCCCCGTGTGGACCCGCGACGGCAAGGAAATTCTTTTCGTTTCCAATCGCGGGCACATTTACGGAAGCGGCGGCTTTTGGCGAATGCAAGCGGAGCCAGGAGCGGAAGCCCGTGAAATCCACTACGAAGAAACAAACTGGAAAGCGCGCCCCGATTTTTCGCCGGACGGTTCGCGCATGGTATACAGCTCCTATCTCGGCGGACAGTGGCACAACTTGTGGGTGATGCCAGCGAAAGGCGGCGATGCGTTTCCCCTTACCTACAACGGCTGGGATTGCACAAACGTGAGGTGGTCGCCCGAAGGAAAGCAGCTCGCGTTCATTACAAACTACGGCGGGGCGGCAACCACCAAGATTGAGTTTCGCGATGTTCCGGGCGGGTCACTCGGTGAACTGGCAATTACCGAGCGGAATTATTTGAATCCGCGGGGAACCATGGAACTCCGCGTGTTGGACGGCAGCGGGAATACCTTGCCGGCGCGCGTTTCCATAACCGATGAGAACGGAAGATTTGTGGCGCCGGATTCCGTCTGGATTCATGCCGATGATGGATTTGACCGAAGAGAGCGCCCCTTTGAAGCGCATTATTTCCATTTGAGCGAGTTGGCCAACCTGGTAGTCCCCGCCGGGAAACTCAAAATCGATGTGGTGAAGGGTTTCGAGTACGCACCAGTCACAAAAATCGTGGAGGTGCAACCAGGGGATCAAAAACAGGTCGAGATAAAACTGGAGCCTTTGAAAAACGCATGGAGAGATGGACAAAACTGGATCAGCGCCGACTTGCACGTCCATATGAATTACGGCGGAGCTTACCAGGATCTCTTAGCTCATTTGGCCGAGCAGGCAAAAGCGGAAAACCTGCGCATCGTGAACAATCTGATCGTGAACAAGGAACAGCGCGTTCCGGGCATCGCGAGCCTCGGGGAGAACCAGGAAGACTTCGCATCCGGAAATGTGGTCGTCATAGGCGGGCAGGAATTTCACACGAGCTATTGGGGGCATCGCGGACTTGTTGCGCTACGAGGTTCGCTTATTTTGCCGGGGTACGCGGGTTATCCGAATACTGCGGCGGCGAGTTTGTATCCGATGAACGCGGATGTGTACGACATGGCGCATGCACAAGGAGCACTGGTGGGTGCAGTGCATCCATTTGACGAAGTGCCGGACCCGTTTGCGGATCCTCCACAACGAATCACGGATGAGCTGCCCGTCGACGTGGCGCTGGGAAAGCTGGATTACATGGAGATTGTGGGATTTAGCGACCATAGATCGACGGCTGTGGTGTGGTACCGGCTACTGAATCTCGGTTTTCATGTTCCTGCGGGAGCGGGAACGGATGCGACGACGGACTACGCCGCGCCAATTCGTGGTCAAGTCGGAATGGACCGAGTCTATGCTTCGATTCCGGGTGGGCCGGTAAGTGTGGATGCCTGGATGGATTCGTTGAAAAAGGGTAGAACGTTTGCGACGAACGGACCGCTGATTGAATTCACAGTTGGCGGACAAAAGGTTGGAGACGAGCTGAAATTTGACGGCGCACAAGAGAGAGTGCCGTTTACGGCGAAACTACGATCGATTGTGCCCGTCGATCACTTCGAAGTGGTTTGCAACGGGCGAGTGACGCAATCGCTGAGGCTAGAAGGGGTTCGTGATTCCGCGGACGTCGCAGGGACGCTCCCACTGAGGGAGAGCGGATGGTGCTTACTGCGAGCATCGAGCGACAATGCGGAATATCCAGTGCTGGACAATTACGTATATGCGACAACGAGTCCCGTTTACGTAACGATTGGAGGCAAGCCGGAGCGTTCGCCACAGGACGCAAAGTATTTTGCAGCCTGGATCGAGCGAACAATCGAAACTACTGCGAAATATCCCGACTGGAATTCACTCGCCGAAAAACAGTATGTGCTGAAGCGGCTTACGGAAGCGAAAGCGGTCTACGAAAAGCTGCAATAACGCCACCAACGGTAGCAACACCCTGTGAAAAAAGAACGCCGCGGCTAAGAATAGCCACGGCGTCCGCAGAAGCAAAACAATTACGTATAACTACTCGACGATGTGAATGGCTTCCTCGATGTGGTGGTGCGCCTTGTCGATGTGCTCAAGAGCGCGCTGCTGGAGGCCCTGGGCGAAAGCGTTGTCTTCTTCCTGGGCAACATCGTTGTGGGCCTTGTTGACGAGTTCGAGGGCCCGGTGGAGACGGCCGCGCCAGTCGAGACCTGCGTCAACCGGAGGATGATCATTGATATCCTTGCCGTCGTCGATGGAAGCCTTCTTAATTTCGTTGATGGCGTCATCGATTTCGTGAATGGCTTTTTTCTCCTGGTCGCGCAATTCGCCGCCATCAGGACGTTGCAGATGGGCGCGTGCGTGACGGAGATCCGTCAAAGCATGGAGATATGCGGGATGCTCTCTCGGCGGCTGCGGCTTTGCAGAGATGAACGCAGGGACGAAGAGCAATAGCGCAAAAACAGCGAACATCAGCTTGTTGAGGCTTTTCATCGTACGTGTGGCTCCTATTCGAATGAGATTAATCCATGAAAGACCCATTTGGCTGAGGTAATCAGACCAAACTTAATGCTACTGATAGCTTGCGAGCTCACGGCCGGTGGCCGTGTTTCAATCACCGTACCGTGCGCCTGCGTGGCTGACAACATCGTCATCGCAGAATGACGCCTGCCGGTTAACTGGCGCAGGGAACAGGGCGAACAAATCTCGAAGAGCAGCGGTTGCGAAGGGAGCAGTTCGCATTACAATCGGCTGACATGCAGAACCGCTCAAAAACCCTTGTCTTCGTTTCACTGCTGCTATTCGTTTTACCGACTGGGGTACTTAGGTAAGCAAACACCAGCAGCAATGAAGAGTTGCGGGGTGCGTTGCGACTCGTTGAAGCCCGCACATGTAGATGAACGGGTGCTTTGGTGGGCCCGCCAGGACTTGAACCTGGGACCAACGGGAGTTTCAAGAAAAGCTATGTTGCTGATTCTTCTAGCCTCTTGCTGCGTCATGGATCACGATTTTGAGGCTATTTTGGGGGTTTTGTTCTCAAATTGTTCTCGATTTTTGAGGTGACCCCCTAAAGTGTCACAAGAACTTTGGACACAGTGTCCGACTTTATTTCAACGTCTTTGCATCTCCTAGTAAGGGTTAGGGTTTGGGGAAGAGGACGGCGTTTGAGTCCCTTTCCCCAGATCGCCCTGCAGAAGCCCGCTCCTCGTTCCCATCGTTCACAATAAATTGCACGGTTGCACCACC
>Ga0074044_10001936_pt1 | contig 18292 bp, 16 predicted proteins | sample BogForMeECP23OM1_FD_94443 | JGI IMG/M metagenome (GOLD analysis project Ga0074044, IMG submission 94443) | Bog forest soil microbial communities from Calvert Island, British Columbia, Canada - Bog Forest MetaG ECP23OM1 | ecosystem: Environmental > Terrestrial > Soil > Wetlands ...
AGCTGATGATGATCGAGAGGAGTGGAGTAAGATACGATAACGAGGTTACAAGAATCATGTTTCCTCTTCTCATAGCGTTGTCCCAAAACGCGTAAGCAATGATCGTGGGAAAAACTGCCATGTACGCGAGCTCGAGTCCGGTTTGGGTTGTCCATTCGGTTCTCTCAGTCACGAGGAGCCGCAACACTGCGAGTGCCAATCCGCTTACGAGAAGGAATAGAGGTACGGCTCCGGTCTCAGCCTCCCTTGCCCAACGATGAGTTAGGTTCGAGTACAGTGCCCAACAAATTGCCGCAACGAAGGCGAGCACGTATGGAAACCAGTTAGCCCCGAAATTGCCTATGAACGCTTCCCACGATTCTCCCGACTGCACAGACGCTAGTAGTATGCCACCGAACCCGAGAAGACACCCGGGAATCAATGTGTAGTGAGCTTTTCTCGCGAGAACGGGTACGGCAAGGACAAGAGTCAAACTTGGCCACAGGTAGTTCAGGAGGCCTACCTCCAGTACTTGTAGACGACTGGTTGCAGTTCCGACTGCCAGGTAGATACATGTTATGTAAATGATGAACAAGGTGCCGCAGCCGAAGAGATACTTCAGAGGAGTTCGAAGGATTGCTCGGAGCCGCCGGCGTGAGGTCATGAGATAAGCGCAGGAAATGGCTCCTGCTAGCAGGAAAATGTAGGAGCTTGCTGTGAGCGCGCCAAGTTGCTCCGCTAGACTTCGCGAGAATGCGATCGTTGAACTCCAAAAGAGTAGTGCAAAGACCCCCTGAACTGTAGCGTTTGTTTTCTCATGCAAGGTAAGGCGCCGTCTTACTGCAGGATAGAGACGTCGCTTAGCTCGGGATTCGGATCTCTCAACGATTGCCTATTATCTCTAGGTTTGCGCTGAAAATTATTTGTGAAAGTCGCTCTTCAGCTTCGAGATGAAATCAGTCGAGATCATGGCTGGAAGCGTCGTTATCTCAATCGTGCCTCTTGATCCCAGCGCAAGTGAGAGCCTTGCAATAGCTTCATTGCCAGGCGCCTCAACAATGTTCACGAAATCATACGCGCCAAGAGTAGCGTACTGCGCAATCATCTTCGCTCCAAACTCTTCGATCTCTTTGTTGACTTCCAGAATGCGATCCGGCTTTTCCATGACCTTGTTTCTTCCCCAAGCCGTCAATTTAGATAATAAGACGTATACAGCCAAATGTTCTCCCCGATTCAATGCTGCTCAGGTCGACATATGGACATTCTGGTCAATGTTCCATAATGAAAGAGCCATCAGAGCGAGGCTGATGACTCTAGAAGAGCTTCGAGTGATAAAGGAAAACAAACGAAGAAACAAATTACGAGACACCATATCTAGCGCCCATCCCACATACAGTAAATATTAAAAATAGTCAGAGTTACTGCAACGTCTCGCGGAAGATTGTGGCTCTTCAGGGTTTCTTGACTATGAGAGTCCAATCGTACTTGATTTTTGCGTTCGCGAATATTACACCGACTGGACAGGTTTTCAATGTTAGTTTGAGAACTGTCCCTACTTCACTCTCTTCGGCGTCGGTCACTATTTCCATTTTGCCCTTCACACTGGTAATCGTGAGTGCGTCTCTGGGCTTCTCAGCCTCCAGTTCAACCCTGAATGCCTTGTAAGCAAAATTACGTCTTCCTGCAACAATCTTGAAGATGGTAGTAGTACAACCAGCAAGCGACATTAAACAAAGTTCGAGAGCCGTTGGGCCGGCATTTGTCCCGTTCTGATCTGTTGGCAGGTCTACTACAACGCTGTGCCCGCGACCATCATCTAAAACGCTCCTACCTCCATCAGCCCAAACAGAGACAGCTTTCATTGTCTGATCCTTCGCGTTTCGCAAGTGAGACTGGGAGTTCAAATATGTTCTTAGTCAGTCTCACCACTGAACTTACTGTGACCCATCGCCCGGTAACGTTGCGTGATTGTTGTCAATTCGAGTCGCCAAGGATCTCTGAGTGTACACTCTACCTTGCGTCTAAACACTTTATCAGAACTTGCAGAAATTCCTTCAAAGATTGGTCGCGTGAGAATGCGCTTAAGATCAGTAGCAAAAATTGCAAGCGTTATCCTAGTTTTTCTCATGCTGATTGCACCGAATCCGTCCTCGTACGTGAATGCGCACGAGACTCATTCGACGACAACTACGCCTTACTTGGCGCCCTCACTTCCGCTTCCAGCTATTGGCTACGCTGCACCTCAATTCGGAGCTGCATGGCCTCATCCCGTCTCTGGGATTATACGAGTCCTCGTAATTGCAGCCGCCTTCTCAGACGTCAACGAGACGTTGACTATTCCCCAAGTAAAACAGAATTGGTTTGGACCGGTAGCATCTTACTACCATGAATTATCTTATGGTGCGTTGACTGTTCAAGGCGACGTTTACGGGTGGTACACGCTTCCGCATGCTGAAGCGGATTACGGAATGAACTGCAATGGAATAAACTCCCCTGACTGTAGTGGAGAGAACCTGTCATTCCATTTCGCCCAAGACGCCGCAGCATTAGCGCAAAAGGACGTTGACTTCAGCAAGTACGATTATTTCATCTTCCTCCATTCCGGCTACGGCCAAGAATCAAGCGGAGTGAAGAATGACGTTTGGTCGGTCACGTATATGGGTGGCACTAATGTCCCAACCAAAACGAAGACCGTCCAATTGTTTAGCATCGTTCCAGAACTGGAAGCCGGCGATGCCTCCCCAGCTGGTGTCTACTGCTTAGAGTTCGGTCACGACCTAGGACTGCCGGATCTATACAACACGAATAATGGTAAAACAATTCTCGGCCCCTGGGAGCTGATGGATAAAGGAGCCTGGAACGGCGATCCCATAGGATCAAGCCCCGCCCACATGACAGCCTGGGGAAAAATCCAACTCGGATACATCAGCGGCCCCACACTAGCCATCGCCCAAAATGGAACGACCTCCACGTATACAGTGGACCCGACGGAAGTCGCGTCAAATAACATTCACGCGATCAAGATACCGCTCATCCTCCCAAGCCAATACTACTTAGTCGAAGTGAGAGCGCAGATCGGCTTCGACGCCCCTCTGCCCGCGACCGGAGTCCTAATCACGTTTGTAGATAACAATCTTGTAATCGGCCAAGTGCACGTGATAGATAGCCATCCCAACGTTCCCAATTTGATGGATGCCATTTGGACGCTGGGGCAAACATTCACGGACAACGCAAACAACTTGGCTATCACGGTAACAAGCAAGAACGGAAACTCGTATCAAGTCACCGTGAATAGAGGGAGTGGTCAACCTCCTCCGCCACAGAACCAGACCACTAAGTTCATTCAACTCGCCATAACCGGCATCAATGCACAGCCCGCAGTCATAATCAACCCGAACATGACAGTTACGATCAGTATCCAAATCTCGAACGTCGGCACCATAGCTGCGGCTAACGTCTCAGTCCAAGTCACTCTTGACGGACAGCCCTTCATGAACCTACAAGTCTCGAACGTAGCTGCAGGTTCTTCAACGCAGACCAGCTTCACTTGGATTTCCACGAACGGAGGTCACGTCTTCCAAGTAACACTGGACCCCGGTCACATGATAAATGAACCCAGCAGAGCGAATAATACTGCGTCCTTTAACGTGAACGTTGGGACCACTCTCTCCATCAACATCCCAGCAAATATCGCGTCCTCTGGCAACATCTGGGTGCTAATCAACGGCGTCAGATACAATTTCAATTCAACCCAAGTGACAGCGAGCGTTTCAACCAAACTGGTCACGGTGCAAATCCAATCTCTGATAAACGCGTCGCTGGGCGTGCGGCAAGCATTCACGGGGTGGTCGGATGGAAGCTCATCCAACCCACGACAGCTCACAGTAACCTCGAGCATAGCTATTCAAGCAGTGTACGCTACCGAGTATCTTCTCTCAATAAACCAGAACGGAGGATCAACAACACCCAGCAGCTGGCATATCGCGAACAGCGCCGTCTCGGTCTCCGCCAACACACCATCGGGCATGATTCCGAACTGGTCCAGACTGGTTTTCACTGGTTGGTCCGGCGACTACAACTCAAACTCACCCTCCCTCTCCATCACCATGACTAAACCGTTCACTCTCCAGGCTAATTGGATACGGCAATACTACGTAACAGTCGTCTCCCCCACCGGATCGCCATCAGGGGCAGGTTGGTATAATGCTGGAGCTAATGCCAATGTAACCGTACAACCGATCGTTCAATTCTCAAACGGTACCAGAGACATATTCACTGGTTGGAATGTGCCCTCCTTAGCTCAATCTCCAAGCCTTCAATTTGCAGTAAATTCACCCACAAAACTACAGGCTCTCTGGAAGTTTCAATACTTGATTCAAGCTGTGTCGTCTTATGGAACGCCTCAAGGATCAGGCTGGTATGATGCTGGATCTTTGGCGCGACTTTCAATTCAACCCGAAGTTGATTACAATAACAAAACGCGCCGAGTATTCACAGGCTGGACAGGTAACGTCTCCGGCACTAGCACTGATTTCACATTGACTGCTAACAAACCGATAAACGTCGCAGCACAGTGGACAACGCAATACCAAATCACATTCAAAGTCGCCGGCCTTCCGAACTCTACATACGTCACGATAAACGTCAATAATCAAAACTATCAGATCGCCCCGAATAAACCCTACTCGACTTGGTACAACCAAGGCCAGACACTGAACCCAACCACCACAAACCAGACCGTAATGACGTTCTTCCAATTCTCAAATTGGCACGACTCCACCGGTTCCAATATAGTCAACCCGATAACTGTGAACTCCCCTGCAGAATATACCGCGTCCTACCAGTTCACATTTTGTGTTTGGAATTGCAAAAAATAAATAGGCAAAAACAATCGAAACTTCTTGTTGTTTAGTAGTCACCTAACGATTGTTACGAGCAGGTCACATGTTGTTTTTCCTGATCGCGGAAACTAAACATTTAAAGATTAACGCGGTTATGAAAATAGTATCAACTAAACTAGTTAGGCGTCTCTAAAATTGGGGATCAGACGAGTCGTTCGCGCGTCTCGTGAGCTTTTCATCTACTCGGGTCCGGCATTGATCACCAGCTTGGCATACATGGATCCAGGCAACTATGGCACGGACATTCAGGCAGGCGCTTCGTTCAACTACGGGTTACTTTGGACGGTCTGGATGGCGAATTTGATGGCGATGCTTCTCCAATATCTCTCAGGAAAGTTAGGAATAGCAACAGGTAAAGATTTAGCAGAACTTGTCAGAGAGTCTCTTCAGAAAAATGTCCATTCTAGGTTTAACATTTATCTGAACTGGATTGGTGCTGAAGCAGCAGCCGCGGCCACGGATCTCGCCGAGTACTTGGGCACGGTCATCGCGTTGAACATTCTATTTGGCGTGCCTCTTCTTTACGCGTCGATATTCGGAGCCGCTGACATCCTGATCCTGCTTGTTCTAACACAAGGGCGTTTCAGGACTCTTGAATACTTCTTCATGTTGGCAGTATCCATCCTCAGTTTAGGTTTTCTATACGAAATCATCGTGGCTGGCTTGAACATTCCCGAGATGGTTCACTCCTTTGTCTCGCCAGTTTTTGGTTCCGGCAGCATAGTTTTGATAGTTGGCATTGTCGGCGCGACCGTTATGCCACATGCATTGTACGTGCATTCGACGCTGACCAGGAACAAGCTGGTGGATCGAACCGTTAAAGAGAAGAAGCGATTCTTGACGCTTCATACCCGCGAAAGCATCTTTTGTTTCACGATCGCCGGAATGGTTAACGCAGCCATACTCATCGTGAGCGCCGTGACGTTCTTCCCAAAGTTCAGCGACGTCTCAGCAGTAGATGAGGCGTATCGCATAATGATACCAATCTACGGGTCACTTGCCGCCATCGTGTTCGCTGTGACGCTACTATTTTCCGGCCTCGCCTCCTCAGCGACCGGAACATTAGCCGGCCAAACGATCATGGACGGGTTACTGGGAACAAAGATTAACAAAACCGCCAGGAGGATTATTACGAGAGTTGTCAACGTTTTCCCAACGACGATAGCGGTGCTTCTAGGTATAGACCCGCTCTCCTTGTTAATCTACAGCCAAGTACTCCTCAGCCTGATGATCGCGCTACCCATGATACCTCTGTTAACATTCACCGCCAAGAAAGACTTCATGGGTCAGCTTGTTAACAAACGCTTAACCACAATCCTCGCTGTGTTAACCGGGGCCGTTATTGTGGGGCTAAACACTTACCTGGTGTACGATCTCATGGCTCCATTCGGCGTCTACCTGCAAGCTATGATTCTAGCTGTTTATGGCGTCTATCACCTCTACCTTGTCTACGCTACATGGCGATGAAAAGGCGCGCCCATTATGCTGGTGCGTGCACACTCACAATTATGACTAGAACTGTTCGGGCATGTCCGATAGAAAGCGTTTGTTCAAAGCATAATATACGGTCGCCATGAAAACTCCTGCGAAAGCAAGCAACACACCAACAACCGTTAGCACAGTGAACCACGGAACCTGAACATAGACGTTCATGAATTGCGAGGGCCCTAACCCTGAATTCCCTAACAACACCAAGTACGGGTATCTGCCTGCATCATTCAAGAACTCCCCGACCAACGCCACCATGATTGCCACCGGCCCTAAAGCAAGTGCATACCTTGGCACGCTCCCATTTCCATGGTTAATACTCCTCCAGGTCTTGATAGAAATTAACACCAGGCACATGATCATGGATAACTTCAAGGCGAAGAGAGGTGCCACATCGAATGTTGAACCTGCCAAGCCGAGAATATTCGAGTACAACAATGGTGCCTTGCTACTCAAATTCACCAAGTAAGATGGCCCCAATACTCCCTGCGCGCAGAGAAAGAGCACACCATGCCAGAGACCGATCCATGCAAACTTCGAATTCACATTACCCTTAATGGTGAAAAAGGATGCGACTATGAAACCTCCTATCGACAGGGCGCCAAACCAAGTGTGCAACGCCAGAAATGGGTAAAGCGGGTTGAAGAATACAGCTATGCGCGCAACGTCCTTCATACCCTGCAAAGCCATTCCTAACGCGTATGGGTAAGTTATCTCTGCGAAGATATACCTGAACCCGAAGGGAACCCCGAAACCAGAAAAAGCCATTACAAAACCCAGCAAAGTATGCAGCCCCGGCCGAATCTTACCCCACGTATACCAGAATAATGCGATGGCGGGAATACGAATTAGTATAGAAGAGAGGGCTATGAGTATCGGTAGGAAGAATACGTCAGTTGCGATGATCATCAGCGTCGGAAAGAGCCCAGCCAAGATGACCGTTATGATTGTACCCCAAACGCCACTGAACAATTCATGAATAATCAGTATCTTGAACACCCTCCTAGACATCACTTCCAAATCCGGTTTGTGTTTGAACCATGCAAGGAACCGGGCCATCGCAGAAATCCAGCCAGTCCCAAGCGTAATGTTCACGATTATTATGTGAACAATTACTGCAATACCAAGAATTGTAAACCCTAGAAATTCCGTGCTCTCCAACTCACTCCACTCCGGCTCCCTTCTTCAGGAGTTCAATGAACTTCAACCGCCTCGTCGAGACCACGTAAATCCCGTAGATCCCCACTATTGCCACAGCGACGAAGAGTATGGCGAAGACTATGACGATTGGTCCGATGGGAACGGGTGTCACCAACTCTTCCGGATACAACAAGCCGTAAACAGTCCAGGGCTTTCGCCCATCTTCACGAACAAACCACCCAAGACCACTCGCGAAGATTGATGCAACCACAACGAGCAACGAAAGCAGAAAGACGCTCTTCCGATTACCCAGACGACTAACCACACGCCTCGTAAGCCTCGACAAGAGACCAAGGTTAAAGATCAACGCAACCAGCCCCAACAACACAACCAAGTCCACAATCCCAAAAACAATCTTCAGGCAGTAGACCGCATTGATCAGAGGCAGACGTGACTCAGAACTGGATAGGTTGGATAGGCAGACGGATTTCAAGCTCACGGACGATATGGAGCCTAACGTTACGTTCGGGGTTAGGGAAGCCAAGTCTCCCAATGTCATACTGCCGAGTGAGTTGCATTGCTGTTTGAGCGTATCGAATCCTATTATGGGATGCTGTGGATCTCCATATGCCAAGAAGGCTACCAACGGGTTTTGTGTTGTGTTGGATGCACCCTCCATCAAGGCGAACTTCGTAGGCTGCTGAAAAGCAACCGCTTTACCCATGAAGTCGCCGAACAATGTGGGCTGAAGAATCAAGAGAATTAGCAGGATGGGAAGGAAGGCCTTCAAGATTCTCACATACTTGGCCTGACCAGTCTTCAGAAACCTGTACGCATAACCTACTAGAGCAAAAGAGATGCCTACGATTATTCCCGCATTCACATTATGAACCGCACTTGCCCACGCGTAGGGTGATCCAAATGCCGCGTAAGGATCACTGAGTGTTACTCCAATCATCTTTGCCAAGTCTGGGTTCTGCAGGACTTGGGACGCAGTTCCGGTGGCAAAGAATGCCTTGACAAGCTCAAGCTTCAACCTAATGAGGGCATTCACATTAATCGCGTTAGGACCGTAGGGTGGCAAAAACGGGTTCAGGGTTGACGCCAAACTACCAGTCCCCCACGGAACATTAAGCCAACTATTCACAGTAGTAATCAAAACCCCTGAAATCGCAGCCATCACACCATAAGCGACGATGATGCTCAAACTTACAGGCGGCCGAACTTTACCGAGCATAACGATAAACATCACGAGCAGCACAATTTCCCCTAAGAAGGCCACAAGCTCCAACGTCAACGGTATCAAACCGAATGTTGCAATAGCAAAAATTGAACCAGGCCAAGCCTGAACAAGTCCAAACTCAACCAGAGTACCAGTTATTGCGCCGAGAGCAAAGTTGAGGCCAAGCACGCCAGTAACGTTACGTGAAGCCTCATAGTATTCCTGATCCTTGGTTCTCCACCACTTGTAAAGCAAACCTGCGATCACCCATGGAAAACCAAGCGAGATAGTCAGAAAGAAGGAATGAATGAAAATTCCTAGAGCACTAATCTGCAGCAACAACGAGGTCGCGGACAAGCTGTTAAACCTCAATCATAGGAACGAGGCCAAGCTCGGTTGTCTGCTGGATATTAGTGAACAGTATGTACCATAAGTACCGACATTCTGTTGCGAATCACCGGACGCTGAATACCGTTAAACCCTAGGCAAAGATTGCGCGGCATCATAAGTGTAGGAGGATAATGAAAGTAGAAAGTTACCAATCTTCCACATGATAAAATAATGCAGCTTGAGACCATTATATTTTAGTGAGAAGATCTTTCCACTGCCTTCCAGACAACGCTAGCATATTCTGCTAACAGTCTCTATTGCAGACGTTTTACGTCCGTTACCATACTTCCCCCAGCCAACCTACATCAGCATTGCTCACGCAGGCAAATCCCTATCCGGTTAATCCTGCTATGTTGAGGAGAAGGTAGACGTTGAATGCCAGTATTACGCCGCAGCAGAGAAGCCCGACAACAGTCATCGATTTTCGATTGACCATGCCCCCCATCAACTTCCTATCCCGGGTGAACAGTAGTAACGGAATCAACGGCAATGGGATGAGGAGGCTCAAGATCACTTGACTATATACGAGGATGTCCAACGGATTGAGACCGATAGTGATCGCTACGGTTGTAGGAACTACGTTAATGACACGTATGACAATCCTCCTCACCCAAGGATTAACACGGCTTCCCAGGAGACCTTCGAGTATCGATTGCCCAGCCAGGACTCCACAGCAGGAAGAGGATAAACCGGAACAGAGAAGCGTGATCGCGAAGACTGTGCCCGCAGCGAACCCGAAAAGTGGGATCAGTGTTCGATAAGCTTGCTCTATAGCCGCGACTTGTATGCCTCGACTATTGAACGCCGCTGCACCCATCATCAAAATTGCACCATTCATCAGTCCAGCTAGCCCAAGCATACCGACCGTCTCATTTCTATGATACCTAAGCAGCCTCTTCTTCTCTTCAGGCTTTGCTGTTACAAGCTTGTTCTTTGCCAACCAAGAATGAAGCACCAACACGTGAGGCATTACTGTTGCACCAATTATCCCAACTGCAATCAAGCCAGCATCTGCAGTCGGAATTAGCGGAAGAACAGAGTGAGTCAAAACTAGGGTGGCACTTGGCTTAGTAAGAAAGATTTCGTAAATGTACCCGAGCCCAATAACCGTCACGAGATTTGCTATGATAATCTCAATCCGACGAAACTTCCTCCCAGTCAGAAGGAAAATGATGATAACATCGAAGGCAGAAATCCAGGCCGCTATCAGAAGAGGTATACCTAATAGAAGATATAGGCCGATGGCTACTCCGAGAAATTCGGCCAGATCCGTGAAGACAGCAAAGATCTCACATCCTAACCAGTAGGTCACAACCCTCCATCTTGACTTGAGCTTCAAACGAACTATATCGGCGAGCGATTGACCTGATGCTAATCCTAGCTTGCCTGAAAGATATTGAAGTACCATAGCCATGATGCTGGCAAGCCAAACAATCCAAAGAAGGTCATAAGCATACGATGCGCCACCAGCTATGTCAGTCCCAAAATTGCCAGGATCAATGTAAGCAGTACTCACGATAATTGCGGGCCCCATATAACGAACGAAACCACTCGTCACTATGCTACTCCATGCCCTACTGAATTTAGCCGGAAACATTTCCACAACTCTTGACGAGAGATGTGAACATATTTATGACGACTAATAAGTCTTGTCTAGCCTAACATTAATGGTACTCCAAATCCATATAACCAATGTCGTGCAGGGAGCATAGATCCTATAAGTGAATATTCGCAACTGATTGGTGGGAACAATGAAACATTCCACGAAGACCATTACTATGACTCAGGTTTCACGACCTAATCCGCTTTCTGACCTAACTAGAGTTGAGGATTACCTGGAAGTTATTTACGAACTCATTCAGAAGAAAGGTTACGCTAGGCCAGCAGATATTGCTGAGAGGTTAGACGTTAGATCCGCTAGCGTAACGGGTATGCTTCAGAGATTACACGGAATGGAACTTATTGTGTATGAACGTTATCGAGGTCTCACGCTAACTAGCAGCGGAGAACGGTTAGCGAAGTCAGTTCAACAAAGACATTCGACAGTACTCAAATTCCTTCGCATACTTGGAATCGAAGAAAAGATTGCGCAGATGGATGCTGAAGGTATCGAACACCATATTCATCCATCAACTATCGCTCGCATCACGCGCTTTGTTGATTATGCCCTTCAGCATCCGTCCTGGTTCAAGGCTTTCGATGACACTCAGAAATAAATCGGATGTAAAGCCTAGATGTAAAGGCAGAGGTTGTAGGTTAGTTCATTCGAGAACGTTTGAAGAGACATTTTCATTCATCTTAGTATTTACTTAATGAATCGTATGAACCCAACCTCTATCCATACGGTTTCGGCTCTGTATCTCTTGAGTAGACTTGAAGACTAAACTTAGAGTCCGCGAGATTCAGAAGGAGAAGGGCATCGAACTACCCGACAATGCCGTGCCGATAAAGCTGGAGCACATAATCGAACCAAATGGGCTCGTCAACCCAGGTCCTTCAGAAAAGTTCCTGCTTTACTACCTTGAGAAAGAACGCTGAGGCAAGTCTAGTTTCCTCTACTCGAGAACCTCTTACTGATTTGAAGGAGGTGATATTTTGGCTAGAGTAGCACGCGAGATGGTGGTGAAGGCAGGTGTTAACGTGGATCAGCTTCTTGAATTGTTAGTGAAGAATGCTGCTGCGGAACTAACAACCTTCTACTACTACACAATCCTACGTTGCAACTTAATCGGATTGGAGGGAGAGGGAATCAAGCAACTTGCCGAGACAGCTCGAATCGAAGACCGGAACCACTTCGAAGCATTGATTCCACGCATATACGAGCTTGGAGGCAAGTTACCTGATGACATGAAAGTATTTCACGATGCATCCGCATGTCCACCCGCCAGACTACCAAAAGACCCAACAGACGTCAAAGCTATGCTGACGGTGCTAGTGAATGCTGAACGATGCGCCGTGGCAGGATACTCACACGTCTGCAACATAACCGCAGGCAAAGATCACCGAACCTACGACCTATCCTTAGCAATCCTCAACGAAGAAGTAGAGCACGAATCATGGTTCAGCGAATTCCTAGGAGAAGGCCCATCTGGACACTTCATGCGACAAGGCGAGACATCACCATTCGTATCGAAATTCCTGAAATAGAAACAACCACAACACAAAATTCCCAAGCCCTTTATTTTTTGCCCTTTATCTCGAGACTAACGTCGAGTTTTTAATGGCGTAACTTTTTCTCCCGACTGAACCCATCGCAAAATCAACTCTCGCGCTCCGGCTGCAGAAGTCAAAATCATACAATAGGCCGCTTGGGTTTCGTGCCTACAACTTGTCGTTAGGTACGCGTAGTTGGGTCAATAGAGGCACGTTACGTGATAGTTTGACGATTTTCGACACGTATTGAAAGTATCCACTACCACAGAAACACTCGCCAAGACATCAATAGTACTTGCTTTGATGGGCAGAAAGTCCACGGTGGGCATTGCAGGGAACCCTGTCAGGGTGTTTGGCGCATTCTGGGCTTATTTGGTCGCCGACGAGGAGGATCACTTGAAACCCGGAGGCAATGGAGACGATTTGCGATAGGGGCCTCGAGTTCGCTTTCTTGCCTTCGCCCGCTTCTGAATCCGACTTGTGATTTTGTCTTCGATTTCAGGCAATAGTAGCACCCACGCACATATCCAGGAACTTCAATTTGAATCGACCGATACGGTCTCTTCCGCCTCATGGGCAGGAATTGGAGCCTGTGGTGATAACGCCGGTTGTCGTAGCGCCTGTATCGCTGGAATTCTGGCAATTGGCATTTGTGAAGTCAGCATTTGTGAGGTCAGCATTGTTCATGTTCGCTCCCTGTAAGTTGGCTCTCTGGAGGTTGGCGCCTTGGAGATAGGCATTTTGAAGGTTAGCGTTTTGCAGGTTAGCTCCCTGCAGGTTGGATCCCTGTAAGTTAGCACCGTTGAGGTTGGCTCCAAGAAGGTCCGCATTTTGCAGGTTAGATCCGGATAGATCAAGGCCTGCCAGGTTGCAGTTCTCGAAGTTGGCGCCTACCAGGTTGGCTCCTTCCCAGTTCCAGTTGGCGTTGGCGGCTGGACAATTCGAATTTGTTAAGGCCGCACTCACGCTCACAGTCACAGTCTGAGTGACCACAACGGTTTGGGTTGGAGGTTGAATGAACACAGTGGTTTGGGGTTGAGTTTGAGTGATCACAACGGTTGATGGCTGTGCAGTCACTATAGAGGTCACAATGGTAGTGCCACTCTCAGTGACTACTGCCTGGTAACCGCATTGAGGTGCACACTGAGGATCCCAACAATAACTGTAAGGATCGTTAGGATCACAATAACCCACAGGAGGCTGAGAATAACCAGGCGGAGGCCACGAATAAGGAGGAGATGGATCAGTCCAACGAGTATGCGTATGAGCAACCGTAACTGTTGTGCTCACTAAAGGATGACCAGTCCACGTAGAATAGGTGAAGGAAGGTGCCGCCGCAGTGCTCTCATGGTGAGTGGTCTCATTAATGCTCTCATGACGAGTGGTCTCATGATAAGTTGTGGGAGGATAAGTGGCAGTACTATAAGTTGTAGTAAGCGCCGCCGTACTAACCGGCGAGATAGGTACAAAAACGATGACTGCAATCAACATGAGCAGTGCAGAAATAGCGACTCGTCGTGTGCACACTTTCACAGTAACTCAACCTCTGCTGATTGCCGCATTCCGAATAATAGTATCAGGTTGTTGCGTATAACGAGTGTGGACGAATCATCCCCAGCCACTTAATGTAAGGCAGAGAAGTCTTAGACTGACGAATTAAGTTGCCACAATTCGTCAATCGATCGTTGCCGATGCATGGCTTAGTCTGGATCCGAATTATTACTCGAGGCGGAAGATGAGGTCCGCGAGTCGCTTCTGTGTGAACGGATGGATTTGAGAGATGATTCGGCATTCGCTGCAATTCCTTTCTGTACATTCTTCGCCGAGAACGAATTTCCCTTCTGGTCTGACTTCGCACCCACATTTGAGAAATATGGTTGACATAACTCGAATAGTTGCGCCTGTAACTTAATGAAGGTTAGCTAAGCTATGGTATAAACCGACTTTTCACAGGCGAAGCTATCAACCGTGAAGTTCATGTTATCGATTACAAACAGAATCAGGTCATGCGTCCTATTCTTCCATCTCAGATTCTCCCTAGCAGGTCTGTTGGTTCATTACTAGACATTCCCAAACCCTTTATTTTCTACGGTTTGTAATCGTTTCAACTGTCGAGGTTACGACAGTCGGGTAATGGAACTTAGTGCTTGACAGGTTAGCAATATTTTCTGTTACACTTTTTTAGAAGTTTTGACCATAGTCAGAAGGAAGTGTTATTTGTGAGGACAAGAACCGTAATTCTACTAATGCTTTCAATTTATGCAGTGACTCTCGGTTTGTTCTTCGTGGCCTCTGTCCGGACAGTAACCTTGTTCCCTATTGCTCAAAGCTACTCTTGGCAGATTGTTCCCTTAGCAAATAATGGTGGATCCGATAATTTCGAGATTACTTCATGGCACGATCAACATAATATGAGAGGCTGGATTGCATTCAATATTTCATCCGTTCCACAGAATGTATGGGTTCAATCCGCAACGCTTCGCTTACGACTTTGGCAGAAGACCACGAATCAAACTGAAATAGGTGATCCAACGGGTAGGATCTATACTGTATACATGCTAACCCAAACATGGTTGGGCACCGGCGTTAATTGGGTTAATCAACCCAGTTGGACTGATTATCACTCCGCATCCTCACCAGTACCTCCAGGCCAAGGAGGGTGGAACGGCCCACTGATTTGGATGGATTGGGATCTTACCAACATGGTAAGAGATTGGCATTCTGGAGTTCCAAACTACGGTGTAGTTGTGAAAGATACAAAAGAGAATGCTACGCTTCTCTACTCAACTCAATTTTTCACATTTCATCAAACTCCAAACGAGAGTTACTTCCCAAGATTGATGATCACATATCTCAACCCAGTAGGATTGTATGCAGCTCTAGTCGTTGTCTTCACTGAGACAGTCTTGTTCGGCTTCTTCTGGATGAGATCCCAGAGCACCAAGCACGGTACCAAATAACCGTCAGAATTCTTGTAGACCCAGCACAACCGCAATGACTACGAAGACGAGCGAACATTTGATGCGTAATCCGCAACGGCCTGTTGTAGAGTATCATTAGTAACTCTAACAGTTTGAGTGGGTGCACCCGCTACCGACATTGATAGGACGACTTGATAACTATCGTCTGATCGCTGAGTTCCAGGTATCGGGGTTGCTATAACCGTACCAACATCTGTCTGAAACTCGACAGTAGTAAATTTAGTGAACACGTATGGCGAGCTTGACCACCATGGAGCTTGGTATGGCGGAACTGTAGGGCGTGCTGGACTTGGCCCATAAACTAACCCCAAGTTTGCAAACAGATTCAAAAACAGAAACATAAACAAAATTAGCCCAGTCATGGATGCCCGCCAATTGAAAGTCATGCGCATCCACCTCGAATCTATCTCATCATGAGTTACGATGCTAATAAAAGGCGTTGAGTCGAAATGTCCGGAACCCAAGAGGAGGCTCTAATGAACAATTTCTTTGCCGTGCATCCGTAAACCGATGGCTAAGGAAGTCAAGCCTAGAGTTAAGAGGGCTGTGACACTAAGACCGTAATATGCTTCTGGACACTGAGCACCTGGTGTCAACTGAACTGGTTCTGGAAGACACTTGCTGAGTGCAGATGTAAAGATCAAAATCGCTGCGGCGGTCAGGACGATTCCGATCATAGTTAATGATCTTCGAGTGATGCGCACTAAATCAACCTTGAACTTGATGGTCAGTGTGATTGAGCGTTATTATTATAGACTCTTGATCATTTTTCCACATTCATAATCTCGTACCCATGTCGTCATCTGCTGAGTTTTGCTGAGTTTAGAATGAAAACGAACTCTGAGAGAACATGAATTCCAGCAGCTAAGAGTGGGTTTAGGAATCCCAGGAATGCCAATGCTACACCTATTCCATCAACGGTAATTGTTCCGTAGAAGTTTTGCATTACAGTTCCATAGGCACGTTTGCTTGCTTTGACGAGGTATGAAATTTTTTGAAGATCATTGGTTAAGAGTACGATGTCTGCTTCTTCAATGGTAACGTCTGTTCCTGCACCCATCGCGATCCCAACGTTCGCGTATGCAAGGGCGGGAGCATCATTAATCCCATCTCCAACCATGGCTACTTTATGCCCTTCAGCTACCAACCGTTTTATGATGGTAACCTTATCCTGAGGCAGCAACTCAGCATATACCTCATCTATTCCTACCTCATTTGCGACGATCTGAGCCGCGACCTTATTATCGCCAGTCAGCATGATCGTTCGTATCCCTATCCTTTTCAGGTCCGCTATCGCCGTTAGGCTCTCATCCCTTATTCTATCTGCGATTGCGATGAGCCCACAGACTTTCTGTTCGTGAGCGACATAGACGGCTGTCTTACCTTCAGCTGCCCTTTCGGAGGCTACGGCTGAAGCTTGTGTGGAGATTGTGATGCCATTGTCTTTGAGTAAAGTGCTGTTTCCTACCAAGATCTTGTCTCCGTTGCTTTCAACTTCAACTCCTTTGCCAGGCGTGTAACTGAACGTGGAATGTTCACTCGGCATTATTCCGAGTTCAGCGGCTTCTTCGACGATTGCATTGGCTATCGGATGGTTAGAATATCTTTCGGCGGTAGTAGCAAATTGAAGAAGCTGTTGTCGATCACAATTGTTCACGCTTGTTACGTCGGTAACTTCGGGCTCGCCGAAAGTCAATGTTCCAGTTTTGTCTATAACGACTGTATCAACGCGGCTCATTTCCTCAATGTAGGTTCCTCCCTTAACGATGACTCCTCGCTTTGCCGCATTTCCCATAGTAGCTACCATCGCAAGGGGGGTACCTGCTGCAACGCCGCAGGCGCCTGCAACAACGATAACTGAGATCGCTGAGGCAAGGTTCCTCGTCACGACGAATGTTACTATTGAGAAGAGAATAGCGAATTCAACTAGCCAAGTTGCGAGCCTATCGGAAATCTTCTGAATGGGAGCCTTCTGACTCTCAGCTTCCTGGACTAATTCAACTATTTTGCCGAAGACAGTCTCTTTGCCAATACTTTCAATTCTAACCTCTAAAAGACCAGACTCGTCTACACTCCCAGCGAAAACTCTGTTCCCAACATCCTTCTCTACTGAGACTGTTTCCCCCGTAATGCTCCCTTGGTTCACGAATGCGGACCCTCTAACAATGACACCGTCTACTGGAATCCGCTCACCATCCCTCACAACTACAACTTCGCCTAAGGACAGAGTTTGAAGATCAGCCACTAATTCCGCTCCGTTTCTCTTCACCAAGGCTGTCTTCGGTATGCTTGCTTCTAGTTTGAGTAGAGTTGCCCTACCCTTATCAACAACCATCTCTTCAAGAAGTTCTGCCAAAATTACGAAAAATGCGATTGCCGCAGCGGCAGTGAACTGCCCAATCATTAGTGATGCGAAGATCGCAAGGGCCATCGACACTTCCATATTGATTTTCTTATGCCTGATGGATTGCAGTGTTTCCTTGTAAATCGGATAACCTCCAATCAGCGTCGAGCACAAGGCTACTAGATCTATTGGAAGAAAGGCTCGCCACAGGCCGAGCCAGCTGAATATTGCTGCAACTCCCATCAGAGTAAGCCGGAGAAGTTCTCTATTTTTATGAGAAACTATCCGGGGATCAGTCATCCGTTTTCTTCCTGAAAATTAGACTCCTATCCCCCTGGGGCGGATAGTCATATATAGTGCTTATTTCCGCTAGGCGGCGAAGCATATGAGCGCTGTAATGCCCTCAGAAAACTTTCACAGAGAGAAATCTCAATCTGAGCTTGAATGTCAAGATCTCGGGTACAGTTATGTTAGGTCAAGAATGGTGTACGAACACATAAGCTTGAAGACTTACGAGAGCGAGCTAGTAGCGATTGTCGGCCCAACGGGATGCGGAAAATCAACACTCATCAGAAACTTAGGATACTTGACTCCTCCGACAACAGGCAAAGTCTTCTTGGACGGAAAAGAGGTCAGTAAACCTTCTTCCAGAATCTCGCTGATTCACCAATCAATAGCTACGTTCCCATGGATG
>Ga0074044_10001937_pt1 | contig 18291 bp, 13 predicted proteins | sample BogForMeECP23OM1_FD_94443 | JGI IMG/M metagenome (GOLD analysis project Ga0074044, IMG submission 94443) | Bog forest soil microbial communities from Calvert Island, British Columbia, Canada - Bog Forest MetaG ECP23OM1 | ecosystem: Environmental > Terrestrial > Soil > Wetlands ...
AGGCATTGATAAAGGGCGCTTATCAGATTCCAAAAAGCATTTGGCAATCGGGGCATATTTTGAAACAATTTAGTCCTCACATTGTTTTTGGCGTTGGCGGCTATGCTTCAGGGCCGGCAGTGCTTGCTGCTCATTTTATGAGTATACCGACAGCTATCGCGGAACAAAACGCTATACCCGGAATAACTAATAGAATTCTAGGTAATTTTGTGGATAAAATATTCGTCACATATGCACAAACCCGGGAATGCTTTCCGCAAACAAAAGTGATTTTAAGCGGCAACCCCGTAAGGGCGTCGTTTGTTGCGGGACGCAGTAAAGAAAAAGAAAAGAAAAATTACCGGCAACTGCTTATCTTCGGCGGATCGCAGGGAGCGGAGGCAATCAATAAAAGCATCATTGATATGCTGCCGCAATTGCAGAGCATAAAAAATACTATTCGTATTCTTCATCAGACAGGCTCACAGCAAGCCCAAGAGGTGAGAAAAGCTTATGAACAATTCGGCATTCAGGCTAATGTTACGGCATTTATTGTTGATATGGCCGCAGCTTACGCGGATGCGGATTTAATTGTTTGTCGCGCCGGCGCCACATCGCTTGCGGAGATCACCGCCGCGGGCAAGGCCGCGATTTTGATTCCGTACCCGTGGGCCGCAAATGACCATCAATTAAAAAATGCGCAGGTTCTGGCCGCGGAAGGCGCTGCTGTGGTGATTCCGGAGAAAGATCTTGGCGGCAGTAATTTGTTTGGTGTAATTGAAAATCTGTTACTGGATGAAAAAAAGCTTCATCAGATGGAAGAAAATTCGTTAAGGTTGAGCAGGATTGATGCGGCGGCAACAATAGTTGACAGATGTATTCAATTATTGGCTGGAAAAAATCAGGCATATAATTCGTAAAAATATAAAGAGCATGGAAAAACAATGATATCAGATAAGAAAAACAGCCTAATGCAGCACAAAGTAAAATGCATCCATTTTGTAGGAATCGGAGGCATCGGTATGAGCGGGATTGCCGAAGTTCTGGTGAATCTCGGTTACAATGTTGGCGGTTCTGACGTTCAGCCGTCGGAAACAACGGCGCGATTGCAGAAAATTGGCGCAAGAGTAATCATAGGACACGCGGCGGAGAACATCGGTAATGCCGATGTTGTTGTTACTTCTACGGCAGTGAAAACAAACAATCCGGAAGTTATAGAAGCGCACCGGAAAAATATTCCGGTAATTCCGAGGGCGGAAATGCTTGCGGAACTTCTCAAAATGAAATTTTCCGTTGCCGTTTCCGGCAGTCACGGCAAAACCACGACCACTTCAATGATTTCCACGATCCTTGCCGAGGGCGATTTAGACCCGACAATGGTCATCGGAGGAAAACTTGCAAGTATCGGCAGTAATGCCCGATTAGGCGATGGCGAAATTATTGTCGCGGAAGCTGATGAAAGTGACGGCTCATTCCTGAAATTATCGCCCACCATTGCCGTCATTACAAACATCGACCGCGAACATCTGGATTATTATCCGGGCATTGCTGAAATCAAGGAAGCGTTTCTTACGTTTGCCAATATAGTTCCCTTTTACGGTTGCACGGTTATTTGCACCGATAACATTCATGTGCGGGAAATTCTTCCTGTGATTAAACGAAAAATGATTACTTATGGAATGGAGTTTCCCGCGGATTACAGCGCTGTAGATATCAAATTTCTGAAAACAAAAACCAGTTACACTCTGGTTTATAAAAAGAAGAAATTGGGCGCTGTTGAATTAATTGTGCCAGGGCTTTTCAATGTTTATAATTCTTTAGCGGCAATAGCGGTAGCGCGTGAGTTGAATCTGGATTTTGCAACAATAAGGGAGGGGTTAAAAAGCTTTTCCGGAGTGCAACGCCGTCTGGAAATCAAGGGAAGAGTGGGTGATATCACTGTCGTTGATGATTACGGTCATCATCCGACGGAAATAAAAGAAACACTGAAAGCTATGCGGCAAATATGGAAAGACAGATTGATCGTGGTTTTTCAGCCGCACAGGTTCACGCGGACAAAGGCGCTCTTCGACGAATTCACTAAAGCCTTTGGCAATGTCGATATCTTAATCTTAAATGACATATATCCGGCCAGTGAGGAGCCTATCGCCGGAATAAATTCCTCCGCGCTTTGCAAAGCTATCAGAAAAACGGGTCAAACGCATGTGGAATATATACCCGGTGCGGAAGAAACCATAAAATATCTGTTAAAGACTGTAAAAGCAAAAGATACTGTTGCTACGATAGGGGCGGGAAGCATTTATAAAATCGGTGAAGCTTTTATAAAACAACTGGTGGCAAGGGAAACAAAAAAGTGATGACCCGTAAAAATGAAATTAAAGAAGTTCTGCGCAGTATAATCAAGGGAAAGATCTTGTGTGATGAACCGATGTCGCTTCATACATCACTTGCCGTTGGAGGCAATGCAGACGCCCTCGTATATATAGAAAATGAAGATCAACTGGCGCTGGTTGTAGGAAGACTCAAAGAAAAGGAAATAAATATTTTTATAGCGGGAAATCTGACGAATGTCATTGTGCGGGACGGTGGATACCGGGGAGCCATATTGTTGATGACAGGATGCAAAGGAGTCAGTTGCGACTATACGCCGCAAAACGGTTATTTAATTTCCGCTCAGGCAGGTACGGCGCTGGCAAAAGTTGTCAGCCGTTCGGTTGAGGAAGAACTGACCGGGCTTGAATTCTGCGCCGGTATTCCAGGCAGTGTTGGCGGCGCCGTATGGATGAACGCGGGAGCATACGGAAAAGAAATGAAAGATGTTATAAACGAGGTATCTTTACTGGATGCCGATGGAGAGAAAAAAACAATGAAAAGGGAGGGAATATCTTTCGGTTATCGCACGACATCTTTCCCTGTTGGCACAATAATACTGGGCGCTCAATTCAAACTGGAAAAAGGTGAGCGTTCAAAAATCAAAGAAAAAATAAATGAAATATTGCAGTTGCGTCAGGCCAAACATCCTTTGGAATTTCCCAGCGCCGGGTCCATTTTTAAGAATTTGCCCGGGCAGCCAGCAGGCCATCTTATTGAAGCTATGGGAATCAAAGGGATGACCGCCGGAGGCGCTCAAATATCATCTAAACACGCCAATTTTATTGTTAACAGCGGCAATGCCACTGCTTCAGATATTCTAAGGCTGATTGAATTCATTCAATCCATGGCCAAAAAAGAAAAAGGCGTGAATCTGGAGACAGAAGTAGTGATTATCGGAGAAGATTAATGCTAAGAAAATCAGGACTTAAAACAAAGAAAAACAGGATACGCCGGCGATTTAGCAATATATCGGGAGATTTTTTCACCGCAACAGGATTACTGCTCGCCGCAGTGTTTCTGAGTTCTTTGTTTATTTACGCATACAATTTTCTTATAAGCAGGCCGTATTTTCAAATCAAAGAAATATCGGTGCGCGGGTTAAGAGAATTAACGGAAAAAGATGTTCTGGCAACGGCAGGGATAAAGCCTGCGCAAAATCTGTTGGCTATCAATACGGACGCGGTTATACGCCGGGTTTCTGCAAACCAATGGGTGGAGAGTATTTACGTTGGCAGAGAACTGCCTAATAAGCTGGTTCTCGAAGTGAAAGAAAGAACTCCATTGGCTTTGGTTAAACAGGACAATGATTTTTGTCTTATGGATGCCGAAGGATTCATGTTTAAGAAACTTGGTAAAAGCGATGAGGTTGATCTTCCCATAATTACAGGGGTTGACGAGAAAGAAGAAATTAAATCGCAACTGCTTCTATGCACTCTTAATTTATTGAAGAACGTGTCCAAATCCAGCCAGTACGCTTATCTGGGCACAGTTTCCGAGGTTCATGTCGATAATGTATTCGGGCTTTCTTTGATTTCCAGTACAGGTCTTTACTTGAAACTTGGCACGGCCGATTTTGAAAACAAGCTGAAGCAATTAAAATTGGTTTTGGCTGATCTGGAAAACAGAGGCATGAAAAACGGTTATTTATGTATCGATTTATCAGATGACGCAAAGGTTACGGTACAACACAAAAATGTTCCTGATCGGAAGGAACCGGGCAGTAAAGGTAAACAGTATTTAATATAAAAATTTATTGATTTGTAAAATTAAAGAAGAGGTGAAGAAGCTGATGGGGAAAAGAAGCAATGTGTTGATCGGGCTTGATATAGGAACGACAAAAACCACGGCTATTGTTGGTGAGGTTACCGAAGCCGGAATTAATATAATCGGCATTGGAACATCTCAAAACAGAGAAATGAGAAAAGGTACTGTTGTTAATATTGACAGCATGGTGGAATCCATAAAAACGGCTGTGGAAGAAGCTGAACACATGTCCGGATGCCGCATTAATTCGGTTTATGTCGGAATTTCCGGCAGCCATATAAAAGGACAAAACTCTTTGAGTATAGTTTCCATTAAGGGCAGAGAAGTGGATGAAAACGATGTGAAAAGAGTGATAGAAGCTTCCAAAGCTATTGCCATTCCCGTGGGCAGGGAAATAATGCACGTCCTTCCCCAGGGTTATGTAATTGACGGTCAGGAGGGAATTAAAGATCCCATAGGGATGTCCGGCGTCCGGCTGGAGGCTAAGGTGCACATCGTTACCGGAGCTACCTCCGCTATTCAGGATATCGTGAAATCCGTCAACAGGGTGGGTTTGGACATTGATGATATCGTTCTGGAACAGTTGGCTGCGGGCAAAGCGGTGTTGAGTAACGATGAGAAAGATTTAGGAGTTGTTTTAATTGATATCGGCGGTTCCAATACTTCTGTAACAATATTTTCTGAATCGAGTATCAAACATACGGCTATATTGCCTGTCGGGGGAAACTATCTTACCTCGGATATTTCAACAGGTTTACGCACACCTCTTGCTGAAGCGGAAAAAATTAAAATTAAATACGGTTGCGCCCTGACTTCCATGATACCAAAGGATGAAACAATCAGAGTGCCCAGTTTAGGCGGCAGGGAAGACCGTGAAGTGTCACGTCAGATACTCGGAAGGATAGTCGAGCCGAGAATGGAAGAAATTTTAAATCTTGCTTACAATGAAATTGTCCGTTTCGGATTTGAAGATTTACTGGCAGCCGGAGTTGTTTTAACCGGGGGAACATCGCTTCTGGAAGGTATCAGCGAACTGGCCGAAAAAATATTTGATATGCCGGCGCGAAAAGGCCTTCCTATAGGTGTCGGTGGGTTAACTGATATTGTGAATTCACCGGCGCATGCCATAGGAGTAGGTCTGATCATTTATGGACATGATGAGTTAGATGGTGATTCCGTATATAGAAAAACAACAGGTGTGTTTGGTAATATGGCTAGAACTGTAAAAAAAATGTTTTCAGAATTTTTTTGAAAGGAAGGAGAGAACATGTTTGAATTAACTGAAGTATGTAGCGAAAATCTGGCAAAAATAAAGGTGATTGGCGTAGGCGGCGGCGGCGGAAACGCTGTCAATACGATGATTTCATCATCCCTGATGGGAGTTGATTTTATCAACGCGAATACCGATGCGCAGGCTCTGAGCGTATCGCGTTCGCCGGTCAAAGTTCAAATCGGCTCTAAGATAACAAAAGGTCTGGGAGCAGGTTCCGATCCGGAAATCGGTAAACAATCGGCGCTGGAATCCCGCGACGATATCCGCCCTTATCTGGAAGGCGCGGATATGATTTTTATCACCGCGGGCATGGGTGGAGGAACGGGAACGGGCGCTGCACCGGTTATTGCGGAAATTGCCCGTGAATGCAGTATTCTGACTATTGCCGTGGTGACTAAGCCTTTTCAGTTTGAAGGAAAAAAACGCAATATTCAGGCTGAAGAAGGAATAGCTCAATTACGGGATGTTGTAGACACGCTGATTGTTGTTCCGAACCAGAGACTTTTAAGTTTGGGCGGCCGTAACCTGTCGCTTTTGGAGGCTTTTAAAAAGGCGGATGATATTCTTTATCAGGCTGTCAAGGGGATATCCGATCTCATTTTGGTTCCCGGATTGATTAATCTTGATTTTGCCGATGTAAGGAGTGTCATGAGCAATATGGGCATGGCCATTATGGGCACCGGTGTAGCCAGTGGTGAAAACAGGGCGGTGGAAGCGGCGCAAAGAGCGATTTCATCTCCTTTGCTGGAAGACAATACTATTCAGGGCGCGCACGGAATTTTACTCAACATCACCGGCGGATCTGACATGAGTCTTTATGAGGTTAACGAGGCTTCATCTTTAATTCAAGAGGAAGCGGATGAAGATGCCAACATTATTTTCGGTACGGTAATTGATGAAAATATGCAGGATGAAATTCGCATCACTGTCATTGCCACGGGTTTTGATGATTTTAATAAAAAGAAAAGGGAATCACTGGGGAATGTTACTCATTTTGGCGGTTTCCGGAGGGAGGATTTGGCTACACCCACGTTCATCCGCAAGGAAAGAACACTCAACAATCCTAATGTCGCGGTTGTGGGCCTAAACGATGATACTGAAAATATGGACATGCAGATTCCGACATTTTTGCGCCGTCAGGCTGACTGATGATTAGTGCGACTCCGATACCAACCACTAAGAAGAACAGGGGAATTTGTAAGTTGAGAAAGTCCATGAAGCAAGCGGATATATTCCCCCATTTTGATTCGGAATTTATATCCGTGATTTTTAGCTTTGTAATTTAATGATGGCGTCAGCGAGCACAGGATATAGGCCATGATAAAACCATGGATTGGAAACTGAAAAAACAACATACAACCATTCTGGAGAATGAGACTGGATATGTAAAAAAAGTTTGGGGCGACTATAATACGGTTTGCCTGGCTTATCCCAATTACTACCGGACAGGCATGGCGAATCTGGGCTTCCAAACAGTATATAAAATATTTAATGAACTACCTTCCTTTCTTTGTGAAAGGGTATTCCTGCCCGTTTCCGGGAGCGAGGCCAGATTCGTTTCCGGAGCGGCGGGAATTTTTAGTCTGGAGAACCAAAAATCAATTGCCGAATTTGACATTCTGGCTTTTTCTATATCATTTGAAAATGATTACCCCAATATCTTAAAAATTTTGGATTTAGCCGGTATTCCGATGCTGGCGAAAGACCGCTCGGAAAATTATCCTTTGGTTGTTGGCGGCGGCATTGCTGTAACGCTTAATCCCGAGCCGCTGGCCGATTTTTTTGATTTATTTATTTTGGGTGAAGCCGAAGAAGTATTGCCGCATTTTTGCCGGAATTTTGAAGAAACGCGCCGTCTTGGTTATGATCGCCGGAAATTAGTCACAGATTTGCAAAAGCAAATTAATAATATTTACGTTCCGGGTCTTTACGAAGTAAATTATTCCACGAAAAGTATGATTCAGTCAATTACGCCGAAAGATGCGGGATTTCCGGAAAAAATAAAAATAAAACATGTCAAAGATATCAATAATTTTCGTACGCAGGAAATTATCAGTGCGCCTCAAACAGAAATGGAAGATATGTTTCTGGTGGAAGTTAACCGTGGATGCGCACGCAGCTGCCGCTTTTGCGCGGCCAGTTTTGTTTATCGTCCGGTTCGTTTCCGAAGCATCGCGGAAATTGTCGCCTCGATTGATTGCGGTTTAAAAAGAAAAAAGAAAATTGGGCTGGTTGGGACAGCGGTCTCCGAGCACCCCGATCTCATGAATATCTGTGAATACATCATCGCTCAAAAAGCGCAGGCAGGCCTTGGTTCCCTGCGAATTGATCAGATCAATGAAAAGATTGTTGACTTAATAAAAGCCAATGGCATCGAGACGGTCGCGCTTGCGCCGGAGGCGGGCAGTCAGAGAATGCGGGACATATTACGCAAAGACATAACCCAAGCCGATATTTTGAACGCCGCGGAAATACTGGCGGACAAAGAAATTCCCAATTTGAGGCTTTATTTTATGGTTGGCCTTCCCGGAGAAGAAGATCGGGACATAGACGCCATCATTGAAATTACCGAAAAAATTCAACATCATATCCTTCAAAAGTATGCGGGCAAAAAAAAGTTCCGGCGCATTACGTTAAGCATTAATCAGTTTATCCCCAAGCCGGCAACTCCTTTTCAATGGTGCACTCTGGCTGATGTTAATGCTGTCGGCAGAAAAATTAAAAAGATTGAGAATGCTTTCAGGCGGTACAGGCAGGTCAAGGTTATTCACGATGTGCCGAAGTGGAATTATGTTCAGGCGCTGCTTTCTTTGGGGGATCGCCGCGTGGGAGAAATATTGCTGGCAGTAAATCGTCTGGAGGGTAATTGGGCGCAGGCGTTGAAAGAAGTAAATATCAATTCCGACTTTTACGTTTACCGTCAAAAACAATTTGATGAAGTTCTGCCCTGGGATATTATTGATCTGGGAGTTTCTAAAAAAGCGCTGATTAGCGAATATCGGAAAGCAATGAAAGTTTGAATCCCAGATCAAAGCGCTATCTTTATTGGCACAGCCTGCCCCGGCGTAGGCTGGGGTCGTCAACCTCCCGGAACGTTTATAAAAATACGCCAGCCAAAGCCTCCTCCTTGCCGCCTGGATGTCATTTGTAATTTACCTCAAGAATCGAAGAGTTTCCGAGGCACGTGGCGGAGAGCTTCAATCCCTTCTTTCTATATTAAGGCGACTATTTCCATTTGGTTTCGGGAGTCTTACCGTCACTACAGACTATATTTTGAAGTTCTTCATCACTTGATTTGCGGACAATATCATTCAATTTACCGTAAGATTGCGTAGTAGTAACAGCAACGTGTCCTCTTTTATCGCAAATTTTGTCAGAAGAAATTTTGATCTTTTTATTCAGGCACTCAATTTCAAGCAATTTCAACTCGTGACTTAATATGTAAGGATTGCCCGGCGCTTTACCAAGACTTTTTAAAAATGAATATTCCTCTAATTTCCCTTTTTCACTGTATGTTTTTTTAGTCCAAACACGAACAATATTTTTATTTACTTTTACAATGCTTTTCTTATCATAATACACATCTCCGCTGCCGGATGAAGCAAAGAATTTCCAGTCTGCAGCCCATGCCTGATTAGCTAACAGTGGAATAATTACTAAACAAATAATGCTATAAATATTATTTATTTTCATTATATATCCCCCAACAATTAATATACGACTTTCGATTTTTTGAATGTTACCATAACACCGGTCATGTTCATTTTAATGAAATCTTCATAATATTAATAAGCATAAAAAATATTGATAACCCGGAAGAAATATTTTTTACTTGATAATATTGTAGCCCGAACCGATATTTATTTTATCCTGTTCCGACTACAAACAAAATCTTATTTCGCGGTATAGCCGCGGCTGTCGAGGCAGGCAGCCATAGCCCTTTGATAATCAGACCGTTTTTGCATTATCTGATCAGCAGGTATTGAGGAAATATTCGTCGGATCATAATTCGTCTGGTCTACCGCCCATTTGTGGCATTCATAACGATCGTTGGCTTGCTGCTCTTCAGTCTGGCCTTTACGGGGATAGATGAACATTTTGCTTTCCGTGCTGTCATCTGTGGCCGGTGGTGTTTGACTGACATCGCCCTGAGGCGGCTCAGCAACTACATAACCTCCATCCGTTTGCGTGTAATATGTATCGTTAGCGTAATAGTAAGGTATTCCCTGTATCCAGATTGTTGTATAATAAAGAGGCAAAAATGGAACGAATAATCCAAAAGGCGGGGTAACCACAAAATATCGTCCGTGATATGATCTGTACCAGGCTCCGTGGGAATAGTAATAGCGGGAGTGTCCATGCGTTACCGCTCTATAGTCTCTGGGAAGAGATCTAACCGACTCACCCCGGAGAGGATATGAACGATTATGTTGATAGCGGGAATCAACAAAATTATTATGCTGAGGCGCCGGTGTCTGTTTTATACCCTGAGACCGTGTTCGTCCGGAAGACTGCGCCTGCGCTCGTTCGTGACCACCGTAACCTTCGGCCTGCGCCTGCTGCGCAAAACAACATATGCTTATTCCTGATAACATAAATATTGACAACGCGATGGTAAAATATCGCTTTAAATTAAAATCATATGACATAATAATAACTTCCTTATTTGCTGACAAGAAAACCTATTTTACAGTATATCCGCGGCCTTCAAGACAGGCTGACATTGCTCTGCGAAATTGCAATGCCCTTTTTTCATTATGAACATCCCGCGCCTGATCGCTATTCTGATAAGCTTCTTCAATTTGCCTTGCTGATTCCTCGCGGGAAATATCCGAAGTTGCTCCCAGCATAGCGCCGCTTGCTGCTCCGATTAAAGCTCCACCTCCGGCATGCCGGGGACCGGCAATTAATGCTCCAAGCACCGCTCCGGCAATGGACATGACGACAGTATCATGTCCCGGCGGCGGCATGGGAACAACCCGCACGCGCTGTTCCGGCGCAATTGACGACGTGCTCGGATCAAAGCCCGTCTGATCCACTGCCCAGTTATAACATTCATAGTGATCTCGAGATTGTTGTTCTATTGATTGACCTCTAGTGGGATAAAAATAAATTTGCGTAATGGCGGTAGCATTTTGATTCTGTGTCCGTTGCGTGACAACCTGTTCATGAGCCTGATAGTAACAAGAACTCAATAATAAAATCGCAGGAAGAAACAAAAACCAACTGCAATCCTTATTCTTAGCTACGCAAAATATTTTTTTAAAGATTTTTATATTCATTGTTGGTTTTCTCCATTTTAAAAATATGCGTATTGTTGCTATTAAGATTTCTGTTGTTTATAACACTTTTCCTTGCTTAATGAAATTAGTTTATCTCTTAATTCACAGAAATGATCGTGCCAGGTTTGTGTGGATAAAATAGTAAAGTCGTGTTGACGTATTTATATGAGTATATTCGCTTGTCTCAATAGTTGCCGTTACAGTTATGGACTTCATAATCGCCAATGGTTTCGGTTTTGAGAAAGTACAGGAAGTAAAGTTACGTGCCAAACTGGCCAGTCATGAGGAGATTTCCCCAACACGCGTTAAGTTCTGTGCCGCGTTTGATTTTTAGATAGAAGTTGTTAAGAAAAAAGGGATATGGAGTTTGTAAATAAAATCCATATCCCTTTAAATATTTTTATATACCTTAATAATTATTTAGCTTTAGTTGAAGCCGGAGCCGGAACCGGAGCAGCCGCCGGAGCTACAACTGGAGCTACAACTGGAGCTACAACCGGAGCCGGAATGCTCATCCCCAGAGCTCCCATAATATTTATTACTTTATCTTTTAAAGAACCGGCCATATTGATTGCATCGGTGAACTTTTCATTTTTAAAGTTTTCCTGTGCTTTTGTCCACTCATCTTTAGCAGAGGCCAGTCCTACCTTGGCTTCTTCAAATTTATCCTTCTTTAGTTTAGCCGGAAGTCTTTTGAGCTTGGAGAGAGCATCCACTTTGCCCTGGACGTCTTCAATCATTTTGGGAAGGTCCTGGCTTGTTTCTGTCCATTTTTTGGTCAGTTCTTCTTTTTTGACTTTAGCGGCAGCCATTACTCCCTTTGCCTTGATGGGAAGGAGAGTTGCTTCGTCCAGAGCGGCTTTATATTCGCCTTTGGCAAATTTCTCTTTAGCGGCAGCCAGAGAATCATCCAGTGATTTTACCTGATCCGGAACCATCTTGACTGCTTCCGCTTTTGTTGCATCGATGGCTGTTTCGGCAGCTTTAATAGCCAGGTCCGCCGGGTCTTTATCTCTGGAGCAGGAGATTAAAAAAAATGTACTCACAAACATTACAATGGCTAAACTTAATATTTTCTTGTTCATAATAAAATATCCTTTCACAGTTTTATTTTTTCGGAGAATCATAATTATATTATTCATACCAGATAATTTATTTTGGAGATATTGAGTCGTGCTTTTTTACGCTGATCAGTTTTGCTCAATTCCTTATTATGGGCTTTGCTTCACCTCCTTTCAACTTTTACTATTAAATATTTTTCTTTAAAACGTCAACTGAAAAATGCACATGGATAATGGATTTCTCAATGTAAATTATTACAATTAAAGCTCACCACGGCACCTCCGGGAGAATCTTCTATTCTTAAAAGAATTAAAATTTGTACTGGCTTGCTAGCCCCGCAGCTCGCGAAGGTGTTTGCGCCCGCCTGTGAATTCAATTTCTTGTTTTGATATTATTGCAGATAAAATAAATTCAAAGATGGTTAAAGTATTAAAAATATATTAAGATTACATATAATGCAAATGATGCCTCCAGAACATTATAGAAATAAGCCCACCGGATTAAGGGTGATTTTCCGTTCGCTTAAATATAGGAATTTTCGTCTTTTTTTCGGCGGACAAAGCATTTCATTGATCGGGACCTGGATACAGCAAATTGCTACGCCTTGGCTGGTTTACCACCTCACCGGTTCCGTTTTCCTGCTTGGCGTGGTTGGTTTTGCCGGACAAATACCGACATTCTTAATTTCTCCTTTTGCGGGAGTTATGACTGACCGCTGGAACCGATATCATATATTAATCACTACCCAGATTCTTTCGATGATACAAGCGCTACTCATGGCATTGCTTTTTTTCACCGGTGTCATAAAAATCTGGCAAATCATTCTTTTAAGTTTATTGCTTGGCTGTATTAATGCATGCGACACCCCGGCCCGCCAATCGTTTTTTATAGAAATGGTGGAGAAAAAGAAATATCTGGCCAATGCGATAGCCTTAAATTCTTCGATGGTCAATGCCGCGAGATTACTTGGACCGTCCATAGCAGGTATGCTGATAGCTTTTACAAACGAGGGGATTTGTTTTCTGATTAATGGCATAAGTTATATTTTTGTTATAGTATCCCTTCTGTCAATGAAAATTGTTCCGAGAAAAATGATCAATAAAGACACCCGTGTTTTGCAGGAGTTAAAGGAAGGATTTTCTTATGTATTTGATTTCGCGCCTGTAAAATATATTATTTTGATGCTTGGGCTGGTCAGTTTAATGGGAATGCCATTTTCTATACTTATGCCTGTTTTCGCGAAAGTAATATTTCACGGCGGCTCGCATACTTTTGGCTTTCTTGTGGGAGCTTCAGGTATAGGCGCGCTGAGCGCCGCACTTTATCTGGCTTCCAGAAAAAATGTCTTAGGACTTTTCAAAAGGATTCCACTGGCCGCGGGCATTTTTGGTTTAGGACTCATCGCATTTTCTTTCTCCCGGGTCTATTTGCTCTCACTGGTATTGATGATAATGACGGGATTTGGAATGATGTTTCAGTTGGCATCAAGCAACACTATTTTGCAAACCATAGTTGATGATGATAAACGCGGCCGTGTCATGAGCTTTTACACAATGGCATTTATGGGTACAGCACCCTTCGGTAGTTTATTGGCGGGAGGCTTGGCACGTATCATAGGAGCTCCACACACCATCTTGATAGGAGGAATATCGATTATTTTGGGCGCTTCTGTTTTTGCGTATAAACTTCCCGAGTTAAGGAAAATGATCCGCTCAGTATATGCAAAGCTTGGCATCATTACGCCGGAATTATTATAAGGGATAATGAAAGCAACGAATCATTGTGGGCATGGTTGTGGCTTGTATCTTTGGTCTTGCCAGTATCGGATTTCTGCTGCGCTATGTGCAAACAAAAACATTTTTGCCCTTCGCCTGGTACCGGTTTCTTATAGGCGCATTGGTTATAATCATAGCATTCATCAGATAGATTAAGAATATAACTCCTCATTCAAGTGCGGGGTATTTTGCATAAGTATTGCGGTAATAAATTTGCCGCTAAGTTGTTACGTCTTATTATAGCTATTTGCTATTTCCTATAATATTGCGGTATGAAAAATGAAAATACCGGCATCATTTGCCGATCAATTCAATTCGTTGCGCAGTCATATTTCCATTGTTCGCGAAAGGTTGACCAACAGCATAAATTGATATTAAAACAGATCGTGGGAAGTTCTGGTTTTTAAAGTTTATATCCAAAAAAATACCAGTTTTGAAAATCAATTATTTTGATCATCAAAGCTGGTATTTTAAATTTACTAAGCGTTTCTTAAATTATTACCGATTTATCGCCTATCGTGTTCCCCTTCTTGCTGTTTTCTGCTATTATTTCCCTGAGGCTTATCGCCGTATGAGCGTTTGCCTTTATTTACTTCCGCCCTACCCTGGGGAACTCAATTTTCTCTCATTTCCCGCGATTGCATATGGTCGCGCTGAGGCTGATTCCTCATCTCTTTTCGTTGTCGTGCATCATGTCCGGGAGGCAATCCCTGCACTCCCCATGAGTTTTACTTTTCCCAATGCCTGTCACTTTGCCTTATCAATGCTGTTGCGAAACTTTAAATAATCTTCGGCAGACTGGCGCGGTTGTTCAATCATGGGCAAATGTCCCAGACCTTTCATGATGATAACCTCTGAGGCCGGCATTAATTTGTGCAATATATCGGCTGTGGCCGGATTAATAACGCGATCTTTATCTCCCCAGACGATTAGAGTGGGTGTCGTAAGACCGGTCACATATTTCTCGGCCGAATCTACGGATGATTCTTTAAAGATAAGTCCTTCCAGATCATAATTGAGAATGCGTTCCTGTGCCATGGTATTAAGCATGGGCTTTGGAATAAAAGGAGGATCAGCCATAACAAACGCGAATATTTTGGCGAACTCATCTTCGTTTTTGGCCATGAGAGGGTTTTTTCCAGTCTTGATGATAATCTGACGCAATTCACTTGGAGGCGCACTCCAGATTCCGCCCGGGTCAATCAACCACAAACTCTTGACCTCGTCGGGGTAAAAGAAAGCATACATCATGGAAATCTGGCCTCCCATGGAGCTTCCGCCCAGGTGAACTTTGGTGATACCCAGGGCTTGTGCCAGAACTCTGATTCTGGCAGCTTGAGCGCTTGAGCTGTAATCCGCATCATGAGGATGGCCAGATTCGCCAAAGCCGAGGTGATCAGGAATTATTACTCTGTAATGCGGAGTTAGAAAGCGGGCTACCCGTGTAAAATTATCCTTATTGGCGCCGAAGCCATGCAATAATATAAGCGGCTCACCTTTTCCGCCTTCCAGATAAACATAATGAATGCCATTCGGAAGATTGATTTCCTTACGCGTAAGCCCGGAGCGTTGGCGTTCCATATCCATGGCCAATGAAGTTGCTTTTTGGGGAGCGAGATAAACAAATCCAATTCCTGCCAGGATACATATAATAATAAAAATGAGAACAGTCTTAACTATACGCATTTTACCCTCCCTTTTTTATAATATTGTCCATACGTTTTATTTTGTAAGTATATCAATTATTAATAAAAAGTTTAAATTGTTTTTTTAATAATTTATTGTCAGTTGTAAAAGAACAAACCACATTTGCTGATTTTCTTTTTAATAACAGCCGAATTCTGAAAATGAAGCATCTTCTTATCTGCCGCGTTTTTTTGCAGGAGCAGTATTATCCTTTTTCGTCGGTTGAGGAGGGTTATATTTTTTCCCTCGCAGAAGCCGGGAAATATCTTTTTGTCTTCTGGTTATTTTTTGTCCGGTCAAAGGTATGCTCCTTTTGATTCTACAAACATTACTCTTCCAAAGGAAGAGTAAACGATCTTTTTCTTTTTGAGACCGCCATTATTCACCTCCGCCCAGCGCCATATAGAGCGTAACCTGATTGACAAGCCTGGCGAGGCGAAGAACGATCAGTCCCTGTTGCGCGCCATAGAGAGAACGTTGCGCATCGAGGACGCCCAGATAGCTGTCAATTCCTTTGGTATAACGCGCGTTGGAGAGCCGATAGGTTTCCGCGACAGCCTCAACCAGTGATTGTTGTGCCGCAATCTGTTGATTCAATGTGCCTTTCACGGCAAGTGCGTCGGATACTTCCCGAAAAGCCGTCTGAATTGCTTTTTCATACTGGGCCACGGATACTTCCTTTTCAACTTTTGTTACATCATATGCCGACCACGTGCGGGCGTCAAAAATCGGCATGATGATCTGCGGCGCAAAACTCCAGGTGCCCTGGCCGGCTTTAAAAAGTCCCGATAGCTCCGCGCTGGTGGTTCCGACAGTTGTCGTCAGGGAAATATTGGGAAAGAAAGCAGCACGGGCTGCACCGATATTGGCATTGGCCGCCTTAAGCTGATGTTCCGCCGCCAGTATGTCAGGCCGGCGCAAGAGCAGTTCGGAAGATAGTCCCGGGGAAATATCTTTTGGCGGGTTAACACTGTTTAGATCCGCCGGCAGAAACTCCGATGGCAGTGAAGAACCAATAAGAAGACTCAAGGCGTTTTCATCCTGCGCTGTCAGTTGCATGTAGCGCGCGACATCTACTTTGGCTGCATCCACCTGGCTTTGTGCTTGTCGAAGGTCCAATTCGGACGCTATCCCCGCTTCATAACGTTTCCTGATTAAGTAGTAATAAGTCTTTTGTGTTTCCAAAGTAGAAGTTGCCAGTTTGATATTGTCCCTGTCCGCAGCCAGAGAAAGATAGGCTTGAGCTACCGATGACACCAGCGAGATTTTTGCGCTACGGCGGGCATCCTCCGTAGCCAGGTACTGTTCCAAAGCCTGGTCTTTCAGACTGCGGATGCGGCCGAAGAAGTCAATTTCCCATGAAAGAATGCCAAGGTTGACGCTGTATTGTGTGGCAGTTATCGCACTTCCTGTGGTCGATAGATCAGCCGGCACGAGCGAATTGTTTACACTTCCGATAGCGCTGACTGTAGGCAAAAGTTCGGCTCGCGCAATGCCGTAGAGCGCCCGCGCCCTTTCAACATTCAAGGCCGCTACCCGCAGATCGCGGTTGTTATTCAGGGCAGTCTCAATAATTTTTTGCAGGCGTTCATCGGTGAAGAATTTCCGCCAAGGTATATCCTGTATTGCAGGCGCAGATGCGGCCGTTTTCGTTTCGCTGTATGCCGCGCCGGCAGGCCATTGCACGGAAACCGGAGAGGCTGGTCTTGTGTATTTAGGAGCCATCGTGCAGCCCGATATGGCAATAACCGCAAGAAAAGCAACTGAAGTGCCAAAGGCATTTTTAAATATTCCCATGTCAATTCACCTCTGGGGGGTTACTGGAAACGTCAGGTTTTACATGTGCCTTTTTTTTCTCAAACAGGCGGGAGACCAGGACAAAGAAAAACGGAATAAAGATCAGATCGATAAAAGTCGCCGAGAGCAGCCCGCCGTCTACGGCGGTGCCGATGGCATTCTGGGCTCCGGCGCCTGCCCCGCGGGTCAAGGCCAGCGGCAGGGTACCGAAGAAAAACGCCAGTGACGTCATGATGACCGGGCGAAGCCTAATCTTTATCGCCATCAGGGTAGATTCTACCAGTTCATGGCCCTGGCGCATCTGAGCCTTGATAAACTGGATGATTAGGATGGCGTTCTTGGTGGAAAGCCCCATCGTGGTGAGTAAACCGATCTGGAGATAGATATCATTGGGGAGTACCCGTAACGTAACCGCAGTAATCGCCCCCACAAGTCCGAGCGGTATCATCAGCATATTGACGAAAGGGATTGTCCAGCTTTCATATAAAGCCGCCACGCTGAGAAACACCACCAGCAGCGAGATGGCATAGAGTAACGGCGCTTGTGCGCCGGCATTCTTTTCTTCGTAAGAGAGGGCGGTCCACTCATAGCCGATCCCCATCGGCAGCTGGGCTGCCATTTTTTCCATTTCGGCCATCGCCTCGCCTGTACTCACCTTAGGCGCCGCCTGCCCCATAATCTCCACGGAGGGAATACCGTTATACCGTTCCAGACGTGGCGAAGCATACTGCCAGTGGGCGGTAGCAAAAGCTGAAAGCGGTACCATGTCACCGGATTTGTTGCGGACATACCAACCATTGATATCCTCCGGAAGCATCCGGTATTTTGCATCGGACTGGAGGTAGACCCTCTTGACCCTCCCGTTTTCGATGAAGTTGTTCACATAGGAACTACCCCAGGCGGTAGCAAGAACATCGTTGACATCCGCCACGGATACCCCCAGAGCGCCGGACCGTACATCATCAATGTCCAGCTTGAACTCTGGGGCGTCATCCTGACCGTTTGGGCGTACCGCGATCAATTTCGGGTTTTTCGAGGCGAGGCCTAACAACTGGTTACGGGCTTCCATCAGCTTAGCGTGACCAAGTCCGCCACGATCCTGAAGCATAAAGTCAAAGCCGTTGGCCTGTCCCAGTTCCATCACCGCAGGTGGTGAAATGGCAAAAACCATGCCATCCTTGATTTTGGAGAATCCCATCATTGCCCGTGCCGCAATCGCCGGCGACCTCATCGCAGCAGGCTGGCTAACCTTCCAGTCCTTAAGCCTTACAAAGGCAAGTCCCATGTTCTGACCACGTCC
>Ga0074044_10001938_pt1 | contig 18277 bp, 14 predicted proteins | sample BogForMeECP23OM1_FD_94443 | JGI IMG/M metagenome (GOLD analysis project Ga0074044, IMG submission 94443) | Bog forest soil microbial communities from Calvert Island, British Columbia, Canada - Bog Forest MetaG ECP23OM1 | ecosystem: Environmental > Terrestrial > Soil > Wetlands ...
CACGACGGTGTATGGGGAGCGAAGTTGCTTCCGCTGCCGGTAGCCCAGGTCGGCATGGAAGATGCCAAGCTCATCCAGCGCGAACTGGAGCGCGGGCCGGTCACCATACAATTGGCGATTGAGAACAAAACCTCGGGAGAGACCACAGTCAACAACGTAATAGCTGAGATTCGAGGCAGCGAGCGGCCCGACCAGTGGATCCTGATTGGCGCGCATCTCGACTCGTGGGACTTCGGCACCGGCGCTCAGGACAACGGCACCGGCGCGGTCAGTGTTCTCGAAATCGCTCGCGCCATGAAGTTGCTGGAGAAAGCCCCGCGGCGCAGCATTCGCTTTGCCCTTTGGGGCGGAGAAGAAGAGGGCCTACTCGGATCCTACGCCTACACGCAGGCGCACCAGAGCGAGTTGGACCAGTGCGTGGCCGTTCTGAATACCGACAACGGCGCCGGGCATCCGAAGGGATGGAAGGTGGAAGGCCGCGAAGATCTGAGAAAGGCGATGCAGCCCTGGAGCGACGGCCTCTTGAAGAACTTGAACGGCGGCGATCTCTCCTTGGATACAACCTACGACACCGATCACGGTCCGTTCATGTTGCAGGGAGTTCCGGCGCTCGATCTGTGGGTGGATATGACGCACTATATGGAAATCCATCACAAGTCGAGCGACACGATCGATAAAGTCGATTCGCTGGACTTCAAGGCTGGGGAGGCAATTGTTGCTGTGACCGCCTACGCCATCGCGCAAAGCGAAACGGCAATCGCATCGCACATCGATCACGCGGCCGTAGGAGAAATTCTGAAGAAGGCAAACTTGGAGGAGATGTTGGAAAATGTGGGAGTGTGGAGACCGTGATGGCAGGCTGTCTGCCTAAATCGCAGGGAGCCGACGCGCAATTGCAAGCCGCGCTCGATCTGTTGAAACAGGAGATTCGAACCGATCCGAGGCCCGTCCCTAAAGCTCCGCCTTATCCCAACAAGGCGCTCAAGTACTGACCGTGATTTGGGAAGCTGATTGCGTAAGCTTGTTGCGCTCTTAGTTCCGTGGCTCGGAACGCCGGCACTGCCACGCGCGCGAACTGGATTTAGCGGATCGGAAGCGCATACATGAGCCCGCCTTGCGTCCAGAGGTTGTTGGCGCCACGGGGCAACCTCATCACCGAGCCGGAGCCCAGGTCGCGCTCGTACATTTCACCATAGTTACCCACGGCTTCAATGACTCGGGCGGCCCAGGCATCGTCGAGTCCAATCAATTGTCCGTAGCCGCGCTGCAGGCCGAGCAGACGGCGGACGACCATATCTTCAGTGTTACTCCTCTTCATCTCGTTGACATTCGCCTGCGTGACTCCGCTCTCTTCGGCTTGGATCAAAGCTTCGACGGTCCAGTCAACAATAACCGCCCATTGCGGATCGTCGAGACGATAGGTAGGCGCCAACGGATCTTTGGCGATGACGTCGGGCAGGATTTCAAAATCCTTGGCTACTCCCTTAAACCCAAGCCGCTCGTAGCCCAGTTGCGAGACATCGGCGCTAAGGGCAGCGCAATTGCGGGTGACCAAGGCTGCTTCCATCTCGCCTTCTTCCTGAAAGGGGAAGGGCAGCCACTTAATGTTCTCGCGCTGCATGTAACTTTGGAGCTGCATCTCGATCTCAGTGCCGCCGAGATAACAGACCTTCTTTCCCGCCAGGTCTTTGGGGGAAGCGATTCCCATGGTTTTATTCACAAAAAAGGCCTGGTAGTCATAGAAGATGGGCCGCGCGAAGCCGAAGCCCTTGTTGGCGGCATTAATAAAATTGGGAGATCCGGTGGCGAGGAGCGCGATCTCGCGGGATTTGAGGGCTTTCAGTGCATCCTGCTCGTCGCGGAACTGCTTGACGGTGAACTTGGCGTTGGGCCCGAGCACCGCGACGGCCACTGCCTTACAGATATCGATGTCGAAAACGATGTGGTTCCCATGCGCGTCTTGCGTGGAATACTCGGGTTCTTCGGCGTTGACGCCGCAGGGGAGTGAACCGGTGGCTTTGATGCGATCAAGAGTGGAACCGGCGTGGGCGTTGGTGGTTGCGGCGATCAGCCATGCCATTGAAAATAACAGTGCGAAAATTCTTCTCATCTTGGTTTTTGTTCCTTCCCAACATCAGCGACTGCCAAGCATATGAAAATCCGGCGGCAGGATGAAGATCCGGCCGCCGGAGTGAGGGTTTAGAAGATCCCCTAGTTGGTCGGCCAGTTGCCCTGATACGGAACACCAGGGTTAGTGCCGGGACGGGGATTGACGTCCTGTGGGGCCGGATCAATCACTCCGCCTGCTTTGACGTCGGTTGGAACGATTCCCAGCACGCGGCAACCTTGCCCACCGAAGTGGGGCAGGCTGAATTCCGATTGCGGAATCGTCGCGTACGAGGCTGGCAATGGCGATGTTTGACCGGTCAAGCGGCCATTGTCAAAGCCAGAGAGGAGGTCGCCGACGCCGGGAGTGGCGCCGTCGGAGGGCCCAAGGTACTTCTGTCCGTAAGTCTTCAGGCCGAGAACGCGAGCTTGGGATTCATCGGGCAGATTGGCAAGCGGAGTCAATTTGAAGATCTCGTCGATGAATTTGATGATCGAGCCGTGCTCGGTGGCTTCATGAGAGATCCCATGGACCACGCCGTAAGGCGAGATCACGATCGTGGGAATGCGTGGACCCTGACTGAGAGCGTTATTGAGAGGATCCCACGAACGAATATTCGGTTGCGTGTGATCGTAGAGGCCATCGGTCTCATCGTAGGTGATGATAATGGCGCTCCGCGGCCAATAGGGACTGTTGGCGATGGCGTTGATCGTGTCGCCCAGAAGGGCTTCGCTGATCTGCGCGTCGGAGTAGCCTGGATGATCGTCGTTGCCGGCATAAGCGGCCTTGACCGCCGGACTGGGCGAGCGAGGAATGAGGCTATCGAGGTTGCTATACCCGCCGCGGACGTAATAGACTCCGCCCGATCCGGTGCCGGGCAGGGCGGTCGCGTTTAGAGCGGTGAAGAAGTCGCCGAGTCCCTTCATGTGGGCCGCGGTTTCGTTCGGGTTGTTGGACTCATAGCCGAAATATTGCGGGGCATCGTGATGGGCGATGTAGCTGGAATGGGAGGCTACGCCGCCCGTGTCGATCGGCTCAAGATCATAGCCGAGCTCGTACCAGGCCCAAGGCACCGGTCCGTTCGCGCTGCCGGCGATCTTCTGGATGTCCTTCTGCACATCGAGAAGGTCGAAGGCGGGGTTCAGGTCGGCGGCGGTGATGCTTTGAATCTGGTTTCCCATGAAAGAGAGTCCGAGACTGGCATACGTCTGGTTGGAAGCGGGGTTGGTGCTGGGAGCGCCACCGCTTTCAGTAGGCTGCCGATCAATTACGGTGGGGTCCAAAGCGGATCCCCAGAATGGTTGTGGATCACCGGTAACCGGTAGTTGCGCGTTGGTGGTGTTGATATTGCTTCCCAGCCCGGGATGCTTGATCCACTGCGTCACGCCCGACTGCGCAGCGAACATGGCGAGGGCGTTGGGCGTGGAAGGCCCGATGATGGTGTCAAAGAAGTTATCGAAAAGCGTGAAGCGATCCGCATAGTTCCACAGAAATGGAACGGTATTGCAGTCAATATGGCTGACCACCAGTTCGCCTTTTTGCACCTGTGCCTCGGTCGGTGCCGGTCCGCTGTAGCTGCACGATCCGCCACTGCAGGTCAGGGTTCCAGACAAGCCTTCTTCCGTGAAGGCATAGCGATCATTCTGGGCGACGTTGCTGACCAGATCCAGTTTGGCGTCGATGGCGGTGTGGCCGTGATTAACCGAATCCGTGTCCTCGGGATAGAGCTGCACGGTCTGGTTATTGATGTTGGTGATTGACGTCGGCATCAGGAATGGGGAAATGGTGCCCACCGAGCCGTCGGTCAGAACGATTGGCTGGACAAAGCCCGGCGTATTAGCGGCGGACTGAGAAAACAGTCCCCGGGCCCCAGGGTAGGTGCCGAAGTGGAAGTCAAAGGACCGATTCTCCTGGAAGAGAATGAACACATACTTGATGTTGTTTTGTAGCAGCGCGAGTTTCTGAGTGTGGGTGAGGCTCGGCTCGCTCGCCAAGTCGCGCGTGTAGCGCGCAACTGCCGCGCTGGATCTGGGTGCGATTTCGACAACTTTCTTCTGGTCGCGAGACCCGTCGCGCTTGGAGTTTTCGGCCAGGGTGGGGAGCGGCTGCAGCGTCAGGGCAGCGATCATCAGTGAAGCACAACTGGACTTCACCCATTCTTTGGCATTCATAGTTTTTCCTCTCATGATGGAAAGCTTTGTGCTCATGTCGGTTTTCGCCGGTGGTACCCAGTCACCGCCCGAGCAGGTGGCGATCCGGCGCGGAAACTACTTCCGGGTCCATCGAAACAGAGCTATGTGAATGGAACTTTGAGCGGATGTGAACAGTCGATGAAAAGTTTGTTAAGGCAGAGTTTCTGAAGTTTGCGATGCCACTGCGGCTAAGGTACTGCCCGTGCAGCTACGCCTTTCTCAGAAACAGCGCTCCCAGCGGCGGCAGGGTCAGCCGCAGCGAATAGGGCCGGCCGTGGGTTTTTATAGGGAGGGCTTCGGCCCCTCCCATGTTGCCTGCGCCGCTGCCGCCATATTCCACGGCGTCGCTATTGAGAATTTCCTTCCAGTAACCGCCAGTCGGCACGCCCACCATGTATCCCAGTCTGGGCACGGGCGTGAAGTTGCACGCGACCAGCACCGGGTTCTCGCCGTCTTTGCCTTTACGCAGCAGCGAAATGACGCTGGCCGGCGCGTCGTTGCAGTCCACCCATTCAAAGCCCTGAGGATCGTTGTCGAACCAGTGCAGGGCAGGTTCGCTGCGATAGGCGCGGTTGAGCTGCTCGACCCAGTTCATCAGCCCGCGATGCACGGGGTATTGCAGCACGTTCCAGTCGAGGCTGCGATCGTGTCCCCACTCGCTGACCTGCCCGAACTCGCATCCCATGAAGAGCAGTTTCTTGCCGGGCTGGGCAAACATGTAGGCGAAGAGCAGGCGCAGGTTCGCGAATTTCTGCCATTCGTCGCCCGGCATCTTGCCGATCAGGGAACCTTTTCCGTGCACGACCTCATCGTGGCTCAAGGGCAGCACGAAGTTTTCGTGGAACGAATAGAGCATGCGGAAGGTCAATTTGTTGTGGTGATACTGGCGATGAATCGGGTCCTGGCTGAAGTATTCCAGCGTGTCGTGCATCCAACCCATGTCCCACTTCATGCCAAAGCCCAGGCCGCCGAGATGGGTGGGCCGCGAAACCATCGGGTAGGAGGTCGATTCTTCCGCGAAAGTTTGAATGTCAGGATGCTCTTTATAGGCTTCGAGGTTGAAGCGGCGCAGGAAGTCGATAGCTTCCAGGTTCTCGCGTCCGCCGAACTGATTGGGAATCCACTCGCCCTGCTTGCGCGAATAGTCCAGATAGAGCATGGAAGCTACTGCGTCCACGCGCAGGCCGTCGACATGATATTTGTCCAGCCAGAACATGGCGCTCGACATCAGAAAGCTGCGCACTTCGCTTCGGCCATAGTTGAAGATGTGCGTCTTCCAGTCGGGATGGAACCCCTGGCGTGAGTCGGAGTGCTCGAACAGGTGGGTGCCGTCAAAGTAGGCAAGGCCGTGGCCGTCGGAAGGGAAGTGCGACGGAACCCAGTCGAGAATGACGGCGATACCGTGCTGGTGCAGGTAGTCGATCAAATACATGAAATCCTGCGGGGTGCCGTAACGCGAAGTGGGAGCGAAGTAGCCCGTGGTTTGGTATCCCCAGGAACCGTAGAAAGGATGCTCCATGATGGGCAGCAGTTCCACGTGGGTGAATCCGAGCTTATTCACGTGGGCGGCAAGGCGGGGAGCAATCTCGCGATAGCTAAGCGAACGGTTATGCTCTTCCGGCACGCGCATCCAGGAGCCGAGGTGAACCTCGTAGATCGACATGGGTGCGTGCAGCGAGTTGGCGGCCTCGCGTTTTTCCAGGAAAGCAGCGTCGTTCCAAGTGTAGTCAAGGTCCCAGACCACGGATGCCGTGCGCGGCGGTTTCTCAGCGAACAATCCCACCGGGTCGGCTTTTTCCGCCTGGTGGCCGTGTTTCGTGGAGTTGATATGGAATTTGTACAACGTCCCCTTGTCCACGCCAAGAACAAAACCTTCCCATATCCCCGAAGAGCCGCGTGGCTGCAGTTGATGAGACTGCGTGTTCCAACCGTTGAAGCTGCCGATCACCGATACCTGGCGGGCATTGGGAGCCCAGACGCTGAAGACGGTGCCCCTGGTGCCATTGGATTCCACCAGGTGAGCGCCCATCTTCTCGTAAATGCGATAGTGGCTGCCTTCGTTGAATAAATAGAAATCGTCGGCTCCCAGCAGGGAAACATCGTAGCGGACCGGTGAGAGCTCCTGAGTTGGAGGTTTCGGCATCATGATTTCGCTTCCGGTCTAGTGTATTCGATTCCGAAGTGCAGAGGCGGCCAGGTGCCCCATCCTTGCGCGTTCTTTGCGCAAGGGTGGGATTCCACAAATGTCTCCCGCTTAGGGTTTTGAATTCCGCTGGCGCTTCTTCTCTCTCTGCGCTTCCCGCTTCTCCCGCGCCCACCCTTCTTTCACGCTTTGCCGCGCGCGCCCTAGCGCCAAAGCATCCGCCGGAACATCTTCGGTGATGCAGCTAGCGGCCGCGACGTACGAGCCGCGTCCGATCTTTACCGGCGCGACCAGCGTGGAGTCGCTGCCAATGAACGCACCATCCTCGATAACCGTCTTGTATTTGTTCATGCCATCGTAATTGCAGGTGATGGTACCCGCGCCGATGTTCACGCCTTCACCGATTTCCGCATCGCCCAGATAGCTCAGGTGATTTGCCTTGGAGCCCTTGCCCAGTTTGATCTTCTTGGTCTCAACAAAGTTCCCCAGGTGAGCGCCTTCGCCCACCTCGCTTCCAGGCCGCATATGAGTATACGGACCAATCACGGCTCCGGCGCCGATGCGTGAGCCTTCCATGAGAGTCCCAGGGCGCACCGTGACACCATCGCCCAGGACAGAATTTCCAATCACGCTGTAAGAACGGATGCGGCAGTCCTCGCCGATTTTGGTTTTGCCCAGCAACTGCACGAAGGGCTCAATCACAGTGTCGGCGCCAACTTCCACGTCGCTGTCAATCACGCAGGTGTGCGGAAAATAAATCGTGACGCCTGCCTCCAGCAGCACGCGGCACTTCGCCAGCCGAAGTCGGGCATCCAGCATGATCATTTCCGCTCGCGTGTTGCTGCCCAGCGCTTCGCCTGCATCCGTGGTCTTGATGGCGACTACCTTCTTGCGCGCCCGGTGCAACACTCCCGCCATGTCGGTAAGGTAGTACTCGCCGTGCGGGTTCGCGGTTGAAAGCTGGTCGATATACTCGTACAGGGCGGCCGCATCGAAGGCATAGAATCCGGAGTTGATCTCGCGGATTTTCTTCTGCTGCTGGGTCGCGGACTTTTCTTCGACAATCGCCTGCACTTCAGCTTTCCCGCCTTTGCGGATCACCCGCCCGTATCCATAAGGATTGTCGAGATCGGCGCTCAGCAGGGTCATGGTCGCTTTCTGAGCGATATGGAAGTCGCTGAGCCGCTTTATGGTTTCGGCGGTAATCAGCGGAGCGTCCCCGGAAAGCACGATGAGCTGGTCGTAGCTTTTGCCCGCAATCGCATCGCGCGTCACCATAAGCGCGTGTCCCGTGCCCCGCTGTTCGGCTTGCAGCACGAAGTTCACGCCGGAGCCGTCAACCGCCTCACGCACGCGTTCCGCCTCATGGCCGATGATCACGAAGATGTCCCGCGCGGGCACGACCTTTTCCGCGGTGGCGATCACATGGGCCAGAATCGGCTTGCCGCCCACTTCATGCAGAACCTTGGGATGTTTCGATTTGAGCCGAGTGCCCTTGCCCGCCGCCATAATCGCGATGGCGATCCGCGGAGAAGATTTCGATTGAGTGTTTGACGCTTTTGCCATGTTCAGTCAATATACCGCGAACTTCGCTGTAGAGACGCAGCTTGCCGCGTTTCGCACCGCTGACATGCGTTCCGAATCGTCTATCGGTCCGGCGCATGCGACATTAGCGCCATCAGGTCGTGCGCGACCCCATCGGTCGCGTGCCGTGCCACCGCGCCCTCTTCCAAGTAATCTCCCAGCACCGGGCACACGCCAAGCGCCTCAATCGCCTCCAGATCGACCGCGATCTGTGACGCACCCTCCAGGGCGTACTTGGCCTTCATCTCTGGAGATGCCGCCTTGCGGTTGATCAGGGTGTAGTCAAACAACTGGACGCCAGCATGGTCGTTGAGGGCGTGGATATGATCCGCCGCTGTTAAACTAAGACTTTCATTCACCTGAGTCATCAGATTGCAAATGAATACCTTAATGGCATGAGATTCCAGAATTGCCTCGGGGATTCCGCGCACCAACAAGTTTGGAATCAGGCTGGTGAAGAGCGATCCGGGCCCAATCGTGATCAAATCGGCGTTGGCGATTGCCGCCAGCGTCTGGGGAAGCGGCTCCACGTCGTGAGGCACCAGGACGAGCTCTCGAATCTTGCCCTTACTCGCTGTGATTCGGGTTTCGCCGCGCACCTTCGTCCCGTCTTCCAGTGAAGCTTCCAGTTCCACGCTCGACATGGTTGCCGGGTAGATGTGCCCGCGCGTGAGCAGAATTTCCGACGAAAGCCGCACCGCCTCGGCAAAGTCTCCGGTAATCGAAGTAAGCGCCGCCAGAAAAAGATTTCCGAAGCTGTGACCCTCCAGTCCGGAGCCCTTCTGAAAGCGGTGCTGGAATAATCGAGAGAGCAGGGCTTCGTCTTCCGAGAGGGCAACGATGCAATTGCGCACATCGCCCGGCGGCAGCATATTGAGCTCTTTGCGCAGACGGCCGCTCGATCCGCCGTCGTCGCTCACCGTCACCACGCCCGACAATTCGCGAATCGTGGGCTGGCCGGATGGGGCCAGCGCCGGCGTCATGACGTAGCGTTTTAACCCCTTCAGCAGTGTGGAAAGGCCGGTGCCCCCCCCGATTGCGACCACGCGCAGTTCGGGGCCAGGTTTTCCGTTATCGGATGACTTCGTGCGCGACTGGGGAAGCATACCGCCTCAATGGCAGCTAAGGATTCTCTGATTAAACGTTATCGGATAGTTCTTGGGTAGGGCACGGCTTCAGCCGTGCCGTTAGAGCCCGCCACACAAGCGGCTTTAGCCGCTGAGGTTTGCCCTGTCAAAGCATCCCGATTCGCCAACATACACTGAATCAGACCCGAACAGCTAGTACGCGCTCGCTTCTTCTTCCTGCGGCTCCGCTTCAGCGCCCGGATCCGGATACAGCAGTTCGGTGAAGCGCGGATCTTCCGCCAGATTCTGGAAGTCAGTGTCGTTCCGCGCCTGGAAGCGCAGCGCGGGTTTCGCTTGAATCGCCTCGTCGAGCGTCTTCAGCGCTTCCTCGACGTGTCCGGTCAGGCAATGCAAAGCGGCCAGCCCGTACAGAACGAATTCCGCTTTCGGATTCTGTTTCAGGAGCTTGTCGAGATGTTCGCGTGCCGTCACATAGTCGCCCGTGTTGATCAAAGACACCGCGTAGTCGTAATGCTCTTCGGTGGTTTTGAACTGCAGCGTGGTCGTTTCCATGTGCTTGTCGCAGGTGAGAATGTGCACCTGGGCCCGGTCAACCAGGGACTTGTTCGGACCGCTCAGTACTTTTTGCAGGTAGCCTTTGGCCTTCTCGAACTTGCGCTCCTGCAATGCGCGCAGCCCTGCCTCGTAGTTTTGCACCGCCTGCACGTGCCGTGGATCTTCGACTACTTTTTGCTTGGGAGTTACCTTGAGTGCCATCAAACCGCCTTCGGTTCAGAATTTAGGTACAGATTTGAAATCGAAAAACTCGCCATCGAGCGCGTCTTTAGTTAATGCTGGCCGCTTTGTCCAGATCAACCAGCTTCCAATCGCCCTTGATGATTCCAGCGCGAATCTGCCGCGCCGTCTTGTGCTGCTTGTACATAGTGTAAGTGTAATAAAGTTCTTTGAGGCAGGTTCCGCACTCGGCGCCGTGCGTGCCCGAAAAGCAGCTGTGCAGGCTGTTGTGGCCCATGCCGCGGTCGCAGTAGCAATAGCAAGGCTGCTGGTACAGCACCTTAGGAATCTTCGCCGCCAGCTCGTAGGCATGCGTCTGATACGGAAACTGCGCGTACGGGCCCCAAAGCTGATCCCTGGTCAGGATCGGCGGAAGCTTTACGTCTGCTCCCGGAGACCCGGCGTTGAAGTGCGGCACGCCCTGATCAGATTCCGATTGCACCCACGGCGCCGACACGAGGCTGACTGCCAAAAACAGCACCGCCGACGCAAAAACCCGTGCACGCATGCCACTTGCCCTCGAACCCTATATTTTACCTGAAGGCGCGGGACTGGCGAGTCACCGGGAGGGTTCGGGGCGACGAAACGCGAGTCGTCCTACTTACGGTAATTCGCCAAGATGAGAAAGCAGCTGTGTTCACCCGGGGAAAGTTTCCGCTTCAGAGATGGGTCAACCTTCATTTCGAACAGCGTCATCATGATTCCATTTTCCGCTTTTTGCAGATCTGGCACCTCGTTGCGCTGACGTACGGGTTTCATGCTGCCAGATTTGACATGAAGGAATTGCAGATAGGTCTGTCCAAAAATCTCGTCTTCAGGGCTCGGCGCGCCCTGGGGCTCTTCCTTTTCCGGAATGAAGCGGAAGCCGGGAATTCGGCTGGCGTAGAACGCTTCGATCTCCGCGGGACTCTTCGCGTAGTGATAGGTGCGCAAGCGTAACTGTATGTGATCGGCAACCCCGGCGTCCCCCAAAGCGATCATCATGGACATTGAGATCGCGTCGCCCGTGAGGAATTCGACGCCTTCAGGGGCCGAAAGGGATTCGAGATCTTCGAGGAACGGGATCATGGGATGGTTCTTCTGCGCCGTGCGCAAGATTTCCTTCCCCTCCCCCGGATGGCCCTGATCGGCAAGAAACAGGGCGAGGAATTCACGGTACCTAAGGTTCTTGGGCGCGAACTCCACCGCCTGACGGAGAAGCGGGATGGCCTGCCCTAAGTCATCGTGCCTGGACCCCTCCTGATCGGTTCGATTGCCCCCGTACATCCTGCCCTTGAGGTATAGCGCCTCTGCGTTGTGGGGTTCGGCGGCAAGCACGCGATCTAATGCAACGTCAGGAGCAGGTAAAGATGCCGTTTCGGGTGCAGACGGCTGGTACCCTGTGGCGAGTTTGTAAAGAGAAGGTACAAGGGCAAGGCGAGCCCATAACAATAGAGCTTGTGTGTCCTGCGGGTGAGCCTTAAGTCTGGAGCCGAGTTCAGACGCAGTCTCCGCGACGTCGGTACCCGTGGGTTGTTTTTGTCCTGTTGTTCTACACCTAAGTCCATGGAATCCCACTGGGCCTCCAGCTTGTTTACCACTTGCTCGACGGTCATGGGTGGCGGAATAGGCCCTAGCACCTTCTCCAATGCCTTCACTATGTCCGGCCTGTGACGGCTCTCAGCGTAGGCCTTCTCGGCCTTCCAATCGGCGCCTGCGGCGATGAGCGTCCTCGCCACCTCCGGTCTGTTCATAACAAGCGCTGCCGACAAAGGACTGCGCCCCGGGCCGCCACCGTCCACGTTCGCCCCGAGCGAAAGAAGCAGCCGGACCATTTCCACGTGGCCAGCTTCCGCAGCGTGCTTCAACGGACAGACGATGTCACCACAGGGATTCACCTTGGCTCCAGCCTCTATGAGGAGGCGAGCAAGAGTTGCATCATTGCGGTCGATTGCCGCCACTAGAGGCAGCCCAAATCCAATGCTGCCGTTGGCGTCGGCTCCGCTCTGCAGCAGCGCCCGTGTTTTTTCCGCATCGCCGGCCCGGACCGCTTCCAGCAACTGGTCGTCAAGGGCTTTCTTGTCAGCGGTCTGCGCCTGCGGCAACGCCGGAGAGCTTGCCTCCAAAGTAGCGAGGAGAGAGGCCGATATCGCAGAATTGATCAGGACTCCCATCAGAACAGCAGAGGTTAGCCGCATTACTGCTCCTGGCTCCCGCTGGCTGCGAGAGATGGGACAGCCGTGGGGGGCGACTGTCCCTACCTTATGCTTTTGAGCCCGTTCTACCCCAGCTTCTCAAAGAACAAGCAGATCGTCTCAATCCCGCGATGAAAATTCGGAATGTGAAACTTCTCGTTCGGAGCATGCAAATTGTCGTCCGGAAGTCCGAAGCCCATCATCACCGATGGAATCTTCAGCCCGTCCTGGAAATCGGTCACGATTGGAATCGACCCGCCCGAGCGAATAAATACCGTCTCTTTCTGGAACGTGTCGTGCAAAGCCTCGGTCGCCGCTTTGATGAAGCGGTTGTCGGTGCCGACCACGCAAGCCGGGCCCTTGCTCCAGACCTTGATCTTGAGCTCGATTCCCTTGGGCGTGTGTTTCTTGACGAATGCCGTGTAGCGCTTCAGGATGTCGTCCGCATCCTGGTTCGGCACCAAGCGCATGGAAACTTTTGCCGCCGCCTTCGCCGGAATCACCGTCTTCGCCCCCACCGCCACGAACCCGCCCGGCATGCCATGCACTTCGAGCGTCGGACGCGCCCAAGTCCGGTAGAGCACCGAATACCCCGGCTCGCCCGTCAGCACCCTGGAGCCGACCTCCGTCTTGCGATAATGCTCTTCATTGAAGGGCAGGCGCTTCCAGGCCTTCAGCTCATCTTTGCTGGGCGCCTTCACCTTGCTATAAAAACCCGGGATCAGCACCTTGCCCTTGGAGTCTTTCAGCTTGCTGATGATCTCAATCAGCGCAAAAAATGGATTCGGCGCCGCGCCGCCATACACCCCGGAGTGCAGATCGGTCTTCGCTCCAACCGCTTCAATCTCCGTGTACACCAGGCCGCGCAGGCCGACGCACAGAGTGGGCACGTTCGGCGCGAACAGTTCCGTATCGCAAACCAGCGCGAAATCCGCTTTCAACTTCGCTTTCTGTTTGTGGACGTACTCGGCGATCGCTTCGCCGCCCACTTCTTCTTCGCCTTCAAAAATCACCTTGACGTTGATCGGCAGCTTGCCGCCATTGGCCTGCATCAACGACTCCAGCGCCTTCACTTCCATCCAGAGTTGCCCTTTGTCGTCGACCGCGCCGCGCGCGTAAATGTTGTTGTTGCGCTCGGTCGGCTCGAACGGCGGCGTCTTCCACTCGTCCAAAGGATCAGGCGGTTGCACGTCATAATGTGCATACATCAGAACCGTCGGCTTGCCAGCCGCGTGCAGCCAGTCGGCGTAAAGCAGGGGATGTCCCTTGGTCGGGATGATTTCGACATTGTCCATTCCAATGCGGCGCAGTTCAGCGGCCACAAATTCCGCCGCTTTCTGGACGTCGCCTTTATGTTCATCGAGCGTGCTGATGCTGGGAATGCGGAGAAGGGTCTTCAGCTCGTCAAGAAAACGGGACTGATTATTGCGGGCAAAATCAACTGCCGGGGAAGCCATACTTTGTTGCCTTTCTGCGCGCGGGCGCGCGCAATTCAAGATGATCGCCGAAAACGCTTCAGTATATACCTGACCGGAAGAGGCGTCTCCCTGAGCCTCCTGGCTTGCCGTGTCCGCGCCGGACAAGTACCTGGAACGCAATTGACAGCAACCGATATCTCACAAACAATAGGTCGACAGCCCACTTCCAACTGGAGACCCACTTATGTCTGAAGGTGAACAACCGCACGTATACCACCCCGAGCCGCAAAGCAATGTCGGCAAATGGATTCTTATCATTGTGGCCATTGCCTATGTCGGCGCCTCGGCGTTTTTCATCTACGACCAACACAGCAAGCTCGATAAGCTCACGCAAGATCAAGCCGCCAGCCAAAAGCAAATTGGCGATCTGACCAAGCGCATGCAATCCGCCGAAGCCGATTCTGAGACTCTGGCCCAAAATCTGGGCATGACCAAGAAAGAATTGGCGACCCGTGCTGCCGAGTTGCAGCATGAGCAACAAGTCGCAGCGGCGCGCATTTCAGCTCAGGCGGCGGAAGAGAAAAAAGACGTGGGCGCCGTTGTCGGAGAAGTAGGAAGTGTGAAGACCGACGTCGGCGGCGTGAAGACCGACGTGGCCGCCACCAAGGCGTCACTCGAGGCGACCATCGCCAAACTGCAGAACACCATCGGCGATCTCGGCGTGCAAAGCGGACTGATCGCCAACACGCGCGGCGATCTCGAAGCCCTCAAACACAAAGGCGACCGCCAGTACTATGAGTTCACCCTATTGAAGGGGGCAGGGCCGCAAGCCTTCTCGACCGTGGCCTTGCAGCTCAAAAAGACCGACCCCAAGAAGGGCAAGTACACGCTGAACGTCACCGCCGACGACAAGACCATCGAGAAAAAAGACAAGAACCAGAGCGAACCGGTGCAGTTCTACACCGGACGCGACCACATGCTGTATGAATTGGTGGTCTGGACGGTGGACAAGAATAAGATCACCGGCTATCTGAGCACGCCGAAAAATGCTCCGATACCGATCACCGCTACGCCGCAGTAGCCGCAACGACAGCAATGTTGCCGGCGAACGCGCACACGCTCCTTGAGATCGCACTCCGCACCGGAGTCATCTACTGCCTCGTGCTGATCGGAATTCGCATCAGCGGCAAGAGGGAAGTCGGCCAGATGACTCCGTTCGATCTCACGCTTCTTCTCTTGCTTTCGAACTCCGTGCAAAATGCCATGACCGGCCCCGACACCTCGCTAGCCGGAGGCGCCATCGCCGCCACCACGCTGCTCATCATGAACTATTTAGTGGCCGAGCTTTCCGGCGGGAATCGCCGCTTCCGGAAATACATTCAAGGACAGCCCAGTCTGCTGGTGCACGACGGCGAGGTCATCGAATCGCACATGGCCAAAGAGCATGTCAGCATGGACGAACTGCAACGCGCCCTGCGCGAGCACGGCGTCGGTACCTACAAAGATGCGGCGCTCGCAGTCCTCGAAGTGGATGGTTCGATCAGCGTCCTGAAGTACGACGACATCCAGCCGACCGCATCAACCCACCTCAACCGGCGGCGATTCTTGAAGAAGAACTGATGCAGATTTTTTAGCGGTGGAGCGACGGGCGTCCTCGCCCGTCCCGTATTCGCCCGGGCAGTTGTCCTGCCGCGCATTCTTAGGTTTTGCGCCCCATTATTTCTCGCAGCTTCTGAGTCAAGTCAGCCAACTGGAAAGGCTTCTGGATCAGCACCACCTCGGAGCCCGAAATTGAAGCATAGCGAAGCTTATCGTCCGTGTATCCCGATATGTAAAGCACCTTCATGCCTGGACGGCGCGGTGCCAGCGACCGTGCCAGATCCGGGCCGCTCATCTGCGGCATAATCACGTCCGTGAGTAAGACGTCGATGGAGCCGGGGTGTTGCTCGGAAACCCGTAGTGCGTCCACACCGTTGGTTGCGACCAGAATTTTGTATCCGTCCGCCCTGAGTCCCGCACCGATCAACTCGCGCAGCACAGAATCATCTTCCACCAACAGGATGGTCTCCGAGCCTTTCGTCGTTACTGCCGAAACCCTCTGGGACGCCGCTTCCGCCGCCTCATCGACTCGCGGCAGGTAAATCTTGAAGGTCGTCCCCTTTCCCGGTTCGGTCTCGCAAGAAACGTAGCCGCCGCTCTGTTCAACAATGCCCAACACCGTTGCCAGACCAAGCCCCGTCCCTTCCCCGGCCGGCTTGGTCGTATAAAACGGCTCGAAGATGTGGGCCTTCGTCTGCTCATCCATGCCCACGCCGGTGTCGCTGACTGCCAGCATCACATACTGTCCCGGCCGAACGGATACGCCCTGTTGAACCGCGTCCTCCCCGAACGTCGCGTTGGCCGTCTCTATCAGCAGCTGGCCGCCCTTCGGCATGGCATCGCGAGCGTTGACCGCCAGATTCATGATCACCTGATCGATCTGCCCGGGGTCGGCTTTCACCGATCCGAGCGTGGGATCCAATACCACTCGCTGCTCGATGTCCTCTCCCAGGATACGTTGCAACATCCTCCCGGTTTCGGAGACCGTGGCGTTGAGGTTCAGCACTTTGGGCTGCAATATGTGCCGGCGGCTGAAGGTTAGCAGCTGTGAGGTCAGCGAAGCGCCACGCAGGCAGGTGGACTTGATGGTTTCGATTCTCTTGTTCCACGCCGGATTCCACACCACGTCCTTGCCCAGCAGTTCGGCGCACCCGAGAATCACCCCAAGAAGATTATTGAAATCATGTGCGACCCCACCCGCCAACTGCCCCACCGCTTCCATTTTCTGGGCTTGCCGCAGTTGCCGCTCCAGCATCCTATGCTGAGTGACGTCGCGGGTAACGGACAGCAAACAGGGTTCGCCCTGGAGCTGAATGCTCTCCACGGAAATCTCAACTTCACGAATTTGCCCGGACTTCGTTCGAAAGCTCGCTGGCGCCCCGCGAACCTGTCCCTCGTGACCTAGTTGCTCGACGACATGCCTGCGTTCTTCCGGGTCGTACCAGACATTCAGTGCCGGTGCCGTCTTCCCCAGCACTTCCGATCGTTCGTATTCCAGCATGTGCAAGTAGGCGTCGTTGACCTCAATGTAACGGCCGTCCGCTACCGTAGTGATGGAGATGCCTTCCGGGCTGGAGTCAAATGCCTTGTAGAAACGTTCCTCGGAAAAACGCAGATTCAAGGCCAGGGCCTCCACCAGTTCGCGGTTTGCGATCTGCTCCTTGGCAAAGAAGGCAAGGGCCATGAACATAAAAGAAACCAGGATGGTGAGCAGCCGAAACCTGTGCAGTTCCGGCACAGCGGCCTCGCGGATTACCTCCCAGGCGCCGATCAGCGGAATTGCCAGCACCACGGCCATCGCCGAGAACGCCAGGTATTTCCGAGGCGGAGCCCCAACCGGCTGGGCAGTTTCCCCCAGCTCCGGCGCCAGCCGCATCCCCAGCAGTGGCACCCAAACGAACCAGCAACAGGCAGCGACCGCGGGTACGTCCAGCCACCCTCCCAGGGTGTATCCCCGGTAGGTTATAGCGGAGTTCTGCAGCTGAAGGCTCAAAGTCCACAGGCCGGTCGCGCCGAACAGATGCCAATAGATACTTTTCCAAGCGCCGCGTGATCGCAGAATCAGGACGCCGAGAATCACCAGCAGAAAAACGTTTTCTGCCGTGTAGTACATCGTGTATCGGTGGCGGAAGAAGTCAAGATCGATGAACCGGTAGTAAAAGACAAAATAGGTGTAGATAAAGACCCAGAAGAACAGCAGCAGAACCAGGTTCAGGGTTGTCCGATAGAGTACTTGCGCCGACTGTTTCCAGTTCGGATACGTAGTCGCTGCCACCATCAGCGGAACCGGCCGAAGGAAGAACACTGTCGAGTGAAACCAACTGAAGGGACTTTCCCGGTGCAGCACCAGGACGTAGTACACCCACAACCAGTCGATCAGCCACAACAAGCCATAGCTGCTGGCGATGAAGGCCCAGAATATCCGGCTGGCGTGCACGCTCTGCACCGCATTCACAATAGCGGCAGCTGTTGCCAGAAAAATAATTACGAAGTAAACGATGACCGCGTACTGCAGCTGAGAAGCGCCCGGCTTCAGCGTAAGCGCAGCGATGACCTGGGCCGCGACCACTCCAACGGCAATAGCTGGCCATCGACTGATCAGCTTATTCATACTCCGCATCCGTCAGATGTCGCTCTGCGCATCTCTGCGGCTCCATGCCGCTCTAATGGGAATGGGGATCACCCGATGCAGCTACGGATGCGTCATCTTCTCCGGCTTGACCAGCGAATCGAATTCCTCGCCGGTAAGATGTCCCAGCTTCAACGCCGCCTCGCGCAGGCTCGAGTGCTCGACGTGTGCCGTGTGCGCAATCTGCGCCGCCTTGTCGTATCCCACCTTCGGAGCGAGCGCTGTGACCAGCATCAGCGAATTCTTCACGTAGAAGTCCACCTTGGCGCGATCCACTTCAATGCCCTTGACCATGTACTCGACATACCCGTGACACGCGTCGGTGATCAAAGTGACCGAGTGCAGAAAGTTATAAATGATTACCGGCTTGTACACGTTGAGCTCAAAATTGCCCTGTGATCCGGCGAATCCCACCGCCGCCGTAGCTCCGTGAACTTGCACGCACACCATAGTCATCGCTTCGCATTGCGTGGGATTGACCTTGCCCGGCATGATGGACGATCCTGGCTCATTCTCCGGAATCACCAGCTCGCCCAGCCCGCACCGCGGACCGGAAGCCAGCCACCGGA
>Ga0074044_10001939_pt1 | contig 18270 bp, 13 predicted proteins | sample BogForMeECP23OM1_FD_94443 | JGI IMG/M metagenome (GOLD analysis project Ga0074044, IMG submission 94443) | Bog forest soil microbial communities from Calvert Island, British Columbia, Canada - Bog Forest MetaG ECP23OM1 | ecosystem: Environmental > Terrestrial > Soil > Wetlands ...
CCAGCCTGCGGGTTCAGGCGACTTTCCAGTCGCCTCTTTCGTGCTGATCAATCACGGGACAAGAATGTCCCGCAAACCCGCAGACAAGAATGTCTGCGCTACATCAAAGTTGTAACCGCTCTAGTCTTGGGGGTGGCAATGTGTTCTATGGAAACTTGGCCACGATCTATTATTTGTCCGGTGCTACCAACTGGGGACCAATGTTTGATGGTCATCCGGCCGTGTTATGGAATCCGCCAGTGCCATTCACTGACACGATAAATAGTGACGGCATTACTCTCACCATCACGGGACACACTGGTTCAGGCGGGGCGGTAACAATACCCGACAGTATCAATTTCCTGCCAGTCGAAATCATCGGGGACTATGCGTTCTTTTTGTGCACCAGCCTGACCAGCATCACGATCCCCAACAATATCACCAGCATCGGGGAATCGGCGTTCGGCTTCTGCACCAGCCCGACCAACATCACGATCCCTAACAGTGTCACCAGCATCGGGGACGATGCGTTCGGGAACTGCACCAGCCTGACCAGCATCACGATCCCCAACAGCGTTACCAGCATCGGGAACTTTGTGTTCTATGAATGCTACAGTTTGACCAACGTCACGATCCCCAACGGCGTCACCAGCATCGGGGACGATATGTTCTGGAACTGCACCAGCCTGACCAGCATCACGATCCCCAACGGCGTTACCAGCATCGGGGTCTGGGCGTTCTCTGGCACCAGACTGACCAGCGTCACGACTCCCAACAGCGTCACCAGCATTGGGTACGGGGCGTTCTATACCTGCCCCAGCTTGACCAACGTCTATTTCACCGGCAACGCTCCCACCCCCACCAATGATTTATCTGTGTTTGCATTTGACAACAATACAACTGCCTATTACCTGCCGGGAACCACGGGCTGGGGCCCAACGTTTGACGGTCTTCCGACGGTGCTTTGGATCCCACAGATGCAGAGTTTTGGCGTGCGCATGAATCAATTAGGGTTCAATATCAACTGGGCCAGCGGCCAGACGGTGGTGGTGGAAGCCTGCACGAATCCGGCCAATCCTGACTGGCAGCCGGTGCAAACGAACACGCTCACGACCGGCTCGGCCTATTTCAGCGATCCGCAGTGGACGAATTATCCCGGACGTTTCTACCGCCTCCGCTCGCCTTAACTTTTATGAGCACAGCCTGCCAAATCGTTGTTTGCGGCTGCTTTGTTCCCGATCCGTTGCCGACGCTTGAACCCGTCGCCTCGCCCACCGGCACCGGCGGCCTGCACTCGGCGGAGAATTGAACAACCACGGTTGATCATCACATTGTTTGCGGGATTTCCGCAACGGGGGCTTCGGTCCGACGCTTGAGGACGCTCACGCAGCCGCGGTTTCCATCCACCTGCACCAGGTCGCCCGTGCGAATGACCCGCGTGGCCGAGGCCACGTTGGTCACCGCCGGAAGACCGTATTCGCGCGCGACGATGCTGCCGTGCGAGAGAATCCCGCCTTGTTCCATGACCACGCCGGCGGCGGTGATGAAATACGGCGACCACGCCGGATCGGTGAACGGGGCGATGAGGATTTCGCCGGCAAGAACCTGCTCGTGGTCATCCGCGCGCAAAATCACGCGGGCAGGCCCGGTGACGATGCCGGGAGAAACCGCAATGCCTTCCAAAAGTTTCGCGTCCGCGTTCGCCACCGGCCAGCTTGGCGCATTTGGATCGAATCTTCCGTTCACGATCCGCGGCGGATGGAGCTTCAGGTTTTTTTCATATTCCCGCCGGCGCAATTCGATGCGCTCGCGCCAATCGAACGAAGCGCCGCCCGTCGCGACCGGTTCAATCTCGGAAACATCCAGGAAGGAAATGTCGTCGCGGCAGGAAAAACAGCCCTGCTCGTGGAGCCGCTGGCCAAGAACCAGGAGAACGCGGCGCACAAAGGCGAACCGCCGGATGCCTTGATTCTTCAATTGCTCCCGATAGACGGTCACTTCCTGCGCACGGCGCAGCGAATGCGAGAATATCCAGCGTTTGATTGGATTCTTCAGCCGCGCGCGGCATTGGATGGTCAAGCGTTCCCGTTCTTCCGCCAGCCGCCGCTGATTTTCCAGCGGATCGGACTGGCCCAGCGAGCGAAGATAGCCGCGCACCAGTCCCAGGATGTAATCGGGCGCCTCGCACCAGCGGGCGTTGAACAGTTCGAATTCGCCGCGGCAATGGTGCCCATGCTCGTTCATGAAGGCATCCCAGGCAGCCAGGAATTTCCGGCCGGGTTCAGTGTGGCAAAGCCTGGCGCGGACCTCCGGCCAACGGTTTTCGGAAGACACCGCAGCCTCCGTGTCGCTGTCGGTGTGAGCCAGCGCGGCCAGGCGCCAGAGAGCCAGGCCGGCTTCCGCGACCGGTATGCCGCCCAACGCGGCGAACAACTGGAGCGCCAAGCCGGGTTCACCCAGCCAATCGCGGCAGGCTTTCAGAAACACCGGCAGCGCCGCTCCCTGTGTTGCCAGGTAGAGAACATCCGCGTCTTTGAAAACCCCCTGAATCCATTGGACACCCAGCCGGGTCAGTTCCGGCGTGGACAGGGTCCCGACATCCAGGCGGGCGAGTTCATCCGTTTGCTTCTTAAAGCGGGCAAGCCAGACACGGCCACAGCGGCGGGACGAATGGGTGATGAGATCGTAAAAGATGCGAGGCCAGGAGAGGATGTACTTCGGCCAGCGGAAACCCAGGTCGGGGAGATCTTCCGGCGAAAGGGACAGCGGGGCCTGGCGGTATGCCTCCACCAGATCGCCTCCCGCAGCCCGGGCAAAATCTGGGAGTCCCTTGTGCAGGAAGGAAAATGGTCTGACCGCAGCCAAACTCGTGTTGGCGTTGAAATAGAGTCTGCCGGCAACGAGCCCCGCTAGCGGAGCGCGCGTAATATCAGCGCCCACCAGGCGAAAGATGGAACCGACCACACGAAGCAAGGATTGGATCATGGACCACGTCATCGGCGTCATCACGTCCGGCATCACTTCGCCGGTGTTGACATTGGTCCAAACCTGCCGGTCCTCCCACGTTTTGACCGGAGCTTTGGTTGTGATCGGACGGGATTGCAGCAGGAACAACCTGCTGTCTCGCTGCGCCCACTCGATATCCTGCGGCGCCGAAAAGAGACGCTCTGTCCGGCGGGCGAGATCGCACAGGATTTTGAGAGTTGCGGACGAAAGCAGTTCATTTTCAGGCGAGGCCAGCACGCGTCCCGTTCGCTTTTCAACCACCATCCGCTCAGGCTGAACGGTCCCCTGCACCAAGCCTTCGCCCAGGCCGCTCACGCACTCCACGACGAACCGGTCAGTTGCTCCGGTCAGCGGATCAGCGGTGAACACAACTCCGGCGTGCTCCGCCTCCACCATTTCCTGCACCAACACCGCCATCTTGACCTTCTCCGCCGGCACCTGCTGCCTCGCCAGGTAAACCAGCGCCCGCTCGGAGAAAAGCGACAGCCAGCATGACTTGATGGCAGCCAGCAACGCATCCGCCCCGCGCACATTCAGGATGGATTCAAACTGACCGGCAAAAGACATCCCGGCTGCGTCCTCGACGGTCGCACTGGAACGCACGGCAAAGCTCCGCTCTCCACCCGGTTCCCGCCATGCGTGCAGCACCGCATCCTTCACCACCTCCGGCACGTGAACCTCCGCCAGGCAGGAGCGGACTTCCCGGCTCAGTGCCGCGATCCGCCCGATTTCATCGCCGGAACATTGCGCCAGCAGATGGGATAATTCAGTCCGCCTCGAACACGCAGCCAGGAAGCGATCGAACGCCGCCGTCGTGACACAAAAGCCGCGCGGCACCGGCAGACCCGCCGCGATCATTTTGCCCAGATTAAACGCCTTGCCGCCCACCAGCGACCGGTGATTATCGCCGGCTTCTCTCAAGCGAAGCACGAGCCCAGCGGCTTGATCCGTTGCCGCCCGCGCCGCGATGCTCCGAGCAGAATTACTTGAATCCATCTTTCTTATAGAAGACACATAGACAGCGTCAGTGATGAGGAGCGGACAGCGTGACGCTCAGGCCGATGGCCGGAATTTTGAAGGGTTGGTAGGGCTGGGAGGAAGCCAAAGCCATCTGCAAGTCGAATCGGAGCCAGTGGAAATCGGGCGAATCCAGCGACGTGTTAAACCGGAAAGCAACCCGGGAAGGCAAACCCGAGGCGTCCGATTCCAAGACTTCCACCGTGAGGCCGCCGAGGTCATACCGGTCGCCTTTTTTGCATCTAGGTTTGCCCACGAGCAGGTTGAAAGCCCTGCAGGCGTAGGCGCCACGGATCGGACCAACATCGTCGCAGAAGAATATGTTCGGCGTTTTGGATTGAATCACCAGTGTTTTGTCGTCGGTCCGTTGGACGTCAAAGCTCGTCAAACCCGGCACCAGCGTTCTCATGGACCTTGGCAGGGGCTGGTGGTGATACGCTTTGTAAAAAGGTGCATAAGCCAACGCGAGCACGCAGGGTGGGTTGACTACGATCACCTTTTCGTTCTCGATGTTTGGCCAATCACCGACATCGCCGAGGCGGTTCATCCCACCCAAAACGCAAGCGGTTGCTTTGACCGCTACGACTCTTCCGGCGATCGCTCCCGGAACATGTATCAGAATCAGCAGGACACAGGCAATCCATGCCAGGATTCGGTAGGTCAACCATTCCGGCAACCGGTTCATCGCGCCGGAGTCCCCCATGGGGGACGAAGGCGGACTTGGCCGGGTGATCAGGCCGGCAACGAAACTGGCGATCAGTCCATAAGCTCCGACGGCCACAAACCCAAGGTTTTTGGACATTGGCATTACGGTTGCCGCGGGGATGGCCGCCAGCATCATGACCGTGAACCAGAACATGGCCGTTTTGTCCCGGCGCACCCACGGGAGGAAAACCACCAAAGCCGCGACCACGGCCACGCAAAAAAACGCAGTGACCTTTGGCTGCAAAAAAGGATTAACGGCGAACAAAAAATCCGGCGTCACGCCGGTAAGCTGGCCTCCGAGCAAAACCATGGCTCTGGGGATCACTTCCTGCGCAAACTGAAGCGGTTCGTGGGCAGGATCAATGTAAAGTCCGACGTTGCGCAGGCCAAAACCGAGAGCCTCATAGATTGTCCGCCACACGATGATGACCAGAACCGAAGGCAAAATCGTCAGCGCCCGGTTGCGAAAAGAACCCGGCTCGAGCACCAGGGCATACGCGAGAATGAAGGCAAAAGTGGAAGCTCCGCCTTCATCCGCGAAAAGGGAAAGCGCGAGGAAAAGAGCGGATAGCCTGCATCCGGAACGGGATTTTGCAGAACGCCATTGATGATGTTCATAAAGACACAACAGACCGAAGAAAAGCGACAGCATGAAGCCGCGGTTGGCGACGAACATCACCGGGAAATATGTGTTGTAGTCGAGCAGGAACAACAAGCCCGCCAGTCCAGCCGCTGGGAGGGCGAGGCTCCCGACGAGCCCAATTCCGTCAGTCACGCCCAATTTTCGATAAATGACGGTGATGAGAAACACGATGGCGGCGAAACCGGCAATATTTTCGGCGTGCATCAGCATGGGCGAGTCGGGAAAGAGATGGTAATCGAGCCAGTGAGTGAATGCGGTGACCGGCCGCCAAAGACCCAGTCTCATATTGTCCGGCGTCCACCACGGCAGAATGCCGTAGTTCTTCATCAACGCCATGTCTTGTGGGTTGCGGTTGAAGAAAAGATCGCGGAGGACGGTCGAGAGACTGCCAGAATCCGCGGGGTTTCCCGTCTCGTGCATTCGCGGCGGCAATTGGCTTGGCCTGAGTTCAACTGCGCGCTGGGGCAAATCATCCCAAAACAGGCCGGTCTTCAAGGCGGGCAACATTACCAGTATCGCCCCAATCGCAAGAATCGCGGGAAGATAATGGTGTGCAAGAAATCGCTTCAAGAAATCCAACACCCGGGTTCCTATCTCGTTGGTATTTGAAGTTTCCATGCGATTTGGTCAAGAATCGTTGCTGACCTTAATGAATAGACAAGGGAAATCAGAAAGCCTCACGCTTCGTAGGGTCGGTCAATAATATCGTGCCATCCCACCAACACGGTTTTTCATTTGATGCGCCGACTACGAAGTCTCACGAATCGTCCACGGTCAACACGCAAAAAAGCTGAAGCTGGCGATGATTGTCGGCAAGCACAGGCTGGACAGTTCCCGGCAACCCAGATCAGACGAACACCACCTTCCGCGCCAGCACCGGCGGCCTGCACTCGGCGGAGAATTGACATTCGAGAGCTGAATTTCAGTTGAGCCAAAAATACGTTGGGCGCATGATGCGGTTGTTCGTGGTGGCGATGGAAAAACAGAAAATTGCAAATTGTTGGGACTGACCCGAATGGCCCGTTTTCTACAAACCGCTTGTGCTGTGGCTACCGGGGCATTGGTCCTATGCACCACACCGCTGCGTGCCGGTGAGGTAACGGTCATCCTGACCAAAGTGGACGATGGCGACGTCAAACATGTCCCGAACGACGTCCATCAGGATGACAACTTCACACTGTTTCGGGAGGGTTCCATCCCTTTGATGGCGGCGGACCCCGGTCGTACGGTGAAAATTGCCGTGGATGGGACTAGGACCTTCCAAACAATGTACGGCCATGGGGCGGCCATGACGGATTCTTCCGCCTGGGTGCTTATGAATCTGAAGCGGAGGAACCCGCAACTATATGAGTTCACCATGAAGAAACTGTTCTCGCCAACCGAAGGCGCCGGCTTCAGCTTCCTGCGGCTGCCTATGGGTGCCTCCGACTATACGGCCAGCGCCACTTATTACACTTACTGTGATGTACGATCGCCGGATCTGGGCCGCTTCTCGATCGCTCATGACCGGACGTACATCATTCCCATGCTCAAGGATGCGCTGCGGCTGAATCCCGAGATCCGGATTCTTGGCTCGCCGTGGAGCGCCCCGGCGTGGATGAAGACCAATGGCAAACTGGCGGGAATCTCGGAGGCGGACAAGGCCGCCGGCGCCACCTGCAAACTCAAACCCGAATGTTTCGAGGCGTACGCCGACTACTTCGTGAAATTCATCGAACAATACCAAGCGGAGGGTATCGTGGTCTGGGGCGTCACGCTGCAGAACGAACCGCAGTTCGATGCCGCCGCGTACCCTTGCATGCGTATGAACGAGGACGATCAAATCAGACTCGTCAGTCTTCTGGGCCCCAAACTCGCGGTCAAGGGATTGAAAACGAAAATCTTCGTCCACGACCACAACTGGGGATTGCACCCCGGCGATCGGAAGGTCATTGGCGGTGACGCAAAAATGGACCCCGTGGAGAGCGTGACCAAAATCTTGTCGGATCCCACTGCCGGCAAGTATATCGCCGGAAGCGCCTGGCACGTTTACTACGGCGACGCCAACCTCATGCGCAAGACCTACAACACCATTCATCAGAGATTTCCCGACAAGGAAATCCTCTGTACCGAGCATGGTGGCTGGGGCAGGAAGCGAGGCGACTGGTGGGGTGATGTGGACTGGGGCATGGCCCACAGTTGGATGGGCGGTCCGCAGAACTGGTGTCAGGCAAGTGTGGAGTGGAACCTTGCGCTCAACGGCAGGTTCGGACCGACTCCGCGCCCCGATTCCGAGGCCGCGGGATTGGTGGTGATTCAGACCGATAACTACCAGGAAGCGAAGTTCGAGCGCGAGTTCTATGGTCTGGCCCAGATGTCTCGTGCCGCCCGCCCCGGCTCGAAACACATCGCGGCTTCCTTCAAAGGCGCCGATCCCGGCGGCATGGACATCATCGCCTTTGCCCTGCCCAACGGCCAGACCTCGCTGGTCGTTTACAACAAGAACAAAACGGAACAGTCATTCCAAGTTGAGGCGGATGGCAAATTCTTCGATTACCACGAACCCGGACACAGCATCGTCACGTTCGTCTGGTGATCTCGGAAGGACAATTCGGAGAATAACGCTACTTCGTTGCCTTCTTCAACGTCAGCAGGCCGATCCGCCACGGTATTTGCTGGTAGCTTGCCGGCTTATCCTTCTGAAGGGTGCCATGGATGAGACATTGCAACTTTTCCGGATCGACGGTGAGCGTCTCGTCGTAGGAGTCGCGGATGAGTTCGCCATGGCTGATGTTGTCCGCCCAGAGCGTTCCTCCCGCCGCGGCAGTGACGTTTGCGGCGCCGGCGAAAGGATTCGTCTGGGTGTCCGCCAGGCCCGTCCACTTGCCGTCCAGCCGGTCAGCGACGTATGCTGTGCAATATCGGATGTCGCCAGGCCCTCGCGCCTCGATGATTGCAATATACTGATTCAGCCCCTTCAGCCGATAGATGTGACCGGACTCGTAGATGTCCGCCTCCAGCGCGATCTCGGGGTGATCGAACCCGTTTGGAAAGTCCTTGATGGGCGTCCACAACCGCCAGAGCTTGCCGTTGTCGTTGGTGTAGAAGAAATACGCACGCTGATCGTCGCAGATTATCCAGTAATCGAGACCGCCTTCCTTGCGTGGGTCCCTGTCCGAGCCGTCCAGCATCGGCTGCGCCTTCGTCCATGACGTCGGATCGGCGATGTTCGTGGTCGTGGAATACGCAACCCACAGCTTCTTTAATCCCGGGACGCTCATCTGGTAGATGAAGTACCATTTCTTCTGCGGACGGAAGTAAAAGACCTCTGGGCCGCAGTAGTACTTGCTGTCGCTGATCATCAGGATGGTCCGCGGCGACTTGTCCGCGTTTTTCCACTTGTCGAACCCGACGTACTCCATGGCCGTATGTCCCCGGCACTTGTACGTCACGAAAAGGTGCCATTTTCCCCCGTCATAGACGATCGCCGGGTCTTTCACCGCGCGTTCGGGTTCCACGGCGCGTTTGTTCTGAGGCGAAATGATGGGTGGCGACAGTTCCCACGAGAACGGGCCCGTTAATCCACTCGGCGCGCTTGACTCACGCGGTGCGTTCTTCGCTTGCGAATCGCCAGCAGTCCCTGACGCATTGCCTTGCGCAAAGACTGCCAACCCTGCCGGTATCGCCGCAACAGCAAGAAACGTCATCAGCAACAGTTGCCCGAATTTCATCGTCTCATCCTACGTGAAAGATTGAAATCACGCTCTTTCCCATTGTGTCATCCGGCAAATCGCCGCGTCAACAGGATACAACTGGGGAGGAAATATCCGAGATATTCGCAGATGACTGATACTGTCGAATCCAATCTGGTAAAGGGTGCAGTCCCGGCAATTGACAATTTCTGCGCTGTCGGCATGTTTTGGTTTAACCACGGAACATAATTATGAAACGAACGTTATCTGTTTTCGCTGCCGCGTTCATCGCCGGCAGTCTTTTGGCGCAATCCATTGACCTGCCCGCGCCGCAAAAAACCGGCGGCATGCCGCTGATGGAAGCGCTGGCAAAACGGTCCACGGCCAGAGCTTTCGATTCCAAGGAGCTTTCACCCCAGCAGCTCTCCAGCCTCCTCTGGGCGGCTTTCGGCATTAATCGGCCCGATGGCAAGCGCACCGCTCCCTCAGCCATGAATTTTCAGGAGACCGACATCTATGTGCTGCTCAAGCAGGGCGCGTATGTTTACTCCGCCAAGTCCAACAAACTCGATCTGGTTGTCGCCGAAGACATCCGAGCGCTGGGTGGAACCCAGGCTTTCGTAAAAGATGCGCCCGTGACTTTGGTTTTCGTAGCCGACCTCTCCAAAATGGGCGGTGGAACCAATGAAGATAAAAAGAACACAGCCAATATTGATGTCGGTTATATCTCGCAAAACGTTTATCTCTTCTGCGCCTCTGAAGGCCTGGTCACCGGGGCAAGAATGTCGGTGGATCGAGCGACCCTTGGTCCAAGACTTAAACTTCGTCCGGATCAGATGATCGTTCTGGCGCAATCCGTGGGCCATCCAAAGCCCTGAACCAAAGGATGATTATGGCTGAATTGTTTGAGCATGTTTCCATCAACGGCATGACGCTGGCCAACCGCTTCGTGCGGTCCGCCACCTGGGAGGGGCTGGCCGACCGGGAGGGTTTCGTCACCCCCAAGCTCACCAAAATGATGGTTGAACTGGCCCAGAACGAGATTGGTTTGATCATCAGCGGGTACACGTTCGTCAGCCCCGAAGGACAGTCGAGCCCCGGCCAGCTTGCCATTCATGACGATCGTTTCGTGGCCGGGCTGTGGGCAATGGTTGAGGCGGTCCATAAGGCAGGGGGAAAAATCGCCCTGCAAATCGTCCACGCCGGAAGGTTTGCGGACTTCGCATTGACCGGATTGCAGCCCATCGGTCCATCCGCCGTGGCGAAGGATGGCCAGACCTCCTGCCGGGCCATGAACCAGGAAGACATCACGAACATTATCTCGGCCTTCACCCAGGCGGCCGTGCGGGCCAAACGGGCCGGCTTCGATGCGATCCAGCTTCACGCCGCCCATGGCTTTCTGTTCAGCCAGTTTCTCTCGCCGGCGCTGAACCAGCGGACGGACGAATATGACGGCACGCTGGAAAATCGCGCCCGGTTCCTGCTCGAGGTGGTGCGGAGCATCCGTCAGGCAACCGGACCCGCCTATCCGCTCCTCATCAAACTCAACTCGGAGGATTTCCTGGAAGGCGGGTTGACGCGCGACGAGGCCGTTCAAGTTGCGGCCATGCTCGAAGCGGCTTCCGTTGATGCCATCGAATTCTCCGGCGGCACGGTGGCTTCTCCCGAAAAGTTTATACCGGTGCGGCCCGGGAAGCCGAAGACTCCGCAGGACGAGGTTTTCTATCGGGAAGCCGCGAATCTCTACAAGGCCAAGGTCAGGATACCCCTGATGCTGGTCGGGGGCATTCGCTCCTACGAGACGGCAAACGATTTGATCCGCCGCGGGGTGGCCAACTACATCTCCCTGGGGCGGCCGCTGATTTGCGAGCCGGGACTGGTCAAGCGCTGGCACAACGGAGACCATCGCGAATCGGAATGCGCCTCGTGCAACAGTTGCTTTGCTCCCGCCAGTGACGGCCGGGGTGTCTATTGCGTGGCCATGGAAAAGAAGCAGGGTAAGGCTGGCGGGTGATCAAAAGCCGTGAATTGATGAACATTTCCGTCATCCTTGCACATCCAGATCCCGAGAGTTTCAACCACGCCATCGCCAACACGGCGGCAGACACGCTTCGCCGAAACGGTCACGAGGTCATTCTTCACGATCTTTGTCAGGAACAATTCCCACCGGTGCTTTCCGTGGCGGAATTCCGGAAGGACGCGAAGCTCAATCCGGTCGTTGCCCGCCACTGCAAGGAAATAGCCAAGGCCGACGGTATCATCATCGTGCATCCAAACTGGTGGGGCATGCCCCCGGCGATTTTGAAAGGCTGGATTGACCGCGTGCTGCGGCCCGAAGTGGCTTATCGCTTTGTCGGAGGTGACAAGGGCGAAGGCGTGCCCGTGGGCTTGCTCAAGGCGAAGGCGGCGATTGTCTTCAACACTGCCAACACGCCAGACGAGCGGGAGCGGAAAGTATTCGGCGACCCGCTGGAAACGCTCTGGAAAAATTGCGCGTTCAACTTGTGCGGCGTGAAAAACGTCCAGCGCCGGACGTTCACGGTGGTCGTCACCAGCACGCCGCAACAGCGCGCCGCGTGGCTGGACGAAGTGAGGGAGATTGTCGCCCAGCGCTTTCCCGCCGGATGAACATCCGCTCGTGCGGCTTTCACAAATTCGGTAGGGCCGAGCTGCTGCTCGGCCAGGACGCGCGGCAGCGCGTCCCTACCATGTCTTCGTGCTTTTCAAACAGCTCACAACTGATAATCATCCGCCCGCATGAGCATTGCCTATCAAATCGTCGTTTGCGGCAGCATCGTGCCGGATCCGCTCCAGACCCTGGAACCGGTCACCGGCGCGACCGGCCCCGCGTTGAAAAATGAAATGATGCTGCCCGCCGTCCTCGACCCGTGGGCGAGCCACGCGCTTTACGAAGCCGCCAACCTCGCCAAAAATTCGCCCGGCAGCAAGGTCTGGCTCGTCAGCCTCGGCCCCAAGGCCAAACTCCAGCAGGTGATGATGACCGTCGCGCAAAAAGTGCCGTTCGAACTCGTCGCGCTCGACGGCCCGGCCAGCGGGTTCACCGAGGCCGCGGAAGTCGCCGCCGCCCTCGCCGAGGCCATCCAGGCCATCCCCGGTCTCGACAAATCCAAACTGCTCGTGTTCGGCGGCTGGGAATCCGCGTCGCGCGGTGCGAGCGCCACCATGCAGATGGTCGGCGAACGTCTTGGCATCACCGACCAGTTCCAGGGCGTGGATGAATTGAAAATCGCCGCCGATAGCTCACTGGAAATTTTGGAGCGCATCGAAGGCGGCAAACACCAGATTTCAAAATGCGCCGGGCCGCCGGCCGTGCTCGGCTGGGCCACAGGGAACCTGCCGGAACCCAAAAACAATCCGCAGGTGGGCATGGTGAACATGCGCACCGTGATGCCCGCGCTGCAAAAAGCCAAACCGGTGAAACTGGCCGGTGAAGGATTGAGCTTCGCGAGCGTGTCGCTCCCGAAACAATTGCGCGAAACCAAAATCGTGAAGGACAAATCAGCCGATGACATCGCCAAGGAAATCGTCGAGTGGATTAAGAAATGATTGCCGCAAAAAGGCACAAAAGGCGCAAAAAAGAAATGATAACTCAGAAAGAAATCTTCCAACTTTGTGATCAAGCAATCTGTGATGACATCCGCCCTCACCCCGGCCCTCTCCCCCAGGAGAGGGAGAATCATTCGCCGCGTTTTGAGCAATACCAATGTGCCGGATTGTCGTGCGGCTTGTGGCCAATGACACAAAATCGGAGACAACAACGAAGATCGAGGAAATTATCCAGCGCCGTGACGTTGCTCCCCCTCTCCTTGGGGGAGAGGGCCGGGGCGAGGGCGAGCGTAAACGCCAAAATTATGTTTTATCAGAAGCAGTTTAATTTTGCGGCTTTTGTGCTTTTTTGCGGCTAAATAATTTATGGAAACAATTCTCGTTCTCGCCCACACCGAAGCCGATGGCTCGCTCGCCAAATCCGCCCGCGAAGCGTTGCATGCAGCCAGAACCTTGAACAAAACACTCGCCGGCTCCAGCCTCGTCGTAGGGCTCGTCGGCGAAACCGTCCAGGCGGCCGCGGATTCCATCGCCGCCTGCCCCGCCACGAAATATTTCGGCGTGGCCGGCAAGGACTTTGCACCGTCGCGCTACGCGTCCGATGCGGCGGCGGCGGAAGCGATTTGCAAATCGGCCCAAGCCACGATTGTCGTCGCTCCGGCGACATCGCGCTGGGCGCGCGTGCTGCCCGGTGTCGCGCAACGCCTTGGCGGACGCGCCGATACCCACGTGACCGGCGTGGCCGATGCGGGCGGCAAGCCGTCCATCAACCGATGGTATTATCGCCAGCGCATGGAAGCCACGCTCACCCGCGCGCAACGGCCCTGGTTCATTCTCGTTGACCCCGGCAGCCAGACCGCGTGCGAATGCGGCGCGGGCACGGCCAAGGTTGAAGCAGTGTCCGTGAATCTGCAGGAATCCGGCAAGCGCACCACGGTGGTTGGCATCCGCGAACCGAAAGCTGATGCGCAAACCATCCGGCCCGACGCAGAATTGCTCTTCGTCACCGGCGCCGGCTGGACGAAGAAACAGGCCGACGGCCAGACGCACGTGCCGGAAGCGGAAAAATTGATCCGCAATTTTCTTCAAGTCAGCCGTGCGTCGCTGGGCAGCAGCAAATCGCTGGTGGACCTCGGCGGCGAAGGCCAGGCCGTGCTGTCGTTCCTGTCGCACCTGAACCAGATTGGCCAGACCGGCTCGACGCCGCGTCATGCGAAAGGATTGAGCACGTGCTGTCACGGCGAGGAACCGCACACCGTCGGCTGGCGATTCATCAACGAGCGCCGCGCCATCAGCCTGGACCCGAACTGCGGCTGGGCGCGCGGCAAAGCCGACGTGGTTTACGTTGCCGACGCCTTCGCCGTGATGGGAAAAGTGAACGAGCTGCTGGCAGCGAAGAAGAGCTGACTCGCTCTTGCACGCAATGAAATTACACCTACGGGTTGAAGGAAACGATTAACGCTCAGTTCAACGACCTAAACCCATTCCGTCGCGGTCTCAATGCTAATGATATCTTCTAGAACACAATATGCCATTCGTCATAAGGGACACCGTTCGATAATTCACCGCGGAAAACACGATCCCGGATTTTTTCGGAATATATGTTAATATCCCATAATCTCATGTGGCCTTGGCCACTCCCAACAAGTCTGACTTTGCGGAAGTACTCCTCTAATTGCCGCATATCTTGGAAAATCCACGCCAATTCTGAGAACAACTTTGAGAGCAAAGAACCGATCGGCGAAAAATAGTCCTCTTGCCGATCTCCCCCAATGGCTTGGCACATATATCCGCTGCTCGCGCTTCCATTGGGTCCATAAACCTTTTTCGTCTCATCATTGTAGAACGGCAAGAGAGGACTTCCCGCCATCCTGACTTCGCGGGCATGATGCGCCCCGGCCATGACCAGTCAATTTCTTTTGGTTTGTCCGCGGCACCAAAGGCTCGGATTTTAACGCAGAGGCGCAAAGGTCTGAACCTGAGATTGATTTCATTAGCACCCGGCTTCAGCAGGGTGTGGACGGTAGCCAGAGTGCCAGACCCGTTTTAACGGGTTATCCCGCTGTCGAAAAGCCGTTGAAACGGCTGAATTTCCCATGTTTCCAAGGGTCACCCGGCTGAAGCCGGGTGCTAATGAGAAACACGCAAAAATTGAGATGCGCCCGTTGCCAAGGCAATCCGATCCGGCAATTCTTCGTGTTCTTGCGCTTTGGCGTCTCTGCGTTAAAGAATTTGAAGGCAGACACTCAGGGCGTTTTGCCCCTGGGCCTGGCAAAGCAACGTTCACTTCGCCCGCCCTTTCAGAAATGTCGGCGTCACCTCGTTCTCCAATATCTGGTCCAACGTCTGGCGTTTTCGGATGAGCTCGACCGGGCCGTTTCTGGAGATCATTACTTCCGCAGCTTCCGGGAAGGAATTATAGTTCTTGGCTGCCATGCTCGAGCAATAGGCTCCAGCGCCGCCGAACGCTACCAGATCGCCAATCCGTGTTTCCGGGAGCAGACGCGGTTGCAGGCCTTCCGGGCTTCCCGGCGCGGGTGTAAGCACGTCACCACTTTCGCAGCAGTGTCCCACGACGACATATTTTACCCGGCGGCGTCCTCCGGTCGTGCCACGCACGACTTCGATGGGATGTTGTGCCCCGTACATGCCGGGCCGGAGCATCTCGGTCATCCCGGTGTCCACCTTGAGAAACTTATAACCGCGACGCCCCGTATCCACGACGTCGATGACCGTCGCGATCAGGGCGCAGGAATTGGCCACCAGATACGTGCCTGGCTCCACTTCAAGCTGCAGCCTTCGCCCATGTTTTGCTTCGAAGGATCGAAACGCCTCCATAATGGGAAGGCCGATCTTCTGCAAGTCGGTCGTTTCTTCGCCCTTCACCCTGCCGATTTTATATCCGCCACCCAGATTCAGCACGGTCACGTCACGCAGGCGCGAGCACGTGTCCAATGACATCAACGCCACGTGTTGCCAAACCTTCGGGTCGCTCCCCGATCCAATGTGCGTGTGCAGACGAGTGAACTTGAGGCCATACTTCCGTCCGGCTGCCAGCGCCTCGTCCAGGTGTTCATGCCAGATGCCGAAACTGGCCGAAGGCCCGCCGACGTTTGTCCGGTTGTTGTGCCCCGAACCAAGACCGGGATTGACCCGAAGCGACAGTTGACGGCCGGGAAACAATGCCCCAAATGCGTGGATTTGTGCAATCGAGCAGGCATTGAACAGGACGCCCCTAGCCACCAGCTCCTTCAGATTGTCCGGCACCTGTTGCGCTGTGAATTGAATTCTTTCGGGGGAAACACCGGCGCGGAGCGAGCGCTCGATCTCATAACCGCTGCTGGCATCAATATGCAGACCGGCATCGGCCAACACCTTGATCACCGCGCGTGTTGGACAAGCCTTCGCCGCATAACGGGCCGTCAGGCCGAAAGCATTGGGAAACCCAAGTACCAGGCGGGCCTGATGCTCCAACGTCCTCTGATCATATACGAAAACCGGGGTCCCAAACTTTCGATGGATGGAACGGGTTATATCTTCAGTAAGAAACGGGACCGACTTCATGTTCACGCTCTCTTGAATCATGCTCTTTCTGTCCTTCACGTCCGTTTGCAGGGCCAACAGTATTATTCGGACAAACTCACTTTGTCATTTGATGTCGCTTTCCGGAAAAAGACAGAGCCTGAATGACTTGTCCCTTCCCGCCATCCTGACTTTGCGGGCATGACGCGCCCCGGCCATGACCAGTCAACCCCTTTTGATTTTTTGATCGGCGTGTCCATATCACCGCTACTCGCCCGCGGCGAAGGTGGTCCACGGCTCCGAGGGGCGGCTCTGCAAAATATCCTTCATCCATTCATATTGCGGATGTTCGGCCAGGAATTTCTGAGCATCAAAAGCCATGCCGCAGGCCGATCCCCACCGCGCCGCAAAACTCATCTGCCTGGCCATCTTTGTATCGACAACCTTCCCATCAACTGTGCCCTCGGGCTCATTCGGTTCCGTAGGCCATTGCTGAATGGGTTTGCTCTCCAGTTCCCAATGACCGCAAATTGACCGCTCGCCCGGGTGCTCCTCGCCGAGGTAGGCGTCGAAATGGTCGGCCTCGAACAGTTTGGCGGCTTCCACATCAATCCTGCCTGCGTACTGCGACATGAGTTGCTTCCACCGCACGCGTCGGGCAACGTCTGATTCACGAATGTCCGTCTCGTGTTGAGTGGTCTCAAACCTCAAGATCTTTAAATCCTCGGCAACGTTGGAGCCGACAAAGTAGCCGTCGCGCTTCTTCTCGAACCCGACGTATTTCAGTCCAAGTTCGAGCCGGGCGATTTCATGTGTGTTTACATCGCCCAGCAGCCAGGCGTTGGCATAGCCGCCGTTGTTGCCGCGCTTCATGATGGCGCACCACTCCTCGATCGAGTTGGCATTCTGGGTGGCGCGGCGCATCCGGGAGAACTCCGGGATACCTTTTGGATCGAAGCCCTCGGTGAGAGGATAAATTGTGGTCTCCGTTCCCACCAACCCCGCGTCGGTGATAAAGAAATCCGTTCCGCTGTGGATCCAGCCTGGGTAAGTTTGCATGAGGATCCGGTGGCCCTTCTCAGGGACAATGTCGATGATGACGTTTGGAAGCACCTCATAGTAACCCTGCATCGAGTTGTGTCCGAGTACGACGCCGCCGTCAGCGGTCAGGCTGCCGGTGGCGATGAACGCACTGCAGGATTGACGCGCCATCTTCACTTTTCCTTCTTTGATCTTCTGCAACTCCTCCGGCCACCAGTACCAGCTTAACTCGCAGTCGCCATTGTACGCTATCATCTCTGCCCGCGATGAAGGAACCCCGGCAGCCTGCATGCCTTCGACGATCCCATCCAGCTCGGCGAGGTTCTCCTTGTCGATCTTCCGGGCGAACATCGTGTTGGCCTTTTCCAAAAGCCAGCTCCACTTCGTCGCACTCTCGTACTCCCATTCAGTGCGCACGGCCTTGATGCCTTGAGCGATTTCTTTGGCCAGAAGATAACCGTACTGGAAACCACGTTCTCGCGGAGTCCCTTCAACATGCACATAGACCCACCCGGCTTTCTCATGCCGGTTCGCCTTGCCCAGCCACGACTGTTGGACTTCGGTCAGAGGAGGGGCTTCCGCGCTACGGGAACCGGTGTTGGCGACGATTTTGGTCTGCTCGGCGGTCAACGATGCGCCTGGTCGCGTATTCGCGCAACCAACGAGAAAAAATGTGAGAATGACAATGCATGATGTTTTCATAAAGTGCTCATAGCTGCCTAACAGTTTTATTCGGACAAAGTCACTGTGTCATTTGATGTCTTTGCCGGGAAAAGCGAAAGTCCGAAAGCCTTGTCCGTTCCCGCGTTATCCTGACTTCGCGGGCATGATGCGCCCCGGCCATGACCAGTCAACCCCTTTTGATTTGTCCTCGACCGGGCGCATCTACTGCCTCTGACTGTGGTAGGGCAAAGCTGCTGCTTTGCCTTGGTCGCAGGGCCAGCGATAGAACAAGCAAAAAACATCGCTTTGCTCGTTTTGTGGAAGTTTAGGCGTCGCAGCGGAGACTGTCCCAAAACTCCGGCATTTTTTGAATGAATTACGGTGGTTGGAGTCTGAGCGGCATGGCACAACCCATCACACCCGATTACGGTCAGCAATTTCTCTTTCCCCCCGCGC
>Ga0074044_10001940_pt1 | contig 18266 bp, 13 predicted proteins | sample BogForMeECP23OM1_FD_94443 | JGI IMG/M metagenome (GOLD analysis project Ga0074044, IMG submission 94443) | Bog forest soil microbial communities from Calvert Island, British Columbia, Canada - Bog Forest MetaG ECP23OM1 | ecosystem: Environmental > Terrestrial > Soil > Wetlands ...
GCGCTCTTGCCGATGACCTTCTCGGCGTCACCGCCCGCGTAATAAGCTGAAGAAGCAAGGTCGGCAAGGACAATGGCAGCGGCCCGCCAGAACGAGATGAAGGTCAGCATCACCGTGGTGGCGACGAACACCTTCACCGCGGGACGCCGGATACCTGGGACGGATGAGGACATTAAGAAATGCCGGAAAGCGTAAGTCTACGAATCTAGCATAGTGGGAGGGCTCCCACGCTGCCAGACAAACCCATCCCCTATCATTGCGAGGAGCGAAGCGACGAGGAATCTAGGTTTCCCCGGGCCACGGCTAAAGACCGGTCCGCACGCGATTTGGCGGGGCCGGCGGGTGCGGTTTTGGCGCCATATAAGTTCGGGTAATACGATCGTGCCAGCAAAGCCGATCTTCATCGAGGAAGCACCACGCGTAACCCAGCGCCAACGACACCCCCGACAAGACGGAAGCGAGCACACGCCAACGCCGGATTCTCCTCGGGACCGCGCTGCCATCAAAACGGCTGAGTCGCAGATGCGCCAGTTTCAGTCCCGGAGTTGTTCCCGTGTAGACCAGCAGAAGATATTGATAGCCGGTCCAAAATACAGCCGCCAGAATCACTGAAATCGCAGCCGCCTGCTGCAGTGGCGGCACAATCGACGCAACCCGGAAGAAGACGTAAGCGAAAAGCGCGACTGCGCAACTCACCAGCAAGCCGTCGATGGCACCGGCCAACAACCGCCGTGGCATCGGAGCCGCCTGCAAAGGCAGTTCGAATCCCGGCCGGCGCTCTTTCGCGGGTTCTTCGGCGGGCTCCATCAGGATGCCACCCAGCGCCGGTGGGGGAAGCAGAAGCTCGGGCACTTCGAGGATGCGCGGCTGGCCGGCGACGGGTTCGGCGAGTCCGTCGAAAACTGGTGGGGGCGGCGCCGTGGAACGAGGAAATTCAAGAATCCTTGCGCTGGCTTCCCCCACATTCAGATGGTCCGCTCCATCAGTTCTCGGCTGGACCGGTTGCTGTGGCTCAGGAACAGCCAAAGTGTCCTGCATCGCAACCGCGAGCCGATTGTGGTTTGCGCCGGAGGCGGGTTCGATCGTGGCCGGGTGAGCGGTCCATGACGGCTCGGGAGGATCAAACTTCAGCTGCAACGACGGGTAGCGCGGCGCGCGGGGACGCCTGCGCGCCCGGTAATTGTTCACTCGGTTCGCGACTTCATGGCGCCACGCGTCGGCGTCCTGCGGCACCAGAAGTTCGACCTGCAGCGAACTGCTTTGCGCTACGGCTTCTGAAGGTTCTCCCGAGTTCGAGTTGACCGTTGCCAGCTTTGGTCCCTCATCCTGAAATGAGTGATCACCAGCGTTCGAGTCACTGGACGCAGCATCCACCACAAACCGCGGCGGCACAGTCTTTTCTTCAACGCTGGCGGCAAAGCGCTGCTCACTGGCATCGTATGCCTCAGGGTCGATCAAGCGGGCGGAAGAAAGCCTCGCGGCTGAGTCGACATCGGGTTCAAACTTGGATTTCATTTTTTGGAGATCTCGGGCCAGATGAAACTTTCGGGTGCACAGCGAACAGCACGCGAACCATCACCGCATGACCAACCACTTTGCTTCTCAGGCCAACACCGTGCTAACTTCACGATACCCCAGCGTGCACCTTACACTCGGGGAGTTCGCGCGCGTGACGATGACTTCCCGCACTCGATTCCTTATCACGGCGGCGTTGGTTTGTCATCTGCTACTCGCGCCTTCCTTAGTTACCAGCCAGTTGCTTGCTCCCGCGTCCGCTCCACCTCAAAACCTGCCCAACACCCCCTCCGCTTCGAACCAGGAAGAGGTAACCATCATTGCGACTACCCAGGAAAAGATCGGTTCTATCTACAAGTTGCATGGCAAAGCCGAGATTCATTACGGCGTCTACATTCTTCGGGCCGATGAAGTAACCTACGACGCGGACACCGGCCAGTCCACAGCGGATGGTCATGTTGTGCTCGAGGGCGGGCCCAATGACGAGCACATTCAGGCCAGTCATGGGACCTACAACGTCCGCGCAGAAAGCGGGCGATTCGAGAACGTGACCGGCACGATTGGCGTTCGTATGCGCGGAACCCGGCTCATGCTCACGTCCTCGAATCCATTTTTCTTCACCGGAAAGGTAGTGGAGAAGACCGGCCCTGATCATTACACGGTCTACGACGGCACGGTAACGACCTGCGAGTTGCCTCATCCCCGATGGCAATTCAATGCCAGCAAGGTTGTGGTAAATGTCGGCGGCACGGCCAAGATTTACCACAGCATCTTCGGAATAAAAGGCATCCCCGTTTTGTATTTTCCGTTCGCCACCCTGCCGGCGGAGCGTATTCCACGGGAATCGGGATTCCTCATCCCCAATATCGGGACCTCTTCCATCAAAGGGACCATTCTCGGTGAATCGTTGTTCTGGGCCATCAATCGAAGCATGGACGCGCACATCGGAGCCGAGTATTTTTCCGCTCGCGGATGGGCCCCGCAGGGTGAATTTCGAGCTCAGCCCAGCGATACATCTTTCGTCGATCTAAATTATTTTGGCGTGCTCGACCGCGGCACTGGAAACCCACCGGTGAACCAGGGCGGAGAAGAAGTGCGCTTGAATGCAGAAGGCGCATTTGGTCACAACTTCCGCGGGGTCGCCAACATTGATTACCTCAGCTCCTTCGTCTTTCGGTTGGCTTTTAATGATGTCTTCACGCAAGCGGTGAACTCCGAAGTGAAGTCCGAAGCCTTTCTCTCGAACACGACGCGCGGCTTCTTCTATAACGCCTCAATGCAGCGCTATCAGGATTTTGAAAGCACGACCGCCGGCGACGTCATCACCATTCTTCACGCCCCCAGCTTTGAAGTCTCCAGCGTCGATCGCCCACTCGGGCGCTCGCCTTTTTATTGGTCATATGACGCCGCGATCGAAGGAGTCTCCCGTAGCGAGCCAGGTTTCAGCACGGCCGCTTTAGTCGGGCGCTTTGACTTGGAGCCAAACCTGTCTCTCCCGTTGAAGTTTGATGGATGGTCGTTGCGTCCGGAATTTTCGCTTCGAGATACGAGTTATACGCAGCAACTTTCAAGCACCGGCAGCGCGGAGTCTGATCCCATCAATCGCCGCGCCCTGGAAGGTTCGGTGGAAGTGCGGCCTCCTGCCTTGAGCCGGGTTTTTGCTGGCGAGTTCATGGGGCGCAAGTGGAAACACGTTATCGAACCCCGCGTGGTTTACAGCTACGCGACTGGGATTAACAATTTCGCCAACATTTTGCGTTTTGACGAACGTGACATTCTCACCAATACGAATGAAGTCGGATACGGCGTAGTGAACCGCCTCTACGCGAAGCGCAGCTCCGGGCAGCCCGAAGACTGCGGGAAACCCGGAATGCCTTCTCTGTTTATCGGCGGAGCGCCCGTGCCCATGCGCATCCCATGGGGTCGGCAGAACGCACCGACGGAAGCACCTTGCAACACGGGACCAGAGGTGCGAGAGATCGTGACCTGGGAACTCGCGCAAAAATATTTTATCGATCCGACCTTTGGCGGCGCGCTGGTAACCGGACGCAGCAACGTTTTTACCAGCACCGTGGATTTAACCGGCACTTCGTTCCTGACCGCGCCTCGTCATCTTTCACCGCTCATCTCGCGCCTGCGCGTTCAGGCCAGCGCGCGAACCGATGTGGAGTGGGATGTCGACTATGATTTCGTGCGCGGCGGCCTCAATTCGAGTACGATTCTGGCCAACTATCGCTTCGGCCCGTTTACGGTTGGCGGCGGTGATGCCTATCTCCAAGCTCCGGGTGAATGCGCTCGCAGTACTTGTACGTTTAATACCACCACGGACCCGAATATTATTTTCTGGCCACAGCTTTTTAACCAGTTCCGGCTCTTGCTGGGTTACGGTTACTCGGGCAAACAGGGTTTCAGTGCCGCTACCAATATCGGCTTCGATGCGAAACTGGGCTTTCTGCAGTACGCTGCCGTGCAAACCACGTACAACTGGGATTGTTGCGGAGTAAGCCTCGAATTCCGCCGCTTCGCCCTGGGTTCGGTACGGAACGAGAACCAGTATCGTTTCACATTCGCGCTGGCAAATCTCGGGTCGCTGGGGAATCTGAGGCGCACGGAAAGACTTTTCTAGGTACGTCGGGATCTCAGGCGACAATCGTTTTTCGCGGTACCATGGACCTCCATGGTGAAGATTGTGGACGCTACCGCTGCCGGTGTTGGTGACCAAAACACCGCAGATTCACCTGTCCCCCACTCGCCCCAGGCAGCCTCGTCCCCGCTCGAACTGGGTGTGCTGACTGTCATCGCGGGCGTAGCGGCCGTCCTTCGTTTCCATTCGCTGGCCACAAAGTCGTTTTGGTTCGATGAAGGAGTAAGCGTCGCCATCGCGCGCCTTGATTGGTATAACTTTGCGCGCATTCTGTGGCGGCGTGAAGCCAACATGTCCTTGTACTATTTCTTGCTTCACTTTTGGGTGCATTTTGGAGGCAGCGAATTTTTCGTTCGATCGCTTTCAGTTCTTTTTGCCGTCGCATCTGTTCTGGTCGTGTACTTTCTGGGGCGCCAACTCTTTGACCCGCGAGTTGGTCTGATTGCGGCTGCGCTACTGGCGATCAATGCTTATCACGTCCAATACTCGCAAGACGCGCGCAGCTATTCGCTGATGGTGCTCCTGTGCTCGCTTTCGAGCCTGTATTTTCTAAAGTGCCTGAGCGAACCGTTGCGCCACAACCGCGTAGCTTATGTCGTGGCCAGTGTGTTAGCAGTTTATGCCCAATTCTTTTCAGGACTGCTGGTGATCGCGCAGTGGGTTTCTCTCCCGTTTCTATATGAACCGCTCTCTTCCCAAACGCTTGCGAAAATCAAACACGACTGGCGCTGGATCGCACTCCTGGTGTCGCCAGTTGTCGCGTTCGTCTTGACAACCGGGACTGGCCCTCTGCGCTGGGTACAACGCCCCGGCCTGAATGATCTTTACATTTTCGCTCTGCACCTTACCGGAAACGGGGGCCCATGGTTGCTGCTTGCCTGCGCGGCGGCGTGCCTGGCGGCGCTATCTCCGGTTTGGCAGACGCGCAAAATTCCGCGTGTAGCCTGGGAATTTTGGCGTTACCGTTTTCTTCTATGCTGGCTGCTTCTCCCCCTCCTGCTTACTCTTGCGCTGTGCTTGATCAAGCCGCTTTTTGTTCCGCGGTATTTTATTTTTTGTCTGCCCGCGCTTTTGCTGCTTGTGGCTTGCGGGATTACCCGCCTTCGTCGTGGCGCCCTGATGGTGCCAGCTCTGTTGTTTGTGCTTATTCTTTCCCTCCCTGGAACTGCCGGCTATTACAAGCAGGATCTTGACATCCAACGCGACGATTGGCGAGCCGCGACCCATTACTTGCTGAACCACGCCCAGCCCGGTGACGCACTGCTGTTTCATGTCCCGATGGGCCGCATGCCCTACGAGTTTTATCATTCCACGCAGGCAAACGCATCCGGGCCTGCGGTTGTGCTTTATCCAAGCCACGGCGATCGCCTTACATTCCTTGATTTCGTCGAGAAGCCGAATGACGTAGCGATTGAACGCCTACTTCCGCAGCATACGCGGGCCTGGCTCGTCCTCACTTACGCTGAAACTCCGTCGGGGTTGCCTGACGCGAGGACGATTGAACTCACCAAACTTTTGGGGAGTACTTACTCAACGGTCGAGCAGCACGACTTCACGGGGATCGAAATCCTGCTTTACAGCCACGAGTGATTTCACTCCGCCCGCTATCGCCAGCGGCCCCGCCGTATTAGGATATCTACATGCCGGTTGCGGCCACCACTGCGTCCAAGCACGATGCGCTCCATGCCAGGATTCGCGCGCTTGGTCGAACTCTAGTCGCCTACTCCGGCGGCGTGGATTCCGGTTTCCTCGCCTGGGCCGCCTATCGAGCACTTAGCTCTGACATGCTGGCGGTGATCGCTGACTCGCCCAGCCTGGCTCGTACCCACTTAAACGAAGCCGTCGCCTTTGCCCGCGAGCAAGGTATACCGCTCGAAATCATCAGCACCAGCGAACTCGACCGGGCCGAATATGTTCGCAACGACGGCTCCCGCTGCTTTCATTGCAAGGATGAACTATTCACAGTGATGGAAGGCTTTCGCGCCGCACATGGATTCGACTCCATCGCTTACGGAGTCAATGTGGATGATCAGGGTGACTTTCGCCCCGGACAAAATGCCGCCCGCCAGCATCATGTTGCCGCTCCTCTGCTGGAGGCCGGACTAACCAAGCAGGAGATCAGAGAACTGGCGCACGGCGCTAATCTGCGGGTTTGGGATAAGCCGTCTTCGGCTTGCCTGTCCTCACGCATCGAGTATGGACGCCCAGTTACGCGAGAGGCGCTCAGTGTAGTCGAGCAGGGCGAAGACGCTCTCCGCGGGCTAGGCTTTCGGCAGTTTCGGGTGCGTCATCATGGCGAAATTGTCCGCATTGAAATTGCCAGTGATGAATTGCCACGTGCGCTCACTCCCGGGATGGCAGCGGAATTCAGTCGCATCTTCAAGGCGCTTGGCTTCAAGTTCGTGACTCTGGACTTGGAGGGCTTCCGCTCCGGTTCGATGAACTCTTTGCTGCCGCCCGAACAACTTTTGCGCAAGCCTTAATGGGCGGCCATTTCATTGCCGTAAAATGTTCGCGAAAGCCGCATGACTGGCTCCTCCCGTGTGCTTCGTGTGAGATAATCGTAGTTTATTCCCAATGTGCAGGCGGTTTTTAGTGACACTATTGCGACGTTCCATCCTCGTTCTAGTACTTGTTTGCCTGGGCTGTTCGGCTCAGTTAGCCCCGGCGCCTTCCGATCTGATCCAGAAAATCGAGCGCCAAGTGCGTGCAACTTACAGCATTCCCGCGAGCGTGAAAATTACGGTTGGCCCGCTCCGGCCCAGCGACTTTGCGAACTATGACGCCCTGACGATTACCATGGAGGGCGGAGAAAAAAAACAGACCTACGAGTTCCTCCTTTCCAAAGACGGCAAAACCCTGGCCCGGATGACGAAGCTCGATCTGACTAAAGATCCCTATGTCGAGGCCATGAAGAAGATTGACCTCAGCGGGCGCCCCACTCGCGGCAGCAAGGATGCTAAAGTCGTGGTGGTCAACTTCGATGACTTCGAGTGTCCCTTTTGCTCGCGCATGCACCAGACGCTGTTCCCCGAACTGCTGAAGGAATACGGGGACCGCGTGGAATTCGTCTACAAGGATTATCCTTTGACTGAGATTCACCCCTGGGCTACGCACGCGGCGGTGGATGCCAACTGCTTGGCGGCACAAAACAATGACGCTTACTGGGATTTCGCTGACCACATTCATGCCAACCAGCGGGAAGTGAACTCAGAAAAAGCACGCGATGCTCAGTTCGCTGCGCTCGACCGCTTGACCCTCGAGCAAGGACAAAAACATAACCTCGACCAGAGTAAACTTCAGGCCTGTGTTAAGGCGCAGAACGAAGATGCAATCAAAGCTTCGATGCACGAGGCCGAGGGCGTGGGGGTGACGGCGACGCCAACCCTGTTCGTCAATGGGCAGGAAATGGATGGAGCGCTTCCCATCAGCGAAATGCGGGCGGCTCTCGACAGCGCCTTGGCCCAGGCTGGCGTGGCCGTGCCGTCGCACGCGCCAGCCCCCACTACGAGCCAGTCGCAAACACCCACCAAGTAGTGCCGAGAGGACCCATTGAAAACTAACTCGCTATTTCGTCTCCTTCTGACAGTATTGCTTGCGGTTTCGCTGCTTGCGTTTTGCCTGGGCTGCGGCGCCAAGTTGGAGGGTGACGACGTTGCGGCCACGGTCGACGGCCGCAAGATCTATCGCGCAGATGTCGAGAAGTATTACGAAAATCAGACTGCCGGTTCCCAGCAACGGCCTGTGGGGGAACAAGCCACCAGCCTGCGCCTCAGTATTTTGCGCGAACTGGTTGATAACGAAATCCTGATGCGACGCGCGGAAAAACTTGGCCTCCTGGCCACCGATGACGAAGTCGAACGCAAGCTGAACGAGATTAAGTCCCCCTATACAAAAGAGGAATTCGACGCCCGCATGAAGGAAAAGAAGCTCACGCTCGACGACTTCAAGCGGGATTTGCGCCGATCGCTCACGGTCGACAAAGTTTTGAACAAAGAGGTGACCTCGAAGATCAACGTTTCCGACCAGGACATTTCCAACTACTACAACGCGCACAAGGCGGAGTTCAACCTGGTCGAGCCTCAGTATCATCTGGCGCAGATCTTTGTAACCACGGCGCCCAATCCGCAAGTCCACAATCTGAAGAACGACAAGGCGCAAAACGAAGCGGAAGCGCGTAAGAAAATTCAAATGATTGTGAATCGCCTGGACAGCGGAGATGATTTTGGCACGCTAGCCATGGGCTATTCCGAGGATACGGAGACTTCGGGGAACGGCGGCGATCTGGGCTTTACGCCGGAATCGGCGTTGAAAAACACTGACCCGGTTACTCGCGATGCGGTCACTAAATTAAAGCCGGGCCAATACAGCAGCGTCATTACGGTTATCAATCCGATGACCAAGCAGCTGGTTGGCTTCCGCATCGTCAAACTGATCGCAAAGGAGAGCGCAGGACAGCGCGAATTGTCCGACCCTCGGGTGCAGGAAGCAATTCGCTCTCAGCTTCGCGACCGGCGTGAGCAACTCCTGAAAGCCGCGTATTACGAAGTTCTGCGCGATCAGGCCAAAGTAGAAAACTATTACGCAGAGAAAGTACTGGAAGGCAACGGCACCGCGAAATGAACAGCATTTGGCACTTAGCGAACCCAGAAGCTAAGAGCCGAACGTCAAAGGCCGCCCTACTCCACAATCGCCAGCACGTCCCCTGCGTTCACATTCGCACCTTCAGCGGCCACGATTTTTCGTACCGTGCCCTTCTTCGGCGACTTGATTTCGTTCTGCATTTTCATGGCTTCCACGACCAAAATACTTTGCCCGACTTCGACCGGCTGTTCCTCACCGATCAACACGCGGACCACTTTGCCAGGCATGGGTGCGAGCAGTTTTTTCGGACCCTTTTCATCCGCGTCTGTGCCCTTGCGGCCACGCAGTGATCTTGGATCGCGCAATTCTGCGAGGTAGCGGACGCTACCCACCCACAGATGCATATCAGTCGCGGTATGCTCCCTCTTGATCTCGTAGGCTTTTCCAGCGATCAAAACCGAAAGCACATCTCTTCGGGCTAGCACTGCATCCATCTGGATGTCGCGCCCGTCCAACCGGCATCGCCAGCCTGCTTCTGCCCGCTCCAGTTCGAGCCGGTAACCCTTCCCGTCGATAGTAATGTCGTAGACCATAAGAAACTGCAAGTCGCCTGTTTTTAAACCAGGCCTTCTACTCTTGCTGCCCTCTTCCAACTCGACCCGGCAGTTCCGCCGACCGTTCCGTCCGCAGCTCTCGGAAATGAGTTTCCATTGACGGCCGGAGCCGATGCCGGATCCAGGATCGCGAATATTCCCGCGGCAATGGCTGCGACTTCCGGATGCCCGCCCCGCAGCTCAGGAGGCTTAGACTTCAGCAATCGATCCAGGTAGCCGGTGTCCAGTTTTCCAGCCCGAAAATCCGCATCGGTCAGAATGCGCCGGAACAGTGAGATGTTGGTCTTGATGCCGCCCACAAAATACTCGTGAAGCGCGCGCGTCAACCGCGAGATCGCCTGCGTCCGGTCAGTTCCGTAACCGATCAACTTGGCCAGCAGGGGATCGTAATCGATAGGCACCGTCCAGCCTTCGTACATGCCGCTGTCCCGGCGGATTCCGGGCCCCGAAGGCAATAGCAACAGCGTGATTTTCCCCGGGCTCGGAAAATAATTATTGTCGGGATCTTCCGCGTAAATGCGGCACTCGATGGCGTGTCCGCGGATGCGAATGTCTTCTTGTGCAAACGGCAGCGTTTCGCCGGCGGCGATTCGAATCTGCAGATGTACCAGGTCCAATCCTGTGGTCAATTCGCTCACCGGGTGTTCCACCTGCAGCCGCGTGTTCATTTCCAGAAAATAAAAATTCTTGTCCTGATCGACCAGAAATTCTACTGTCCCAGCGTTGCTGTAACCCGCTGCCTTGGCCACACGAACTGCGACCTCGCCCATACGCCGCCGCATATCTGCGTCAACGATCGGAGATGGCGACTCCTCCAAGACTTTCTGATGTCGACGTTGAATAGAACACTCGCGCTCGCCCAGATAAACCGTGTTGCCGTGCTCGTCCGCCAACACCTGCATTTCGATATGACGCGGATTGATGATTGCTTTCTCAATGTAAACTTCACGGTCAGCAAATGCCCGCTCGGCTTCGCTCTGCGCCGCCTCCAGTGCGGACTTCAGCTCTTCTGCCCGGTGCACCAGGCGCATGCCTTTCCCGCCGCCACCGGCCGCCGCTTTCAGCATCACCGGATAGCCAATCTTCGCAGCCACTTGCTCGGCCTGCTCCGCCGACTCCAATCCTCTCGAAGTCCCCGGCACAAACGGAACTCCGGCTTTTTCCATTTCTTGCCGCGCCCGGGTTTTTGACCCCATCATTTCCATCGAGGCCGCGGTGGGGCCGATGAATTTCACACCCGCATCCACGCACGCCTGCGCGAACTTCGCGTTCTCGGAGAGAAACCCATACCCCGGATGAATCGCATCCGCGCCACTCCGTTTCGCAACGTCCAGGATCTTGGCGAAGTTCAAGTAGGATTCCGCAGCCGCGGCAGGCCCGATGTGGTAGGCCTCGTCTGCCTTGCGAACGTGCAGCGAGGCACGATCGACATCTGAATAAACCGCAACCGAAACGATTCCCAGCTCGCGGCAAGCGCGGATCACCCGCACCGCAATCTCTCCCCGGTTGGCAATTAGAATTTTGTTGAACATGGCATAATTCACGCAAGGTTCAGCCGCTGCGCCCAGATGCCGTCAGTCCATCGTTTCTGGCTCTGCCTAAACTTTCAATTCTACTGGAGATTCGCAGAATCGGAGGCCAGTTCAGCGCTTTTCATCGATAGCGGGACACGGGCGACTTGACTACTGACTGGGATTGGGTTGCTGGTGCGTAACCTTGTACAGGTCGCTGGCCGACGCATTCAGAAGATCACGAAGCACCGCTATTTCGGCCGTAATACCAGTGCGCAGCGCTGGATCAACGTCGGGAGCGAACAGAGAAGAGTGATTGACAGGGAGCTTGGTTCCGGTAATTTTGGCTTCGGTATATTTCTGCGGGTCTGCTCCGCCCAGTGCAAAGTAGAACGAAGGGATGCCCTGCTCAATGAAATAGGCGTAGTCCTCCGAGACCATCATGGGCTCATCAGTTGCGACGTTGTCTTTGCCTAGCGCAGCTTCCAGCGTGCTCCTAAGCCTTCGAGCAAGTGCAGGATCGTTGTACACCGCATCGGTGGCCTCGTATTGCTCGATCAAAGGTTCACGCTGCACGCCTGCCGCATCCGCTTCCGCCTTGGTGATGCGCGCGACAGCAGCGAGAACCTGCTTGCGAACCTCGGGCTTGTAAGTGCGGATGGTCAACCCGAGTTCAACCTGGTCGGGAATGATGTTATTTTTTGTCCCCGCCTGGATGTATCCTACGGTGACCACGGCCGCGTCTCCGGGCTTGACCTCGCGCGACACAATGGTCTGCAACGAGAGAACAATTCTGGCGGCGATCACGACTGGATCAATGGTGTTTTGCGGGGAAGCGCCATGTCCCCCCTTTCCATAGATCGTGATGCGTAACGAGTCCGCACTGGCATGAGTAAATCCAGAGACGACTGCGACCTTTCCGGCCGGGAATTCGTTGCCAACGTGCATGGCGACGCCTACGTCCGGCTTAGGAAAGCGTGTCAGCAAGCCGTCTCCGATCATCTTCTTCGCGCCGGAGATGGTTTCCTCGGCGGGCTGGCCAATCAGCATCAGGGTTCCGTGCCAGGTGTCTTTGCTGTGCGCCATGACCGCTGCGGTTCCGAGCAGTGCTGCCATATGCAGATCGTGTCCGCAAGCATGCATGACTGGGACATCGCGGCCCGAGTCGTCTTGCGTGCGGACTTTGCTGGCGTAAGCAAGGCCGGTCTTTTCCTCGACCGGAAGCGCGTCAAGTTCGGTGCGAAGCATAATAGTTGGGCCGGGCCCGTTCTTGAAAATAGCGACAATCCCAGTGCCCCCGACGTGCTCGGTGACATCGAAGCCGAGGCTACGAAGCGCGCTCGCCAGTTTCGCCGCTGTGTGCGTTTCATGGGAAGAGAGTTCCGGATTCTGATGCACATCCAGATAGAAGGCACGCGCCTCAGGAAAAACGGCGTCGACTTCCTGAGCTGTGCGAGAAGTTTGTGCGAAGCCCGACGCAGCCAGTGCAGCGACCAGGAAAAGTTTTGCCCATGTCATAGTGCAGGGATAATATCCGCAATCTTGGACTGGCGGCAAATTGACGGCAGCTGCGGCAAATCGGCTAAAGCTTATTTGTCAGGAAGGTAAAAAGCTTCCGGAGCGGGCCGATACACCCGAATCATCCACAAGGGTCGCCGGAGGTTGCCCGGGCCGGGAGCAGCGCGAGTCATTTCCAGCCAGCGACGATACTCTTCGTGGGCCCGATTGGTGTCGACGAAAACGTCACCATAGCGATCATCGGAGCCAGCTTTGCTCACCGTGACTTTTTGATGCCAGCAATGTTGTCCACTGATTGGGTCGGGCTGCACAGGGAAGGTCAAGTTCTGATGTACGCCCGCATCTTCCCAGTGGATACGCGATGAGTCGGGATCATTGCTCTCGAAGGGCTGAATGCCATGAATCTGTCGCATCATCCACTTCCCCGGTTCGGCCTGCTTCAGATCGACTAGCGCTGTGGACCAGCGTTCGCCGCCAAAGTCTTCTTTCAGCCGCCACCGCCCGAGGTGATGAGAGCATGCAATAATTCCAGGACGCATTCCTTCCGTCGCCCAAACTCTGTCGACGAAGTAGCCAATCGCGGTCTCAACTCGCACCAGGTCTCCGGTAACAACCCCCAATCGCGCGGCGTCCTGGGGATGCAACCACACCGGATTCTTGTGCGAGATTTCGTAAAGCCACTTCGCATTTCCCGACCGCGTGTGGATTAGTGTCGGCAGGCGAAAGGTGGGCAGTAGAAGCATCTCACCTTTCGCAGCATCGATGTTGTCGCGATGGACATGACTCTTGATGTAGCCGGGAATCGAATGTTCCGGCCAATGCCAGTCTTTCAGCGTCTTCGAATAAAACTCGAGCTTGCGCGATGGAGTGGGAAAACCAGCAACAACGTTGCCGTCGACCTCAACTCCGATTGGCCCTCCGTTTTTCGTGACGACGTGCGTGACCGGGTCGACCGTGCTACCCTGCAGCTCTTCTGGCTTGAGAACCTTGCGGTGCAATTCGTAGACGTTGCTCTCGACCAGGAAGGCGCCGTACTTCCGCATGTAATCGAGCGGCGTGAGGCCTTCGCTGGCGGCCGCCTGAGGCAGGCCCGGAACGCTATTCTCAAAAATCCAGCGGTAGTACTCGTCGATTCTTAGCTTCTCTCCGGCCCGGTAAGGCGACTCAAAGTAGCGTCGGATGCCTATTGATCCATCCGGATCGACACGCCACGACAACTCAATCCAGAACTCGTCTTCTTCCCAGACCTCGCCCAGCCCGGCTTCGCGGTGCGCTTGGTACGTGAAATTGAATTTCTTGCCCTGCTTCTCCAACGCTAAACGCAATACCGGTTGGCGGAAACCGATCCAGCGTGCGGCATGCGTCTCTTGGCTCATCAGGTCGTGACGCTCAGAAGCGTGACCCATGGGCAGAACATAATCGGCAAACCACGCAGTCTCGCTCCAAGTGGGAGTGAGGCAGGCGTGCCGTTCGACCTTGCTCTCATCGCTCAACGCCTCGATCCAGCTTAGCCCATCCGGATTGGTCCACACCGGGTTGTAGACGCGTGAAAAATATACGGCGAGCTTGCCTCGGCCTTCTTTCAAAAAGTGTGGCAGCAGGAAACTCATTTCAAAGAATGCCAGCGGATATTCGCGCGCCCACATCAATTCATTCCAGGCGTTGGGTGGCGGCGGCATCATGGGCGGCGTGGGAATGTATTTGTTCCAGGCGCTGGGAGAAGTTCCACCCCGCGTTCCCACCGCGCCTACCAGCACGGCGAGGAATTCCAAAGCCCGCGCCACCTGCCATCCTCCCAGATTGCCCGCAGCAGCATTTCGCCAGACGTGCGTGCTCAGCGCTGAACCGGCGCGGCCCACTTCCCGGGCAACTTCGACAATCGTGCGGGCATCTGCTCCCGACTCCTGCGCGGCAAACTCCGGCGTGTACTGCGCGTAGGTTTGCTTAAGGACTTCGAGAAATGTCTCGAAAGTCTGCGGCTTGGCGGGATGTTCCTCGCGCAAATACTCTTCCCAATTTACCCATCGCCGCACGAACTCGTGATCAAACAGATCCTCCTGAAGCAGAACGTTGCACATCGCCAGCAGCACCGCCGACTCACTGCCCGGCCAGGTTGATAGCCAGTAGTCAGCCTTAGAAGCTGTATTCGACAGGCGGGTATCGATGACGCATACTTTTGCCCCATCCATCTTGCCATCGATGATTCGCTGCGCGTGGGGATTGAAGTAATGACCGGCTTCGAGATGAGAACTCAGCAGGAGAATAAACCGGGCATTGGAGTGATCGGGTGACGGGCGGTCGAAACCGTGCCAGAAGGCATACCCAGTACGCGCGCCCGCTGAGCAAACATTGGTGTGGCTGTTGTGTCCGTCAATGCCCCAGGCGTGCAGCACGCGCTGGTTGTAAATGAGTTCGTGCCCCGGACGGCCGACGTGGTACATGATCTCGTTCTTCCGTCCCTCTTTTAAAGCCAGGCGAATACGCGAAGATAAATCGTCCAGAACTTCGTCCCAGCTTACGCGCTCCCATTTTCCTTCTCCCCGTTTGCCGGTTCGCCGCAGGGGATACAGAATGCGCTCCGGATCATTGACCTGGTTGATCGTCGCCGGACCTTTGGCGCAATTGCGACCGCGGCTCCCGGGATGCGCGGGATTGCCTTCGAATTTCTGCACCTGCATTTTATCTTTATCCACATAAGCCAACAGCCCGCAGGCAGCTTCGCAATTAAAGCAAATCGTCGGGATTAGCGAATAATGCTTTTCGACTTTTTCAGGCCACCGCGAAGCATCGTATTCGGTCCAATCATCCCATCGATCGGATGGAGGATAACTGGATAGCCCTCCCGCGGGCTCATCCAAGTCCAACGCTTGCGGGTTCAGAGGTAGTTGCTCTTTCATAAATGTCAAATTAGCTGAGCGGAACCGATTGCCCAGCCTTTACCCATAAATCTTCGTAGCACCACAAGCCAGCGAGCGCGAGTAGCGCCGCTGCGAACTCAACCGCGATTGGGACTAGTGACGTCAGCGCCATCGCAGTCAGAATAATTGGAACGACCAACCCGAAGCCGATAAACCCCCAAAATCGTGGGCTTAGCCGTCCCCTGATCAGTACACGCGTAGCCATTCTCGCGTCCTCGCCGATATGGGGAAGAAAAATCTCGCCCACGATCATAGTTAGAACCAGAGTCATCGAAATGAGGAGGATTAGAACTGCCGGCGTGAGGATCTGGGCTGATGTGTCCATCAGGATGCCCGCAATCAATATCGTAGCTGAACCAGCGACCAGTGCCTGGACCAGCAGGTGCCACAGGAACAGCGGGCTTTGCCACAGGTCGCGACCTTTGGCCTGCGCAAAAAGGAATGCGGAATAACACGCGCTGGCCACTGCGAACGCCGCGGCAAGCCATTGCAACACGCCTGGCACCGAGCCGCCGAAAATTCCACACAGAAGCCACGCAGTTCCCAGCGCGCCGTAGCCCAGCAAGAAATAGGTCCCAATGACCAGCCAGGAGCGGAAGTTCGGCTTAGTAATAAGGTAGAAGAAACGGTCGGGACGCTTCAGGTCGAAAATGAGCAGAGCGGAAGTTACCGCAAGAGCGGCGAGAGCGACGCCTGGGCAGACGATATTGAACAACCTGGGCGCAGTCTGCCCCGCCAAACTCAACAGGATCGCCGCGACCATCAGCACTCCAGCGGCGATCGCCTTCGTCCACAGATACGCAGCAATCTTCCAACCCCAAGGTGCAGGGTGCGGCACGTCGTAGACTTCGCGAGCTAACTCTCCAGCAAGATTCTCGTCGGCAATCGCTTGGTCCACTCTACGAACGTCTGAAGCGAAATAGGTGGACTGCCGCGAGATCCGGGTAGGTTCGATCAAGTCGCCTTCAATCCCAACATAAAACAATTTAGGCTGTGTGCCTTTCTGCGGCTTGCGCACCGAAACCTTCTTGTTCGCGACCGTGCGACTGACCTTGCTGCCAGGGTTGTCCAGATCTCCGGCGAGAATCGCTTGCGTAGGACAGACGATCACGCACGCCGGTTCGAGTTTCCTCTCCACTCGATGGGCGCAGAAATTGCACTTAGCCGCAGTGTTGTGATTTGGATCGATGTACAGAGCATCGTACGGACAAGCCTGCATGCAAGCTTTGCACCCGATGCACCGCCGGTTGTCGAAATCCACGATTCCATCGGCCCGCCGGTACAAGGCGGTGGTGGGGCAGATTTCCGTACACGGAGAGTCATCGCAGTGGTTGCACCGCATCACCCCGAAGTGGCGCGATGTATGCGGGAACTCGCCCTTTTCAATGTGCTTTACCCAGGTACGGAAAACACCAACTGGGACCTGGTGTTCCTCCTTGCACGCAACCGTGCAGGCATGACACCCAATACAACGGTCCTGATCGATTACAAATCCGTATCGCATTTATGGACGTTCACTCTTCTGTTTCATGCGTATAAAAATATTGCGGCCACGACATCATAGCCGATTCTTACCCGTGCCAGTTGTGGGTATCATCTTTAAAGCCCAGCGCTCGTGGTGCCCGGCAAGGTGACCTTCGTAACTTCCCTCGCATCCCTCAGTCACGTTCCAATGAAAGGAAATTCTCGCAAGCGAATCATAACCATGATTAATTTGGGTCTGTGTTTTATTGTCCAATTGGGTCTGACATTCGGACTGGCGGGACTATTTTGGCCGGACAAATTCATGCCGCTGTTCGAGATTCTGATGTTCCCCTGGGCGGCTAGCTGTCGCGCGATCCGCGCCAACGGCATCGCCGCCATTGGATTGTCCCTGCTACTTCTCATCGCGGGCCTCACTGGCCATCGCTGACCCTGATCTCCACTGACGCGTACAGCGGAATCCATATCGGCAAGAAGCCGAGTAGTAAACTGTGGGACGACGCGCGCGGATTAGCGCCTGATGTCGTATGCTTGCGCTGCGCGCAAGTGCAATTTATCTACGGAAGTGGAAAATGTGTGCGACAGCAGAGCAAAAGGTGCTGCAGTCGGTGGCTGCGCAGCTAATGAATGGAGAGGAAGTGGCGCTGGACGAGGATGTTCAGAATGTGCGGGTCAAACGCGTGGGGAGTGGGCGTTTGCGCATGGTGCAGTTCAAGCTCAACGGACGAATGTTTGAGGCCATCGAGCAGAACCCGATGAAGCCAAGCCGCTGGGGGCAACTCGCGCGCGAAAAACATCAGGTGGTACAGTTTCGGGATGTGGCCACGCATAAGTACGTGGCCGTTGCGGTGGATGGGGAAATTACGGAGTACGGTCGGGGTTAATTGCAGCCTTAAACATGCGTCCCTTCCAACTCTGAGCGGATGGACCCCGGTCTCGGTTCGCACACAATGGGGCTGGCATCCTCGCTGATCAGTGCCAGCAGTTTGGGGTGGGGACCTTAGATGGGCACGAATCAAGTTGGTCAACCGTGGAATCAAAAGGCCTGCGGCAGGATCGGTGATCGAGTGCAGCGATGGAAAAATGCGGCGGAGTGGGAGGACCGACCTGTTTTCTGCTCTGTGAGCGGCTTCCGGCCAGGGACAATGGACTCTATTGACACCCGCTTCCGATCGCATATAGTTTTCTACGCCGAATTCTGTGCTCGGCTCTTTTGACCTAATCCATTTCTGGTGAGGAGAAATCATGAGACATGGCCGCTCAAGTCTTACCTGCTTTGTTTTGTTTGTGGCGCTGCTGATCGTGGCAGCGGAGATGCCAACTCTGGCGCTCACCTTCAAATTCAAAACCATCAACATTGCAGGAGCCCAAAGTACTGCTATCTATGGCATCAACGACGCAGGGGTAATGGTTGGATCATACGTCGATGGCGGCGGGGTGAGGCACGGGTTCGAGCTGTCTGGTGCGCATGTGGCGAAGA
>Ga0074044_10001941_pt1 | contig 18261 bp, 17 predicted proteins | sample BogForMeECP23OM1_FD_94443 | JGI IMG/M metagenome (GOLD analysis project Ga0074044, IMG submission 94443) | Bog forest soil microbial communities from Calvert Island, British Columbia, Canada - Bog Forest MetaG ECP23OM1 | ecosystem: Environmental > Terrestrial > Soil > Wetlands ...
ATTCGCGCTGGCAAGCGCACGCAGCGCCATCGGCAGTTGGCTGCCGTCGGTGCCGCTGAGTATCACATCGGCGCCGAGGAAGAGATATGGATTCTGGAAATAGACCGTGCGCGACCCGCCGTCGCCATCGTCGAGCGTACCGGCGCTGGTCGAGATCAGAAAGCCGATCCGGGGATTGACCACGCCGATGAAGAACAGCTGCAGGTTCTGCCCGCCGGAAATCGGCGCAATCAGGTCCATGTCCGGCAGCAGAATGTTTTCGCCGTCGGCCTTGTCGAGCGTGATCGACCCGTACAGCACGACGTTTGCGGGCTGCGGCAGATTATTGATCACCTGATACAGGACTTGGATCGGCTGCGGCACCGGCAACGCGCCGTAGAGATTCTGGCCGGTAACGAGCTTCATGCTCACGCTGGACCACGTGAAAGTCTGGTCGGCAGAGGTGAAGAAGAAGCGCTGCTGGTCGAACTTCAACAGATCGAACGGCCAGCCGCTCATCGCCGGAAATTGATCGGCGAGCTGCCAGCCCGCCGGCACGACGTCGATGCCGAGGATCGGGGTCGCAGGCTTGCCCGGATTGCCGTAGATCGTCGCGGTCGTATTGGCCGGCGGCGCGGTCAAGAACGTCAGCTCGACGCCCGGAATTTGAAACTGATCGTCGGTGACCGGCGTCACCGCGCTGCGATCATATTGAATCTGAAGTCCGGCGGCGGCAACGGGCAGGCGATAAGCGGCCTTGATCGTTGCCGTGAAATTGTCGGGCGGCGTCAGTCCCGCGGCGGTCCAGAATGCGTCGTTGAGCACGACCGGACCGGCCGGCGCGTTGGCGAAGGCGTCGCGAAGTTTTTGTACCGCGGGATCGGCCACGTTGGCCTCCTGTCATCACACGTCTGCGACAACCGCCATATGAGTGCTGGTGCTGCGGATGTGGCCGTAGGCAGCCCATTGCGGAAACGAACCGACGCGAGGATCGGGGACGTTGCTCTGCAAAATCTGCTGCGGCGGATTGTTGTATTGGACGGCCGGCTGCATCTGCAGCGGCCACTGGTAATAGCCGGGCGGAGCACTGTTGGGCGGCGCATAGACCGAAAACGGAACGCTGACCACGCCGTTCAAAACCGTGGCGTGTTCGAGCGTGCCGCACGGGTTGGCGGTGTTCGGAATGAATCCGAAACGCGCCAGGATATTGTCGTAGGAATAGTCGCTGCGCACCGAGCCGCCGGCGCCGATATAGCCGAAGCTGGGGTAATACGCGCCGTCGCCAGCGACAAACCAATAGGTGGCCTGTCCCAAGGGGCGCATGTGCGTGGCGAAATATCCGCGGTATCCCGTGAAATCGGCCCACCCGGAGGGCGGCGGCTGCGCGATCGGACGTTTGAGGGCAACGACGTAATCCTCGTCGATGAGCGGCTGGTAACCCTGTTGGACGAAGTCGCCATTCATGAGATTGAAGTTGAAATCGCCGAGCAGCACGCGCACTTCGTTGTCGGCAGGTGGCGCTACGATCTCTCTCATCGTGACCAGCTTTCGGACGTAAGCGATCGCCCGGTTTCTGCCGGCAGGGCCATGGATAACGAACACGGAATAGGTGCGTGCGCCGGCAACGTCCGCGAAAGTCACCCAATAAGGCGGACGTTCATAATTCAGGTAAGCAATGTCGCCACCGTCTGCGACAGCGTGAAACTTGGTCGCAGCAGCCCTTTGAAAATCCGCAGGCGGCAGACAACCGATGTAATCGGCAGGATAGTCGGCGGCGGCGGGCGCATTGGCTTCATTTGGATCGAATGACGGACCCTGCCCGCTCGGCCAGCGGAACGGGCCAGTGAAGCGATACCTCGTGCTGTCGTAATACACCGCGACCGCCTCGATATTGCTGGTGCATAAAGGCGGCACCATCATCCAATGTTGGTTGTTCGTGTGGTTGCGTATTTCGGTGAGCAGCTGGATGGCGCCCTGTTTGCCTTCGCCGTCGGCGAGGCGCCCTATAGCGCCTTGACCGGCTGTCACTTCAATGACGGCGACGATGTCGGGACGGACGATATTGTTGGTTGCGGGGTCGGTGATATCGAGGTTTTGTTTTATGTATTCGAGGCGCCCGGCGGCAGCATCACTCTGCGTCAGCGGCGCTTGGCCGAGAACGCCGCCATAGGTGGGCTCCGGGTCGACGCCCGCACTGACGATGCGGCCGAGTGCGAAATGATCGATGTTCCAGCACAGGAGGCGAGTCATTGCCGGGGCTCCGGAGCTTCTTTGATTGAAGAGTCGGAAGAGAAAGGCTTGGAATGCGTTTTCGATGGCGAGGAGTTCGGCAAGGCGGCAACGCGACTGGACCGCGGCGGCGGGATGGCTTGAGCGCGCCGTTCGATTATTTGCTGCTGCTGATCTTTCTTCGGCTGCTCGATATAGGCGGCGTACCAGCCGAGGCTGCCGGAGCCGCTCGGGTCGCCGAACAAAAAGAAATTGATGGGGCTCGACGGCAGCTTGAGGATGCCGAGGAAGGTCAGCGCGATATTGTTCAGGCGCAGGACGAAAGCGAGTTCCTGCCCGGTCACCGCCTCCCGCCGCAGCAGGATGGAGTCGATCGACAGTTTGAGCACGCCTTGAATCGACAGAAGCTTGGCGCCGGGCGCCGCGCCCGGCAATTGCAGCCCGACGAAGACCGCCGAGCTGGTATCGTTCGCCGGCGAGGTCGGCGCCCAGGCGAGCAGAATGCGCGAGGTGAACCCGGCCTGCGAAACCAAAGCGCCGGGCGAACCCATCGTCACCTTGTAGGCGATGCCGAACCACGGTCCGGAAATGGCCTTCAGTTTGGGCTCGACGCTGACCGGCAGGAAGCCGAAATCGATCGGCCGCTTGTCCTCGGCGCCGGCGATGAAGGCATCCACTTCGAGCGCAAGGTCGCCATAGAGGCTGTGCTCGCGCGCCGTGCTGGCGCCGGAGTCGAGCGCAAGCCGTCCGGTCTCGAACACGAAGGTCACCGCGTTCGGCGCATCGACCGGCGAGCTCAGCGATACGTCGAGGCCGGAAAAGCGTAAGCCCACGGACGGTCCGTACAGCGGATCGCCGGCATCCTGACCGAACGACAACAGGTCGGCCGGGCGCGTCGTCTTGTCCGGCAGCACGACGTCGAGGATGGCGAATTCGAAGGTGCCCCACATCAAGAAGCGGCTGCGGATGGTGCCGTCGTCGCCGTTCGACAGCGTGTTGAAGACCACGCGCACGAAGGCGACCGCCGGCAACACATTGCTCTTAAGCGTGAAGACGGTGGTGACGTTCTGCTCGAAGACGTAGACGGCGGTGTCGCCCTGGCGTTGATAGCTGCCCTGCAACACCACGGCCGTCGCCGGCAGTTTGCCGATCGAACCGTAGGCGGCGTCCACCGGGGAAGCGAACAGCGCGTTGATGGTGAGCTGGATACGGCTGCGGAAATCGGTCAGCGCCGCATTCTCGAACAACGCCTGAAGCTGCAAGACGGCGAAGCCGAAATCGCCGGTCGTCGGCAGCGCCAATGGCATGTCGGGATTGCCGCCGGAGGCGACGTTCGCGGCATAGGCCGGCAGCTGATAGTCGATCAGCCCGAACATGCTGCTTGGCACCTCCATGGTGACGGTGGTGCCTTGAACGGTCACTCGGCTCGCAGTGACACCGAAATGGTGAGCTTCGAACTGGTTGAAGTCGATACCGGCGGTTAGTCCTTTTATTTGATCGGGAAAGCCCGACGGATCGACCTGCGCGCGCAACACCAGGAAGCCCTGCCAGTTCGGGTCTTGCACGATGCGCGCGAAATTGTTGTACAGCGTATTGCCGTTTTTGGCGTTGGCGATCCCGGCAGCGATGTAGTCCTGCAAGTAGGACGACAGGCCCGCCAGCGCGACGGACTTGTCGCCCTGGCCGGTGATGGAAAAATCGTCGACCCCGATCCATCGATTCGGATTCTTCACTCGATCAACCAGGCTGCCGTCGCAGTATTTGAGGATCAGGATATTGCTGTAAGCGGTGGTGTTGAGCGAGTCGCCGACGGCCGCGGTCATGCGCCAGTCGGCGATCACCACGTCGCGGTTGAATGTCGGGACGCCCGGCGGCGGTACCGGTTTGCCCTCGGGCGGCGGATTTGCGGCGCCGAGATAGGCGGGATTGACGATCACCGCCATGAGCTGATTGGTCTGGAACAGGTCCTGCGTCTGCGGCTCGAGCTCGACGAAGCTGAAGTCGACGGACCCGGTCGCCGGCAACTTGGCATTTGAGCGGGCGAGCACGACCTCGTGGTAGAGGGATTCCGCCACGTTCGAGTTCGGGTCGGGCACCGCCACCTCGGCGTAGAGGCCCTGCGGAGTCGTCGCTTGCCGGGTCGTCGTGTCTGCAACGGCGGCGGCGCTGGTGCGCCGCGCCCATTTCATTGCGGCCACCCGCTGCTGGCTGACGGCACCGAGCAGCCGCTTGCGCTCGCTCGAAAGGATCTGACTTTCGAACGGGCCGATCTGCACAGGCGGGAACGACGAGCTTGCTGCCGACAGTCCCGCATAAGGCGCAAAGGGAAGCAGCAACGACTGCGGCGGCGGCGGTTGCGGTATCGCGGAGGGCGTCGGCAGCGGCGGCAACAGCGCGACCGCGTCCGCTTGCTGCAACAGCACCGGCGCATAGAGCGGACTGCCCTGGGGCTGGGCGAGATAGTTCGACTTGCCCGCGGGGCCGTTGAGCACCGCGGCCCAGGCGGTCTGATATTTGTTCTGCAGCCGGGGTTGCGGCAGGCTCGAATTCGGCGAGTTCAGGCTGCTTTGCGGAAACGGAAACACCGGGACATAGGCCGGCTGGCCGGGTTGAAACCGTAACCGGTCGTAGGATTTATCCGCCGCGAAGCCTGCGACCTGGAAGCGTTCGGAACCGAACAGGCCAGGCAGCAGCAGCAGCGGCGGGCCGGCCTGCGGCCCGGCGGGCGGCGCATCGTCTGCCGCAAGCGCGAAATCGCCGGCCAGCGTCATATAAACGCGGTCGGCCGGACTGCCGGCCGCGGCGCGCGGCTGCAACACCAGAGCGCCGCAATAAGGCGCCGGGTTGCCGTTGCCGTCGACGCCGTTCAGCGCAACGAGGTCGACGGGGTTACCGAGGTCGTTGCGATACCAACTCGCAATTCCGGTTTGGCCGGTGAGTGCGAACAGCGTGCGGTAGCGGCCGTCGGCTGGCGCGGACAGCGGCGCGACGCCGTTATAGAGATCGAGCGGATCTACCGCGCCGTTGTAACGTAGATCGGAGAGCGAGCCCCCGGTAACAAGCGCCGGAAAGACCTGGCGCTGATCGGCGCCATTGTCATCCGTATAGAGATAGTGGAAGCCCGTCTCGAAATAAGCGATGACGCCCGGATTGCCCGACCGCGACACTGCGCCCGACATCGTCAGCGTTGCCGCATAAGGACCGATGAAGGGCAGAACGGCATTGGTCGTTATGGTCGGCGCGTTGCTGCTTCCGTCCGACACGGTGAACGTGATGGTTCCGCCGCCGCCGCTGCCTAATCTGAAATTCAGGCCGCGATCGATGACGGATAGAATGACTTGCCCCGGCACCGACAGTGCCAGCTGCTGGCCCATCGGCAGATTGAAGTTGTTGGTGGTCGACGTAACGCCGCCACCGCTAACGGAGAACGTGATCGCTGTCTGAAGGGGAGGTCCGAAGACCGGGCCATCGGCATTTGGTAGCCAAACGCAAGCGGCATCGGAAAAAATCTTAGGAATACCTACGCCGAACTTATCGTTGAGCCACTTCTGGATCGCGTTGATGAAGACTTGCGCCGCCGCGCCGTCGGCGAGCGTGGGCGATGTCGGCGCAAACAGGTAGTAGCCGTAGTTGAATGAATCGGGAATGTTGATCGTCGGCGGATACTGGGAACCGCCGGTGTAGATAAAGCCCACCCAGCCAGGCGCCGCGCCGTTGTTCTGCAGAGTGTAGAGCGCGGTCGAGAACTGCTGGACGAATTGCGTGGCGTCCGCCATCAGTCGCCTCCCTCACGATGGTCGGAAGTTATGGCGGCTACGGCAGCGGCCAGCTCGCGACGTTGACGTCGACATTGTGCGTGGCGGTGGTGAGCGACGATACGCTCGCCTGGAGAAACAAGCTTCCCGCTTGTTCCTGCGTCGGTATGGTGAGCGTAATCGTCGCGCCCTTCGCGACGCGCACGCTGCCGGCATCGATGTCGTAGGGCGTGGCCTGCACGGGCGACAGCTGCGTGGCGGTGAGCGTGACGAGCGTCAATGAGCCGCTGACAAGCGCCATGGCCGCCAGATTGCCGAACAAGCCGCGGACCGTCGTATGGGCCGACAGATCCGCCATGATGACCTGGTCGTATTCGCCTACCACCGGCTCGCCGGCGGCAACCCAGCTGTTGATTTGACCCTTGAACTCCGTCGACTGTGTGCCGACGGTGACCACCACATCGTCCTCCACCGCTGAATAGGATGGCGGCGCCGCTAAATGCAGCGTGACTGTTCCTTTCGCCGCGGCACCGCCAGCCGCAACGTCGAGCATCATGCTGGGTGCGGTGAGCGTCAGGAGTTGCTGCTTCACCTGTGCGCCGGCGAGCGTCGCGGTGACCAGGACGGTCCCCCGGGACGCATCGACCTGTGTGGTGAATAGCAGCGGCCCGGTCGGCGCGGCGGCGACATCCTGCGCGAGCGCCGCCGTGGCCGCGTTGGGATTGCGCGCCCTGACGGCGATTGACCGCTGCTGCGGCGCCGTGGGAAAGCGCAGATCCTGCGACCAAGCAGCGTACGCTTGCAGGCACGACACAATCCCTGCCAGAGCAATTGAAACCGCCAGCGCCCGGCCGAACCGCCGAGGCGCTTGGTCTTCAAAGAAGCCGCAATTCGGCGGCCTCTCCTCCGAACCGCTACGCAGCACGCGCTCGAGGGTCAGATCGAGCTTGACAGCGGCCAGGATGCGACTTGGATGCCGTATTGCTGACCGTCGGGATTTTCCGGCGTGACGATCGTCATCTGGGAAAACACGAAGCCCTGCTGCGAGGACGTCGGAACGGTCAGGGTAAATGTCGCGCCCTTCTTGATCGTCATCTGGCCGGCAACGATGTCATAGGGCAGTTGCTGCGAATTGTTGAGCTGCGTGAGCGACGCGCTCCAGGCGGTAATGGAGCCGTTCTGGATGGCCACATTCGCATACTGCCGCGCATCGCCCGTTACCGTCGTGACGATCGAGACCTGGGAGCTGAGGATAAAGGTGAGGACCAGCGGCGCTGCGGCCGTGGCTGTCGGTGCTTTTGCCATGGATACTCTCTGAGGGTGATCACAACTGCAAGACTGTAAATATATACTACACACTTAAGGGTTGCGCAACTGCATAACGAGCGATGGCAGTATCGCTATTGCCGGTAGTTGGTTTGGCGATGTGGATGGGTGTGGCGCGAAGTAACCGAGTGAGGAGGACATCACCGTGAACAGGGCCTTTTCCGAGTACTTCGGGCGTCTATTCCTCCGCCATTAAAACTGTTCCACGCACACCCCTATCGCACCGAGGCGACAGCGAAGATCCCCACTCGCCGCAGTTACCGCAAACGCCCACGTTCGCCGCAGCCGGAATTCCGGAAGTAGATGACAATTTTTGCATCGGGCTGTTCGTCCCGGCACGGACGCCGCGCTCCATCATCGATCGCTTGCATGATGCGACCGTGAGTTCGGTTCAATCTTCGGCCGTCATGGAAAAGTTGGAGAAACTCGGCGCGCAGACAATGACCGCAACGCCGGAGCAATTCGACGCGTTGGTAAAACAACAGATCTCTGACAACGCGGTGATCATCAAGGAGGCGGGCATTTCGCAAGACTAGGCACGCAGTGCGCGCAAGACTGTCACTCAGCAGCAAAAACAGCGGAGTATGGTCGTCAATGGACAGTGGTGCGGGCGGTCGGAATCGAACCGACACTCCTTTTGGGAACGGCATTTTGAGTGCCGCGCGTCTACCAGTTCCGCCACGCCCGCATACTTACAATGGCCCGATGGACGATACCCGGTTAGAGGATATTCCCTAGACGCGCCAGCCTTTCGAGTCGCGCGCGTCTACCAGTTCCGCCACACGGGCATAGGTCTCATCTATATATTCGGCCGGCGCTCGCGTCCATCAGATAGCCTTGCTTCCGCCCTCAAGATCGGCAAATTGCTCACCGCCGGGGCGCGGCAGGAAGGGTGCGATGCAGAGAACTTGGGTTGATCGGCTTCGCGGCGAACCGGCCGCCGCTGCGGCGCTGGCCATCTTCATGCTCAGCGCCGCGACGCTCGTCGGCACCTGGTATTTCGAATTCGTGCTCAGGCTGCCGCCGTGTCCGCTCTGTCTCGAAGAGCGCATACCTTACCATATCGTCATCCCGCTCGCGCTCTTGATGGTGATCGCAGCGCTGGCGCGCGCACCGTACAAGCTGCTCACGGTCGGCTTCCTCGCGATCATTGTCGCCGTGCTGTGCGGCGCCGCACTCAGCACTTATCACGCCGGCGTCGAATGGCACTTTTGGGCCGGCCCGACCGATTGCTCCGGCCCGCTCAGCGATCTCAAATCGCAGGGATCGCTGCTCAACCAGTTGCAATCGATCAACGTGGTGCGCTGCGACGAGGCGTCGTGGCGCTTTCTCGGCCTCTCGCTTTCCGGCTACAACGTGCTGATCTCGCTCGCGCTGGCGGCAATCGCCGGCTACGGTCTGATCGCGCGCAAGCCGGCGAGCTAGAGCCTTGTCGATTCTGATTAGAGCCAGGCTCTGGAATTTTGTTGGAGCATGATCTTTTCCGAAAACCGGTAGCCACTTTTCGGGATCATGCTCTGATCGGCCGGTGTTATTTGCCGATCATCACGTTGGACGCCTTGATGATCGCCCACGCGTCGTCGCCCTTCTTGAGGCCGAGATCGGCCACGGCCTCGTTCGTGATCGAGGACGTGATGACAACGCCCTGGCCGATGTCGATGCGCACGTGCGATGTCGTCGCCCCCTTCGTCACCTCGACGATCTTGCCCTTGAACTGATTGCGTGCGCTGAGTTTCATGCTGGCCTCCTGCGGTGATCATGGAACAGTCCCGCGCACGGCCCATGCCGTGGCGGTCAACGAGCGCTCGCCGTCGGGCGAGCCTGAACAATAGGCGCGTCGCACCGCGCCCTCGATGCGGCGGCGCGTCTCGTCATTGAGTGCGGCGACATAAGTGCCGACAGGTCCTTGGCCGCCGAGCAGCGGCCGCCAATAGTCATCGAAGCTCGCGTAGTTCATGCGGATCGTCAATGAGCCACGCTGCACGTCGATGAGACCGGCAGCCTTGAACAGCTCCGGCAGACCGTCGGGAAGGGCGAGTGCTCCGGAAAACAGGCGGTCGCGCGCGTCGCCCGCCTGCGGGTCGAGCCCCGCCGCGGTGTCCCAAAACAGCCGCTGGTAAACGAGACCGCCGCGAAAATCCCAAACCGTGGCGACGACCGTTCCGCCACGGCGTGTCACGCGCCGCATCTCGCTCACGGCAGCGTTTGGGTTCGCGACGAAATTGAGAACAAGCTGCGCCGCGGCACCGGCGAAGCTGCCGTCGTCATGACGCAACGCCGCCGCATCGCCGGTCTCAAATGTCGGCCACGAGCCGCGCACCTGAGTGCGGGCGTAAGCGATGTAGGGCTCGGCGACATCGATCCCGACGACCTGCCGTGACGGCCAGCGCGTCGCCATGGCGCGCGCCAAGCTGCCGGTTCCGGTGCCGACGTCGAGCAGCGCGCCGTCCGGCGGGAATACCGCAAAGTCGAGCAGACGCGGAGCGAGTTCTTTGGTCCAGCGCCCGAGAAAAATCTCGTACGCCGTCCCGTCGCTGGCATGGTAGGTCGAGGCCGCCGGCGGCATGGTGCTCCGAGTCTCTTGGTAGCGCCGGTGAATATAGTGGATGCAGCCGGCCCGGCAAACAACGTGCCGAGGAATCGCCGGGTCAGCGTGCCGTGGCGGCCCGGATCGAGGTCTTCAGCCGCTTTGACGTGCGGCGGGCGCGATTGCGCAAGGCGACTTCAAGCGCGTGCAATTGCGGCTTGGTCGCCGCCGTCGCCTGCGCTTCGATCGAACGATATTGCTCGATCAGCTCCAGACCGAACGGCGTGAGCGCGGCGCCGCCGCCCTGCGCGCCGCCGGGTTGCGTCGTGACGACAGCCGCGCGGAAGCAGCGGTTCATGTCGTCGACCAGGAGCCAGGCGCGCCGATAGGACATGTCGAGCGACCGCCCGGCCTGCGAGATCGAACCGGTCTTGCGGATCGCTTCGAGCAGTCGAATCTTGCCTGGTCCGAGCGCGCGGGCCGATCCAAAATCGACCCGCACCGTCAGCCGGACACCGCCCATCGACCACCTCGCGCCAAGCTTGCGTCAAGCGAGCAGGCGGCAGGTTACCATCATCGATGTGCTTCGCCGAAGGGGCTTGCATCGATTTTCAAACCGGCACGGTATCAGGCGACGCGGCCGGCTCGCCCTGCATCGACGCCAGCCCTGAGAGGAGGCAGGCGAGGCTTGAGGTGCGCAGCGGCAGGTAGCGTTTCCCCAATTGACGGCACAGCCGCTTGAGCGACGCGACGGCGTCGTGGCTGACGCAGTCGACCGGGAACACCGCCAAGTCGGCCCGGCTGACGAGGCCGGGAAGCAGCGCCGCACTGTGTTCCAGGCCGCCATCACGGTAGAGGAAGCGGCCGTTCGTGCGCTCCACAAGGCTTTTCAACTGCGGCGCCTGATGGGAGCGCCCGCCGACGTAGAGCACGGCCAGGCCGTGCAAATCGAGCGCGCCGACGGGTTGATCGTCGTCCTGCGGCAACAGCGTTCCGATCTGGCTTTCGACCAAGGCGAGTTGCGTGCGGAGCGTCTCGCGTTCACGCTCGCTGAGTTCAAGCGCGCGTTTGGCTTCGTCGCGCTCGGCCACAACCGCTTCGATGCGCCGTTCCAGCCTGTCGCAGCGCGTCAGTTCCTGGGACGGCCGCCGGTCGCGTTCGGCGAGAGCCGCCGTAAGCGCATTTGTGCCATCGGCGGCACCGGCCGTTGCGATGTCATCGCCTGCTTTGCGGGCAAGCGCATCGGTCAGGCGACGGATCGTCTCGTCGCGCGAGATGAAGCCGTCGCGCAATTGCCGCTGCTGACGCTCCAGTTTTGCCGAAAGCGATGCGTTGTCCGATTCGAGTTGGCGCAGCCGTTGAATGTCCGCGCGGTTTGCCGCGCCGACCAGGTGCGACAGCATGTGGACCTCGCCGAACGCCTGCTTCACCATGGCATCGGTCGCGGCCGGATGCGTCAGCAGCGCCCAATAGGCACCCGGGATATCGCCGCGCTTCATGGCGTCTTGCCACAGCGCGCAGACGGTGTCGGCGTGCTTCGCCTTGGCGAATTGATGAAGGGCGCTGTGGTGGCGCCGGTCGAGGGTTTTTTGCAGATGTTTTGCACCGGCCTGCGGCCTCGCGGCGAGAAGCACGCCCAGCATGTGGAGGTCGTGGTCGTCGGCCGTTTCCGCGCCCGCCACTTGCAGCCGAACGAGAAGCCTCCTGAGCTCGCCGGTCGTCAGGCAGGTGCCGATGATCGAGCAGTGCAGGCTGCTGTGGAGGTCCCAGATCCGGGTGCGTTGCTTCGGCGCGGCCGCGGGGTTGCCGGCCACGCGCACATCGATACCCGAGCGAGGCCTGATCGACGCGATATCCGCGACCGCGGACCGCACCGCCGGCTCCGCCTTGAGCCCGAACAACCCTATTGCAGTCGCTTGCCCACCAGACGCCATGGAAGTTACGCTATATTCAATAGAATATAGCGAGTGTGACATAGGCCGCGCACGATGAAAAGAGGCAATGTTCGCGACAGCTTGACGGGGCGATAGCGGCTTCGCGCCCCTGGTGCCGCTCGTGGCGATGGACTAGGCTTATATCGCGAATTTGACACGACATGGGCGTAGCGCCGGGTCATCCGTGCGGGAGAGTAACAATGGGTTTGTTTGACAGTCTCAAAGGCGCGTTGGAAAGCGAGGCCTTGCCGGCGTTGATCAACACCGTGCTGGCGCAGACGCAATATCACGATCTGCCTGGCCTCGTGGCGGCGCTCGAGAAGGGCGGCCTCGGCCCGCAGGTCCAATCATGGCTGGGCAACGGCACCAACATACCGATCACCGCAGATCAGTTGAAAGCCGTCCTCGGCAATTCCCAGGTTCAAGATTTCGCCCGCCACCTTGGCCTGCCCGTCGACGAGACATTGAAGGTGATGGCGCAATATCTGCCGGAGATTATCGACAAAGCCAGCCCCAACGGAACGCTGCAGCCGCACGCCTGACGCTCACGGTTTTGTCGGTTGTGATGAAGTTTGGCTTGGGAGGAGAAAATGAAGACGATTGCAATCGTTCTCGCCTCGTTTTGGGTCGTGACCGCCGCGATGGCGGACGATAGCTGCAAGGTTCAAGCGACTGCCAAGAATCTCCACGGCGCCGCTTTGGCGAGCTTCGCAAAGAAATGCTGCAACGATCAGGCCGCGGCGCAGAACCTGCACGGCGCGGCGCAGACGAGCTTCACCAAGAAGTGCCTGTCCGACGCCGGCGCGTCTTAGCCGAGTAAGGCCCGCCTACGCCCTGCGGCTTCGGCTTGCCAAGCCGTAGCTCGCGGCAATTGGCCCGCCTTCGCCCTGCGGGCTTCGGCGTGGCAGCCTTCGCTCGCTGCGCCGGGAGCGGAGATGGCTTGCCAAGCCGTAGTCGCGGTAATTGGCCCGCCTTCGCCCTGCGGGCTTCGGCGTGGCAGCCTTCGCTCGCTGCGCGAGCGAAGGCTGGTGGGCGGTGCAGGGATCGAACCTGCGACCCCATCCATGTCAAGGATGTGCTCTTCCGCTGAGCTAACCGCCCGACCTGAGCCCTGGATGTAGCGTTGGGTTGGCGAATGGGTCAAGGCCACCCCAGGATTACGTTCCCCGGATGCGGTGCAGCGCCATTAGCGCGTTTACGCGCGTCTTCGACGCGCTTTGGCGGTGCACCGCTGATCCGGGGTCGTCCCATGCTCAGAGTCTGTAACGGTCCCGGTTCGGCAGCGCATCACTACGCCATAGCGCGTCGAAGACGCGCGTGAACGCGCTTTTGCCGTGCTGCGCTGCGCCCGGGACACATGCGCACGTAATCAAAAATTCACCCGATCCGCGCCCTTGAGCCCCAGCATCGCACGCGCCTCCGTCGGCGTCGCGATTTCGCAGCCGAGCTCCTCGACGATGCGGCGGATTTTCGCCACCTGCTCGGCGTTGCTCTTGGCGAGCTTGCCCGGCCCGATATAGAGCGAGTCCTCGAGACCGACGCGCACGTTGCCGCCCATCATGGCGGCGTTGGTGCAGAAATTCATCTGGTGGCGGCCGCCCGCGAGCACCGACCACAGATATTGATCGCCGAACAGCCGGTCGGCCGTGCGCTTCATGAACAGGAGATTGTCGAGATCGGGACCGATGCCGCCGAGAATGCCGAAGATAAGCTGCAGGAAGACCGGCGGCTTGAACAGGCCGCGGTCGATGCAATGGGCGAGGTTGTAAAGGTGGCCGGTGTCGTAGCACTCGTGCTCGAATTTCACGCCGTGACCCTCGCCAAGGGTCCTGTAGACTTTTTCTATATCGCGAAAAGTATTGGGGAAAATGTAGGCGTCGGAATTGAGCAAATAGCTCTCCTCCCAATCGTATTTCCAGGTCTTGTAGCGCTTCGCCATCGGATAGAGCGCAAAGTTCATCGATCCCATGTTGAGCGAGCACATTTCCGGCGAGAGCTGGTTAGCGGCCGAGATGCGCTGGTCCACCGTCATGGTCACGGCGCCGCCCGTGGTGATGTTGACGACCGCGTCGCAGGCTTGCTTGATGCGCGGCAGGAACTGCATGAAGACGTTCGGGTCCGGCGACGGCCGCCCGTCCTTCGGGTCGCGCGCGTGCAGATGCAGGATCGCCGCACCGACCTTGGCGGCATCGATCGCTTGAGTGGCGATCTGGTCGGGCGTGATCGGCAGCGCATCCGACATGGTCGGGGTGTGGATCGAGCCGGTGACCGCGCAACTGATGATCAACTTGTTCGCCATGGTTGGTTTCTCCCTTTCGCCCTGCCACCCTTTACCGGCTGTCCGGCGGGTGCTTTCATTCCCGCGTGGCGCTAGGTTCGTCAAGGACGACCTTTCGTTCAAGCGGAAAAACCTGCCAGCCGAAGCGCTCGACGATCAGCCCCCAGATGCCCTTTGGCGCCGCGAGCATGACCAGGATCGCCACAACGCCGAGCATAAGCAGGTAGAGCGTGCCGAGGTCCGCCAGCGTCTGGCGCAGCAGAAAGAACACGATTGTGCCGACAATCGGTCCCTCGATGCGCCCGATGCCGCCGATCACCGTGATGAAGATCACGAATGCCGTCCAGTCATTGACGCTGAACGCGGCGTCGGGCGAGATGCGCAGTTTTTGCAAAAAGATCAGCGCGCCGAGCATGGCCGTGCCGAGCGCGGTGACGATATAGACGAAAAACTTAGTGCGCAGCACGTCGATGCCGTTGCACGTCGCCGCAAGCTCGCTGTCGCGAATCGCCTTGAGCGCAAGTCCATAGCGTGAACGCAGCAGCAAAACGATGAGGGCGAGGATCGCCACCACGAGCGCGAGCGCGATCCAGTAAACCAGGAAATCGCGCATCTGCCGCGACGGCGCAATGCCGATGATAACGGCGGCGGGCAGGCTGGTGCCGGAGCCGCCGCCGAGCACCGACAGCTGCGACGCGAGCAGGCGAAACACCTCGGCCACGATCCAGGTTCCGATCGCGAAATAGTGGCCGCGCAGCCGAAACACCAGCACCGCAACGGGGATCGCCACGGCGGCCGCGATGATGCCGGCGAGCGGGATCGCCCACAGCGGCGACATTCCGGCAAGGATGGCGAAGGCAAAGAGCAGATAGGCGCCGAGACCGACATAGGCCTGCTGGCCGACGGAGACGAGGCCGGCATAGCCGGCAAGCAGGTTCCACAGGCTCGCCAACCCCACATAAGCGTAAACCTGCGACAGCAGAAAGAGATCATCGCGGCCGCCCCAGAACGGCGCCGTCGCGAGCGCGACGAGACCGACCGCACAGAGCACCATGCCGACGCGGCTCGATCGGCTGGCGAACGCGACGCGCACGCTCATGTGCGCACCTTCGGAAACAGACCTTCGGGGCGCACGGCGAGAATGACCAAGAAAGCAATGTGACCGGCGAGGATTTGCCAGCCTGGATCGAGATGCGCGCCGATCGCCTGCGCAACGCCGAGGATAAGGCCGCCAGCCAGCGTCCCCCACAGGCTGCCGAGCCCGCCGATGATCACCGCCTCGAAGCCATAGATGAGGCGCGCCGGCCCTTGCGACGGATCGAAATTGGCGCGAACCGCCAGGAACACCCCGGCGATCGCCACGACCGCGAGCGAGGCCGCCATGGCGAGCGCGAAGACATGGCGATTGTCGAGCCCGACGAGCTGCGCCACCGCCGGATTGTCCGCAGTGGCGCGAAACGCGCGGCCCAGCGCGGTGCGATAGAACACGAATTGCAGCGTCGCGATCACCGCGACGGCGACAACGAACTGCAACAGGGGCAGCACGCCGACATAGACGCCGCTGAACAGGCGGATGGTCGCTATCTCGATGTCGCCGGCCTGCAATTTAACGCTGTCAGCGGTGAACAGCGCCAGCAGTCCGTTCTGGATGATCACCGACAGACCGAACGTCACCAGGAGCGGCGGCAAGAGATCGTCGCCGAGGGTGCGATTGAGCACGAACCATTGCAGCCCATAGCCGATCAAAGCCATCAGCGGCACGACCACGATGAGCGACGTGAGCGGTCCTACGCCCAACGTTTCGGTGACGACAAGTGCCAGATAGGCCGCGAGCACGATGAGGTCGCCATGGGCGATATTGACGAGCCGCATGACGCCGAAGATCAGCGACAGCCCCGCCGCGAACATGGCGTAGAGGCCGCCGACCAGCACGCCCTGCAGGATGACGTTGACCCATTCCATCATGCGCTCGCTTCTCCCTCACCCACCCGGGCCGCGCTTGCGCGCGCCCGGGCGCAGGCTCTTGTGGGGGAGGGTCGGGGTGGGGGGTCGCGAGGTGATGCGAGGGCGATGATGCCCGCGAATGCGAAAATGCTGGCGTTTGACCTCACGACCCCCACCCCTACCCCTCCCCACAAGGGGGAGGGGAAAAGATCACACCCCGAAATACGCCGCGGCAATCGCCTCACGCGAAAGGTCTCTCGCCGCGCCGGCGAGCGCGACGCGGCCCTCCTGCAGGCAATAGACGCGATGCGCCGCATGAAGCGCCTGCCCGATATCCTGTTCGACGAGCACCACCGAAATTCCCTGGCCGAGAATCGCCGGCAGGCGCGCGTAGATGTCGCGCACCACGATCGGGGCGAGGCCGAGGCTGATCTCGTCGCACAGCAGCAATTTCGGATTGGACATCAGCGCGCGGCCGAGCGCGACCATCTGCTGCTGGCCGCCCGACAGCGCCGTGCTCGGCAGCTGCCGGCGTTCGCCGAGCGCGGGAAAAAGCTGGTAGATGCGCTGCACATTCCACGGCCCCGGCCGATTGAGCTGGCCGCCGATGAGGAGATTTTCCTCGACGCTCAGCGAGGCGAAGAGTCCCCTGCCCTCGGGCACCAGCGCGATGCCGCGGGCCGCCACGGCATAAGCGGGCATGCCCCCGATCGGCGCGCCGTCGAAGACGATCGCGTCCGGCCGCGCCCGGATAAGACCGGCGATGCTTTTCAACAGCGCGCTCTTGCCGGCGCCGTTGGCGCCGATCACGGCGATCGCCTCGCCCGCCGCGAGCTGCATCGAGACGCCGAACAGCGCCTGAATATCGCCGTAGAACGCATCGAGGTCCCGCACGGCGAGCAGCGGCGATTCAGCCATCGGCCTCGATCCCCATGTAGATTTCAGATACCTGCGGACTGCGGATCACCGTCTGCGGATCGCCCGCGGCGATAAAGGCGCCGTTGTGCAGGACCAAGAGGCGGTCGATGCTCGCGACCAAGGCATGCACGACGTGCTCGATCCAGATGATCGAAACGCCTCGGCGTTTGACCGCGCGGATGAGTTCGACCAGCGCCTGACACTCGCGCTCGGTCAGCCCGCCCGCGACTTCATCGAGCAACAGCACGGCAGGGTCCGTCGCCAGCGCCCGCGCCAGTTCGAGCCGCTTGCGATCGATGAGCGCGAGGCTGCCGGAGCGACGGTTGGCTTTGTCGGCGAGGCCGCACTGATCGAGAATTTCCATGCAGCGCGCGTAGGCGTCATGCTCGCGGCGGCCGCCGCCGAACGCGGCGGCGACGACGAGATTCTCAAAAACGCTCATGCCGCCGAACGGAAGTGGAATTTGGAACGACCGCCCGATGCCCATCGTGCAGCGCTGCGCCGGCGGCGTGTGGGTGATGTCGTGGCCGGCGTAGAGCACGCGCCCGGAATCCGGCGCCAGGATGCCGCTGACGATGCCGAACAACGTGGTCTTGCCGGCGCCGTTCGGCCCGATGATGCCGAGCGACTCGCCCTCCGCCAGCGCCAGGTCGATGGCGTCGGCGACCACGATCGCCCCGAACCGCTTCGAGATTTTGTCGAGGGCAAGGATCGGCACGCTGATCGGCACGCTCATGGGCAGCACTTGGGCAGCACTGGGGCATCACTCGGCGCGATGCCCATTCGGCATGATGGCGCCGTGGGGCGATCCGCTGTAGCCAGTCGATATCGACGCGCTGTGGACTAAGTGTTAGCGGACGAGAACTGAAACAGTGTAACCCGGAATGAAAATCAGCGAAATCCCGCCGTCGGCGTTTCAGCCGGTCATTATTCCGGCATTTTACCGGTCGCCATGCGGGGCCGCGGGCATCAAGGTGCAGTGCTCAAATCTTCTTCCTGCCCCGCGAAGCGGGGGCGGATAGATATTACCCGCCCTTCTCCGCGAGCGATTTGTCCCGGGTTCTTTCAACCATCCCACGCCGTCGACGTCAGTCGGCGTTGATGCTCTGGACGGTCCAGGCGGGCGACACGGTGGCGACGTACGAGGTGGTGGGGTTCAAGATCGTGGTGCCGTTCATCTCCCAGATCGCCGTGTCGCCGGACGTGTCGTGCCACAGAATGTCGCTCATGCCGGTGCCGTAGAAGTCGCCGGTTTCGGCGATCGACCAGATGCTGGGCGACACGGTGGCGACGTACGAGGTGGTGGGATTCAAGATCGTGGTGCCGTTCATCTCCCAGATCGCCACGTCGCCGGACGTGTCGTGCCAGAGA